>JACCDU010361332.1_pt1 | contig 18032 bp, 15 predicted proteins | sample 7446081 | NCBI WGS metagenome assembly JACCDU01 (sample SAMN15323447, study PRJNA562643) | freshwater metagenome | isolation source: river surface water | place: USA:Blue River Watershed | collected 2017-08-17
AGTCTGCCCTCGTTGGCCGCTTGAGTATCTCCCCAACATTGGAGCCGATGGAGGGATTCGAACCCCCGACCAGCTGATTACAAATCAGCTGCTCTGGCCAACTGAGCTACATCGGCTTGTATTGTTTTGAATGTTGGATATTCATAAAATGTTGAAAGAACGTAACCCTAAACTTGCGTTTTGGGATTGCAAATGTACAAAACTTTTTTTTATCACAAAGAGTTTTTGAAAAAATTTACACAAACTATTTTGTGTGCACATTTCAATAGCAGGCTTCGCTTACGGGAAATCCTTACATTTGTTTCAATGCGTCAAAAAAGAGTATACATGACCGTCTCTAGCGACCTCGCTACAGATAACCGCGTTCACCGATCCTGCAAGGTTTTGGAAGCACTTGGTTTTCAAATCCAATTGCTTGGCCGTCAGAAACGAAATAGCCCTGAGATGCCGCCTCGCTCCTATCGCGTGCGACGGCTTCAGCTTCGTTTTGAAAAGGGTGCTTTCTTTTACGCCGAATTAAATATTCGCTTGTTTCTTATTTTACTATTTAAGAAATATGATTTTTTGTTTGCCAACGATCTCGACACCTTACCTGCAGCATTTTTAGCGAGCAGACTCAAACACAAACCGCTTATCTATGATAGCCATGAGCTCTTCACAGAAGTGCCTGAATTGGTCAGTCGGCCACGTGTTCAAAAGGTTTGGCAGCGCTTAGAACAAATGATGCTTCCGCATATCGACCACATGATCACCGTGAATCAATCAATAGCGCGCATTTTCGAAAATAAATATACCATTCATTGCAGTGTTATTCGCAATGTTCCGATGCGCCTTGACAATATAGCCGCACATTCAAAATCATTTCTTGGCCTCAGCGACACGCAAGTCATGCTCATTATTCAAGGTAGCGGACTCAATGTTGAACGCGGTATTGAAGAAGCCGTGATGGCTATGGCTCAAATCCCTAGAGCCGTATTGTTTTTAGTTGGCGATGGAGATGTAATTCCGAGTATCCAAAAATTAGTTGCGCAATTACAACTACAAGCGCAAGTCCGTTTTATCGGAAGAGTTCCCTATAATGAATTATTGAGGTATACCGCAGCTGCCGATCTTGGGCTAGCCCTAGACAAACCACTCAGCCTGAATTATGCACTTGCATTACCAAATAAGGTCTTTGATTACATACAAGCGGGCACACCTATAGTAGCAAGTTCGCTCGTGGAAATAGAAACCCTAATCCACAAACACAACTGCGGCATTGTATTGCCAGAAGTAACGCCAGAAATAATTGCCGAAAAAATAAACGAGTTGATTGACCAACCCGAACGCAGAGCAGAATACAAAACAAATTGTGAGCAAGCAGCCCAATTAGAAAACTGGGACACCGAGAAGCAAGTTCTAATCGATTTGGTGCAGCGCGTTTTTATTTAATTGCTGCAATCTGAGTAAACGATACAAATCAAAGAGAAATAAGGGTGAGTATCCCGTCTTCAATAAATAGGCTAAACAGGGTGCAACTGAAGTAAGTAAACCTGTTAGAAAGTTGAAGACGACATTTTGCTTCAACTTCAAATGCAACTTCAACAAGCGATTATGTTCAAAGAGGCGCAGCGTCGGGTAATTTTCGCTAAGCCAGAGCAAGTTCTTTAGCGCACTGTCTGTTTTGCTCAAAAATTCAGCATTGTTATCTAACTTTAAGTTCCAAACAGGATTATCAATATGCGCAATAGGAATTTGTTGATCGGCCAGCTGTAAACCTAATAAGGTGTCTTCATGACCATAGCCCGCAAGTCGTTCATCAAAAGGAATTTGCTGCAAGACGGAACGTCGAATGATGAAATTATTGGTCTTGAAACCTGCGTGACGTTGCTGTGTTCGCCTCTGGTAATCTAAACTTTCTCTTTGAGTAGAATATGACCAACGCAAGCGGTGAGAGCGATCTGGCTTTTGACTTTGATAGACACTCGCACCAACTAAAACTTCAATGGGTTGCTGCGTTAAAAAATCTGTGTATTTTTTCAATAATAACGGATCTTGAATGGTGCTATCGCCGTCTATAAAAAGTAGGTAGTCAGCAGTGGTATGTTTTAAAAAAGCATTCCTGATGCGCGCTCTGCCGATATTTTGCTCGAGTTGCACGTAAAGAACATGTGGGGAAGAAAATAGATTGCAAGCCTGATACTTTGCATGTGAAGCATCGTCGATCAGGACGATATCTATGGCAGCCTCAGGTAAAGCGGCGATTTGTGCGCACAAGGTGTTGACCAACATGCGCACGTCGGAATTGTAAATTGGTATGCAAACGCTCAGCGTCCACATAGCGCGCTTAGGCCATAGTGCTTGGCGTGCCGAAATTCATCGGCGGAAAGCCTGCTTGCGGCTCATCTATAACGCCAAAGTTTTGCTCGTATTTGTCGATATTTTCTGCCAAAGCTTGTAAGAAGCGCTTGGCGTTTTGCGGTGTCATGAGTACTCTTGAACGCACCTTGCCTTTTGGCATTCCGGGCATCAGTTGTACAAAATCACAAACGACCTCAGCGGGTGAATGTGTAATGATCGCTAAATTAGAATAGACACCTAAGGCGATGTCTTCTGATAATTCGATATTCATTTGGTTCTCTTGGTTCTCCATCTAGATTTGTTTTTCAAATTCATTAAAAGTAATGCCATATTGCTCGAGTTCGCTGAGAATCGGCGCATAAATTTCTTGACTCACAGGTAAAGTAACGCCGCGTTCGCGAATGGTATTGTTCAAGATCAGCTTAGCGGCAATTGCCACAGGCAAACCAACTGTATTTGACATCGCAGTGTAGCGTTCGTCTTGACCTTCTACTACCATAGAACTGGTGACTGCAAAACGCTGGTTTTCTTTGGTGTAAATCAGCTCATGATACATGACAATCATATCTTTGTCACCAGGTTCAAGTTGCCATTTCTCAACTAAAATCTTCTGCAACAAAACCGCTGGGCTCGCATCGTGAATTCCAAATTGCACGCGATCGCTGAAAAGTCCTAAGAAATCAAATAAGTCAAAAAGGTCTTGACGGTGTTGGACAAGCTTCATGAACTTCTCCTCTACGCTCACGCCTATCTCAAAAGGTAAAAAGGCATTCAGAAATTGACGCGGTGTAAGTTGTTCGGAACCCTTCATGGTATACGCATCGTCGGTCATGCCGAGCTGAACAAAAACATCCCAAGCTTCGCAATAAGGTGGTCTGCGCAGGGTGCCACGGAAAATGGTCGGGACGTTTTGAATGTTGTATGTTTCTAAATAATTCAAAGAGTCTCGGTTGACGTAACCTTCAAATGCGCCGTAGCCCTGAATTTCGATATGATCCAGGCGCTGAAACAAGCGGTGATATGGTAGGTACTTGAGCTCGTTCATTTCTCGGTAACAAGCTGCAGATCCTTGGCCTGCAAGCACAACATTTCTCGGGTTCCAAGTAAACTTGTAATGCCAAGGATTGGTGTCGGACTCGGGCGCTATAAGACCTCCGCAATAAGATTTAAAGGACACGAGTTCGCCACCGATCGCTTTGATGTGATCTAGAATGCGCATAGCGCTCATGTGGTCAATGCCTGGATCTACGCCTATTTCATTCATGATAACAATTCCGGCCTCTTTTGCCTGCGCACCTAGCGCGCGCATTTCTGAGGAAATGTACGAAGGCGTAATGAGGTGCTTTTGGAGTGCGATGCAATCTTTGGCCACCTCGACATGATAAACTGCCGGTAGCATGGAAATGACTAAATCTGCTTGTGCAATGTAAGGGCGCCTTTGCTCCGGATCAAGGGCATTAAAGGAATGGGCTGTGGCATTTGGATGGTCTGCCAACTTGGCTTTAATCAGCTCGAGGTTTTGGTCAACGACATCTAGATGCCAAGATTCAGCGCTACTGTGGTCGAGTAAGTATTTGATTAAAGTGGAGGCCGATAAACCCGCACCAAATAATAAGATTTTTTTCATGCTTGATTGAGTAAAGCAAATGTAGAAAACTATCGGGAATTGTTGCGCGCAATCATAAATAATAATGGTACATGCCACCTAGCCGCCCAAGCACCTTCGTCGTGGCCTGTTCCCTCCACAACAGCTTCTAGGAAATGTGGGTTGCTGATGTCGTAACCCACACTTGCTAAAGTCTTGAGCAAGAGGTCGTGATAGGGTTTATAGGAGGCGTCGAGTGTTTCTGTTCCGCGGTCTACGTATAAAAAATGTTTGCGGTCCGCTTGGAGGTTTTGTTCGAGATACAAATTAAAAGGCACCACCAATGCCTCGACCATACCCTCTTCGAACATGCCGTAATTGATCATTGGCGTGTGGATAGACAAGCAAGCAGCGCCACCAAACAATTTTGGTTTCTCACAGAGTGCATAAAGCGAAATGAGGCCACCCATACTTGAACCCATCACCATACGGTCCTTGGTTTTTTTGCCCACTTGAAACTCCGACTCTACAAATGGCACTAGTGTTTGCTCTATCCAATGCAAGTAGGCATCTGCCTTGAGCTCGCCATTCCAAAGCTTGTCCATCAATAAGTTCCGATAAGATTCAGGCATGTAGGCTGCAACGGCTTGCGGAAAAAATTCGGCGTAGCGATTCGGCGGGTCGTTGTGAATTCCCACCACGATAAATGGATCGTGAGCATAACGCGCCAAAGTTGTAGAAACCCCCTCATCGATTTTCCATTCTTTTTTATTCCAAGTTTGGGTGCTATCAAAGAGCATTTGACCGTCGTGTAAATAAAGTGTTTTGGCCTTTTTGACACCCAATAAACCAGTAGGCACATAGATATCTACGGTGCGTACACCTTGGTCAAACGGAAGCGCGTAACGAAAGATCTGTCCGCCGACTACATGAAGTTGTTGGGCTTTTAAATATGAATTGCTATCGATTTGAACCTGAGCAGTTATTTTCGAAAACAGCAGGCAAAAGCTACAAATGAAAAAAATGGAAAAACTACGCAACATCTTTTTTTAACAAGATTAAGGTCTTTCGATGAATGTTGCGCATACATTGGCTATTTTTGTGGAAAAATTCCTTGAATGGACAAACTCCTCTCTTCACTTTTTTCCATGCGCTGGGCGAGCGTCGGACTGATTGTCTTCTTAGTCGCCATAGGTGCCGCCACTTTTATCGAATCAATCCACGGTATTCAGGCTGCCAAAATCACCATCTACAACGCTTTATGGTTCGAGGGACTCTTGCTATACTTGACGCTTGCTTTGGTCTCCAATATTTTTCGCTATAAGATGTTCACCCGCGCAAAAATCGCGATGCTGAGCTTCCACCTTTCTTTTATCGTGATCCTAGCCGGAGCAGCCGTAACGCGCTACGTCAGCTTTGAGGGTCAAATGGTGATCCGCGAAGGAGCTGGCAACAATTTTATTTATACAGCAGATCCATATGTCCTGATCAACGCGCAGGACATGAACAGCAAATCAAGCCCCACACTACAAGCTTGGAAAACCTATTTAAGTGAGTTCAATTCAAACGATTTTGAATACGACACCAAAGTAGGTAAGAAAAATGTCACCCTGCGCTACGTCGATTTCAAATCGGATCGCGTAGATTCCCTACAAGTGAATCAAAAATTCAAAGAAAGTGCACTAGAACTCGTTACAGAAGGGAAGCGCTCTAACTTTTTGGCACAAAACGATGTGTTGATGATTGGGCAAACGCCATTTTATTACTCAAGTGCCCGCCCCGACTCTCCTAATCAAGCGCCCGGGATTTACCTCCATCACAAAGACGGAAAAACATGGGTTTATCCAAGTGTTGCCCTAAAGTCCTTACCCATGCGTGAAATGGAAAAAATACGTGCAAGCGGACAAGCACCGGCAGATAGCCTTTATCAAAATTATGCCTTAAATACTTGGTCTGAGTTTACGCCTTTTTCACTTTATTTAGTGGGCAACCAACAAGTTGTATTCAAAAGATATATTCCACATGCCAAAAAAGTTTTGGTCAAGGCCGCTAAGAAAAATACTGGCAAAGACTACCTCACCGTTGAATTGAACGATGGCAAAGCCACTAAAATCGTGCGTTTACAAGGCGGAAAGGGTCAGTTTCCAAAACCAGAGCGCTTTGCCATGAACGGTGTGGTGTATCAGTTGGAATACGGCTCCATTCAAAAGAATATTCCGTTCACCGTACAATGCCGCGACTTCAGACTGGATAGATATCCAGGTTCTAATTCGCCATCGTCCTTCGAAAGTGAACTCACCATCGACGACCAACGCAACAACGTCAAATTGAACCGACGCGTCTTTATGAACAATGTCATTGACTACGATGGCTACCGTTTTTTTCAATCCTCTTATGAGTTAGATAATCCGAGTACGCCAGAAAATGAAGAAGGAACCGTACTCAGTGTCAACCACGATGCACTCGGCACGAACATCACCTATTTTGGATACCTTTTAATGGCGCTCGCCATGATTTTGTCGCTATTTGCTCCTGTAGGTCGCTTCGCTTTCCTTTCCGAACAACTCCAAAAAATCAAAGCCAAAAAAGCGAGTCTTGGCATCATAGCTTTGCTTTTGTCGAGCAACCTTTTTGCACAGCACCAGCATCAACACAAAGCGAAGCCTGTACACCACGAAATCACTACCGAACATGCCGATGACCTGGCATCATTGCTCGTCCAAGATTACGAAGGTCGTATTGTACCGTTTCATACACTCGCCGACCAACTCACGCGCAAACTCACGCACAGCAACAAATACAAGGATCTCAATGCCGTTCAATTTGTTTTGAGCTTGCACATGTACCCTTCTTACTGGGTTTCTCAGCCGTTTATTCAAGTGCCAAGAAACCTCAGAGAGCCGCTCAAACTCAAAGAATTTGAAAGCATCATGTCCTTGAGTTCCAAAGATTCTGAATTCAAATGGATGGCGCAGTATCAGGCTGCCCACCAAAAGCTTGAATCAAAGCGCAACGAATTCGACAAAAAACTCATCAAGCTCAATGAAAAATACGAAGTAGCCAACAATATTTTTATGTGGCAATTCATGCGCGTGATTCCAGGCAAAAACGACGCCAACAACACTTGGTTTGTGCCGCTTAGCATGGAACTCGGCAAAAAGGATACCCTTTCTTCAAAAATGTTTGTCAATTATTTGGCGGCGGTCCACGATGGCGGTCAGCGCCATACTTTTGGCGAAGCCACCGATGTGCTCAAAGCCTTTAAAAAATTCCAAAGAAATGCAGGTAAGGCAGTTGCCCCTTCAGAAAGCCTAGTCAAATTAGAGATCAGCTATAATAAAATGGAAATCTTTAAGCATTCCTACCAACTGTATTTACTGAGCGGCTTATTACTGCTCATCGTCTTTTTTATCGGTATCTTCTTTCGTTCGGAACAAGCAATCGGTAGGCTCAAATGGCCAAAACGCATCTTCATTGTCATCACCGTCATTACTTTCGTATACCACGGCGTTGGGCTCGGTCTGCGTTGGGCGATCTCTGGGCACGCGCCTTGGAGCAACGGCTATGAAGCCATTGTCTTTATCGGTTGGGTCACCATGATCGCCGGCTTTGCTTTTGCCAAGAAAAACCAAGTTGTTTTGGCTGGCGCAGCAGTTTTAGCAGCGCTCATGCTTTGGGTCACAGAAATGAACCTCATGGACCCTGAAATTACGCCGCTTGTACCGGTACTCAAGTCTTACTGGCTCATGATCCACGTGGCTATTATTACCGGCAGCTATGGCTTTTTAGGCCTGGCCTGTATCCTCGGCCTGATCAACCTCAAATTGTATCTCTTGCAATCAGAAAAATCTGCTGCACTCGTCAAACTCAACATCCAAGAAATCACCTATATTGCTGAAATGACCATGACCGTTGGGCTCTACATGCTCACCATCGGCACCTTCTTGGGCGGCGTTTGGGCCAATGAATCTTGGGGCCGCTACTGGGGTTGGGATCCAAAAGAAACGTGGGCACTCGTTTCAGTATTGGTATATGCCGTCATTCTGCACTTTAGAATGATTCCGGGCTTACAAGGACGCTTCTTATTCAATGCGCTCGCTTTCTGGGGCTACTCCGCAATCCTTTTTACCTTCTTTGGCGTCAACTTCATGCTCGTTGGCTTGCATAGCTATGCACAGGGCGAAGGCTTAGGTCAATTCCCAACGTGGCTCAACTACTTGATCATCGCTTTTGCTTTGCTGACTACACTTGCCTTTTTGCGCAACAAAAGCATTGAAAAGAAACAAAAAGAAGCGCTGCTCAATTCATGATTTCAGACCGCATTCTTTACGAAGACAACCACGCCATTGTCGTCAACAAATTACCTTCCGAACTGACGCAAGGCGATAAAACTGGCGATGCCATTCTTCCAGATGCAATCAAAGCCTACCTCAAAGAAAAGTACCAGAAACCCGGAAATGTTTTTTTGGGTGTGGTGCATCGCCTAGACCGCCCAACCAGCGGCGCGTTGGTTTTTGCGCGCACCAGCAAAGCACTAGAGCGGCTTAATGCACAATTTCGCGACAAAGAAACAAATAAAGTTTATTGGGCTATCGTGGGGCAAAAGCCAGCCAAAAACAGTGGCTCACTGGTGCATTACCTCAAAAAAAACGAGTCGCAAAACAAAAGTTATGTGGTGGCCGAAAGTACGCCGGGCGCCAAAAAAGCCATTTTGCACTATCGCCAAATTGCAGCCTCTGAGCGCTATTTTTTGCTTGAAATTGAACTTGAAACTGGGCGCCATCACCAAATCAGGTGTCAGCTCGCCAGTATGGGCTGCATCATTAAAGGCGACCTCAAATATGGCGACAAACGCTCCAACCCCGACGGCTCTATTTGCCTCCATGCCCGTACGCTGAGTTTCGAACACCCCACCACCAAAGAGCGTGTTGCCGTTGTGGCGCCACTTCCCAAACTTGGCATTTGGGCGGGGTTTAATCAAGATTAAAGTCCGAGTATTTTTTGAGCCGTAAGGCCAATGATTTTCAAATCTTGGAGCAAGCCTGGCTGCGCCAAATAACGCTGATTGAGCTCAATTTTTGCAGGCATGATTTCTTCAATATAGGCTTTTTGTGGATCGGCCGCGCTAGCCAATATTTCGTTTTCGTGGAAATAAGCAAGGCTGGCATAATCGGTAATCCCGGGCTTGACAGCTAATATCTTGCGCTGCTCCTCCGTATACAGTTGAACATAAAATGGCACCTCCGGCCGCGGGCCCACGATACTCATGTCGCCTTTGATGACGTTCACAAACTGCGGAAATTCATCGAGCTTGAAACGCCTAATGAAGAAACCAGTACGGGTAATACGCGGATCTCTGTTGCCAATAGTGATTTGACTACCCTTATCTGCATTTGGACGCATCGATCTAAATTTGAGCAGCTTGAATACCTTCCCGTTTTTACCGACCCGCTCTTGCAAATAAAAGACACCTCCTCTAGACTCAAGCGCAATGGCGAGCATGAGCAGCAAGCCAAAAGGCAAAAAAATCACAAGGATTAAAAAGGAAATGCAAATGTCAAAAGTTCTTTTCATCGTATCTTCGTACAAAGCTAAACAAAACTTAAGTTGCTCGCTCCATTCCAATACAAAGACGCCCTGCTCTCTGCCGATTTTCGGATGCAGACTTTTGCGCAATTGCAAAAAGACCTAGAGCGCGCTCAATGTGAATTCACCCTTCATGCCGACAATTTCCTCACAGACTTAGCCAAATTACTCGAAAATCTATCTGTTGAAAAACGCGCGCAATTGCTTTATTTGATTGACTTGCCAGAAAACAATAAGCATGTTGTGACCTCCGAGGATTACTTCTCGGACCTAGCGGAGCAAATCATTCACCGCGAAGCGCTCAAAGTTTTTTGGCGTTCGCAGTTCTCAGCTCAGTAAAAGCTGTTGAAACTCTTTTGAAAATGTTCATATCTCGGGCTGAAAAGAAGAAGTCATTTCAATCGAAATGTTAACTTTGTAAATCAAATTTTTTGTCATGAATTTCATTGCCTCGAGCACTACCCTACTGCGTCACCTTCAAAGCATTTCAGGTGTATTAAATACCAGCAATACTTTGCCAATTCTCGATAACTTCCTTTTCGAAATCACCGATGGCTTGCTCACCGTTTCTATCTCAGATTTAGAAACCACCATGATGACCAAACTCGAGGTGCAATCCGAAGAAAATGGCAAAATTGCCATCCCAGCTAAGCTATTGCTCGACGTCCTCAAAAACTTACCAGACCAACCTTGTACTTTCAAAGTCAATACCACCAATTTCCAGATAGAAATCGCCTACGACAACGGAAAATCGCGAATGGTTGGTTTCAACGGCGAAGAATTCCCTAAAGTTCCCGAACTCGCCAACAAAAGCGCCATCAAACTTTCTGGTGCGGTCTTGTCTAAAGCCATCAACAAAACACTTTTTGCCACTGGCAACGACGACCTCCGTCCGGTCATGAGCGGTGTTTTTTGTCAGTTTGCAGGCTCTGAAATCACTTTTGTGGCAACCGATGCACACAAACTGGTTCGCTACAAAAGAACCGACGCCGAAGCCAGTGGCAGCTCTGCTTTCATTTTGCCAAAAAAACCACTCAACCTCCTCAAGTCGAACTTGCGCGGAGACGAAGAAATCCTGATGGAATACAACGAATCCAATGCGGTATTCACCTTTTCAGACTTGGTTTTGGTTTGTCGCTTAATCGACGGCAAATACCCTAACTACGAAGCAGTTATCCCGAAAGAAAATCCGAACGTGCTCACCATAGACCGCGCACAGTTCTTGTCTTCTATCAAACGTGTTTCTATTTTCTCGAACAAAACCACGCACCAAATCCGCCTCAAATTAGTGGGCTCTGAGCTTTCTCTATTTGCAGAAGACATCGACTTCGCCAACGAAGCCACAGAAAGACTCACCTGTAACTACGACGGTGACGACCTAGAAATTGGTTTCAACTCACGCTTTTTACTCGAAATGCTCGCCAACCTAGACGCAGACGAAATCAAGCTTTCCATGAGTGAGCCGAGCCGCGCTGGCCTACTTACACCAGCCACCCAAGACAACGCCCACGAAGACATCCTGATGCTCGTGATGCCCGTTATGCTGAACCGTTAATTTTCATGTCTACTACCCTGACCAACATTCGAAACCTCTCCCTAGAGGAACTCAAAACGAGTTTTACCGAATTTGGCGAGAAACCCTTCCGAGCCAAGCAAGTTTGGGAATGGCTGTGGCAAAAAAATGCGCACTCCTTTGAACTCATGAGCAACCTCAGCCTAGGCTTTCGCGCATGGCTTACGGAGCACTACTACATCGATCACATTACCCTTCAAGACCAACAAATCAGTAAAGACCGCACCATCAAGAGCGCCTTTACCATAGACGACGGCAAAGTTATAGAAGGCGTCCTGATCCCGACGAGCTCGCGCATGACTGCCTGCATCTCTTCACAAATAGGCTGTAGTTTATCCTGCCAGTTTTGTGCAACCGGAAGGCTCAAATTGTTGCGCAACCTCAGCGCAGGCGAAATCGTTGACCAAGTTGTTTACCTGCAACAACAAGCCCAACAACACTACCAACAAAACCTCAGCAATATCGTCTATATGGGCATGGGAGAGCCCTTGCTCAACTACAAAAACGTCTTGCTCTCCGTTGATCGCCTCTGCAGCCCAGACGGCCTCGGAATTTCACCGCGCCGCATCACGGTTTCTACTGCTGGTATTGCTAAAATGATCACCAAACTTGGCGACGACAACGTCAAATTCAATTTAGCGCTCTCTTTGCATGCCGCCAACGACCTCAAGCGCAATCAAATCATGGAAATCAACGAAAGCAACAACCTCGAAACACTTGCCGAGGCACTGCAATATTTCCATGAAAAAACAGGTTCTAGAGTCACCTTTGAATACATCATTTTCAAAGATTTCAACGACGACCTCACTGACGCACGCGAACTCGCCAACTTTGCCAAATGCGTTCCTTGCAAAATCAACATCATCGAATATAACCCCATAGACGACGGCAAATACCAACAAGCCGACCCGCGCAAAGTGGAAGCATTTGCCCAATACCTTGAGTCCCTGAACCTCATCGTCAATGTGCGTCGCAGTCGTGGCAAAGACATCGATGCCGCCTGCGGGCAACTCGCCAACAAGAACAAGGCCATTGCCGCTGAAGAACGCGCCCTCAAGTTTTAAAAGGTCTTGTTGTAACAAAACCCTTGCTTTAACGTCAACGTTTGCATATGATTTCCGTTCAAAACCTCCACAAAACCTTTGCACTCACCAAGCAACAGCGCAAGGAACTCAATACCGAAGCCAAAACGGCTACGGCAGTTTCTGACCTCAGTTTCAGTTGTCAGCCTGGGCGCATTTACTCCCTTCTTGGCCCGAACGGCGCTGGCAAAACAACCACGCTCAGAATGCTCGCTACGCTGATTACACCCACATCCGGCCAAATCACCATCAACGGCATCAATGCGCTCGAACAGGCACAAGAAGCCCGCAAACACATCGGATTTCTGACGGGTTCTACAGGTCTTTATGCCCGCCTTACGCCGCTAGAAATCATCGATTACTTCGCCGATTTATATCAAGTGGCTCCCAAAGACCGAGAAGAACGCAAAGCCTATTTGTTCGACCTACTGAACATGAACGACTTTCTACACAAACGCATTGGCAAGCTGAGCACCGGCATGAAACAAAAAGTTTCTATTTGCCGCACCATGATCCACGACCCGAGTGTGGTCATTTTTGATGAACCAACTAGCGGGCTAGATGTCATTACTGCTGAAAACATCATCAAACTCATTCGTTCTTGCAAAGACCAAGGTAAAACAGTGATTTTCTCCAGCCACATCATGAGCGAAGTAGATTTACTTTGTGACGACCTCGCCATCATACACAAAGGTCAACTCAAATTCAACGATACCATGTCCGCCTTTCGCGACAATATGATGACCAACAATTTAACCGAAGAATTCATCCGCATCGTACAAATGCCAACACCAATCGCATGATATTCCGAATTTTCCGCAAAGAACTCCTAGACACCCTCCGAGACCGTCGTACCCTCATGACCATGCTCGTGATTCCCATCTTGGTATTTCCGATCACGCTCAATGTTTTCATGGAAATCTCAAACTCTTTTCAAGAAAGCGCGTCGGCCAAAACCATGAAAATTGGTATTGTAGGAGACAAAAACCAAAGCTACACCCAACAACTTGAGGCCATACCTGCTGCAATTGGACCCAAAAAAATCATTGCTTTCAAAGATAGCGCCGCACTCAGAACCGCCATTGAAGCAGATGAAATCCAATTGGGTTTGTTGATTCCGGCGAACGAAAAACAATTGGGCGCACAACAACAAACCATTACCTTAAATTGGCTTCTCGATGCCTCAGAGGTAGGTCGTGCTGAGCGTGCTGAGCTTTACGCAGCAAGACTTAAAGCAAATGCCGAAGCAGAACGTATAAAAAAACTAGGCTTAAGACCTGAGCAAATTAGACCTCTCGTGGTCAATACAGTCAACTGCGCCAGCGATAAAAAAATGGTGGGTCGACTCGCCGGTGGTTTTCTTCCCTATATTTTTATTGCCTTTGGTTTTATAGGCTGCATGTACCCTGCCATTGATTTGTTTACAGGCGAGAAAGAACGCGGCACCATTGAAACACTCTTAACCGTACCTGTCTCTCGTTGGAAAATACTCATTGGCAAAATGCTGGTCGTGGTGAGCTCCGGAATGCTTGCTGCCAGCTGTGCTTTAATAGGCTTATTTATCTCTATCGAGTTCTTAGACTTGGCAGATAACAAAGAATTGCTCGAGGTCATTCACAGCATTCTGACGCCCTATTTCATCCTGTCCATGTTTGCTTTGCTCTTGCCTTTGGTCATTTTCTTTGCTGGCCTCATGATTCCAATTGCCATTTATGCCAAAAGTTTCAAAGAGGCTCAGAGCATCATTACGCCGCTCAATATTGTAGTCGTTTTACCTTCGATGGTAGGATTTTTTCCGGGCGTTGCCCTCGATTTCACTACGGTTTGTATTCCAGTAATCAATGTGGTATTGGCGACCAAAGAACTCATCGCTGGCACACTGACTTGGCCTTATTTCCTGAGTGTTTTTGGTATCATGTGCACATTAGCAGCCTTGGCTATTGCAATTTCTCACAAACAATTTGGCAAGGAGAGCAACCTATTGCTTTAACGTACAATATGAAAAAAGCCGCTCTTCTGATTGGCTGTTGTAACTAGTTTATAAAAATAAACGCCTTCTTCTAAAGCATTGGCATTCATATCCAAGCCCTTGAAACTTGGACTCACTTCAGTACCTTCATAAACGAGTTGCCCCCAACGATTGAGGATCTGCAAAGTAAATTCTTGACACGTCTGAAAATGAGCAGAAATATCCAAAGCATCATTGATGCCATCTGCATCTGCTGTGATAAAGTTTGGGAAATCAAATGCTTCAAAAGTATGCACATTAAGTATCTCCGGACTGACACTTGACGATTGAGAAATACAGCCATTGGCACTTGCCGTCACAAAATATTGACCCAATTGCTGTAAACCCAAAGCAAATATTAACTGTGTGCCATTGAAAGCAAATTGATTTGGTCCTGACCAAGTGTAAGTCGCGTTGGGCGCTGCGTTCACCACATTTACCGTTAGGGTATCATTAGGACATAAAACTGGGCTATTTGATGCCAAGATAGGTATGGCAGGTATAGGATAGACGGTGAGCGAAAGGGTGATCAATGAGTCACAGCCATTTACTGTTTGTAACGTATGGGTGTACACACCAGATTGCGTCAGTGTTTGACCAAAAAAACTGATGTTTTCACCTTCACAAATCGAAATGACCTGACTTGAACCGAGTACAGGATTCACTTGTAATTGCAGATTGACAACTGAATCGCAACCCGCTGCCGAAGTGAGCACAACCGAATAAGAACCAGCGCTACTCAAAGTCTGCCCATTGAATAAATACGAACTGCCTTGACATATGGCCTGTTGCAGATTAGTGACTTGTGCAGGATCAACAGTTAAATCTAATACGACGAGTGAATCACAGCCAAATTGGGTTTGCAATAAAACAGGATAAATGCCTGTTGTTGTAAAACTTTGATTTGCAAAATTATAGACAGTTCCCGAACAGACACTTGCCGCCAGCGTATCGACATATACAGGATATACCGTTACCACTACGCTATCATACGACGGACAAGAACTCGGATTGGAAACCAAATTTGTAGTCACGGTGTACTGTTGCGAAATTGGTGTTGTTCCTGCATTGAGGAGCGTTACGTTCGGACTGGAAACATTTGTTTGACTCAGCCCTGGAGCAGGACTCCAACTGTATGTGTAATTGGGATTATTCGCTGCACCAATTGGAATGGTATCGCCACTACAAATGTTTACATCAGGGCCCGCATCTGAAGTAGCGATATCGGCATAAACCATTACATTTTTGATCGAATGTCTGTCGTTGGATCCGCCTGTACTTGCGGTGAAACCGAGATAGCCCAAGAAATTGAGGTTATAGTTGCCCGTGAGGTATTGTGTTCCATTAATGGAAACCGTAACAACGCCGTAATTGTAACTAATGGTGGCCGTATTGTAATTGTAGGACCTCAGAAAGCTCAGGTTGCCGCCGATGTTATTCAAAGTGGTAATACCAGCTATGCATTCGTTGTAACCAGGGCCATTGTAAATTTGAATTTCAGGATTGGCCCCACCGCAATTATTATAGGTGTCAAAAACGATTTTAATACCATTTGCAGTGGAAGGAATACCAACACCCCCGCCAGAAACATAGCCGGTTGGCGGCACATCTAAGAAACAAAATGCAATGCCATCGGCAGCAGTGCCGTCATACATGCGAAAGTCAAACTGCACATTCCATTGATAACAGGTGCTCAAGTCAATGGGCTGGTTGAAAAAAATAGCGCCACTTGAATTGCCCACATTTTGGGTAAGAATAAGCTCATCAGGATCGGTATTGGCGTCACCGGGTGTATCTCCGATGGCTGAGGCGCCTGCTAAATTCCAGCCTGCAGTAGACATGATGGGACTGCCGTCGAGTTGGGCAAAAACCAGCGTTTGAGCCCTCGATGGAAGGGAGACAACGGCGAGCAAAGCAAGTAGTAAAATCCTCATTAGGACGAAATTAAGAAAATTCAGAAAGTTCCAACCAACGCAAAGTAAATTCGTCAATTTGAGCGACTACTGTTCCTAATTGTTCTCCTTTTTGAATCAGCTCTTCATTGTTCAACGCACCACTCGATAGTGCTGCGCTCAGCAATTCTTTTTCTTTTTCAAGTAAAGGGAGGTCTTTTTCAATTTGCTCAAACTCTTGTTTTTCCTTGAAGCTCATCTTGCGCTTTTTCTCGGGCACTGCTACTGGCTCTGACGTTTCAACAATTGTTTGCTTACTTGCATTTTTATTTTCTCGCTGTGACTGCGCCAGCGCTGTTCTGTAGCTATGGTAGTTACCTGTGATATCTTTGATGCGACCTTCGCCTTGGAAAACAAAGAGGTGGTCTACCATTTTATCCATAAAATAGCGGTCGTGGGATACAACAATGAGGCTGCCTTGGAACAAGCGCAGGTGTTCTTCTAATACAGACATCGCAAAGATATCGAGGTCATTGGTAGGTTCATCGAGGATCAGGAAGTTCGGGTTGAGCATCAGTACCCTGAGCAGCTTCAGCCGGCGTCTTTCTCCTCCGCTTAGTTTGTGCACAAAATGATAGTGCATGTCGCGAGGGAACAAAAAGCGCTCAAGGAGCTGAGCTGCAGACAACTGACGGCCTTTTTCTAGCGGAATAAATTCAGCGACTTCCCGCACGACATCAATGACTTTCATATCCGGATCGACCTCAATTAAGTCTTGCGAATAATAACCGAAAACAATGGTGTCGCCGATGACAATTTTGCCGCTATCTGGCTCCGCTTCAGCGGTGAGCATTTTCAGGAAGGTTGTTTTACCCGCGCCATTATTGCCTACGATGCCGAGGCGCTCCTGACGCTGAAAATGGTAACTGAAATCACTGAGCATAATGCGCTCTCCAAAAGCCTTAGAGACCTTATGGAATTCGACGATTTTAGTACCCAAGCGCTCCATTTTGATCGGCAGCTCTAGTTCATCTTCGTCGAGGCGTTGGTTGGCTACTTTTTTGAGATCTGAGAAGGCGTCTACACGCGCTTTTTGTTTGGTGCCGCGCGCTTTGGGCTGACGACGTATCCAGTCCAGTTCTTTGCGAAAGGTGTTTTTGGCCTTTTCAATGGTAGACTGCAGTTGGTCTTCTCGCTCTGCCTTCTTTTCTAAGTAGTAAGAGAAGTTGCCTTTGTAGCGGTAGATCGTTTGGTCGGCAAGCTCTAAAATAGTATCGCAAACCACCTCTAAAAAATAGCGGTCGTGGGTCACCATGAGAAGAGTGAGTTGAGAGGCGGAAAGGTATTGCTCGAGCCATTCAATCATGTCGAGGTCGAGGTGGTTGGTGGGCTCATCTAGGATCAAAAATTCTGCCTCTGAAAGCAACACTTTTGCCAGTGCCACGCGTTTCTTTTGGCCACCCGAGAGCTGCCCCACTTTTTGCGTAATGCCGCTGAGCTTAAGCACAGAAAGCACTTGTTGAACTTTGACTTCTAGATCCCATGCTTGGTGTTCGGTGAGCTCTTGATAGAGGTCGCCGAGTTTGGCTTCGTCATTGGCTAAGAGCGCATCAGTGTAGGCCTTGATGAGCTTAATTTCTGGTAAATCATGGTCTAAAACGGCATCTAGTACACTGAGCTCAGGATTGAGGTCTTCGGTTTGCTCCATAAAGGCGATGCGCAATTCTTTGCGAAAAGTAACCGTACCGCTGTCTGGCGGTTCAAGCCCAAGAAGGCAGCGCAACAGCGTAGATTTACCCGCGCCATTTTTGGCAACAATGGCTACTTTTTGGCCATGTTCAATACCAAAGGTGAGATCAGAAAATAGAAGGCGTTCACCATAAGATTTGGTGAGGTGTTCGACAGAAAGAAAGTTCATAAGTTAACGCAGGCGGTCTAGAGATTCGAGGATTTCTTTGTCTTTTTG
>JACCDU010914978.1_pt1 | contig 18028 bp, 16 predicted proteins | sample 7446081 | NCBI WGS metagenome assembly JACCDU01 (sample SAMN15323447, study PRJNA562643) | freshwater metagenome | isolation source: river surface water | place: USA:Blue River Watershed | collected 2017-08-17
ACCCAAAATCGCCGAGATGTACCCTGGCATCTACCAGTCAGGCAGCCAGGCCGAAGGGCAGGGCGGCCCCGACCTGCCCATGCAGCCCCTCAACACCCTGCTCGGCTTTGACCTGGAAACCTACCAGGTGCCGTTAGACCACCTGCTGCCCAGCAAAAAAATCATGGACGGCACCATGAGCACCCGAAAATACAAGCAGGTGGTCTCTTCCATCCACGAAATTGGCCTGATCGAACCCCTGTCCGTCATCCAGCCCGACCCCAAAAAGTCAGAGTTCCTGTTGCTCGACGGCCACCTGCGCGTACTGGCCCTCAAAGAACTGGGAATGCAGGTTGCACCGTGCCTCATGGCGAAGGACGACGAGACTTTTTCTTACAATCATTTATTAAACAGATTGTCTACAGTTCAGGAGCACTACATGCTCCGCCGAGCCATCGACCGAGGCGTCAGCCGCGAGCGCCTGGCCAGGGCATTCAACGTCAACCTCAGCTCCATCAACCGGCGCATCAACCTGCTCGAAGGCATCTGCCCCGAAGCCATCGACCTGCTGCAAGACAAGCAGTTCACCCCAGACGTCACCCGCATTTTGCGCAACATGAAAGCGGCTCGGCAGGTAGAGGCGGTGGAGCTGATGGTGACCAGCAACACCATCACCGTGGCACACGCCGAAGCGCTACTCAAAGCCACCCCACCCGAGCAGCGGGCCGACCTGAAACCAGCAGAGAAAGTCAAAACTGCCCCCATGGAGCAGTTGGTCAAGCTGGAAAAAGAGATGAGTCAGGTCCAATCCAGCTACCGTGAGGCGGAATCTACCTACGGCTCAGACCTGCTCAACCTGGTGGTGGCCAAGGGGTACTTGACCAAGCTGCTGTCCAACGAGGCAGTCAACAGTTATATCCACCGCCACGAACCCGAAATCTTGGAGCAGTTTGAGCTGGTGGTGAATACCGTCAGCATGGAAGAAGCAGTCCAACAGCAGGCTGAAACCACCCCGGCAGACGTCAGCGAAGCGTCAGAACCTTAATGGTTTCGATAAATATTTTGTCCATGTCATCGAAAATTCATCTGATGGAATCTACAATCATGCGAATTCGCACAAACGTTCCCCCATGGAACAGCACCTAGCGCGCTTGCCGATCGTGACACGGCATGGCGGTAGCGTGGCCAAAACCCCCTCACATGACCAGCCGCCGATCCCAGCTCCAGGAAGACACCTACTTTCGGGTCTTGCGCATGCTGCAAGAAAACCCCGACATGACCCAGCGCGAGATTGCTGAAAAAATCGGCATCAGCACCAGTGGGCTGAATTACTGCCTTAAGGCGCTCATCGATAAGGGTTGGGTGAAGGTGCAGAACTTCAGCCAGAGCAAGAACAAGTTTGGCTACATCTACGTGCTCACGCCTCAGGGTATTGCCGAGAAGGCGTTGCTTGCTGGCCGCTTTCTGAAGAGAAAGATGTCCGAATATGAGCAGCTTCAAGCTGAAATCGAGGCCCTCAAGGTCGAAATGAGCTGCGTAGACTTCCTCGGCCAGAAAGACCGTAAAGCATGATTCAAGTTACCCCCGTTATCCTCTGCGGTGGCTCCGGTACTCGCTTGTGGCCCCTGTCGCGCACCGGCTTTCCCAAACAGTTCTTGTGCCTAACTGGGCCAGAAAGTCTGTTTCAGCAAGCCGCGTTGCGACTAACCAGTTTGGGCAACAGTGCCATTCAGGTGGCTGCGCCACTCATCGTCACGGGCGAAGAGCACCGCTTCCTCGCATCTGAGCAACTGCGCGAAGTAGGAGTTCCTCTTGGTGCCGCCTTACTGGAACCTGTAGGTCGCAATACAGCCCCCGCCCTGACACTGGCTGCTCTGGCTGCCATTGAAAATGGTGCCGATCCTGTTCTGGTCGTCACCCCAGCCGACCAAACAGTGACAGATGCTGCTGCCTTTACGGCCTCCACCCGAGCGGCTATCGAACAGGCCGGCCAGGGCTTTATAGTCATTTTGGGGGTTACACCAGACTGGCCCGAAACCGGCTACGGCTATATCCGGGTAGCCCGTCATTGCGAGGAGCGCAGCGACGCGGCAATCCAGCCGCTGACTGTTCAAGCCTTCGTAGAAAAGCCCGACCTGCCTACCGCACAGCGCTACCTGAGCGAAGGCGGCTACTACTGGAACGCCGGCATGTTCGTGCTCAAAGCCTCAGTTTGGCTGGCGGCCATTGAGCAGTTTGCGCCTGCCATCTTGCAAGCCACCCGCACCGCTTGGGACGCCCGCAAAACAGACGGCACCTTTGTGCGCCCCGGCAAAGCCGAGTTTGAAGCCATCCCCTCCGAGTCGGTGGACTACTCTGTCATGGAACACTGCCCCGGCAGCGCATTCCCCATACAGATGGTGCCGCTCGACGCCGGCTGGAGCGACCTGGGCGCATGGGACGCCGTTTGGCAAGTCCAGCAAAAAGACGCACACGGCAACGCCCATGTGGGCGACGTGCTTCACACTAACAGCCACAACACCCTGGTGCATGCCAGCAGCCGCTTAGTGTCGCTGGTCGGCGTGAGTGATCTGGTAGTGGTCGAGACCGCAGACGCCGTACTGGTGGCCAGCAAGGCCAACAGCCAAGACGTGAAACACATCGTCAGCCAGCTCACTGCGCAAAAGCGCGAAGAACACACCCTGCACCGCAAAGTGCATCGCCCCTGGGGCTGGTACGACAGCATCGACGAAGGTGGTCGCTTCAAGGTCAAGCGCATTCAGGTCAAACCTGGTGCCAGCCTCAGTCTGCAAAAGCACCACCACCGTGCAGAGCACTGGATTGTGGTCAAAGGCACGGCTGAAATCACCAATGGCGACAAGGTGCTGCTCCTGACTGAAAACCAGTCCACCTACATCCCACTGGGCGAGGTGCACCGCCTTGCGAACCCGGGCGCCATTCCGCTGGAAATCATCGAGGTGCAGTCCGGCAGCTACCTGGGCGAAGATGACATTGTCCGTTTTGAAGACCACTACGGGCGCACAAAGTTATGAGTCGCACACCCAAAATCTATGTAGCGGGCCACCGGGGCATGGTGGGATCAGCCATCGTGCGGCAACTGTTGGAACAAGGTCAGCCTGCTCACCGCATCATCACCCGCACCCATGCTGAGCTTGACTTGACCGATCAAGCAGCCGTTCGAACCTTTTTCGATTCTGAAAAGCCTGATCAGGTCTACTTGGCCGCTGCCAAGGTCGGTGGCATCCACGCCAATAACACCTACCCGGCCGAATTCATCTACAGTAATTTAATGGTTCAGGCTAATGTCATTGATGTGGCATTTAGAAACGGTGTCAAGAAACTTCTCATTTTGGGCTCGAGTTGCATCTATCCCAAGCTTGCGACTCAGCCTATGCGGGAAGATGTCTTACTTACCGGCACTCTAGAACCGACTAACGAACCCTACGCCATTGCCAAGATCGCGGGCATCAAACTCTGCGAAAGTTATAACCGGCAATATGGAGAAAGCCATGGCGTCGATTACCGTAGTGTCATGCCAACCAACCTCTACGGCCCGGGTGACAACTACCACCCGGAAAACTCCCACGTTATCCCTGCTCTGATCCGCCGCTTTCACGAAGCCAAGGTCAATAACGCACCTAGCGTAGCTATCTGGGGCACCGGCACGCCAAAGCGGGAATTTTTGTACGTCGACGACATGGCCTCTGCTTGCGTGCACGTCATGAATCTCGACAAGGCCATCTACGACCAGCACACCCAGCCTATGCTCAGCCACATCAATGTGGGTTGCGGGGAAGACATCACCATCCGCGATGTTGCTGAAACGATTAGCAAGACGGTCGGTTACCAAGGCGAGATTACTTTCGACACTACCAAACCCGATGGCGCCCCGCGCAAGCTCATGGATAGCTCACGCATGAATGCGTTGGGCTGGAAAGCTGAAGTTGGGCTGCAACTCGGTCTAGCTGCTGCCTACCAAGATTTCCTGACTAATTACGTTTCCAAAAAACAAAGGCCATTACTGTGACTACAAAAGCCAAAGTTGCCCTTATCACTGGCATTACCGGACAAGATGGATCCTACCTCGCCGAATTCCTGCTCGAAAAAGGCTATATCGTCCACGGCATCAAGCGACGCGCATCTTCCTTTAACACCCAACGTGTCGACCACATCTACCAAGACCCTCATGTGGACAATGCGCGCTTTAGGCTCCACTACGGCGATCTGAGCGACACCAGCAACCTGGTACGCATCATCCAGCAAACGCAGCCCGACGAAATCTATAACCTGGGCGCCCAAAGCCACGTGGCCGTCAGTTTTGAAAGTCCCGAATACACCGCCGATGTCGTCGCCACAGGCACCCTGCGACTCCTCGAAGCCATCCGCATCCTCGGTCTGGAGAAGAAAACCCGTTTCTACCAGGCCAGCACCAGTGAGCTTTTTGGCTTAGTGCAAGAGATCCCGCAAAAGGAAACCACCCCGTTCTATCCGCGCAGCCCCTACGCGGTTGCCAAGATGTACGCCTACTGGATCGTGGTGAACTATCGCGAGGCCTATGGCATGTACGCTTGCAACGGCATCCTGTTCAACCACGAAAGTCCGCGCCGTGGTGAAACCTTCGTCACCCGCAAGATCACACGTGGCCTCGCCAACATTGCTCAAGGGTTGGAAGAATGCCTTTACATGGGCAACCTCGATGCCTTGCGCGACTGGGGCCACGCCAAAGACTACGTGCGCATGCAATGGATGATGCTGCAGCAAGACAAGCCGGATGACTTCGTCATTGCTACGGGGGTGCAGTACAGCGTACGGCAGTTCATTGAATGGAGTGCCCAAGAGCTAGGCATCTCCCTGCGCTTTGAAGGGCAAGGAGTCGAAGAAGTCGGCATTGTGGAAAAGATCGAAGGCGACAAATGCCCCGTCATGAAAGTAGGCCAAACCATCGTCCGCATCGACCCGCGCTACTTCCGTCCCACCGAGGTGGAAACGCTCCTGGGTGATCCCAGTAAGGCCAAGCAAAAACTGGGCTGGGTACCCGAAATCACCGTCCAACAGATGTGCCACGAGATGGTGGCGTCTGACCTGCAAGAGGCCCAACGATATGCGCTTCTCAAAGCCAACGGCTATCAAGTGAACGTGAGCGTCGAATGAAGATCGCCATCGCTGGTACTGGCTACGTGGGCCTCTCAAACGGTATCCTGCTTGCCCAGCACAACGAAGTCGTCTGTCTCGACATCGTCCCTGAGAAGGTGGCGCTGCTGAACCAGAAAAAATCCCCGATCGAAGACAAAGAGATCGAAGACTTCTTGGTCCACAGGCCGCTGAACTTCCGCGCCACGATAGACAAAGCAGAGGCCTACACCGACGCGGACTTCGTCATCATCGCCACCCCTACCGACTACGACCCCGAGACCAACTATTTCGATACCCGGTCTATCGAGGCGGTTATCAAGGACATCATTGTCATTAACCCGAGGGCGGTGATGGTCATCAAGTCCACAGTGCCAGTGGGCTACACGGCAAAAACAAGGCAAGAACTTGGCACAGGGAACCTGATCTTCAGCCCCGAATTCCTGCGCGAAGGTAAAGCCCTTTACGACAACCTTCACCCCAGTCGCATCATTGTCGGAGAGAAGTCAGATCGCGCCGAAGCCTTCGCCAACCTGCTCAAGCAAGGCGGCATCAAGCAAGACATCCCTACGCTGTTCACCGACAGCACCGAGGCCGAAGCCATCAAGCTCTTCGCCAACACCTACCTAGCCATGCGCGTGGCCTACTTCAACGAACTGGACACCTACGCCGCCACCCACGGCCTGGATACCCGCCAGATCATCGACGGCGTTAGCCTAGACCCGCGTATCGGCAACCACTACAACAACCCTTCCTTCGGCTATGGCGGTTATTGCCTGCCCAAAGACACCAAGCAGCTCTTGGCCAATTACCGTGAGGTTCCCCAGAACCTCATCCACGCCATTGTTGAATCCAACACCACGCGTAAAGATTTCATTGCTGACGAAATCATCCGGCGCAAGCCCAAAGTGGTGGGCATATACCGCCTGATCATGAAGGCTGGCTCAGACAACTTCCGCGCTTCCAGCATCCAAGGAATCATGAAGCGGATTAAGGCAAAGGGTATCGGGGTGATCGTCTACGAGCCGACGTTGAAACAAGCAGAGTTCTTTAACTCACGAGTCGTCAACGACCTAAAGGAATTTAAAAGGCAGGCAAACATCATCATCGCCAACCGGAAAACCGAAGCCATGGCAGATGTAAGCGACAAAATTTACACTCGTGACTTATTTGGCCGAGACTAAGAATTTTTAATTTTAAGTCCTACGATGTAAAAACACTCTTCAATATTCTTAAGTGAACCTTATCCCCGAATTCATCCACAGACGCATAGCCCACCGGCCCAATTTAGTCAAAATTGCTGACAACATAGGCTGGCTATTCCTCGACAATATTCTGCGCATGGGTGTGGGGCTGCTCGTTGGGGTGTGGATTGCCCGCTATCTTGGGCCGGAACAATTCGGCCTGATCAACTTCGCCGCTGCACTTATTGGGTTGTTTAGTGCAGTTGCCGGTATGGGTTTACAAGGAATAGTCGTTCGCGACATCGTCCGCAATCCAAACTGCGCGCATGAAACATTGGGCACTGCAGCGGTTCTACTGCTAATTGGCGGGATAGTCGCTTATATGCTCATTCAGATATCAATTGCCTACCTACGACCAGACGATGCCATCGCGCGAATCGTTGTTACCATTCTTAGCTCGATCATGTTAATCGAAGCGAGCAAAGTCGCTAATTTCTGGTTCGAGTCTCAGGTGCAATCGAAATACGCAATCTGGGTTCAGAACGGAGTTTTTATGATTTTCGCGGCTGTCAAAGTGATGCTAATCTTAAGACAGTCGCAACTCCCGGCCTTTGTATGGACAACTTTGGGCGAAGCAGTCGTGGTGGCGCTTATCTTGAGCTGCGTATTAGTGCGGAAAGGCCCTGCTCTAAAAGAGATGCGTGTAAGTCTAGCTCGCGCCAAAACCTTACTAAAGGATAGTTGGCCAATGATGCTTTCTGGAATCGCCATCATGATTTATATGAAAATCGATCAGATTATGTTGGGACAGATGATAGGCAATGAAGCTGTCGGAATTTACTCAGCGGCAACGCGTATTAGCGAAGTCTGGTACTTCATGCCGATGGCGATTGTGGCTTCAGTATTTCCCGCAATTCTCGAAGCCAAGAAACGCAACGAGGAAGAATATTATGCACGTCTACAAAAACTTTTTGATTTAATGGTGATAATTAGTGTTGTGGTTGCATTGCCGATGACGTTTTTATCAACGCTCGTCATTTCACTTCTTTTTGGCGATGCTTACCGGAGCGCAGGCCCAGTGCTTGCCGTACATATCTGGGCATCAGTTTTCGTTTTTCTGGGCGTCGCCAGTAGTAAGTGGTTTTTAGCGGAAAACCGTCAGTTGCTGAGCTTGCAGCGTACAGTATTGGGGGGCGCTGCAAATATCGCACTAAACCTTTGGTGGATACCATCTTATGGCGCATTAGGTGCTGCATTTGCGACCGTCGTCTCTTATGCGATCGCAGCATTCTTCTCAGATTTAATACAGAAAGAGACCAAAAAAATGTTTTGGATGAAGGTCGATGCACTAAATCCATCAGTTCTCTATAAAAGATATCTATGATCAGGAAGCTAGTACCTACTCAAATCCAAAACATCCTTAGGCGTGGTAGAGACTGCCTCACATGGGACCCATGGCTTAGTCGTTCATGGTCACAAGAAGGTGAAGATATGGTTCTTCGACGTATTTATGAAAGAAAAAAAAGCGGTTTTTATGTAGATGTTGGAGCCCATCACCCAAAACGTTTTTCGAATACATATCTTTTTTATCGCCGTGGCTGGAGAGGCATCAATATCGATGCAATGCCCGGCAGCATGGACCTTTTCAAGAAATGGCGCTCTAGAGATATTAATCTCGAGCTTGGCGTAGCACAACAAGAGGGTGTGCTAAATTACTATGTATTCAATGAACCCGCTCTCAATGGATTCTCTGCCAAGCTTTCGGAGGAGCGAAACCAAGAACAGAATGAATACTTTATAAAAAAAATAATAAAAATACATGTAAAACCACTATATAAAATTTTTCAGGAAAATTTAAAGGGTCAAACAATTGACTTCTTAACAGTGGATGTAGAGGGCCTCGACCTTGAAGTTCTACAGTCAAATGACTGGAGTAAATATCGACCAAGATTTGTCCTTGCTGAGATATTAAAAAGTGATTTTCACGATCTTAAGCATGATTCAGTCGTATTATTTATGAGAGAGCAGAATTATGCAGTTTACGCTAAGCAAATCAACACAGTCTTTTTTGAAGATCTCTCCTCAAAGAAGCACACTCAGTATGACTTCTCATCCAAAATTTAAATGCTTCCCCAGTAAAATAATACTAAAGGCAACGGCGTCTTAAGAATTCTGATCAAACGTCCAGCACAGCGCCTCCTAAAATATAATTACGACAGAATTTACTTGGACATTCACATAAAGCTAACAACCATTGTTCGTTCAGGTTAAATATAAAAACAAACCTTTCAGTTCTCGCAAACCCTTGCTATTCTAACCAGGATCAATACGAATAAGCGCGGTACAGAGATACACTAGCCCAAGAAGGCGAGCAAGTCGAAAAATTTACGTGGTTAAACCTCATCGAAGCAAATCTATCTATACCCAAGTAAAGAACAATCGGATTCTTGCATATCTTCGAAACTTAAAAATTTTGTCAAGTAACATTCAAAGATGTATTTAAAAGTTAAATAAATTAATAAAATGAATATATTAATAACGGCTTTTAATAGGCCAGAAACATTTAGACAAGTGTTAAAGGTAGTGCATGAAGTCGAGTATGCAAAGCTATTCTTGTCACTTGACGCACCAAAAGCTAGCGATATCGTTAATAGAAGGAAAAATAAAGAAGTTAGATCACTAATGTATGATTATGCTAAAGAAAATAATAGGGTTGAATTAATATTCTATGAAAACAATCAAGGATGCCGTAAAGCGATTTCTCAAAGTATCACCAAATGTTTTACGCAAGTCGATGACTTAATAATTCTGGAGGATGACTGCCTTCCATTGCCTGGTTTTTTTAATTATTGCAAACGAGCTTTAGACGAATTTCGCGAGAACAATTTGATCGGCAGCGTTTCGTCACAATCATTTCTGTTTGGAAAGTATCATCCAAGTGAGGATGTCTTTTTATCCAAATACCATCATTGCTGGGGATGGGCAACTTGGAAGCGATCATGGCTTATGTATGAAGATGAAGTCTCTTCGTTCTCGGAATTCATAGGAGGAGAAAAATTAGAAAACCTTTCCTCCGGAGAGATTGGTTTCAAACAGTATTGGAGAAGAATATATAATGATCTTGTTAAAAATGAATTTGACTCGTGGGCGTATAGATGGCTATTTTCATGCTGGAAAAATCAACTATTAAGTGTAGTGCCTCGCTATTCTTTAGTGAAAAATATTGGATTTGATAGCAATGCAACTCATACCAGCCTAGAGCCAATGGGTCTACACAAAAACTATAATTACAATTGGAATGCAGATTTAATAAATTTTAAAATTCCAATAGTAAGGGATAAAAAGGCGGAGGTGGTAATATCGAATCACCACTATCACTGCTGGATTGATAGTAGTAAGTTATTAAATTTCTGCATGAAGCTTATGAGAAATATAAGAAAATATCGCGGAGTTTTACGCGATAGATTCCCCCATTAAGAACGCCTAACAAAACCGTTCAACAAACCGAAGGCTGATGATGGCGCAGGCCAAGGAAAGGAAGCGCTGATGAATATCTGCACGACGTTCGTAACGGATGCGCAGGCGCCTGAAGCGATGAAGCCAGCCCAGCGTACGCTCGACCTCCCAGCGCCACCGGCCAAGGTGCTCCTTGCTTTCACTACCACGTCTGGCTATGCTTGGTGAGATGCCCCGCAGACGCAGCCACTTCCTGTGACAGCGATAGTCGTAGCCCTTGTCGGCGTGCAGCTTGATCGGACGCTTTCTGGGCCTGCCGGTCAAGCCCGAGACCTCGGGCAGCGCCCCTAATGGGCGAGGGTGTGTGGACCGGCAACTGCGGCTCAATGGCCGCCCAAAGCTCGTCGGAAAGAATCGGCTTGGCCATGGTGACAACTCCCAAAAGGAAATTGCATCACCAGCCTGCCGGCGTAGCTGTGACCGATCGCTACGAGGTATTGATAGACGTTCTTATTTGAATGCTAAAGAAGATTATAGAAATTAAGAAATAAAGTCTTGATGCGCCAAATAATGCAGGCTGAGATATTAAAACCCCATTATTATCCATAACGTATTGGTTACTTAAAATTATTGCTTAGAAAAATCAGGAATTTCGAATGGAAAATATATCCAACTGCCCAATCTGCAAATCAAATACTCACTTACTTTTCGAGGTAAACATTTTTGGGGTCAATAGAAAGCTGCTTGAATGCACAAGTTTAGAATGTAAGCAGGCATTTTTCAACAATGTGACTTGGCTCGACCGCGCATACTCCAGTGCTATTGCTGATTTAGATACAGGAGCAGTGCGTAGGTGCTTGAGCATTCGGAAGTTAATTGCTTCAGTAGTTTCCATTAACGCCAATAATTCTATGACTCTTGATTATGGCGGGGGTCCTGGACTTCTTACGAGATTACTTAGAGATGTCGGCATTAACTGCTATCACTATGATAAATACTGCAGTAACGTATATGCTGGTTCTTTTGAAGGGATAGATACTCACTACGATGTAGTCACGATGGTTGAGGTCATTGAGCATCTTATGAATCCAATAGAGGATTTGGAAACGATATTTAGAAAATATACTCCTAATCTAGTCATCGCTACAACGGTTTTGCGGCCTGCCATACTTGACAAATCCTGGTGGTATTTGACACCATCAACCGGTCAACACATAAATTTTTACACTAGTAACTCATTAAAAAAAATAGGTCGCATACTTGGATATCATGTGCTAATAAGCGGAACAACGGTGATTTTTTATAAAGAAGAAATTAATCTTTTCAGGAAGTATCTGCTCAAATTTTCACTAAATCGATATATTAAGTATATCGCATACACTTACCGTTCGATCTTCTATAGGTCATCCACTCAAAAAGATTTTGAAAGCCTGAGGCAAAAAAATGATTCCTGTATCACAACCATGCTTAAATGAAGACGACTTCCAAGCTGCTCAAAATGCAGTCAGATCTGGATGGATAAGTTCAATCGGATCAGAATTAAGAGCATTTGAAGATGAATTCTCAAAATACTTAGGGGTAAAGTATTGTGTGTCTTGTTCTAATGGAACCACCGCGCTCCAACTTGCATTTACTGCAGCAGGGATTGGTTCCGGGGATGAAGTAATAATTCCAAACCTAACTTTTGCAGCTGTTGCTAATTCTGTTCTAGCGGTAGGTGCTATGCCCGTAAGCGTTGATGTTGATATTGACTCATGGAATATCAGTGCGGTTAAAATAAAAAGTTATGTCAATGAAAAAACAAAAGCAATTGTAGTCGTGCACTCATATGGAATTCCAGTTGACGTGCTAGCGATAAAAAAAGAGTTTCCAAGTTTAATTATAATTGAAGACTGTGCTGAATCTCATGGAGCAGAGATCTATAATAGAAAAATTGGGACGTTAGGTGATATTTCGACTTTTTCGTTTTACGCAAATAAAATAATTACAACCGGAGAGGGTGGTTGCGTATCAACTAACAGCGAAGAATTATATCAACGATTAAAGATTCTGCGTGATCACGGCATGAATCCACAGATAAGGTTTTCACATATAGTGCCTGGTTTCAACTATAGAATGACTAATATTCAAGGGGCTATTGGAAGAAGCCAATTGCTTAAAATTTCAGAATTCATAGCTGAACGAAATATACAAGAACAAATCTATGATCAAAAACTTCTCAAACTCGGTTTTGAACGACAAAATAGACCAAGTGAATCTAAATGTGTTAATTGGCTGTATACAAGACTAGTGCCCGCTGGTTGGGATAGGGACTCTCTTATTTCGCATCTCAAATCAAGACAGATTGAAACTAGGCCGATTTTTAAACCAATCCACTCATTTCCATACATGCACCACTTGGCTGCGTCAAGCGGAGAATACTCTAATTCAATATCCATTTCCGCAAGGGGTATTTCTCTTCCAACATTTAACGGATTGTCAATCGATCAGCAGTCTTATATACTAAAAGTGATAGCGGAATTCTAAATGAGCAAAGTCACAGTAGATCTTTTTGGATTAGATCCCAAATACGTAGGCGGCGTATCAAGATTCTCAATCGGCCTTACCTCTGGTCTAATTAATAATTTGGGCTCAAGTGAAGTCACAATTATTTGCTCATCTGAAAATTATTCTTTTATAAGTAGTAAATTTAATGACACGCCAATTATCGAAGTAGTCAAGCGACCTTTTGATGCATACGTATTTGCTGCGATTGCAATCGTCGCTTGGATCTTTAAAGCTCCCGGCCTTCTTAGGTTATCAAAGTATTATCGCAAATCTAAGGTGCTTGAGTTAGTTCAAAAAAGTCAAATTATTGTACCAACAAGCACTATAAATTTTTTTCAACTACCCTGTGCAATTCTTTGTATTCATGATATTCAACACGAGCTCTTCCCTGAAAATTTTACTGTGATTACGCGTGCCTATCGCTGGGCTCAGTATCGACTTTCTGCAATGCATGCAAAGCGAATTCAGGTTAGCTCAGAGTATATTTCTGATAACTTGAAAGAGGTCTTTGGTAAATCAATTCAAATGAAGACTGTAAAGATTTACGAAGGATTTAACAAGAATGAATTTTCTCCGAATTTACCTAAAAGTGCTCCGACAGATTATATCGAATCGCTGCATCACTTCATCTACTACCCAGCACAACTCTGGAGACACAAAAATCACTCAACTGTTATAGCGGGGCTTGCATTATTTAATTCAACTAGTTCTTTTAAATTAACTCTAGTTCTTAGCGGGCGTGACTATGGCGAGTTTGACAATATTAGGGATTTGGGATTGAAAAATAATGTATCTATTGTATATTTAGGTATCGTTGACGATATTCACATGCGATGGTTGTACAGTAATGCATTTGCTGTCGTTTCTGCGGGTTACCATGAGTCGAGTTCTTTGCCCATAAGAGAAGCGATCGCATGCGGGGGCAGTGTTCTTGCAGCTGACATTCAACCCAACCGAGAGATCCGCTTTCTAGAATCGATACATTTATTTGACACTTTTTCTCCTGATTCATTTTCCAAATCGCTTTTTGTCATGGATGAAAGTAAGAAGAGTAATCTACGTTGCGACTCATTGACATCTAATCAATGGGAATATTTTGAGAAAACATTTGAATGGAATAATGTTTCTCTTAAATATATCGAGGTTTTGGAAAATTTTGATTCTACTTGCTGCGGATAAATGTCTCGTTTTGTTATCCGCAATCATAAATTGGCCCAAAATAGTAAAAGAAGAGCTAGGTGATTATTTCTGTGGTAGTATTTTTCGGTAAACATGATATGCCACTTTTTCCTGAGAAAGTCTCAGAATTGGCGATTGGACAACCTCGGCAAACCAAATTGCGCCCTTGATTTTGCGTGGAGCTGGTAGGTAACACACAGAGCGTCCGCATCTGCGTTCATCCTATGATTTGGCACATCTTTCTGCAGTCGAAGAGAAAGCCTCGAGCAGTCAAAACAGGCTAAAAGAACGGGTTAGTGCATATTTCGACTGGGTCATATAGCGTTCCCGCAACTGACTAAATGGCTTTTGTGACTTGCTCATACGTTGGGAATACTCAAAGATACCTACTTTTCCGTGTTTCTGCTTGCGCGTGTCCGAATTACCTGGAGCGAGGCCATCGCGATATAGCTTCCAAGCGTCAGACCAGTACTAGATATCAACTTATTATTGTTATGGATCAAGCCCAAAAATAAATTTTATTATATGAAGATAAGCAATTCAGATAGCATTGTTCATATTAACTTCAGCGACGGACATAGACTTTCATATTTGAATTTCCTTTCCAGTGTTCTGAATCTAAATAGGTCAATTGGAAGCACTAGAAATATTTCGATGCTTCAAAAATTAATTTCTGCGAAAATTTTATTAATTGCAAGCCTTGACGATGATGTCTTTGGGTTCGTCATAATAGCTCTATTCCGGTCCCTTTTTCGACGCAATACTGTTGCACTATTTATTAGGCCGCAATCTTGCTTCAGCAATAGTATAAAAAGTAAATTAAAATATTTTATTTTTTGCAATTTATCAAAGATAAAATTAGTTAGAATATTTACTATACTTCCTTATGTCGTCAGAAATGAATACCGTAAAGTTTCAAGTGATTGGGTTCACGATCCTCAAATGTGGGATGTTTTTGATACCCGCAGAACTGAATCGACATCATTATCTGAATTGATATTAAATAATGCTAAAAATAGAAAAATTATTTCGTTTCTGGGGAGGGTGTCTCGGGATAAAGGGGCCGCAACACTCGTCAATCTCATTAATGGCCACGAAAATATTGGCAATTCTTGTTATTTTGTTATTGCAGGCAAATTTGATTGCGAATTTATTAAAATTTTCGAATCAATTAAAGCTGAAAATATTTCATTAATCAATCGGCATCTCAGTGAAGAAGAGATTAGTAGTCTATATCATATATCAAGTTTGATTTGGTGCTGTTATGACAATTCTTACGATCAAGCATCTGGCATTTTCGGTAGGGCGGCTCAACATGGAAAAATTGCGATAGTCCGTAAAGGATCCACTATAGAAAAGTTTGCCAACTATTATAATATTCCGGCAATTATAATTGATGCGGAAAATTTAGATGATGCGGCAATAGCTATTGATAGCATGAGGTCGGATATAGATAAATATCAGAATTTAGGCTTATTCGTAAAATGGAGGGATGACTTTGTACGCAAAGTTAGCACAAGCTTGTAATTTAATAATTTTAAAACGAAGCCTACTAATATGAAAATAAAGCTTAGATCAGTTATTGCTACAATTTCATTCTCAATTTTGCTTGGTGTAATCGGGCCAATTTACTACTTGATTGATGACTCTCTATATCGCTTACCGAATGAATACTTGATATATAGCATAATTGATATTGTTGCGACATCTGTGGTTGTTCTATTTTATTTAACACACAAATATCGCGTAGATCGTTTCAAATCTAAATTGTTGCTACTATTTGCCGATAGACGTTTTATTAATTTTATTAAAATTACATTATTGATTTGCATTGCAATAATTGCTTGGCGTTTTAGAGAAATCTCTTCCTTCATTGCTGGAGGAGGTCGGGAGGAGCTTGTATTTGACATAGGTCTCTCGAAATCTGTTTCTTTTACGGTATCTTTCGCTGTCATTGTTATTGCGCTGCAACTGTCTGGACTTAATCTTTCGAGAGCTTTTAATTTCATTCCTTTAATGGTTTTGATTTTAGGCTCTGTGCTGCAACTTTCTCGCTCTGAAATACTATTCACATTTTTTTATTCAATCACCTTATTTTCTTTGTCGCACAAATATTTTCTACTTACATTTCGAAAATTAGTGCTTGCGGCGTTTTTAATGGGCGTTTTGGCAGGCATTGGGTTAATAGTAAATATCCAGCAAGGTCGTGCTGACGATCTTTTTGATGCTTTCCAGAATTCATCTTTAGCTTTTACATCTTACAGGAGTGCGTCCCTCTATTTGGGTTATCATTTTTCATCTATGAGTTATGGCTATGATAATATATTTTATCCTTTTTTTGGATTTCCTTATGAGAGATTAATATCCATTTTTTTTCAAATTGATACCCCGCTTTCTACAGGTAATTCCGATTATTTTTATAAATTCATTCCCTTTGGACGTGAGCCCCACCAAGTCGGCAATGTGTTTTATCCATTAAGTTCTTTTTACTATTATCAATTTGGCTATTTGGGTATTTTTATTAAGGCGGTCTTTTGTGTTTTATTAATACACTTATCCCTTAAGCTTAAATTTTATTTTTTGTGTTGTTACATCTGTTATTCAGTTTTATTTGTCTCTGTTTTGAAGCATCCATTATTAAATGCTGATTCAACGTATCAAGCATTATTTTTTTTGGTTTTTGATTTTTTTGCTCACCTTTTATTGAGAATTCATTTTGGTGCTAAGAGTTTGTCTCGAGAGCCGAGATGGAGAAAGACTTGAATGGGTCATTGCCTTTTGGTCCTATCGAGGATTGACGAAAACCGCGTATTGCTGAAAGTGAATCAAGAGATCAAGCCGCCTTCCATTGCGACGCTGGCCGAAATGACGGGTCGCAAGCCAGGTAGAGCCGGATGATCGCACTTACAACATAAATCCATCTAAGATTGAAGCAGTAATTACAGATAAAACCAAGGCAATAATCCCTGTTCATCTATATGGACATCCCCATCGCCTCCTCCATGCGCTCGATGGACGACCAACGCGGATCGCGCTTGCCGCTCTCAATCTCCGACAAATGCTGCGGCGACATGTCCACCTAGGCAGACAGGTTCTCCAGCGTCAGACCACACTGATTGAGCTGGCGGCGCAAGAAGGCGGGGATCAAGGTTTCCATGGGTGTACGTTCCTAGCGGCCAGGAACGCGAATTCATCCACGTCGACGATGTGGTGGCGGTCAACCTGTGGCTGCTGGACCACCCCGAAGTGCGCGGCATCTACAACTGCGGCACCGGCCGCGCCAGAGCTTCAACGATGTGACCCAGGCGGTCATTCGCCATCACCAACACGGACAGATCGAATATATCCCCTTCCCCGATCACCTCAAGGGCCGCTACCAGAGCTAAACCCAGGCCGACATGGGCTCGCTGCGCCAGGCTGGCTACGACGCCCCCTTCCTGAGCGTCGAGCAAGGCGTGCAGCGCTACATGGCTTGGCTGGATCGCAATAGCAAATAAGGCCTCACATTGAAAATTTCTGTTATCACCGTTTCATACAACAGCGCAACAACTATTGCGGATACGATGCGCTCGGTTGCGGGTCAGTCCTATCAGAACATTGAACATTTGGTCATCGATGGACAATCCAAGGATGCAACTCTTGCTGTAGTAGAGGCGCATCGTCACCCCCACTTAATTCTTAATTCTGAGCCTGATGGCGGTATCTATGACGCCATGAATAAAGGGCTAAAAAGGGCATCGGGTGAGGTGATTGGTTTTTTGAATTCTGATGATTTTTATGCGGACTCTTCCGTGCTAGAGAATGTGGCCAAGGTTTTTCAAGATGAATCAGTTGAAGCTTGTTATGCCGATCTTGTCTATGTCACGCAAGATAACAGTCGTGTTGCGCGTTATTGGAAATCAAAGCCTTTTGTAAAGGGTGACTTTGCTAAAGGCTGGTGCCCGGCTCACCCTACGTTTTATGTTCGTCGGTCTGCGCTTAAGCGCCTTGGTTTTTTTGATCAGTTTTTCAAGTTGGCGGCTGATGTTGAGTTCATGATGCGCTATTTGGAGGGGGGCAAGGTCAAATCGGTCTACATACCCCGCGTAGTGGTTCGCATGCGCCTTGGCGGCGCAACGAACCAAAGTTGGGGAAATATTTTGAAGCAGAACAAAGAAATATTTTTGGCACTTCAAAAGAATAAGGTTCCGTTTAGTCCGCTTGGGTTTGGGGTTCGTAAGATCTTCAGCCGAGCTTGGCAGTATGTTTCAGCACGTTTGTTCAAGGCTAATTTTTTGGAGAGTGGTTATGCATCCCAAAAAACTTGATAAATGCACACATGTGGACGGGCTTTCGAGTTTGCAAGCGTTGGTGGAGGTATCAAATTGAAGGCTAACACCAATCCACTCATCCTGGTTGCAGGTGACCATGGTGAGTCTGTTGCCGAGGCAGCTGAACTGAGCGGCCGGTTTGAAGGAGACAATTTTTTTGGTGATGCTCTGATTGTGGATGCATGAATAAAAAAATACGTTCAATGAAAACAACAAAACTCAGGACTCAGGACTCAGGACTCA
>JACCDU010403858.1_pt1 | contig 18024 bp, 17 predicted proteins | sample 7446081 | NCBI WGS metagenome assembly JACCDU01 (sample SAMN15323447, study PRJNA562643) | freshwater metagenome | isolation source: river surface water | place: USA:Blue River Watershed | collected 2017-08-17
GCATGGCGGTGCTCAATGTGGACAACGGCACCGACTACAGCCGCCGCACGCTGGAGATGCTGGACCTCTACAAGACCCCGATCACGGCCGACACCGACGTGGCCATGGACCAGGCGTTCAGCCAGCTGGCCAGCGGCCAGGACGAAGACCCGGTGCTGCACATCGAGGCGCGTGAGATCCGTTCCCGTCGTCGCGCCGGCGGGGTGGTCTGGTTCGACTTCCGCACCTTGTGCGGTGGTCCGCGCTCGCAGAACGATTACCTGGAAATCGCCACCCAGTTCCACACCCTGCTGCTCTCGGGGGTGCCTCAGATGCCGGTCAAGCTGGCCTCGGAGGCCCGCCGCTTCACCTGGCTGGTGGATGTGCTCTACGACCGCCGCGTCAAGCTGATCGTTTCGGCCGAAGTCCCGCCCGAGCAGCTCTACACCGAAGGCCCGATGTCCCACGAATTCCCGCGCACCGTCTCGCGCCTCAACGAGATGCAGTCGGCCGAATTCCTGGCGCTGGAACACCGCACTGTGGACACCCAGCTCACATGAGGATGCTTTGTCTGCTCGCGTTCCTGCTGACCTTGTCCGGTGGGCCGGCGCAGGCACAGTCGGTGGAAGCCGCCGATGATGTGCCGGCCCGGATCGCCGTCGCCCGCGACGCCTTGAACAGCCAACGCCAATCCATCGAGGCCCAGCATGAGGCCCGCGAGCGCGCCTGCTGGCAGCGTTTTGCCGTCAACGACTGCCTGCGCGAAGTGCGCCGCAGCCGCCATGCGGCGCTGGATCCCCTGCGTGCCAAGGAGCTGGAGCTCAACGCGCAGGAGCGCGAATGGCGCACCCGCCAGCGCGACGAGCGTCTGCGCAACAAGCAGGAGGCGGGGCAGCAGCCATGATCGAGTCCGGCATGGGCGACCACCGTTCGCCGCAGCGACGCCTGATCGAGCTCCAGATGGAGCACGCCGATCTGGACGCCACCATCGATCAACTGGCCGAAGGCGCGGCGCCCATCGACGAGCTGCGCCTGCGCCGCCTCAAAAAACGCCGCCTGGCCCTGCGTGACGAGATGGCGCGCCTGCAATGGATGACCGAGCCGAAGGAACCGGCGTGAGTCTTCTGGGCGACCAGGTCACCCACGCCTTGTCCGCCGATGGGCCCCTGGCTCGCCATTGGCCGGGTTACCGGGCCCGGTCGGGACAGACCGACATGGCCATGGCCGTGGCCCAAACGGTTCAAGACGGGGGCGCCCTGGTGGTGGAAGCCGGCACGGGGGTGGGCAAGACCTTTGCCTACCTGGTGCCGGTCTTGCTCAGCGGCCAGCGGGCCCTGGTTTCGACCGCCACCAAGGCGCTGCAGGACCAGCTCTTCTCACGCGACCTGCCGCGCCTGACCGCGGTGCTCAAACTGCCGGTGCGTGTGGCGCTGCTCAAGGGCCGCGCCAGCTACCTGTGCATCCACCGCATGGAGCAGGCGCGTCACCATCCTCAGGCCAGTCAGCCGGTGTGGCAGCGCGCGCTCTCGCGTGTGGAGCAGTGGGCCCAGGTCACCCGCACTGGGGACATGGCCGAGCTGCCTGGACTCGACGAAAGCTCGTCCCTGTGGCCTCTGGTGACCTCGACCCGCGACAACTGCCTGGGCTCCAATTGCCCGCGCTACAAGGCCTGTCACGTCAACCTCGCGCGCAAGGAGGCGATGGCCGCCGATCTGGTGGTCATCAACCACCACCTGTTTTTTGCCGATCTGGCCGTGCGTGAATCGGGCGTGGCCGAATTGCTGCCCACCGTGCGGGTGACGGTTTTTGATGAAGCCCATCAGCTCAACGAGATCGGTGTCCATTTCCTGGGCCAGGACCTGTCCACCACCCAACTCCTGGAGCTGGCGCGCGATGTGCTGGGCACAGGCCTGACGCTGGCCCGCGGCCTGGTGGACTGGCAGGGCCTGAGCCAGCAGCTCGATAGTGCCACGCGCGATTGGCGTCTGGTGGCCGGCCCGCAGCGGGGCGCGTCCCGGCTGCGCTGGGCTGAGCAAGCGCCGCAGGGCATCGCTGCGGGCGAGTGGCGCGCGGCCTTGCAGCGTGTGGCAGGCGTCCTGCAGTCCCTCGCGCAAGGGCTCGATCAGGTGACGGAGCTGGCCCCCGATTTCGTGCGTCTGCTCGAGCGCACGCAAGAGCTGGCGCGGCGGTGTGAGATTTTTCAACAGCCCTCGGGCCAGGACGGTGTGCGCTGGGCCGAGTTGTCGGCGGCGCTGAGGGTGGTGCAGGCCCCGCTGGATGTGGCGGAGACCTTCTTGCGCCTGACCACGTCGGCGGCTATCCCGCCCGGCATCCCGCCGGCGGATGGGTTGGCACAGACCCCCGACACACCCGCTGCGCCGGCGGGCGCACGCGCCTGGGTTTTCACCTCGGCCACCCTGGGCGATGACGAGACGCTGCGCTGGTTCACCGGTCCTTGCGGACTCGGTGCCGCGCGCACCCTGCGGGTGGAAAGCCCCTTCGATTACGCCCGGCAGGCCGCGGTGTACGTTCCGTCCGATGTGAGCGCCCCCGGCGATCCGCAGCATGCGCTGGATGTGGCGCGTCTGGTGCTCGATGCGGCGCGTCGCATCGGCGGCCGCACCCTGGTCTTGACCACCACCTTGCACGCCATGCGCACCATCGGTGATTTCCTCCAGACCCACCTCGACAGCGGTCTGGGCCTGGAGGTGCTGGTGCAGGGACACAGCCCCAAGCGTGTGCTGATGGAGCGGTTTCGCGAAGGCAGCAGCCCAGGGCGCAGCGGTTGCATCCTGGTGGCCTCGGCTTCCTTCTGGGAGGGTTTTGACGTGCCCGGGGACGCGCTGCAACTGGTGGTGATCGACAAACTGCCATTCGCGCCGCCGGATGACCCGGTGTTTGAGGCCCGCGGCCAGCGCCTGCAGGAGCAGGGCGGCAGCGTGTTCATGGATCTGGCACTGCCCGAAGCTGCTGTGGCCCTCAAGCAGGGGGCGGGCCGGCTGATCCGCAGCGAATCGGATCGGGGCATTTTGGTGGTTTGCGACCCGCGCCTCTCGCGCAAGTCTTACGGGACCCGGCTGCGCGCAGCCTTGCCGGCCATGCGCTGGCTCACCGGTCCTGAAGAGTTCGCGCAGGCGCTCGAACAGCTGGGGCCGTCCTCACCAGACCTGCCACCAGGGCTTTGAAACGCGCCCGGTCAGCGGGTTTTTCAGGAAGTTGGAGTTGGGGAAGTTTTTCTCCATGACCCGCTTGGCGTCATCGCGCAGTTGCGCCATGCCCAGGGCATCGTAGGAGTAGACCAGGATGGCCAGCGCCTCCTCGGAGGCGGGCACGCCGGGGTATTCGGCCAGCACCTGCTGTGCGCGGTTGATGGCGGCCACGTGCGCGCCGCGGCGGGCGTAGTAGCGGGCCACATGCACCTCGTAACCGGCCAAGGCGTTGACGATGTAGGTCATGCGCTGGCGGGCATCGGGCGTGTATTTGGATTCCGGGAAGCGCCGGCTCAATTCCAGGAAGGACTCGTAGGATTCCTTGGCGGCGCGTTGGTCGCGCTCGGACAGGTCCTGGTTGATCAGGGCCGAGAACAGGCCGAGGTTGTCATTGAAATTGACCAGGCCCTTGAGGTAGAGCGCGTAGTCCATGGCCGGGCTGGTCGGGTGCAGGCGCATGAAGCGGTCCAGCGTGGCCACGGCCTGCACCTTTTCGCCGGTTTTGTACTGGGCCCAGGCTTTTTCGACCTGGGCCTGCTGCGCCAGCACGGTGCCTGCCGCGCGGCCCTCGAGCTTGTCCAGCAGCTGGATGGCCTTGTCCCAGGCACCCGCCGACACCTCGTCGCGGGCTTCTTTGTAGAGGCGCTCGACGCTCCAGCCCTGGGTGATGTCCTTGGGGCTGCTGGAGCAGCCTGCCAGCAGCACAAGCGCGGCCAGGCACAGCGCGGCCGGAACACTCGATAATCCAATACGCTGCATCCTCATCATCCCAGTGCGTTTCATTCCAATTGATTATATCGACCGCCTCCGAGACCGACCTGCTTGAGCCCCCCCTGGAAGAGGGGGGCGATGCCGTGGATGAGGCCGAACTGCGGCAAATCCGGATCGATGCCGCCCTGCATGGCCAACGCCTGGACCGGGCCCTGGCGCTGGGCGTGGCTGAATTCTCGCGCAGCTACCTGCAGCAGCGCATCGAAGCCGGTGATGTCCTTCTCGACGGACGTCAGGTCCTCAAGGCGGCGGCCCGGGTTCGTCTGGGCCAGCAGGTGGACATCACGCTGCGGGCCACGCCGCAGTCTCGGGCCTTTGTGCCCCAGCCCATGCCGCTGGAGACGGTGTATGCGGATGAGCACCTGCGGGTGCTCCACAAACCGGCCGGGCTGGTCGTGCATCCGGCCCCCGGCCATTGGCAAGGCACGCTGCTCAACGGCCTGCTGGCCCTGGACCCGGCCGTGCAGGACCTGCCACGCGCGGGCATCGTGCACCGGCTCGACAAGGACACCAGCGGCCTCATGGTGGTCGCGCGCAGCCGGGCGGCCATGGATGCGCTGGTGCGCATGATCGCCGCCCGCGACGTCAGCCGCCAGTACCTGGCGATCGGCCACCGGGCCTGGCCCGGTCTGGCCGAACGCGAGGTGGATGCCGCCATCGGGCGGGATCCGGCCAATCGCCTGCGGATGTCGGTGGTCGATCTGGCCCGTCAGCCCGGCAAGACGGCGCGCACCACCTTCGAGTGCCTGGACCAGAACGAAGAGGCTTGTCTGGTGCGCTGCACCTTGCACACCGGCCGCACCCACCAGATCCGTGTTCACATGGCACACCTCGCCCATCCCTTGCTGGGCGATGCCCTGTACGGTGGCCGGCCGCAGGCGGGCCTGACGCGCCAGGCCTTGCACGCCTGGCGTCTGGCGTTCGTGCACCCCTTCAGCGCGCAGCCGATGGCCTGGACGGCCGACTTGCCGGCCGACATGCGGCAGGCCCTGCAGGCGCTGGGCCTCCGATACAATGGCCCGATGTGAGCATGTCCTGCCGCCCGAGGTGGTGAGCCCTCAGGGCCTTGTGCACATGCTCCTGCAGCACCCTGTCCCCCCAGCCTGACCGCGCCTCCTGCGCGCCACCCCGAAAAGAAACGAACCATGAACACGGCGCATGCCAAGCGTGTCCTTGAAACGGCCCTGCTGTGCACGGCCCAGCCCCTTTCGCTGCGCGAGCTCAGGGTGCTGTTTGACGATGCCCTGGGGGCGGACACCGTGCGTCAGTTGCTCGGCGAACTGCAGCTCGAGTGGACCCTCAAAGGCCTGGAGCTGGTGTGTGTGGCCAGCGGCTGGCGCTTCCAGAGCCGGCCGGAGATGCGCGAGTACCTTGACCGCCTGCATCCCGAAAAACCCCCGAAATACACCCGTGCCGTGCTGGAGACCTTGGCCATCATCGCCTACCGCCAGCCCGTCACGCGCGGTGACATGGAAGACATCCGGGGCGTGACCATCAACTCCCAGATCCTCAAGCAGCTCGAAGACCGCGGCTGGGTCGAAGTGATCGGCCACCGCGAGACCGTGGGGCGACCGGCCCTGTACGCCACCACCCGCCAGTTCCTGGACGACATGGGGCTGGCCGCGCTGGACCAGCTGCCCCTTTTGTCCAGCGTGGACCACCAGGCCAGCGCGCTGGCCCAGCTGGCCGAGCACGAGCCGCCACTGCAGCCCACGCTCTCGTTGGAAGAAGCCTTGCTGCCCCTGGAGGATGTCGGCGAGGCCGCCGTCCTTCCTGACCCCGACCGACCGGACACACCGCATGAGCACTGAAGCGCAAGACAAGCCCTTTCCCGAAGAAGCCCAGGGGGCAGGGGGGCCCTACAAGGCGGTTGGCCTGGCCGAGGTGGTGTCGGGCCAGTTCGATGCCGAGGACGATGCCTCGGCCCCGGCGCTCGACCCCGGCAAGCGTGTTTTGGCGCCACAGGCCGATTCGCCCAAGCTGCACAAGGTGCTCGCGCAGGCCGGGCTCGGTTCGCGTCTGGATATGGAGCAGCTGATCCTGGAAGGGCGCATTTCCGTCAACAACCAGCCGGCCCACATCGGGCAGCGCATCCAGTATGGCGACCAGGTCAAGGTCAATGGCAAACCCATTCGCGTGCGCATCGAGCCGCCACCGGCGCGTGTGATCGCTTACCACAAGCCTGCCGGCGAGATCGTCAGCCACGACGATCCGCAAAATCGCCCGAGTGTGTTCCGCAAGCTGCCGCGCCTGCAGCAGGGCAAGTGGCAGTCGGTGGGACGCCTGGACCTCAACACCGAAGGGCTGTTGCTGTTCACCAGCTCGGGGGAGCTGGCCAACCGCCTGATGCACCCGCGTTTCGGTCTGGAGCGCGAGTACGCGGTGCGCGTGCTTGGGGCCTTGTCCAACGAAGAAAAGCAAAAATTGCTCGACGGCGTGATGCTCGACGACGGGCTGGCCCAGTTCGGCTCGATCGAAGAGGGCGGTGGCGAAGGCTCCAACTGCTGGTACCGGGTCACGATTTCCGAGGGCCGCAACCGCGAGGTGCGGCGCATGATGGAGGCCGTGGGCCATGCCGTCAGCCGGCTCATTCGCATCCGTTACGGCGCCATGGTCCTGCCCCATGGCCTGCGCCGCGGCGCCTGGCTCGAGCTGGACGAGGCCGACATCCGTTCCCTGATGAAAGCGGCAGGCGCCCGGGAAAGCAGCGCCGATGCGCCGGCCCGCCCGCGTGGGCGGGGCCGACCCGACCGCAGCCCACGCACCGGCGGCCGCGGCATGCCCGGCACGGCGCTGCCGTCTGCCCCGCGTTCCCCCAGCAAAAAAGCGCGTGGCCCGTCCCAGCCCGGGCAGGGAGAGCAGCCCGACCCGATGCGGACCAGCCTCGGCTACATCGGCGCCGACAGTTTCAACCGCCAAAAGCAGGGCCCGGGCGGCGCGGGTCGGGGCGGGCGCCGCAAGCCCGGTGGCCGCAGCCGCTGAATGCGCAAGCCTTGCAGGGCCTCTCGGGGCCCGGCGCCCGGAGCCCATCGGCTGCCGGGTTAGAATAAGGGGCTTTGCCTGAAGGCAAAAATGCGATCAAAATCACTCCGTTAACAGGAAAACACATGGCCATCGAACGCACCCTCTCCATCATCAAGCCCGACGCCGTTGCCAAGAACGTCATTGGCCAGATCTACGCCCGCTTCGAAGCCGCTGGCCTGAAGATCGTGGCCGCCAAGATGGTGCACCTCTCCCGCGGCGAAGCTGAGCAGTTCTATGCCGTGCACAAGGCCCGCCCCTTCTTCAAGGACCTGGTCGATTTCATGGTGTCCGGCCCGGTCATGATCCAGGCCCTCGAAGGTGAAGGCGCCATCGCCAAGAACCGCGACCTCATGGGCGCCACCGACCCCAAGAAAGCGGCGCCCGGCACCATCCGCGCCGACTTCGCCGACAGCATCGACGCCAACGCCGTGCACGGCTCTGACGCCCCTGAAACCGCAGCCGTGGAAGTGGCCTTCTTCTTCCCCGGCATGAACGTCTACAGCCGCTGACCGCTGCGCGACCCGTTCGCGACCTCGGCAACCCTCTGCCATGACGGCCAACCTTCTCGAATTCGATCTGGAAGGTCTGGCCGTTTTTTGTGAAGGCTTGGGTGAAAAGCGCTTTCGCGCCACCCAGTTGTTCCGCTGGATCCACCAACGTGGGGCCTCCGACTTTGACCAGATGAGCGATCTGGCCAAGTCCCTGCGAGAAAAACTCAAGACCTGCGCCCACATCCGCGCCTTGCCGGTCCTCAGCCAGCACATCTCGGCCGATGGCACCATCAAATGGCTGTTTGACGTCGGTGACGGCAACGCGGTCGAGGCGGTGTTCATTCCCGAAGACGATCGTGGCACCCTGTGCGTGTCTTCCCAGGCGGGCTGCGCGGTGGCTTGCCGCTTTTGCTCGACCGGCCACCAGGGTTTTTCACGCAACCTGTCGACGGCGGAAATCCTGGCGCAACTCTGGTTCGCCGAGCATTTCCTGCGCCAGCACCTCCAGACCGATGCGCGCGTCATCTCCAATGTGGTGATGATGGGCATGGGTGAGCCGCTGCAAAATTACTCGGCCTTGATCCCGGCGCTCCAGGTCATGCTGGACGACCACGGCTATGGCCTTTCGCGCCGCCGGGTGACGGTCTCTACCTCCGGTGTGGTGCCCATGATCGACCGCCTGGCGCAGGACTGCCCGGTCGCCCTGGCGGTTTCACTGCATGCCCCCAGCGATGCCTTGCGCGATCCGCTGGTCCCGCTCAACCGCAAGTACCCGATCGATGAGCTGCTGCAGGCCTGCCAGCGCTACCTCGCGCATGCGCCGCGCGACTTCATCACCTTCGAATACTGCATGCTCAACGGAGTGAACGATCAGCCCGAGCATGCCCGCGAGCTGATTGCGCTGGTGCAGCGCCATGCGCGCGATGGCCTGCGCTGCAAGTTCAACCTGATCCCCTTCAACCCGTTTCCGGCTTCGGGCCTGCTGCGCTCGCCGCCCTCGCGTGTGCAAAGCTTTGCCAAAATGCTGCTGGACGCCGGCATCGTGACGACCGTGCGCAAGACGCGGGGCGACGACATCGATGCGGCCTGTGGCCAGCTGGCGGGGGATGTGAAGGACCGCACCCGCGTGCAAGAACGGATCGCGCAGCGGCGCGCCTCGCCGGTCATCCCGATCGCACCGGTCAGCCCCTGAAAGGACATGTGATGAACCCAGTGGAACCTTCCTCGATGGCGCCGGACGCGGCTTCCGGCGAGCCGCGTGCGGGCCAGATGCTCCGGGCCGCCCGCGAAGCCAAGGGCATCCACCTGGCCATGCTGTCGGTGGCGCTGAAAGTGCCAACGCGCAAGCTCGAAGCCCTGGAGCGGGACGACCACAGCGCTTTTCAGGATGTGACCTTCCTGCGCGCACTCGCCCAGGCGGTGTGCCGTCACCTGAACATGGATGCGGCGCCTGTGCTGGCGGCTCTGCCCCAGTCGGTGGCCACCCTGCCGGTCCAGCGCAGCTTGATCGAGCCGCGCATGGCCACGCCCGCCCAGTCGTGGCGAACGCACTCGGCGGGCCTGCTGAGTTCCAAAACGGTGCTGGTGCTGGCCCTGCTGATGCTGGTGAGCACCGCCGCGCTGATTTGGTGGCCGGCCCGGCCTTCGGAGCCGGCCATGCCGGCGGTCGTCGCCGAGGAAGCGGCCCAGGCCTATGTGCCCATGGGGCAGGCCAGCAATCCCGTCGAATCGGCTGCGCCGGCTGCCCCTGTCGCGCCCGTGCCCGTGCCTGCGGCCGTGCCCGTCCCTGCGGCCGCGGCCGTGGCCTCGGCGCCCGAAGTGCGCTCGGGTTTGACCTTGCGCATCGGGCAATCCGCATGGGTGGAAGTGCGCGATGGCAAGGGCGAGATTCTGGTCAAACGCCAGGCCAAGGCCCGTGAAACGCTGCAACTCGAAGCCGATGCGCCGGTGTTTGTGTACGTCAGCCAGGCCGAGGGGGCCGAATTGCTCTGGCAGGGCAAGGCGCTGGATCTCGAGCCCCACACGCGCAACAACGAAATCCGACTGAAGATCAAGCGATGAACGATTCACCCATTGAGATTGCCCGCCCGGCCACGCGCCGCACCCGTCAATCCCGCGTGGTCTGGGGCAGCCGCGTGGTCACGGTGGGCGGGGGCGCACCGGTGCGGGTGCAGTCCATGACCAACACCGACACGGTGGACGTGATCGGCACGGCCATCCAGGTCAAGGAGCTGGCCCTGGCCGGATCCGAGATGGTCCGCATCACGGTCAACACCCCCGAGGCCGCGCAGGCGGTGCCGCACATCCGGGATCAACTCGACAAGATGGGCATCGATGTCCCGCTGATCGGCGACTTCCACTACAACGGCCACCGCCTGCTCAGCGACTACCCGGCCTGCGCGGAAACCCTCTCCAAGTACCGCATCAACCCGGGCAATGTGGGCAAGGGCGACAAGCGCGACCTGCAATTCGGTCAGATGATCGAGGTGGCGCAGAAATTCAACAAGCCGATCCGCATCGGCGTGAACTGGGGCAGCCTCGACCAGGAGCTGCTGGCCGGCCTGATGGATGCCAACAGCCGCCGGGCCGAGCCTTTCGAGGGGCGCCAGGTCATGTACGAGGCCCTGATCCAGTCGGCCATCGGTTCTGCGCAGCGGGCCGAAGCCATGGGCATGGACGGCAGCCAGATCACGCTCTCGTGCAAGGTCTCGGGCGTGCAAGACCTGATCTCTGTTTACCGCGAACTGGCCCGCCGCTGCGACTACGTGCTGCACCTGGGTCTGACCGAGGCCGGCATGGGCACCAAGGGCACGGTGGCTTCGGCGGCCGCCCTGTCCATCTTGTTGCAGGAAGGCATCGGGGACACGATCCGTGTCTCCCTGACGCCGCAGCCGGGCGAGTCCCGCACCCAGGAAGTGGTGATCGCCTCTGAAATCCTGCAGTCCCTGGGCCTGCGCGTGTTCGTGCCCAGCGTGACCGCCTGCCCGGGCTGTGGCCGCACCACCAGCACCACTTTCCAGGAATTGGCCAAGCAGATCGACGACTTCCTGCGCGCGCAAATGCCGGTCTGGCGCGCCCAGTACCCGGGCGTGGAGGGGCTGAAGGTGGCCGTGATGGGCTGCATCGTCAATGGCCCCGGCGAAAGCAAGCATGCCGACATCGGCATCAGCCTGCCGGGCACCGGGGAGGCGCCCGCCGCCCCGGTCTTCATTGACGGCGAAAAACGCATGACGCTGCGCGGCGAGGGCATTGCCCAGGAATTCCAGCGCATCGTCGAAGACTACATCCGCAAGCGCTTTGGCACCGCCAAGGCCTGAATCCATTCATGACAGAGAACGCAGTCAAACCGCCCAAGGCCCAGAAACTGGTGGGCGTCAAGGGCATGAACGATGTCCTGCCGCCCGATTCGGCGCGCTGGGAATGGCTGGAAGAGCGCGTGCGCGCCCTGATGGCCCGTTACGCCTACCGCAACGTGCGCTTGCCCATCGTCGAGCCCACGGCCCTGTTCGTGCGCGGCCTGGGCGAGGTGACCGACATCGTCGAGAAAGAGATGTACTCCTTTGAAGACCGGCTCAACGGCGAGCAGCTCACCTTGCGGCCCGAAGGCACCGCGGGCCTGGTGCGTGCGGTGGTGGAGCACAACCTGCTCTACGAAGGTGGCCGGCGCCTGTATTACATGGGCCCGATGTTCCGCCACGAGCGCCCGCAGCGTGGCCGCTACCGCCAGTTCCACCAGATCGGCGCCGAGGTGCTGGGCTTTGGTGGCCCGGAGGTGGATGCCGAACTGATCCTGCTGGCCCATGACTTGTGGAAGGCGCTGGGTCTTCAGGATGTGCGCCTGGAGCTCAACAGCCTGGGCCAGCCCGAAGAGCGCCAGGCGCACCGCGCTGCCCTGATCGCGCACTGCGAGCAGCATGCCGCGCTGCTCGACGAAGACGCCCGCCGTCGCCTGCACAGCAACCCGCTGCGCATCCTTGACACCAAGAACCCGGCCATGGCCCCGGTGGTCGAGTCGGCCCCGCGTTTGCTGGACTTCCTGGGCGAGTCGTCCCTGGCGCATTTCAATGCGGTCAAGGCCATCCTCGAAGCCAACGGTGTGGCCTACCGCATCAACCCCCGCCTGGTGCGCGGCATGGACTACTACAACCTCACGGTGTTCGAGTTCATCACCGAGCGCCTGGGTGCCCAGGGGACCATCTGCGGCGGTGGCCGTTACGACTACCTGATCGAGCAGGTCGGCGGCAAACCCGCCCCGGCCGTGGGCTGGGCCCTGGGCGTCGAGCGCGTGCTCGAACTGGTCAAGGAAGAGGGGCAGGCCCAGGCGGCGCCGGTCCCTGACGTCTACGCCATCATCCCCGAGGCTTCGGCCGTGCCCGTGGCCATGCGCACGCTGCAGGCTTTGCGCAGCGCCGGTGTCTCGGCGCAGATGCATGCCGGCAGCGGCGAGGGCCTGGGCTCGATGAAGAGCCAGTTCAAGAAAGCCGACGCCAGCGGCGCGGCCCATGCACTGGTGTTCGGCGGCGACGAGCTGGCGCGCGGCGAGGTCACCATCAAATCCTTGCGCGACGGGCAGGGCGCGCAGCGCTGCGAACGCCTCGATGCCGTCGCCCACTGGGCCCTGAGCCTACAATCGGCCTGATTCATTACGGACATTCCATGGCATCGCATCTCGATCTCGAAGAACAGGAACAACTGGCGCAGCTCAAGCACTTCTGGAAGGCCTGGGGCAACCTCATTTCCTGGGTTCTGATCCTCGTGCTGGGCACGTTTGCGGCCTGGAACGGCTGGCAGTACTGGCAGCGCAGCCAGGCGAGCAAGGCCTCGGCCCTGTACGAAGAGGTTGAAAAAGCGGTTCAGGCGCAAGACCTGGCGCGCGTTGAACGCAGCATCGCCGACATGAAGGACAAGTTTGGCGGCACCCTGTATGCGCACCAGGCCGCACTGGTGGCGGCCCGGGTCCTGTCTGACAAAGACAAGGCCGAGCCGGCCCGCGCGCTGCTCGCCTGGGTGGCGGCCGATGCCCCAGCGCCCGCCTTGCGTGAAATGGCCCGCATCCGGCTGGCGGCCCTGCAGTGGGACACGCAATCGGCCGACGAAGCCCTCAAGACGCTCGCTGCGGCGTTTGCCACCGAGATGGCACCGCTGGCCGAAGATTTGCGCGGCGACCTCTTGCTCGCCAAAAACCAGAATGCGGAAGCCATCAAGGCTTACCAGCAAGCGTTCAAGGCCTTGCCCGAGGGCAGCGAGTACCGCCGGGTGGTGCAGGCCAAGCTGGGCGCGCTGGGGGTTGAAGTGGCCGGCCTCAATCCGGAGGTCCGCCCATGACCCGCCCTTTCAGGCGTCTCCTGCTCGTGCATGGCCTGCTGGCCACGGCGCTGTGGCTCGGCGCCTGTTCGAGCAAGCCGACCAAACCCCAGCCGGGCCCTTTGCCTTCGGCCGTGGGCGGGCTCGCCGTCAAACAGGCCTGGACCGCGCGTCTGGGTCCCATCACCACGCCCCTGCAGGCCACCGTGGTCGGCACCCGCGTGGTCCTGGCCTCCAGTCAGGGCCTGTTGCTCGAATTGCAGGCCGACACGGGCCAGGAACTCGCGCGGCTGCAACTCAAGGACGGTCTGACCGCCGGTGTGGGCAGCGATGGCCGTCGCCATGCCGTGGTCACCACCGGCAACGAGGTGGTGGTGGTGCAGGAGGGCCGGGAGCTGTGGCGCCAGCGCCTGAGCGCGCAGACCTTCACGGCCCCCCTGGTGGCGGGCGAGCGGGTTTTCGTTCAGTTGGCCGACCGCAGCGTGCAGGCCTTTGATGGTGCCAGCGGCCAGCGGCTGTGGTCGCTGCAGCGCAACGCCGATCCGCTGGTGCTGCGCCAGGCCGGTGTGCTTGGCGCCGTTGGCGACACCCTGCTGGTGGGCAACGGCGGCCGCCTGAGCGCGGTGCAACCCCTCAATGGCCAGGTCCGTTGGGAAGTGGTGGTGGGCGCTTCGCGCGGCACCAACGAGGTCGAGCGTCTGGTGGACTTGGTGGCTGGCGTCCACCGCCAAGGCCAGACCGTGTGCCTGCGCTCCTTCCAGGCCGCCGTGGCCTGTGTCGACACGGTCCGGGGCCAAACCCTCTGGAGCCGTCCGGCACAGGGCCATCAGGGTCTGGACGGTGACGAGACCCGGGTCTTTGGTGTGGAGTCGGACAGCAAGCTGCGCGCCTGGAACCGCACGGATGGGCAGCCTGCCTGGGCCGAAGACCAGTACCGTTTCCGTGATCTGACCGCGCCGCGGGTCTGGGGGCCGGTCGTGGCCTTTGGCGATGGCCAGGGCCAGGTCCATCTGCTCGGCCGTGAGGACGGCCGCACCCTGCAGCGCGTGGCCACCGACGGCACGCCTGTGGCGCTGCAGCCGGTGGTGGCGGGCCGCACCCTTGTGACCGTCAACCGCAGCGGTCTGGTGACCGGCTGGCGCGCCGACTGAGATCGGAAGCTGTTCAAGTGAAACCTGTCCTGGCCCTGGTGGGCCGCCCCAATGTGGGCAAATCCACGCTGTTCAACCGACTCACCAAAAGCCGGGACGCGATCGTGGCCGACTTTGCCGGCCTCACCCGCGACCGCCACTATGGCCAGGGACGTCTTGGACGCCGTGAATTCATCGTCATCGACACCGGTGGTTTCGAGCCCGACGCCAGCAGCGGCATCTACAAGGAAATGGCCAAGCAGACCCAGCAGGCCGTGGCCGAAGCCGATGTGGTCATTTTTGTGGTCGACGCGCGTGGCGGACTGTCTGCGCAGGACCACGACATCGCCAACTACCTGCGCCGCATCGGCAAGCCCTGTCTGCTGGTGGCCAACAAGGCCGAAGGCATGCGCGAAGGCGCCCAGCTCGCCGAGTTCTATGAGCTGGGCCTGGGCGAGGTGCTGCCGGTGTCGGCCGCCCACGGCCAGGGCGTGCGTGGCATGCTCGAAGAGGCGCTGGACACGCTGAACCTGCCCGAGGAAGAAGAGGAAACCCCCGAAGACCCCTCGGTCATCAAGCTGGCGGTGGCGGGGCGACCCAATGTGGGCAAGTCCACCCTGATCAACACTTGGCTGGGGGAAGAGCGGCTGGTGGCTTTTGACATGCCCGGCACCACGCGCGATGCCATCAGCGTGCCCTTTGAACGCAACGGCCAGAAATTCGAGCTGATCGACACCGCAGGCCTGCGCCGCAAGGGCAAGGTGTTCGAGGCCATCGAGAAGTTCTCGGTGGTCAAGACCTTGCAGGCGATCGAAAACGCCAACGTGGTGCTGCTGCTCATCGATGCCGAGCAGGGCGTGACCGACCAGGATGCGCACATTGCCGGCTTCGTGCTCGACAGCGGCCGTGCCGTGGTGCTGGCCATCAACAAATGGGATGCGGTGGACGAATACCAGCGCCAGCTGGTGCAGCGCTCGATCGAAACCCGTCTGGCCTTCCTCAAATTCGCCAACCTGCACCTGATCTCGGCCAAAAAGCGCCAGGGCCTGGGCCCGCTGTGGACCTCGATCGCACAGGCCCACAAGGCCGCCACCTGCAAAATGAGTACGCCAGTGCTCACCCGCATCCTGCTCGAATCGGTGCAGTTCCAGACCCCCAAGAAGACAGGGATGTTCCGCCCCAAGATGCGCTACGCGCACCAGGGCGGCATGAACCCGCCGGTGATCGTGATCCATGGCAACTCGCTCGAACACGTGACCGAGGCCTACAAGCGCTTTCTGGAAGGACGCTTTCGCAAGGCCTTCGACCTGGTCGGCACGCCCCTGCGCATCGAGATGAAGACCTCCCACAATCCCTACGCCGACAAGGATGCCAGCTGAGCATCAGGGCCTTCGTCTGGGGTCGGCCTGTCGATCGCAAGTGCTGTGGTAAGGTCGTGGCTTCTGAAACTACCGAACACGGAGAATATCGTGAGCAACAAAGGCCAACTGCTGCAGGACCCCTTCCTCAACGCGCTGCGGCGAGAGCATGTGCCGGTGTCCATCTACCTGGTCAATGGCATCAAGCTCCAAGGTCAAATCGAGTCTTTTGACCAGTACGTCGTGTTGCTGCGCAACACCGTCACGCAAATGGTCTACAAGCACGCCATTTCCACCATCGTGCCTGGCCGCGCCGTGAATTTCGGTGCTTCTGAAACCGGCGAAACCGCAGCCCCCTGAGCGCCGAGGCCACCTCCCCATGGGGGGCCCGGTGGCCTAAAGCCCGCACCGATTGAGCGATACCTCCAAAAAAACCGCCGCGCCGACCCTTCTGGTCGGCGTTGATTTTGGTTTGCCCCACTTCGACGATGGCCTGATGGAGCTGGGCCTGCTGGCCGAGTCCGGTGGCCTGCAGCCGGTGGCGCGCCTGACCTGCAAGCGCAAGGCCCCGGACCCGGCGCTGTTTGTGGGCAGCGGCAAGGCCGATGAGATCAAGGAACTGGCCACGATGCACGGCGCCCTGGAGGTGCTGTTTGACCAGTCGCTCAGCCCGGCCCAGCAGCGCAACCTGGAGCGGCACATCGGTTTGCCGGTCAATGACCGCACCTTGCTGATTCTGGAGATCTTCGCCCAGCGGGCCCGCAGCCACGAGGGCAAGCTGCAGGTCGAACTGGCCCGCCTGCAGTACCTGAGCACCCGTCTGGTGCGCCGCTGGACCCACCTGGAGCGCCAGACCGGCGGCATCGGTCTGCGTGGCGGCCCGGGCGAGACCCAGATCGAACTGGACCGCCGCATGATCGGCGAGGCCATCAAGCGCACCAAGGAGCGCCTGACCAAGGTCAAGAAGCAGCGCAACACCCAGCGGCGCCAGCGCGAGCGCAACCAGACCTTCAAGATCTCGCTGGTGGGTTACACCAACGCGGGCAAGTCCACGCTCTTCAATGCCCTGGTCAAGGCGCGGGCCTACGCGGCCGACCAGTTGTTTGCCACGCTGGATACCACCACCCGCCAACTCTACCTGGGCGAGGCGGGCCGCTCGGTGTCGCTGTCGGATACGGTGGGCTTCATCCGTGACCTGCCGCACGGACTGGTCGAGGCTTTTCAGGCCACCCTGCAAGAAGCCACCGAGGCCGATCTGCTGCTGCATGTGGTGGACGCCTCCAACCCCGACTTCCCGGAACAGATGGCCGAGGTGCAGAAGGTGCTGACGGAAATCGGCGCCCAGGACCTGCCTCAGCTGCTGGTGTTCAACAAGGCCGATGCCTTGTCGCCCGAGCGTCAGCCCTTGGCCAGCGAGGACAGCTACACGGTCGATGGCCTGCCGCTGCCGCGCATTTTTGTCAGCGCCCGCACGGGCCTGGGACTCGATCGCCTGCGCCACGCGCTGGCCATGACCGCGTCGGCGCAGAGCGCTGCGCTGGCATCCCCCGAGCCCGATGTCCGTGACCTGAACCGGGATTACAGTTCGCAAAAGCCTGAAGAGTCGCCAGATTTCGGCACAATGTACATCGGACATCCACAGAAAACACCATGAATTTCCATCTGCCTGCCATTCGATGGTCCGCATTGCCGGGGCGCATCCGGGGCATGTTCAACCTGAACGATCCGCGCTGGGGCCGTGGCGATGACAAGCCTGCGGGCGAACAAACACCGCCTCCGCCTGGACAGGAGCCGCGCCCCCAGCGGCCCCAGGGGCCTGCCGGTGGCCCGCCGGACCTCGACGAACTCTGGCGCGATTTCAACCAGAAGCTCAGCCAGCTCTTCGGTGGCCGGGGCGGGGGTCCGCGTCCGCCGGGCGGCGGCAAACCTGGCGGCGGTCTGCCCGGCTTTGTCGGCAACCTGGGCATCGGCGTGGTGCTCGGTGGGGCCTTGCTGGTTTGGCTGGGCACGGGCTTTTTCATCGTGCAGGAAGGCCAGCAGGCCGTCATCACCCAGTTTGGCAAATACAAATCCACCGTGGGCGCGGGTTTCAACTGGCGCATGCCTTGGCCGCTGCAGCGCCACGAACTGGTCTATGTCTCCCAGATCCGCTCGGTCGACATCGGTCGGGACAACGTCATCAAGGCCACCGGCCTGCGCGATTCGGCCATGCTGACCGAAGACGAGAACATCGTGGAAATCAAGTTTGCGGTGCAATACCGCCTGAACGATGCCCGCGCCTACCTCTTCGAGAGCAAGAACCCCACCGAAGCGGTGGTGCAGGCCGCCGAAACGGCGGTGCGCGAAGTGGTCGGCAAGATGAAGATGGATTCGGCGCTGGCCGAAGAACGTGACCAGCTGGCCCCGCGTGTGCGCCAGCTGATGCAGACCATTCTGGACCGCTACAAGGTGGGCATCGAGGTGGTGGGCATCAACCTGCAACAAGGCGGGGTGCGTCCGCCCGAGCAGGTGCAGGCCGCTTTTGACGATGTGCTCAAGGCCGGCCAGGAACGCGAACGCGCCAAGAACGAGGCCGAGGCCTACGCCAACGACGTCGTGCCGCGCGCCGTGGGTGCGGCCTCGCGCCTGAAGGAAGAGGCCAACGCTTACCGCGAACGCATCGTGGCGCAGGCCGAGGGCGATGCCCAGCGCTTCAAGGCCATCCTGCCCGAATACCAGAAGGCGCCGCAGGTCACGCGCGATCGCCTCTACACCGAAA
>JACCDU010575234.1_pt1 | contig 18024 bp, 18 predicted proteins | sample 7446081 | NCBI WGS metagenome assembly JACCDU01 (sample SAMN15323447, study PRJNA562643) | freshwater metagenome | isolation source: river surface water | place: USA:Blue River Watershed | collected 2017-08-17
ACACATTTCTCCTGTCTTGGCCCGCATTTCTCAAATGCAAGCCTTAGTTGAACGACCTCATAGTTCTAACGAGCTCATTTGAGTTTCATAACTTTCATATCCATTCGTTTGATATTAGGTACTGCCTACACTAATTCGATTGACCCTCTAGAAACTTCAGAAGTTCCGATACATCGACCGCTTCTATCTGAGCCTTATTTGTTTTAAAGGCGAAAACAAAAGCGTTCCGAGCTATCGCAACTTCTGCACACTTCTTATGGAGCCAAGCGCCGCGACCTGCTGCGCCACCCTTGAGATCTGGAATCACTTTTCCATCAACCAAGACCACTCGAATTAATGCCGCTGGATTTGCCCTCTTGCGGCAGCTGATACAGCTACGAACAGGAAGGGTGCGATCCAACTGGCTTATCGTATCCGAGCCTTGCTTACTTCTCATAATGACGAGTCTGCAGGCGCGCTTTCAACGGTATCTGGATGAATATCAATGCGCCAGCCGGTTAAGCGCGCCGCCAAGCGAGCATTTTGCCCATCTTTTCCAATAGCAAGGGAGAGTTGATAATCCGGAACCGTGACCTTTGCACTGCGCGTGGCTAGATCTGTAATTTCAACTTTGCTCACCTTTGCAGGTGCAAGTGCCGCAGCTACAAACTCAGCAGGATCTTCAGACCAATCAACAATGTCAATTTTTTCGCCATGTAGTTCATCCATAACTGCACGTGCACGCGATCCCATGGGACCAATGAGTGAACCCTTAGGACTTACTCCTGCGCGATGAGTTTTAACTGCAAGTTTGGTGCGATGTCCTGCTTCACGCGCAACCGCCATAATCTCAACGATGCGGTCATTGATCTCTGGAACCTCAAAAGCAAAGAGTTGTTTTACAAGTGCTGGGTGGGAACGGGACAACATGATCTCTGGTCCCTTTAAACCCTGCTTTACCTCGACCACAAAACACTTAATTCGATCACCGTGTGTATAAACCTCACCAGGAACCTGCTCTTGTGGCGGAATACGTCCTTCAACACGACCAAGGTTAACGTTAATCATCTTTGGATCGCGACCTTGCTGCACAACACCAGAGATAACATCTCCGACTGATGCGGTGAACTCACCAACGATTTCTGCATCATTGGTCTCACGCATCTTCAACTTAATTATTTGTCGAGCTGTCGATGTTGCCACTCGTGAGAAGCCATCAGGAGAGTCAGCCTCCTCGCTAATACGGGTTCCATCTTCTCCAAAAATTGGTACCAGGATCTGAATCTCACCCGTATCTCGATCTAGATGGGCTCTGGCATGACGCTTTGCATCATCGGTTTGGTTGTAGGCACCGAGTACTGCAACCTCAATTGCATAAATTAAATCTTCTAGCGAAATATCTTTTTCTGTTGTTAGTGCAGCCAGTGCTGACATCTCTACATGCATTAGATCTCATCCTTACGATTGAATTCGATCTCAACATGAGCTTTCTTGATTTCGGCAAAGGCAACCTCGTGAGTCTTCATGCGACCCTTTATGTTTTCGATCAGGATTGCACGAACTTCATCAAACTCAGTTAGACGACCTGAGACTTCAGTGTCATCCTTCAAGGTGACTTTTACAATTCGAGTTAAGTTCTTAGTCCAGTGACGAGGCAAGGTTAATGGTCGTTCTATTCCCGGAGATGTGACCTCTAAGGTAAAGGCTTCTGTCAGTAACGGAGATTCATCCAATATTTCAGATATTGAGCGACTTATCACTGTGACCTCATCAAGGCTTAGTGGCTTTAATCCATCAACCATGCAGGTAACAATTCGGTGATTACCGGGATTACTTGTAAACACATCCTCCAGAAAGAAGCCTGCCTCTTCTACAGCAGGGCGGATTAAATCGGCGATTGAATCTTTTAGGGCCACAAATCTCTTCTTTCTATTAAGTTGTGCGATAAGTGTAACCCAAGTAATTAGAAGGTATCAATTCCTACCTTAATTATCAGTGCAAAGGTGACAATCAAGAAAACTTTACGAACCAAAGTCGAGCCACCCTTGATTGCGAGGCGAGAGCCAAGAATTGCACCTGAGATATTGGCAATACCCATAATGATTCCCACCTGCCAAATCACCGCTCCATTGAATCCAAAGACCATTATTGCTCCCACATTGGTCGCCACATTAACCACTTTGGCGATCGCGCTTGCTGTAATAAATGCGTAGCCGAGTGATACAACCAGAATTAACATGAGGAAAGAGCCTGTTCCAGGACCAAAGATTCCATCGTAGAAACCAATGATCGCTCCGGCTAAAGCTGCGATCTGAACTCTTTGCTTCGGAAGGTGACGGAGATTTTCAAACTTACCTAAATCTGGTTTGAACCAGGTATAAATAGCAACAACAATTAAGAGCACCAGCACCATGGGACGCATGCTGCTAGTTGGAATTTTGGAGGCGAGCACCGCGCCACCTGCAGAGCCTAGAAATGCGGGAACTCCCATTCCCAATAAAATCTTTGGGTCCGGCTTTATTTGCTTGCGGTACAAAGCCGCCGCTGTAGTGGTTCCAAATACCGCAGAGAGTTTATTTGTACCTAAGACCTCTGCGGTTCCAGATTTAGGCAAACCAATCAGCAAAGCCGGTAACTGGATTAATCCCCCGCCGCCCGCAATTGAATCAACAAACCCTGCAAAAAATGATGCTGCCAGAAGAAATACTGCGGTAGCAAGAGTTAATTCGTAAAACACAATTACTTCAAAAGTTGCGCGATCGCAGTAACAGCGGAAGAAAGTGCAACTTCCTGCTTATCTCCACTCTTGCGAACTCGAACTTCAACATTACCCTCAGCTAATGCCTTGCCGACAACCACGATTATTGGGTTTCCGATCAGCTCAGCATCCTTAAACTTAACCCCTGGGCTGGCATCGCGACGGTCATCTAACATGACAGAAATTCCTTGGGCTTCTAGATCGGTTCCAAGGTTGAGCGCGGTTTCAAAGAGCAGGTCATCCTTACCCGCAGCAACGATATGTACCTTTGCTGGCGCAAGCTCTGCCGGCCAATTAAGTCCGATCTCATCATGGGTTTGTTCAGCAATAGCTGCAACTGCACGCGTTACACCGATTCCATAAGAACCCATTGTGACGATCTGAGATTTTCCATTCTGATCCAAAACAGTCAGGTTTAGTGCTTCTGCGTACTTGCGACCTAGTTGGAAGATATGGCCGATTTCAATCGCACGATCAATGACAACTGGTGTTGCACACTCTGGGCAGGCATCTCCGGCACGAACTTCGGCTGCTTCAACATACGCATCAGGTATGAAGTCACGACCATTGACAACGTTACGTGCATGACGATCCTTTTGATTTGCACCAGTAACCCATGAAGTGCCTGGAGCAATTCGTGGATCTGCATACACAGTAATTCCAGATTTCTTTGCATCCTGCGGCCCAATATATCCCTTTACAAGCGCGGGAAACTTTGCAAAATCTGCATCCTCAAAGACGCGTAGCTCGTGAATGCCACCAAGGTTTTCTTGGAAACGCTTGAGATCAACTTCGCGATCACCTGGCACCAAAACGCAAACCGCTTTGTTATCAGCCATCAACATCACATTTTTCAATGTGTGCGCTCCCGTATATCCCCCACCAAACTTTGAATTCAGTAGCTCGACAAGGGTGTCGATAGTTGGTGTGTTGGGAGAATCAAAGGCTTCAACCGCTGGAACCTGAGAAGAATCTTGTGCATCTACCTTGGTCACCATCGCTTCGACATTGGCTGCAAATCCACACTTAGGACATAAAACATAAGTGTCCTCACCAGTTGAACATGGTGCCAAAAACTCTTCAGATTTCGATCCGCCCATCGCACCAGAAACCGCTTTCACAATGTTGTACTTCATGCCTAAGCGATCAAAGGTTTTTACATACGCCTCGCGGTGATTTTGATATGAAATCTCTAACCCTGCATCATCTAGATCAAAGGAGTATGAATCCTTCATAACAAACTCTCGTCCACGGATGATTCCGCTACGTGGTCGAGCTTCATCACGGAACTTTGTCTGGATCTGGTAAATGCTGAGTGGAAGATCCTTATATGAGGAGTACTCCCCCTTAACCATGAGAGTAAACATCTCTTCATGGGTTGGGCCTAGTAAGTAATCTCCACCCTTACGATCTTGCAGACGAAACAGTGATGGTCCGTACTCTTCCCAACGATTTGTTGTTTCATAGGCTTCACGAGGAAGAAGTGCTGGAAAGTTAACCTCTTGAAATCCTGCTTTGTCCATCTCTTCACGAATTACTCGCTCTACATTGCGAAGTGTGATGACACCCAATGGCAGCCATGAGTAAATTCCAGCGGCGATTCGGCGGACATAACCAGCTCGCACCAACAGCTTATGGCTTGCGACCTCGGCATCTGCTGGGTCGTCGCGAAGAGTACGCAAAAATAGCGTAGACATTTTCAACATATGTGAAGCCTATCGAACATCAACTGAAGGTTGCCCTGAAGCAACCCCGGCGGCTTCCATTTCTTCAGCTAAACGCATCGCTTCTTCAATAAGTGTTTCAACAATCTGCGCCTCAGGCACAGTCTTGATGACCTCACCCTTCACAAATATCTGGCCCTTGCCATTTCCTGATGCAACACCAAGATCGGCCTCGCGTGCCTCGCCAGGACCATTTACTACGCAACCCATTACAGCAACACGTAGCGGAACGGTCATTCCTTGCAAACCAGCTTGAACCTTTTCAGCCAATGTATACACATCGACTTGGGCGCGGCCACATGACGGGCAAGAAACAATTTCAAGTTTACGTTGACGCAGGTTAAGGGATTCAAGAATTGAGATTCCAACCTTTACCTCTTCAACGGGAGGAGCAGATAATGAGACACGGATTGTGTCGCCAATACCTTCAGCCAACAAAATACCAAAGGCGGTGGCGGATTTAATTGTTCCCTGGAACAGTGGACCAGCCTCAGTCACACCTAAATGCAATGGGTAATCACACTTTGCTGCAAGGATTCGATAAGCATTAACCATTGTTACTGGATCATGGTGCTTAACTGAAATTTTAATATCTGAGAAGCCATGCTCTTCAAACAAAGAGGCTTCCCACAGCGCAGACTCTGCAAGTGCTTCTGGAGTTGCTTTGCCGTACTTTGCTAACAATCGTGGATCTAGAGAACCAGCATTTACGCCGATTCGAATTGGAATTCCCGCATCTCCTGCAGCTTTGGCAACCTCTTTTACCTTGTCATCAAATTGCTTGATATTTCCTGGGTTGACTCGAACCGCGGCACACCCTGCATCGATCGCAGCAAAGATGTACTTAGGCTGAAAGTGAATATCTGCAATTACGGGAATCTGTGATTTCTTTGCAATTTGCGCCAATGCATCTGCATCATCTTGGCTTGGAACCGCAACACGAACTATTTGGCAACCAGATGCTGTTAACTCCGCGATCTGCTGCAAGGTGGCGTTGACATCTGCTGTGAGTGTTGTGCACATCGATTGAACGGAAACCGGTGACTCGCTCCCAACTCCTACAGATCCAACCTTGAGCTGGCGAGTCTTGCGACGTGGATGCAGGGTTGGAGGTGGTGCGCTGGGAATTCCGAGATCAACCATGGCTTTATTCTGCACTACAAGGGCAAATTCTGCCGAATTAAAGCCAAAGGGGCTTGCTTAGAGATTGAGGGTCACCGGATTAATCACATCAGCCACCAAGAGCAAGAGTGTCAGCGTTGCTAAAACAACGAAAACAACCATGGTGATTGGGGTTAGCACTGTCACATCGATTGGTGCCGGACGTGGTCGACCACGCAAACGTGCAAGGAATGCACGAATCTCATCTGCGATAGCAACCGCCATATGTCCACCATCTAAGGGCAGGATAGGCAAGAGATTAAATACACCAACAAATATATTCAAACTGGCAACAATCAAAACAAAGGTTGCTAAACGTTCCATGGGGGTGAGCTTCTCACTGCCAACAGCTTCACCAGATACACGTGCTACGCCAACAACTCCTACCAAACCATTTGCATCTCGCTCTTCACCGCGAACAGTCGCACCCCAGAGAGCAGGAATTTTTTCAGGTAGTTTGCCAAGGGATTTCACACTCTCAGTTAAGAAACTTTGAGTCACTGTTACTGAGTTCTTGAGTGATGTAAGAATCCCTGAACGCTTCAAACCAACATCATTAATAATTCCAAGTACATACCTCTTGGTTCCATCAATATCTGTCAATCGTGCTGATGCGGTAACAGAAATCTCTTCACCGTTGCGGTTGAGAACGAGGGAAAGTTCCTTACCTTGTGATTGGCGAATGATTTCAACATCTTTGTACCACTCAGTGACTGGCTTACCATTAATAGAAATTACTTCATCGCCAGCTCGAATTCCCGCAGCCTGGGCCGCAGAGTTTGGAACCACCTCGCTAATTACAGGGAGTACCTGATTGGTTCCAATTCCTGCAAAGAGGGTAAACAAAAGCACAAAGCCCAATACAAAGTGAAGGAAAGAACCGGCTCCTAAGACAACTAGTTTTTTGCCAGAAGATGCTTTGTAGAAGGCACGATCCTCTTGACCCTCGGGCATCTCATCATTGGGGGCCATGCCTTCAATCTTGCAGTAGCCACCTGCGGGAATAGCCTTTACGCCAAACTCGGTTTCGCCACGTTGTACCGACCACAACCGCTTTCCGAAACCGACAAAAAACTCAGAGACCCGCATTCCATACCTACGTGCGGTGATGTAATGCCCAAACTCATGCACCATAACTGAAAAGAGCAGCGCAACAACAAAGGCAAGGATTCCAAGAAGTTCCATTACATACCTATCGTGAGAAGTTGCGTCGGAGTATGCACGATACCTCTGACACCTTAGAAAGCATCACTTATCGATCGAGAAGATTCTGAGTTGCTGAGTAAAGGCTGCCATTGCGACGCTTTGCAATCGCACTAAGAGCTTCAAGCACAACCCGGTTAGCTAAAATTGCTGTGATATCTGCTGAATCAAAGGGTGGCGCAACTTCGACTACATCTATTCCAACAATAGGAAGTTCTAGGCAGATTCGACGCACCGCTTCTAATAACTCTCGGCTTGTCATTCCACCAGGCTCTGGTGTTCCCGTTCCAGGAGCCATACCTGGATCAACAACATCAATATCAACCGATAAGAAAACTCCATCGCAGCCATCGGTGAGAGTTGCAAAGGATTCATCGAGTACTGCCTTCAATCCACGGTTGTGGATCTCGGTCATCTCATATGAACGCATTCCTTGATCACGCATCCAGTTGAGTGTTGCATCCTCTGGCCAATATCCACGCAATCCAAGTTGTAAGAAGCGATCACCACGTACATAACCATTATTAATTAAGTTGCGCATAGGAGTTCCATGGCCAACTAATGCACCAAATTGATCTTCGCCAGTATCTGCATGAGCATCGAAGTGAATCATTGATACTGAACCCATGCCACGATGGGTGGCAATTCCGGCAACATCGGCAGATGCGATCGAGTGATCTCCTCCAAGAATTAACGGAATTATTCCTGCTCGAGAGATCTTTTCTGTTGCAGCCTTTAACACCGCAAGTGATGCGACTAAATCTCCACCTGGCATCAATAAATCGCCAGCATCTAAAACCTTAAGATCCTTTAAACCATCGGTACGTAAAGCTAGATGAGGACGAGAACCATCATGTGGAAGGTAATCTCCCCCGCGAATTGCTTGCGGGCCAAACTTTGCACCCGATCTATGTGAGGTGCCGCTATCTATTGGTGCGCCCACAATAATGACATCTGCACCTTGATATGTAGTTGGATCATCTAAATCACATGCAGGAATACCGAGAAATGTGAAGCTAGGGCCATACATATTGCCGTGATTGGTCACTGCGAAACCTTTACCTTTTTACCAACAAACTGGCCAGCGATGACAATGAATAATGCAAGGAAAAACATCGCAGAACCGATCACATTTGCTTGTGCTGGAATGCCACGAGCTGCAGAGGTATAAACAAACTCAGGGAATGTTTTCAAAGTTCCCGAGTTAAAGTTGGTAATAATAAAATCATCAAAGGACAAACTAAAAGCCAACAGCGCCGCTCCTGCAATTCCTGGAGCAACCAGTGGCAGCGTTACCTTTCTGAAGGTTTCTAACTCATTGGCATAAAGATCCATCGCTGCCTGTTCAAGACGCGGATCCAAAGAAGCGATTCGCGCCTTTACCGTGACCACAACAAATGAGATACAGAACATCACGTGGGCAATGACCGTTGGCCAAAATCCTGGGTTGATCTGGAATACAAGGAAAAGAGAGAGTAGAGATGCACCCAGAACGATCTCAGGTGTTGCCATTGGTAAGAAAATTAAAAGGTTAGAAGATGAGCGGCCTTTGAACGCATAGCGTCCAATAGCAAATGCGATCATGGTGCCTAGGATCGTTGAAAAAATAGTTGCTAGCAAACCAATCTTGATTGAGTTTCCTAAAGCTTCACACACTTCTGGTGCACCGCAAGGATTTTTCCAGTTGTCGAGAGTAAAGCTTTTCCACACAAGATTAGATTTTCCGGAGTCGTTAAAGGAGAAAACAAAGGTGTACGCAACTGGAATAAATAGGTAGGTAAAACCAAAAACGGCATAGATGCGAATCAGGTTACGACCAAACCAACGTGAAATACGAGCGTTGAGAGGAATGGTTGGGATCGATGCATCTTTTTGCTTTGTATGTGTGCTCATACCAACTCCTCCGTTCCTGCTTTGCGAATATAGATTGTTACAAGAATCAAAATCGCAGCCATCAAGGTGAAAGACAGCGCCGCAGCTGTCGGGTAATCAACAATTCTGAAGTAGCGGGACTCAATAACATTTCCGATCATTTTGGTGTTCGGGGAGCCCAAAATAGCTGCATTTACATAATCGCCAGCGGCGGGGATAAAGGTCAAAAGTGTTCCTGCAACTACCCCTGGCATGGATAGTGGAAGTGTGACTTTTCGGAAGGTTGTAAATCCATTTGCGTAAAGATCTCCAGATGCCTCCATCGTTCGCGGATCAATACGTTCCAGGGATGCGTATAAAGGTAAGGTCATGAAGGGAAGGAAGTTGTAGGTCATGCCCATCACAACGGCAAATGAGGTTGAGGTAAGGGTGGTGCTTTCGCTGATTAATCCTATGGTTCGAAGTGTTGGAACAAAGAATCCCTCTTCACCCAGGATCTGCTTCCAAGCAACTGTTCTGAGCAAAAATGAAACAAAAAATGGTGCAACAACTAGTACTAAGAGAAAGTTCTTAAACCTTCCTGCCTTAAAGGCGATTGCATAAGCCAATGGGTATGCGATCGCTAAAGCTAACACTGTGGCGCAGAGTGCAAAGATAAAGGATCGAGCAAACTGCTCTTGGTTTTCAGTAAATGCATCAAGGTAGTTTGAAAATCGTAAACTCTGCTCGTACTGACCTGTGTCTCCCCCAGCAATTGGAGTCTGGGTCGATGTTTGCGCCAGGTTGATGATAGGTAAAATAAAGAAGGTAAAGAGAAAGAGAAAACCTGGCAGAAGAAGCAGATAAGGCAACTTTACCTTGGTCAAGATTGCACTCATTCTTCGTCGAGATCCTCAGGAATTACCTCAGTACCTGCTTCGGCATCCTCATCCCCACGAAGTGCGAAGGTGAAGTTGGGCTCCCAAGAAATAACTACTTCATCGCCTTTATCAAAGGGTGCTACCCCATCATCATTTTGCTCAAAGACCATCAACTCCTGACCCCATGGCATGAGCACTTGATACTGAGTTGAAACACCGATGTATGAAACATCTTCGATGCGACCACCAGTTAACGTGTTTCCACGAGTTGGAGTTCCTACCAATGAAATGCGGAATTTTTCAGGTCGAATGCCTGCGTAGATTGAGTTATCGACAGCATGTGAGCGCTTCTTTGGCATAGCAATCTTTTGACCGAATAGGTCAACTACCAAGTTGTCGCCATCAGTGCCTTCGATCCGTCCCTTGATTAAGTTTGATTGCCCCAAAAAGTTGGCAACAAAGGCGGTCTTTGGATTGTCATAAAGATCTGCAGGAGATCCCATCTGCTCAATTTCGCCCTCATTCATTACCGCGATGGTGTCAGCCATAGTCATGGCCTCCTCCTGATCATGTGTAACGTGAACGAAGGTGAGTCCAACCTCGCGCTGGATCCACTTGAGCTCAATCTGCATCTGTCGACGGAGTTTGAGATCAAGTGCACCCAAAGGCTCATCCAAAAGCAACAGGGCTGGACGGTTAACAATGGCACGCGCTAAAGCTATGCGTTGCTGTTGTCCACCTGAAAGTTGTGTTGGTTTGCGCTGCGCGAGGTGTGGAAGTTCAACAAGCTCGAGAACTTTGTTTACATCTGCATTAACATCCTTAATTCCACGACGGCGAAGTCCAAATGCAATGTTCTCAAAGATTGTTAGATGAGGAAACAATGCATAGTTCTGGAAAACAGTATTAATGGGACGCTGATATGGACGCTTGGTCGTAATGTCAGTTGAACCTAAATGAATACTGCCAACAGTTGGCTCTTCCAACCCTGCGATCATTCGTAGAGTTGTTGTCTTGCCGCATCCTGAAGGTCCAAGTAGTGCAAAAAATGAACCTTCAGGAATCGTTAATGACAAATCATTAACTGCGGTGAAATCTCCATATGTCTTTGTAATACGAGTAAGACGTAGATCTCCTCGTGTAGCAGATGAAACGTCGGCCACTAGTTGCCGGCGGCCTTCTGGAACGCTTCTCCCCAAGTTGTCTCTTCTGCTGGGGTTAGCGAACGGAAGACGTTGAGCTTAGATGACATCGCTGCATCAGGGAAGATGAATGGGCTAGCAGCAAGTGCTGGATCAATCTTCTCCATCTCGGCTTGTGCACCCTTCACTGGACATACGTAGTTAACGTATGCCGCTACCTCTGCGGCAATCGCTGGGTCGTAGTAGAAGTTGATGAGTTTCTCTGCATTTGCCTTACCCTCTGCCGAAGCGGTTGAAGGAATTACAAAGTTATCACCTGAAATTGTTCCGCCTGATTCTGGAAGAGCGAAGTCAAATTTTCCTTCATTCTCTGCCTTCAGAATAAACATATCGCCAGACCAGCCAATAACAGCTGTTGCATCACCTGATGTGAGGTCTTCTGCGTACTCATTACCCTTAACACCACGGATCCAACCATCTGCAATCTTCTTAGCCATGAAATCAACAGCGTTCATGAATTGATCTTCTGTAACTGTTTGAAGATTTACACCTTGAGATAGCAAGATGATTCCGATTGTGTCGCGCATTTCAGAGAGAACAACAATCTTTCCCTTGTTCTGTGGAGCGAAAAGATCATCAATGGTACGAATTCCCTTTGGATTCTTCTCAACATTCCAACCAAAACCACCCATGATTCCCTGCCAGGTCAGAGTCTGTTCACGGTTTGCATCAAATGAAGGTGATGCTAGTGAATCGAGAATGTTTGACTTGTTTGGAATATTTGCTGCATCAAACTTTTGTGTGTAACCCAAACGGATCCAGCGAGCTGCCATCCAGTCTGTAGGTGTTACGAGGTCGTAACCGATATCCTCACCAAGCTTAAGTTGTGCTTGGACCTTTCCAAAAAACTCATCGTTGTCGTTGTAATCTTCAAAGTACTCCGCTGAGATACCAGTCTCGGCGATAAACTTTTCCAGAGTTGGGTACTTCTTTGTCTCCTCATCAAAGTCAAGGTACAAAGGCCAGTTGCCCCAACGAACTCCATTTGAACTATCTGCGGAATCAGATCCGCCGCACGCAGCAAGTAATCCTGCTGCACCTAAACCGCCTGCGCCTGCAAGTACTGCACGACGAGAAACCATTGCACCGAGAATTGATCGGGCCTCCGGTGAGAGTGAACTTTCTTTTGACATACTGATTTACTCCTTAAGGATTAAGCACAAGCTAGTTGTCGGATTACCGAGCCTCAAGCTTTCTGTGGGTAGTGGGTTGATAGAGATGTAGCTGCTAGAGGATCTAGCAGGGGGAAATACTACGCCCCAAGATTAGTCATCACATGCTTGATTCGGGTGTAATCCTCGAAGCCATATCCTGAGAGATCTTTGCCATATCCCGAGCGCTTGAAGCCACCATGAGGCATCTCGGCCACTAATGGAATATGGGTATTGATCCAGACGCAGCCAAAGTCAAAAGCTTTGGCCATCCGCATCGCGGTTCCATGATTGGCGGTCCAGACGCTAGAGGCCAAGCCATACTCAACCCCATTGGCCATTGATACCGCCTGTGCCTCATCGCTGAACTTCTGGACGGTAATTACCGGACCAAAGATCTCCTTCTGAATCAACTCATCATCCTGGCGTAACCCTGCAACAACGGTTGCTGGGAAGAAGAACCCTGGACGATCGAGGGCCGATCCGCCAGACATCACCTGGGCATGGGCTGGAACTCGTGAGAGCAGATCACTTACTCGTGCCAATTGATTGCTGTTGTTAACCGGACCTAGGAAGACATCATCATCATGAGGTGCGCCAAGAGCGATGCCCTTAGCCTGCTCAGTGAGCAGTGCGACAAAATCATCATAAACAGAGTCCTGAACAATGACACGAGTTGCTGCGGTGCAATCCTGGCCAGCGTTGAAGTAACCAGCGATTGCAATCGCTTCAGCTGCTGCAGCTAGATCTGCATCGGCAAAGACAACTACAGGTGCCTTTCCGCCGAGCTCTAGATGAACACGCTTAACCTGCTTTGCTGCAGATTCTGCAACTTGAATACCTGCACCAACAGATCCTGTAATTGAAACCATGTCAGGGCGGTTGTGATTAACAAGTGCTGCACCAGTTTCACGCTCGCCACAGACAACATTGAAAACACCTGCCGGCAAAAACTCTGCCATCAAATTTGCCATCCAGACAGTAGATGCTGGAGTTGTATCACTTGGCTTGAGAACAACGGTGTTACCAGCAGCAATTGCAGGTGCCCACTTCCATACCGCCATCATCATTGGGTAGTTCCATGGAGTTACTTGACCAATAACACCAACTGGTTCGCGGCGAATCATCGATGTCATTCCTGGCATGTACTCGCCAGCAGATTTACCTTCAAGATTTCGAGCAGCTCCTGCAAAGAATCTAATTTGATCCACCATTGGAGGAACCTCTTCAGAGGTTGTTAATGACACTGGCTTGCCAGTGTTTTCTACCTCGATTGCAATAACCTCTTCGGCACGTTCTTCAATGGCATCGGCGATCTTTAGCAGTGCGCGTTGACGTTGTGATGGAGTTGAATCACGCCAATCGACAAAAGCATCACTCGCAGCTTTAAAGGCTGCATCAATATCTGCCGCATTTGACTTAGGCGCAGTTGCAAATGGCTGGCCCGTTGCAGGATTGATTAAAGTTGTTGTCTCACCTGATGTTGAATCGACTGACTTACCGTTGATGAAGTTACTAAGCTTTTTCATGTTCCAGAGCCTAGCAATTACCCCTAGAAGTAACTAGTCGCAATTTAACCGACCGGCTTGCCTTTTTCCGCCGCCGCTAACTGTCCGCACGCCCCATCGATTTCACGGCCACGAGTGTCTCGAACCGTTACTGGGACTCCATAGCTTTCTAAGATGCGAACAAACTCAACTTCATCTTCACGGCGCGATGCGGTCCACTTTGAACCTGGAGTTGGATTGAGCGGAATCAAATTCACATGGGCATTTCGGTTTTTGAGCAAACGACCCAAAAGATCTGAGCGCCACGATTGATCATTGATATCTCGGATCAATGCGTACTCAATTGAGTATCGGCGCCCTGTCTTTTTCTCGTAAGCATCTGCAGCCGCCAGCACCTCGCGAATTTTGAAGCGATTGTTAATCGGAACTAAGGTATCGCGGAGCTCATCATCTGGTGTGTGCAAGGAGACCGCCAAGGTGCAGCTAATCCCCTCCTCCATTAACTTTTCGATTCCATTGACTAGACCAACGGTTGAAACAGTTACCGAACGTGCGCTGATTCCTAAACCATCTGGATTTGGATCTGTGATGTTGCGAAGGGTTCTGACAACTGAGTTGTAGTTTGCCAACGGCTCGCCCATTCCCATGAAAACAATATTGGAAAGCCGAGTTGGCCCACCCGGAAGTTCACCATTTGCACACGCACGAGCGGCGGCAACAATCTGATCGGTGATTTCAGCGGCAGATAGGTTTCGGGTTAATCCAGCCTGGCCCGTTGCGCAGAATGGACAGTTCATACCGCACCCTGCCTGGGATGAAATACACACAGTAACTCGGTCGGTGTAACGCATTAATACACTCTCAACTAACACACCATCATGCAACTTCCATAAATCTTTACGTGTCATGCCGTTATCTGTTGTGCGAGTTGTGACAAGTTCAATCATCTTAGGGGTCAAGGCATCAGCGATAGCGTGACGTTCAGCCGCTGGGATATCTGTCCACTCATCTGGATTATTTGATAAATGCGAGAAGTAATGATTGGCAACCTGGCTGGCACGAAATGGCTGAAAACCTGACTCCTTGGCAAAGGCCTTGCGATCTCCTGGAGCAAAGTCAGCTAAATGTTTGGGGGCTTTCTTGCGCTGTACCGGCTCATCAAAAACTAGGTTGATCTCAGGTACTTTGCCGCTCATAGGAAATGCTTTACAAGTTCAAGGGCCAGCCACATCGCCGGTGCTGACAAAACTACTGAATCCAAGCGATCTAACATGCCGCCATGTCCTGGCAACAATGTGCCCATGTCCTTCAAACTCAAATCTCGCTTCATCGCGCTTTCAATTAAATCTCCACAGGTAGCGGTAAAGACAATCATTAATCCAACGATTAGACCGATCCACCAATGCATATCCATGATGTAGTTAAAGGCAAGTGCTCCACCAATCATTGTAAAAATCAATGATCCGGCAAGACCCTCCCAAGTTTTTTTCGGAGAAATCTTTGGAACTAGCGGATGCTTTCCGAGTAATACTCCAACTATGTAACCAAAGGTGTCGTTACAACCAACTAAAACCACAAAGGTCATTACTCGCTGAAATCCTGTGCTTGGACGAGCTAAGAGAATTAAGAAGCCAGCTAAGAAGGGTAGGTATAACAACCCAAAGGTTGTAGCGGTGGCTTTAGCTACAAAACCTTCTGGACCCTGCAATAAGGCGCGAATCAATAACAATGGAAAGGCGATAGCTGTTGCAATTGCAAGACCTGCTACTCCCCCGACCCAGGCTGCATAGGACAACCCAATAGCGGCAAGGGTTAATCCGTTAAATGAAATAACAATTCCACGAGCTGCAAAGGCGCGCACTAATTCGCGCACACCCAAAATAACTGCGATCGCTACAACAATTGCGAAAATTGCACGTTGATACGAAAGTGCAAACCACACCAAGGCAATCAACGATAAACCAACGCCAATAGATGGCAGAAGCTTGCGCCCAGCCTTTTTATTGATCGCTTCGTTGATCGAGTGCAGATCTGACATATATGAGCCCCTATACCTCTAGGAGTTCGACCTCTTTGTGCTTGAGCAGCTCATCGATCTTTGCAACATGATCTGCGGTAATTTTTTCAAGCTCTTTTTCACCGCGGACCAGATCATCCTTGCCAATCTCTCCATCTTTTTCTAACTTCTCCATCGCTTCCTTTGCCGCACGACGGATATTTCGCATAGAAATCTTTGAATCCTCAGCCTTGGTCTTCACAACCTTGATGTACTCCTTGCGGCGTTCCTCAGTCAGTTGTGGGAAGTTGACGCGGATAACGGTTCCATCATTACCGGGATTTACCCCTAAATCTGATTCACGAATAGCTTTTTCAATTGAAGCCATCGCGCCTTTATCAAAGGGGGAAATCAAGGCCATGCGAGCTTCCGGTACTTGAATCGTTGCCAACTGTGAAAGCGCGGTGTAGGTGCCGTAGTAATCGACCATGACCTTATTAAAGAGAGATGGGTGAGCACGACCAGTGCGGATTGTTGCAAAATCATCCTTAGCAACCTCAACCGCTTTGTTCATCTTGGTTTCAGCGTCCTTAAGGGCGCTTGCTACATCTGCCATTCTTTCGCTCCTCTTACCGCTTCTTACATCTGACTCATCGCTTATGCGACGAGAGTTCCAATGACTTCACCACGTACTGCGCGGCCGATGTTTCCATTTTTCATTAAATCAAAGACAACGATTGGTAACTTATTTTCACGGCACAAAGCAAAGGCGGCAGCATCTGCAACCGCCAGAGACTTAGACAAGACCTCGTCATATGAAATGGTGTCGTATTTTGTTGCGGTTGGATCCTTCTTCGGATCTGCGCTGTAGACGCCATCGACACCGCTCTTGGCAAGAAGCAACGCCTCTGCCCCAATTTCTAGTGCACGCTGTGCTGACACGGTGTCTGTTGTAAAGAATGGCATTCCTGCACCTGCGCCGAAAATTACTACACGACCCTTTTCAAGGTGGCGGATTGCACGCAGAGGAATGTATGGCTCTGCAACCTGGCCCATTGTGATGGCGGTTTGTACGCGAGTTCCAACCCCCTCTTTTTCGAGAAAATCCTGAAGTGCTAAACAGTTCATAACTGTTCCAAGCATTCCCATGTAGTCAGCACGTGAGCGATCCATTCCGCGCTGTGATAGCTCAGCTCCACGGAAGTAATTACCGCCTCCAACAACGATCGCTACCTGAACTCCGCTGCGAGCCACATCTGCAATTTGCTTAGCAATATCTTGAACGACATCAGGATCTACACCAATGCCTTTTTCTCCACCAAAAACTTCTCCAGAAAGTTTAAGGAGCACTCTGCGATACGTACCTCTTGTACCGGGCATGAGTGCTCCTTACCTTCTAATGATTGTTGCTTGTACTAAGTCTAAGCGATCAGACCTAGTCCTTATTGACCCACGCGGAAGCGATGGAAAGCCTTAACAGCTGTTCCCGCCTCATCGAGGATCTGCTTTACAGTCTTCTTTGCATCCTTGGCGAATGACTGCTCGATCAAGGAAACTTCCTTGACGAAACCTGCCACGCGACCTTCGATGATCTTTGAGAGTGCAGCCTCTGGCTTACCCTCTTCGCGCGCTGTATCTTCTGCGATACGACGCTCATTTTCGATTAAGTCAGCTGGAACTTGTTCGCGATTAACAAACTGCGGTGCAAATGCTGCAATGTGCTGTGCGATGTCCTTACCAACTTCAGCTGCATCCTTAACAAGTTCAACCAACACACCAACCTGTGGTGGTAGATCTGGGCTTGTACGGTGCAGATAAATTCCAACGGGTGAATCCTTGATAACTGCAATTCGACGGACTTCAATCTTCTCGCCCATAGTTGCATTTGCATCATCAACTGTTGCCTGAACGGTGGTGCCGTTAGCCATGGTCGATGCCAAAAACGCCTCAACAGAGTCAGATTGTGCATTTTGAAGATGTGCAAGAAGCTCATCGGCAAGTGCAATAAAGCGTTCACCCTTTGCAACGAAATCTGTTTCGCAGTTAAGTTCAAGCATTACGCCAAGGTTGCCCTCGACCTTTGCAACAACTGCACCATTTGAAGTCAGGCGACCTTCGCGCTTAGTAACTCCTTTGAGTCCTTTAACACGGATGATGTCTAGCGCCTTGTTGTAGTCGCCCTCTGCTTCATCCAAAGCTTTCTTGCAATCCAGCATTCCTGCTGCAGTTGCTTCACGAAGCTTCTTTACATCTTCAGCTGTGTAGTTAGCCAATTTATGCCTCCGGTGTTGTTGGTGCTGGTGCTGATCCGTCGAGAATTTCCTTCTCCCAGTCAGCCAATGGCTCTCCTGCAGCAACTGCTGCTGGTGCATCTGAGTTTGCTTCTTCCTTAACGTTTGCAGAACGTGCCTTAAGGCCGGCTGCAATTGCATCGGTGATCACACGTGTCAGCAAGTCGATTGAACGGATTGCATCATCGTTACCTGGAATCTTGTAATCAACCTCATCTGGATCGCAGTTTGTATCCAAGATTGCGATAACTGGAATACCAAGCTTCTTAGCTTCCTGAACCGCTAGGTGCTCCTTCTTTGTATCTACAACCCAAATCGC
>JACCDU011027086.1_pt1 | contig 18021 bp, 16 predicted proteins | sample 7446081 | NCBI WGS metagenome assembly JACCDU01 (sample SAMN15323447, study PRJNA562643) | freshwater metagenome | isolation source: river surface water | place: USA:Blue River Watershed | collected 2017-08-17
CACCGCGTTGGCCTGAGAAGAGGAGGTCTTCGATGACGACCTTCTTCGGGCGGCGCAGCTCCAGCAGGCGCGCAAGCGCCGACTGGAGCGTGGTCTTCAGCCACCCTCGCAGTCGGGCCACGAAGAGTCGATACCGGCGGCACTCCGACAAGCGCCGGATGCCTGCGCCCTGGAGCCCCTGCTGAAGCTTGAGGAGATGGGCGTCGCGGCGCTTGAGCTCGTCCAGGAAGTCGCGTCCGTAGACGTCGCCCTCCGAGCTCACCATCAGGTTGCGAAGCCCCAGGTCGATGGCGAGCACCTCGGTTCGGTGCTCGGGCCAAGGCGTGGGTTGAAGGTACCGCGTTCCCAGCAAGTACCAGTCCCCTTCTCTCTGAATCAGCAAGAAGGTGGTGGCGAGCCGTCCACCCTTTGCATCGGCGAAGGGGTTAGCCATCACCGGGAGCTCGATGCGCTGACCGCGGCCGAGCGTCGACATCCGAAGCCACCGGTCGGCCCAGAAGGCTTTCGTCTTCTGGCGGCTGGCGAGCGTGGCCGAGAGCTGGTTGACCTGAAGCGGCAGCTGCATCGGGTCCGGAAGCCGGTGAGTCTCGATATACCGGCGAACGAGTTTTCGCATCCACCTGGATGCGCCGGCCGACAGCTCGAGGAGCGCGTCGGTCTTCCTGGGCTGGGCACTAAGCAGCTCGAGCTGCTTCGGATGCGGAAGGAGCCAGGCGCGCATCGCGTTGACCCACAGCAGCTGCCGGCGCAGGCCAGGGTTCGCAGCGAGCGCCGGGCTCGACATCACGGCGCGCGCGATGCGCTGCTTGAGGTTCGAGGCCCAGCTCTTGGCCTGGCCCTCGATGGCGCCGGCCATCAAGTCTTTCTGAGACGTGACGAGGGCGGTGGCCGGAAAGGTCGAGGCCGGGCCCGAACGCGCAGGGTTACGCGGGAGTTGACCGCCTCGAAGAAAGGGCTTCCAGAACCAGGCGAATGCCCGCGGAAGCGTGCGCGCCCACTCCGCCTGAACGGCTTCGAGCGCCGCCCGCTTGCTCCGGTTCATCTCCGGGGCAAGCTTGTAGCAGTAGGCGCGAGGCAGCAGGACTTCGGACATTCAAAAACGATGAAGCTCAGCCTGCTTGTAGCACACTTCCTTTAGCTTGCTGCAAGACATTCCACACGAAAATCCGAATAGCCCAAGTCTTTCGCAGGGACGGTCATGACCTGGGCCGAGTTCGAGGCGTTTCGCCGGGGCGTGGGCCGCGTGTCCGAGGAGCAGGACGCAACGCTTCGCCTGTCCGACCGCGTCGTCGCGGCGCCCCTCGTCGAGATTTCGGCCGAGTACCGCTTCTTCGTGGTCGCAGGCCGCGTGGTGACCGGTTCGCGCTACAAGCTCGGCGACCGGGTGGCCTCGAGCACCGAGGTCCCTCTCGAAGTCGGCCTCTTCGCTCAGTCCTGCGTGGACCGGTGGGCGCCTAACGAGGCGTTCACGCTCGACGTTGCCGTCACGCCCGCAGGCCTCAGGGTCATTGAGCTGAACTCGGCCAACTCCGCGGGTTTCTACGCGTGCGATGTCGGCGCGTTCATCGACGCGGTGAACGCGCACCTGGGCTGAGGCGCTGCGGGAGGATTTCGCGGGCAAAGAAAAGCACCTGTCGGGTAGACAGGTGCTTCGAATGAGAGCGTCGTGGATTGCACGTCGCTCTCAGGGGGACTTCATCAGTCCTTGAGCCAGACGTCGCCCACAGCGGGGCTGCATTCACCCTTGACGCCGAACTGCATCAGGAAGTGCTCGGAGCACTCCTTCATCAGCTTGCCGATGATGTCGGTGTATTCCTCGACCTTTTCGTCGGGCACCTCGAACACCAGCTCGTCGTGCACCTGATTGACGGTGCAGTCGAAGATGTCGGGATGCTGCTCACGCAGGGTCTGCATCACCAGGCCGAGGATGTCGGCGCCGGTGGACTGGTCCTCGTAGGACAGCGCAGCGTTCAGGCCGAACGCGTAGATGAGGCGGTTGCCCAGCGTGTAAGACTGGTAGACCTCCTTTTTCACGTACTTGCCGCCGCGGTCGAAGTCCGGGATGTAGACCTGCTCGAACGGGTTGAGTTCCGTCCACTTGTGCCACAGGTCGATTTCCACGTAGGCCGCCAGCCAGTCCTTGCGGACCTTGTCGGCTTCTTCGAACGTCCAGTGGATGTTGTAGTTCTTGGCCGCGGCCTCCATCAGGCCCAGCGTCTTCATCGCGTACAGCAGCGAGAGGTTGCCGACCTTGCCGGTCTGGCGCTTGTCGCCCAGCTCCTTCTTCCACTTCTTGAGCTCCTTGGCAACATCTTCGCCCTGCAGCCCCATGAAGAGGGCCTTGGGGTCCTTGCCAATCATGCCCAGCGCAGTCCAGGTGTGGATGTCCATGCCGTCGATGCTGAACGCATCGCGCAGCGAACCCCACTCGGACGTGCCTTCTGCGTCGGCGCGCTCGCGCACCTCCTTCAGGCACCGCTGGAAGCCCGCCAGCAGTTGCTGACGTGCGAGCTTGCGGTAGTGGTCCCAGTAGCCGCGACGTGCGTCGGCGGAATCCGCTACGTCCTCGCGCTTGGCTTTCCAGGCTTCGAATGCCTTGACGGTGCGCTCCTCCTCCGCACGGGCCTTCTCGAGGGTGATGCCCCCTTCGAAGACGCGCTGGATGATTCGCGCCACGTCCTGGGAAACCTCGCGGTCACCCATGTAGACCTCGAAAATCTGGCGTTGCGCACGGATGGCCAGAGCGGCACCGACGCGCATGTCCAGCGCCGAGTAGTCGGACGCCACAATCTTGTGGCCGCGGCGAGCGGTCACGCAATTGCGAAAGCCCTGGTCGCGCGGGAACTGCTGGCAGTTCGGCTCCGAGGACGCGAGGCGCCCCGTCACCGGACCGTGACCCGTGTTCGGATGCAGCCGGCTGTCACCCGAACGGATGGCGTAACCGGTCACCTCCTTGGCCATGCCGCCGGCCTTCTTGGCCCGGTTGAGCGCGACCCACGTGTCGAACAGCTCCTTGGCCTGCTCGTTGACCTGCGCCTTGACGCGACGCAGGTCCTTCTCGCCAATCTTGAAGGCGCCGGATTTGGCCGTCATCTCCAGCTCGATGCCTCGAGCGGCGAAGGCCTCACCGATGGCGGTCTTCAGGTCGGCGGTGATGCCCTTTTCGGCATCCCCGAGCACGGCCTCGAACTTCTCGAGGGTCGGCACGAGTTCCACCATCTTCTTGGCGTGTTCGCGCACCTTCTCCCACTGGGAGGCGATGTACTTCTCCGCCTCCTCGATGAGCCACGGCATGCCGTGCTCGCGCATCTCGATGATGTCCAGCACCTGCGGTTCGATGATGCGCAGCGGCCGGTGCAGTGCACGCAGCTCGTAGTAGCGCTCCATCAGCTGCGAAGGCCGGTCGATTTCGAAGAGCGCCATCACCAGCTCCAGCGTCGTCTTCACGTCGCCGGTCGCGTAGTCGTAGCTCGCCTGGGTGAGGAAGGGCTCGGCCCAGTTCTTCGGTCCTTGCAGGTCCTTCGGAAGCACCTTGCGAAGCACTCCGACGGCCAGGTCGGCCAGCGACCAGCCACCACGGCCCTGCATGAACATCGCCTCGGCTTCCATGCGCAGGCCCGGGTCCTCGTTCTCGTCGTTGCACATGCGTGCCATGACGAGCGGGTGCTCGGGGCGCAGCACTCGAGCCATCAGCATCGAGTCCAGCAGCAGCGTCGGGCGCTGCGTGGTGAAGCGACGAATCCAGTAGCCGTCGAAGCCCGCGTTGTGGGCGATGACGACGTTGGTGAGCGAGGCCTTGGCGACCGCACGACGTTCGGGCTCGGTGAGCTGGTCGAAGTCGAAGGCCACCGTCTCGGTCTCATGGGCCGAACCGATGACGGCCGGGATGAGCACCGAAAGCACGCGAACGCGCAGCTTCGGGCTCACACCGCGACGGATGTCGCGGGCGGTGAAGTTCTGCTCCTTGCTTGCCGGGTTCAGGCCGGTCGTTTCGATGTCGACCACCTTCCAGGGGGCCGCGGCGATTCGCTCGATGAGCGAGGTCTCGGGCATCGCCCAGGGGACGATTTGATGGGTGACGGGGTCGGTGTAGACCAGGTCGAAGCCCAGTTGCATTGACATGCGTAGCTCTCCTGCTGAAAAGAAATTCTGTGAACGCAGACGTATAAAAACGTCGGCGTCGGTTGTCCTGCCCTCCTATAGCGACACGGGGCGGGTTCGCCCGGACGGCTATCGAGCCGCAGGCTCCCGCGGGGCCGTGCGGATAAGCGCAGTGGCTACTTTTGAGGACGGCCGTGGTGCCTGCGGCGCAGTAACTGCCGAGACACAAACCCGGCGGCGGGTACGTGCTCCTGCCCCGAAGCACCGACGGCTTGCGGCGAGGTGCGCCGCGCCTTCAACGACTCCGGAGCGCTCCGGGCGAGAAAGAGACCTGACCGATGACCCACCCCACCCCCGACTCCTCGAGCTTGCTGCGCCGTGCGCGCGTATCCCACCTCTTTGCGATGCAGTCGCGCATGAACCGCACCGTCAACGCGCAGTGGTTCACGGCAGGCTATCGCTGGACGCGCGCCATCATGCTGGAGGGCGCCGAGCTCATCGAGCACTACAACCGCTGGAAGTGGTGGAAGAAGAACACCACGCCCGACCTCGCCCAGGTGCGCCTGGAGCTCGTGGACATCTTCCACTTCGCACTCTCGGAGTGGATGGTGCGATTCGGCACCGAGGAGGCTTCGAGCGAGGTGCTGCTCGACGCCACGATGCGCCGCATCGAGCAGGGCCTGTCCGAGTCCGCCCGGCTCGTCCCCAGCGACGAGGCCTTCAACCGGCAGGCCGAGGCACTCATCGCGGCAGGCGCGAACGGCATCTTCGAGCACCGAGCCTTCTTTGCCCTGTGCGCCTTCTCGGGGTTGGATTTCGAGGCGCTCTATCGCCTCTACATCGGCAAGAACATGCTCAACATGTTCCGCCAGCAGCATGGCTACAAGACCGGGCGCTATGCCAAGCTCTGGAGCGGGCGCGAGGACAACGTCGTGCTCGACGAGCTCTTCGCCGCGCTGCCCGCGCAGCTCTCGGGCGAGGCGCTCGAGCAGGCCCTGATGGCGGCGCTCTCCGGCGCCTACCGGTCCGCCTGCGAAGCCGAGGACCTGCACTGCATGGACACCGAGCACGGTCCGCTCGTCGGCAGCCTGCGCCACGAGGGCAGCCAGCGCGTGCTCAAGACCGCCGACGGGGTCTACCACGACACGCTCGGCCGCCCGCTGGTGCGCCTGCCGGTGCGCGAGCACTGACCCTACGCCCCCCGCGCAAGCGGGCGCGCACAGCCCACGGGGCGGCTCCTTCGGGGCCGCCCCGTTCGTCTTGGACGTGGAGTTGGCAGGCGAACGCGAGGGAGTCCCTATACCGGCCATAGGACAGTTTCATTCATCCAGCCACACGAGAACATCACGATGCCCAAGTACATCGCCACCTTCGAGATGCCTGCCATCGTCCGCGTCGACATCGAAGTCGACGCACCGAACCAACAGGAAGGCATCATTGCCGCTCACGACCTCGCGTTGTCCGCCGCCGTCGCGCAAGCCCGCGTCGTCAAGCTCGACGCCCAGGCAGCCACCAACACGGCGTTCGAGCGCGTGCAAGAGGTCGCTGCCGACGTGCCGGCCAGTCCGTTGGAGCTCTCCGGCGTCTACCGGGTCGAGTTCCGCTACGGGCCGAGCCGTGCCGAGTCTCCCGACGTCGCCAGAACCTCCGCCACGGGGCTCGCCTACGGCAGCGCCAAGGCGCTGGCCGAGACGGTGCTCGCCGAAGACAGCCTCTTTGGCAGTGCCCAGGTCTTCGACCAGTTCAACAACAAGGTGCTCGAGGTGAAGTCGCCGCTGGGCGGGTTCATCGTCGAAGTTCGCTACCTGGACGCGAGCACTGCGACCGAACGCTTTCCGTGGATTGCCACGGACAAGGAAGCAAAGAAGACCGCCGTCACGCTGCTGGACACCCGAAAAGGTGTCGAATGCGTGCGCATCTTCGACTTCTCGAAGCGTTCGAACGGCATGCGCCTGATGCGGGAGATTCGATGAGTCGCGTGCTGCTCGGCCAGCTGCACTCCGAGGGCCATGTGCTGGTCGTGGACGAACCGCTGCGCGACACGTTCGCGCTCGATGTCTGTGACAAGCTCACGGTGACACTTTCAGTGGATGGGGCCGGCATCGAGCTGGACCTCACCGCCCTTCGAAAGGCCAAGCAGATTCTCGGCCTCGCCGAGCGCCAGCTTCAACTGCGCGCCCAGCAGGCCCTTGCTGCCCGCAACCTGACGTTCGATTTCGAGACCGAACTCGAGCGCTAGGCTGCCCGCATCTGCAGCACCCCTTCAACGCCTCGCACCTTCACCGGTGACGAGGCGTTTTCTTGTCCGCACGATGCAGGGCTACTCCTGCGCGGCTTTCGGCAGCCCGAGGGCGGGGTGCAGGCATCCAGACGAAGGCATCCAGACGAAGGCATCCAGACGAAGGCATCCAGCCGAAGGCAGAGCGTGAGCCGCACGGTTCATGGCACGGGGCCACTTCATGGGATGCCGCGGCGAGAACCGCGGGGGCTATACCTTCGAGCCGGGCCTCCCGAGGAGGTTCCTCCGCGGCGTGCGCCGGCGCCTTTTTCCTGTCCGCATGAACACGCTCCTCAACACCCTTCACGCCAACATCAGCGTCGAGCTCGGCCGCGTCATTGCCTCCTTCGTCGTGGTGCTCTTTGGCATCATCGCCAACCGAATCGTCACTCGCGTCATCACGACCCGCTCGAACGCGCATCCGACCCGCAATCTGCGCCAACGGCTCGTCTGGGGCAAGAACCTGGTGCTCGCCTGTGTGCTCGTGCTCATCGCGGGCATCTGGGCATCGCGCATCGCGGGCGTGGCGCTGTCGCTCGCCGCGGTGGCGGGCGCCGTTCTCATCGTGAGCAAGGAGCTCGTTTCGTGCTTCCTGGGGTATCTCGTGCTCGCGCTGGCGCGCCCCTATGACATCGGGGACTTCATCGAAATCGGCACCCACAGCGGTCGCGTGGTCGACTTCGACGTGTTGTCGACCACGCTCGCCGAGACCGGCACGGTCAACCAGCTGACCGGAAAGACCATCACCGTGCCGCACAGCATGCTGCTCACCACCCCGGTTCGCAACAGCACGGCGACCGGCCAGTACATCGTGGACCTCTATCGCATCGTCGTGCCCTTCGGCACGCCGCTCGAAAGCGCCGAGCGTGCGGCGCTCGAGGCTGCACGCGAAGCGTGCGACACCTGGCGCGAAGCCGCCAACCAGCACTTTGCCCACATCGAGCAAAAGAGCCTGCTGGACCTGCCCTCGGCCAAGGAGAAAGTGCTTTGGGAGGCCGGGGACGGCAAGCACATGGGCCTGGTGGTGCGCTTCGCGTGCCCGGCCGATGAGCGGGTCGCCACCGAGCAGGCCATCTTCCGGGGGTTCTGGCAGCGGCTGGGTGGCCCGGCCGCACGGCCCGCTGGACGAGACTAGCGCGAGGACTGCGCACTCTCAGGGTCGCCGGGCCCCTCATCGAAGGTCGGCCTCTGCACGAGGGGCGTCTGCGGCATGCTCAAACACATGCTCCGGTGCCAGGTGTGGAGACGAAAAAAGGGCTTCGCGGATGCGAAGCCCTTTGTGAATGAAGCGCACCAGGACCGGGGTCCTGGCACCATCAGGTTCAGCTGATGGTCTTGTGCACGCGACCGTCGGCGTCGCGGACCTCGATGCGGGCGTAGCCGTCGAAATCCAGCGCTTCCACGGCGGCGTCGGAGACGCTGTCGTAGTCGTCGCCCAGCTCGACCTCGCTGCCGTCGTGCTTGACGCCGACCAGCACGAAGGTGTCGTCACCGTCGTCGGTCGACGAGCCGTCGTCGTAGTCGGGGTTGTCCTGCTCGTCGACCACGGCGCCGGTGGCGGTGTTGACGATGCGAACCGACTTCACGTCCGAGTCGGTCAGCAGGTCTTCCATGCGCTCGGCGGCCTGGCTCAGGCGGTCGTACGAGTCTTCCTCGTTCCACGAACCGTCGTCTTCCAGCACCTGCACCGAGAAGGTGCCGCCGCTGGTGCCGGTGGCCACCGAAGTCGCCGACAGCACGTCGCCCTGGTCCTTGTAGTAGCCCTCGTGCTCGGCCATCACCTCGTAGCGGCAGACGCGCATCTTGGTGTTGTTGTAGTCGCGCGGAATGGCGACCACGTCACGCGGGTTCACCTTGCACACCATGACGTGACCGTCGGCGTGCGAGAAGTGCGGCAGGTAGCTGAACGAGCACACGTGCAGCCCGTGGCTGCAGGTACGGTCCGGGTCCTCGTCGACCTTGTTGCGCGGGATTTCCACGACCTTGCCGACGCTGTTGTCGAACGTGCCGCTGTGGATGTCCAGGAAGTCCTTGCGCACCGCCTTGTAGACCAGGAAGTGGCCGTCGTCGGTGATGGGGCACTGACCGTGTTCCAGGAACGCGTACAGGTGCTCGACCACGCGGCGCGACGGGTTCAGCATCAGGTTCTCGAGGAACAGCGCCATCGGCGCCACGTCGAAGCCCTCGTCCAGCATCGTGGACATGCGCTCGCCCAGCACGCCGGCGACCACGTCGCCCTTGTAGTAGAGCTGACCGCCCTTGATTTCGATGCCGGGTGCCACCTCGATGGCGGCCGTCATGCGACGCAGGTCGGCTTCCAGGATGTCCAGGATTTCGGCGTCGGTCGCCTTGCGCTTGAGCGCCTCGACCACTTGGTCGAAGTACTTGTCGCTCTTGGCGACCGTGACCGGCTTGCCGTTGAGGACCATGTGGATGCCGCCGGGGGTCAGGATGTGATTCATATCTCTCAAAGCTCCAGTGAGTTGTGCCTTCGACTTCCCTTGAATGGGGGAGCCGCTTCTTCTATAGCGACGCGCCGAAAGCCTCGTGCGCGCGCCTGCGTGAGAGCACGCCGGGCGCCGGGCGTTCCCTCAAGTCGGGCCTGTTCGCCAAAGAAAACGCCCTGACGAATTGCTTCGTCAGGGCGGTGAATGGTGGGGCGGGTCGGAGTGCATCGTGCGATGCACTCCTTGCGTCCTCAGGCCGGGCCGGTCGTCAGGCGACCAGCTTCAGCTGGAAGGTGCCGTTGTCCTCCACGAGCGCGTCCATCTCGAGCACGGTGCCCAGCAGCCTGAGCGCCTTGTCGTGGTCGGCGGCTTCCTGGCTGCCCATCAGCGTGACGAGGTTGCCCTCGTTGAGCACGCCGAAGGTCGGTGCCAGTTCGATGAACTTGTTGCGGACCTCGTAGTAGGGCATCGCGCCCAGCTTGTCCACCGGCAGACTGAAGTTCGACAGCCGGTTGTTCAGCTCGATGAGCGATTGGGCGATGTCGCCTGCCGGGTTGGTTTCCTTGGCCTTGCGGGCCGAGGAGGTCTTCGTGGCGAAGTCCAGCGCCGCCGCCGTCACCGGTGAGGTGCCGAAGCGGGCAAAGAACTTGCGCCAGAACGGCGTCATCTTCACCGCATGGTGAGCCAGGATACCCAGCCAGCCGTAGTCGTCGGCCCGGTACATCTCGTTCAGGTCCACATCCGGCGTGCGGTCGATGCCTTCGGTCAGCTTCTCCCAGGCACCGGGCGCCTTGAGCGCTTCGGTGATGTTGAGGAGCAGCGGCTTGTAGCCCTGCTCGGCCAGCTTCAGGCGACGCGCCGTGCTCTCGCGCGGCATCAGCACCGCACCGTTGATGTCCAGCCCCAGGGCCGTCACCACCGACTTGAGCGCACGACTAACCGATTCGCGGTAGTAGCCGTTGAAGGCCACCGCCACGTGCTCGCCCGCGTAGTTGCGGAACGTCGCGTTGCGCAGCGACGAGGTGTCGGTGCACACGATGTAGAACTTGTCGCCCGCGTCTTCCAGGTCGCCCAGCTCCACGTCCTGAGTGGCCGTGCCGCCGAGCGGCCAGAACTTCACGGCTTCTTCCGCGAAGATTTCGGCCGGCGTCTTGTCCTTCAGGTCGCGACGACGCTTCTTGTCTGCCTCGTACTTGGCCGGCACCGGCACCGCCGAGCTCGCCGTGAGGGGCAGGCCATGCAACGCCTTGTCGTTGACCAGCTTCTCGGCGTACTCCTTGGCGTAGGTGACCGGCGTGCCCTTGCAGACAACGACCAGCAGCGCTTCGTCGACCTCGCGGTCGTCGACCTGCGCACGGATGCGCGCGTCGGCCGCAGTGCTGTCCGAGTAGTACACATGCACGTTCGAGAGGAACCGCATGTGCACGACCGCGTAGTCGCTGCCCGAACGGACCTTGCCGTGCACCACCTCGCGGCGGCGCACGCGCCCGTCGTCACGGCGCTCGTAGTACCACACCCGGCAGCTGCGCGCATCGAAGGACGTATCCTTCTTCGCGGCACCCGAGGCGTCGTACTCGATTCGACCGTTGGCGTCGCGCAGCGGCGGCACCGACTTGCCTTCCAGGCCGTCGCCGACCCACAGGGGGACGGTGGCGACCTTCTCGCTCACGACCGACTTGATTTCGTCGACTTCGTCCGAAGGCACCCCTGCTTGCAGCAGGAATTCCTTCAGGTGCATCTGCACGCCGTAGGGCAGCAGGTCGTAGTACGACTGAATCTTCTTGTACCAGGCCCAGCGGGTGGGCTCGGGCGTCATCACGTCGTCGCGCACGCGATTGGCCAGTTCCTGAGCAGCCTTGCCGAGCTGCTCGCGCAGGTTCGTACGGGTTGCGTCGGTGTACTGCAGCTCCTCTCGCGAGGGCGTCATCATGACCGTGCCGATGGGCACGAACAGATGCACGTTCGACGACAGCAGCGCCTGCTCGGTCTTGCTGAGCGAACCCAGACGGCCGGCGTTGATGGGGTAACGAACGTTGCCCATGATGACCTGCGGGCCACCGTTGTCCACCGACTTGTCGCGCGGCTTGAGCTTGAAGAACGAGCCGTTGAACTCGAACTCGGGCTCCTCCAGCTTGCCGTCCAGGCCCAGAACTTCGGGCTTGATGCGGAACCAGCGCAGCACCTCGCGGGCCTTGCGGTGGAACTCGGGGATGTCGCGCGTCTGCACCGGGAAGGTGACCATCACGCCGTTGGGCCAGTCGGCTTCCGAAGGACCTTCGAAGAGCCGGCTGATGGCCGGGCCGCCATCGTCGCCGATGTGGCAGGTGTAGACGCGCTTGATGCCGTCCTTGGCCGCCACGACGGTGAAGCCGTCGGCGTCCTCGTCGTTTTCCATCGTGTACGCGAACGGCGACTTCGAGCCCAGGCCAAAGGCGCCGGTCACGTTGTCGTCATTTTGCTTGCTGGACCACCCGTAGGTGGTGTACAGCTCGCGCACCTGCTGGTCGGTCAGCCCCGGGCCCCAGTCCTTCACGTAGAAGGTGCGGTCCAGGGTCGTCGGCAGCTTCACCTGGAACGGGTGGTCGGGCTTGCCGGCCATCACGTGGGCGTCCATGGCGTTGCAGGCGATTTCACGCAGCACCGCCGCAATCTTGTCCGAGTACAGACCGCTGGACAGGATGTTGAACATGTGCGGCGTGCGTGCGATGTTGAACGAGCTCGTCGTCTGGACGCCTTCGCTCGAAATCACCGTGCCTGCGTTCGTGTAGCCGAGTTTCATAGGGCTCCTAATGGGTCTGGGGCGTCGCGTCTTCGCGCACCCCGTGGGTTGAAACAGTTGTCCTCTGTGGCCGTATAGCGACGGTCCCCGGTGGGGCAGGCAGGAGGACGGAGCCCTGGGTGCAAGCCAAAAGCGCGGCAGTCTCCAAGAAGAAGCACCCCGGTGAGCGGTGACGCCAGCCAGGGTGTGAGAGCCTTCGGGTGCTCGAATGTTCGTCTTCGAGTGGCCCCTGATTCAGCTGCGACGCGAAGTGTCCAGCCCCGTCAGGTGCTGTGCGAGCACTTCGCGAACGAGCATCTTCTGCAGGGGCGTCACGCACTCGTCCCAGTCCTTCGTGAAGGCGAACTGAATCGGCAAGCGGCCCTGCAGCGGGCGGGCCTGCTCGAGCAGGTGCACGCATCGGGCGCCGAGGCGTCTCACGCATGCGACCAGGGCCTGCTCGCGCACGAGCTCGTTGCGCTGTGCGGCGCCCCAGCCGCGGGTCTGCGGCAGCGGCACCTTGAGCTCATAGAATGTGCCCTCGGGCTCGTCCAGCACTGCAAGCGACACGCGCGCCAGCGCAAGAAGGCCTCCCTCTTCCTCGTCGTCTCCTTGCCGGCAGACGGCGGCCCGTGCCTGCCACGGGCCCGGGGCGAGCTCCTCGGCCCAGCGCACCACGGCGGCGGGGAGCTCGCAGCGCTGAAGCAGTTCGAGAAACTCGTCGTCCTCGGGGCGGGGCCGCTCGAGCGCTGCGCGAGCGGCAACAAGCTCGCCAAAGACGGGCAGGGCGGCGCGGGTGGGGTCCCAACGGGGGTCGACATGCATGGACGGGGCTCCTGAAGGAAGGGCTGAGGCACGGCTCACGCGGGGCTCGCGGGGCGGCTCGCACTGTGCGATTCGGGCGCCCGGCAGGCGAGCGGAATCGGCCAGGGCGCGTGCGTGCGCGCACACTGCGCGCCAATCAGGGCGCGGAAAGCGGCCCGAAGGGGTCGCCAGATGCTTCGGCAGGCCAGGGCACGCGGGCCGGTTCATCTTCTTTCGGAACTCCGGTAGCCCCGCAGGCTCGAACACGAGCAGCTGGCTATACGCCCGGACAGACACTTTCCGGTGCCAAGGACACCTTCTACGATGACCCAGGATACGAACCGAGTGGCCGTGACGGCCGAACACGAACGCATGGCCGCTGAGCTGGCCGCGCATCCGTCGTTTCGCGTGATGCGCGAATTCGACCCCGAGAGCCTGTTCCGCGCGAGCGAGGTGCCCGACAGCCCCGATGTGGGACTGGCCGTGGCCCTCGACACCGAGACGACCGGCAAGGACGATGTGGCCAAGAACCGCATCATCGAGCTGGGCATGGTGAGCTTCGCCTACGACCGGCGCACCGGCCGCGTGCTGAGTGCGCTCGAACGCTACAACGCGCTCGAGGACCCGGGCATGCCGATTCCGCCGGAGGCCACCAAGGTGAACGGCATCACCGACGAGATGGTCGCGGGCCAGCGTATCGACGATGCGGCGGTCGAGTCGCTCGTCGAGATGGCCGACTTCGTGGTGGCGCACCACGCGGGCTTCGACCGCCCGTACTGCGAGCGGCGCTTTCCCGTCTTTCGCGACAAGGCCTGGGCCTGCTCGATGAGCCAGGTTGACTGGCTGGGCGCGGGCATGGTGAGCGCCAAGCTCGAGGTCATCGGCATGCAGCAGGGCTTCTTCTATTCGGCGCACCGCGCCGAGGTCGACTGCCTGGCGATGCTGCGGGTGCTGGACACGCCACTGGCTGCGCTGGACGGACGCAATGCACTGTCTGAGGTGCTTGCCAAGATGAACGAGACCACGTTCCGCCTCTGGGCCGTGGGCGCGCCGTTCGATGCGAAGGACCTGCTGAAGGGCCGCAACTACCGCTGGAACGACGGCACCAAGCCTGGTTCCGAGAAGGCCTGGGCCATCGAAGTGCCGGAGTCCGAGCTCGAAGCCGAGCTGGACTGGCTCAAGGCCACGGTGTTCCGCAGCAAGAGCATCGCGGTGCCCGTGGACCGGCTGGACGCCCTGACCCGGTTCTCCGAGCGTCGCGGCAAGACCGAACGCATCGTTCGCTGAGGACTGCCTCATTCAAGGCCGCACCAATCCGGTGCGGCCTTTTTCGTACCTGCCAGGCTGCGTCTAAACGCATGCCGCTACACGAGCAAACCACTTTTCGCGCAGGAGCGAGCCTTCCGCTCTGCGACTCGCTTTCCCGACATCCTCCGATGCGCACCCGACTTCTCGCCCTCATCGCTGCGCTGTGTGCCAGCGCAGCTTTCGCGCAGGACGCCGTGCGGCTGAACTCGCCCTTGCCCGAACCCGGCCAGGCCGTCGTGCAGACGCAGCTGAAGAAGCCCGGCGAAGCCGCGGCCCTGCGACCCGAGCCCGCCCCCGCCACGCCAGCTGCGGGTGACGCCCGCCCGATGATTCCAGCGGCCACACCGTCGGGGGCGACCTCGCAGGTGCCCCCGCCTGCCACGACGACGCTGCCGCCCGCCCCTGCGTCGGGTCCCGGTCCGGCGCTCGTGCCCGGCCAGCCCGCCAAGGTCTACACGACCCTCGAGCAGGCCAAGGCGGACGGCATCGACCCGCTGGGCGAGATGAAGGCGCTCGCGCCGCCGCCCGCTCCCGAGGCACCCGCGGTGGGCTTCGACTGGCGAGCGCCCGCGAGCTGGCCGGCCTGGGCCCGCGAGAACCCGAAAGAGGCGGCGCTCTATGGGGGCGGCGCCTTCGCCGCGCTCGTGCTGCTCATGCTTGCGCTGGGCCGTCGCTCATCCTCGCAGGCCTGAGGCGCCGCCATGCTTCGGCAGCCGACCCGGGCCGCACCGCGTCCATGGCACGACCCTTTGGTCCGGCTCACGTGCCTGAGCCTGGGCGTGCTGCTTGCCGCGTCGCTGCACGAGGCGCTCAATGCCCGCTCGCTTCGCATCGAGCGCGTGGCGCAGCAGTCGGCGACCCGCACCGTCATTCGTGCGGCGCCCACGGTTCCTGTCATCAAGGCGGCCGAGACGCCCGCTCCCGTGACGCGCAAGGCTGCCCCCGAAGTGCTGCCGCTCAAGGCCGAGACGCCGAAGCCGCTGCCTCGCACAGCGCCCGAGCCCGCCGTTGCCGTGCCGCCCGCGGCGGCAGAGCCCGCGCCGCCGGTTCCCGCGACCGTATCGGGCGAGCCACTGCCGACCCTGAGTGCGCCACAGCCCTACGCGCCACCGCCCACCGACGTGGCAACGCTGCCCCGCATCGACACCCTGGAACGCCCCGCGGTGCCGGGCGAACGTCCGCCTGCGCCTGCCGAGCCTATTCGGGCCTTCAACGACGCGCCGGGCGGCTCAGTGCTCGTGCTGGGGCTGCTCGTGAACGACCGGGGCACCGTGGTCGATGTCCGCATCCTCGTGCCCTCGAATCGTCCGATGGAAGACCTGACCTTCGCCTTCGCGGTTCGCAGCCAGCGCTGGACCGACATCACCCCGCCGCTCGTGCCTGGCGAGACCCGTTGGCTCGAGCTTCGAGTGCCATACGCCACCGGTGAGAAAGCCACCGGCGACTCGCCTGCCATCCCGTGACCCGATTTCTCCTTACCCACACAGTTCGACCTTCACGACCATGAACACGCTTGCTCACTTCGTCGACCTCGTCCTCTACGCACTGGTCGCGCTCACCGCGGCCCTCATCCTCTACAAGTCCGTGCGCCTGCTCGCACCGGGCTGGCTCGGAAAGCCGTCGCTGGCGACCGAGCTGGCCGTATCGAGCCGACGCGAGCTCGACGAGCGCATCGAGGCGCTCGAGTCCGGCATGGCGCTTCTCGCCGTCATCGCGTCGGCGGCGCCTTTCGTCGGCCTTGCAGGCACCGTGATGCACATCATCGAGGCCTTGCGCGCGATGAGCGCCCAGGGCATCGAGGTGTCGGTCATCAGCGGCCCGATTGCCACTGCGCTCAACGCGACGCTGGTAGGCCTGGCTTCGGCCATTCCGGCGGCCATCGCCTACAGCCTGCTGTCGCGCCGGCTGCAGGTGCTCGAGAACCGCGCGGCCCGGAGTCTGCCCGATGCGCCGTGAACGCCGGCCGCTTGCGGCCATCAACATCACGCCGCTCGTCGACGTGCTGCTCATCTTGCTGGTGGTGCTGATGCTCGCCATGCCGCTTTTCGTCAAGCGCCTGCCGGTGGAACTGCCGCAGACCGGGCCGACCGGTGCGCCGGTGGCCGTGAAGAGCCTGTCGGTGGCGCTGCTGCGAAACGGCACCCTTGCCCTCGATGGCTCGCCCGCAGGCCTGGAGACCGTGCTTTCGCGCATCGCACCCGATACCACGGTCGAACTCGCGGTCGACGCCGAAGTGACCTACGAGACGATGGCCAAGCTCATCGCGCAGCTCAACACCCGCAGCCCGAAGGAAGTCGCCCTCATCACCCGATGAGAGCCTGCCCACCGGGCGAAAGGGCGCGCCCGGCGCGACCTCCATGAAGAAGGCCGCCCTCGGGGCGGCCTTCTTGCGCTGCAGCGCCTGCGTTCAGAGTCCGATGAAGCTGTAGGGGAACTCGCCGCTCTCGAGCGGCCGAGCCAGGAAGGTTCGCGTGCCGGATGTCGCCCCTCCGAAGGCCGGTACCTTCTTGGCGAGCGCCGTTGCCCAGGCAGGGACTTCCAGCGGTTCGGTGGCGACCTTCACCGTCAGGTGCGCGCCGGTCACGCGCTGCTCCACGATACGGCTGTAGCGCACCGCGCCCAGGCCAATCGTCGAGCCGGACTGGACCACGCCCGGCCTGGGGGTGTACAGCGTGCCGGACTGCTCGGTGCCCGGGACTTCGGCGCGGGCGACCGTCCGTTTGTCGTAGGCACCGGCTTCCACCAAGGCTTCGAGCACGAACTGAAGCTCGGCGCGCTGGTTGAGGTAGCGGTCGGTCGTGCTGCTCTCGCCGGGTCGGGCGACCGCGGGCGTGGTGAGCGAGGCCCGTTCGCGCGCGAGCATCTCGCGCATCGCAGCCTGCGTCTCCGTAGGCATGTTGGCAAGGTTCTTCTCCTGCGCCTGCAGGCTCGCCATGCGTTGAGCGAGACGGGCCCGCCGCTGCATCAGGGGGTCGGGCTTGTCGGCGAGGAAAACCGCTCCCGGAGTTGCCCGGGCAAGCTCTCGAGGGGTCTCGCTCGCGCTCTCGACGGGCAGCGTGATGCCGCCGCTTGCACCCCGTGCTCCAGGGTATGAGGCCTGGGCATTCAGGCGCGCGAGCGCGGCCTCGTGCAGGTCAGCAGGAATCTCCCGCGGCGCCGCGAGCGCGTCGCCTCCCGGAGTGCGCGACGAGCCTGCCATCTTCATCGCGAGCACTTGCTTGGCGACCCATTTGTCGTTGAACTTCACCAGTTCGACACGAACAGTCTTGCCTGCCTTGGCCGTGCCCAGCTGCTCGGCATACGCCGTCTGCATCGCAGCCAAGGAAGCCCACTCCGGAGCGCCCTGCAGCTCGAAGCGCACATGCGCTTCGTAGGTGGTGAGCTCGCCCTCGGTCTTGCGGGTGATGAGCTCCGGCGTCTCGGCCTGTTGCAGCCCGCTGCGGGGCGCCACGAGACCTTTGGCCTGCCAGGCGCCTACCTGCAGGCACGCCCCGGCCGAATCGGAGGAGGCCAAGGCCTCACGGCCCTTATCGGTAAGCAGATACCGGGTTGCTGCTGCGGGCTTGCCGTCGCGAACGAGCTCGACCGGCTCCTTGCTCAGCAACCCCGCTTGCGCGAGCGCCTCGAGCTTTGGACGCGCCGTGCGGCGCAGGTGGCCCTCGTAGCCCTCGGCCGAGGCGGGCGAATCGAGTAGCGCGGTCCAGCCGCGAGGCAATCCGCCTGTGAAGGACGTGTAGTCGCCCATCGAGGGAAACGCCAGGCACACCGAAGACTCCCGTCCGAGTGGGCCCTGAAGCACGTCCTTGGCGTTCTTCACGAACGTCTCTTCGGAGGGGCCGTTGCTCATGCAACCGGACAGGGCGATAACGCTCAACCCGAGTAGGGCGGCGAAGGGGTGGTAACGACGAGTCATGAGCGCGGGCGAGAGTGATTGATGCCGCGTGTAGGAAGCGTTTCCCGGAAAAGATGAAGCGGCCTCCGGGAGGAAGCCGCTTCGGGGAATCACGTGCTCAGGAGGCCAGGTGCGAACGCAGCTGACGCAGACGGGCACGGTACAGGTCCATCATCGGGGTGCGCTTCTCCCCGAACTGACGGACGAGGTCGCGCAGCGCCTGGACGGCTTCGAACTTCTTGGCCTGCGGGGACAGGGTGATGAAGTCGTCGAAGTCGGCCTCGCGGACGATGTGGACCTGTTCGTTGGCGACGTTGATGGTGCCGCTCGGGGTGCTGAGGGTGGTGGTCATGAAAGTGCTCCTATGTCGATGATGGTGACCTAAAAGCGCCTAGGGAGTCGGGACTCTCCGCTAAACACCCTTCGTATAGGC
>JACCDU010275785.1_pt1 | contig 17982 bp, 13 predicted proteins | sample 7446081 | NCBI WGS metagenome assembly JACCDU01 (sample SAMN15323447, study PRJNA562643) | freshwater metagenome | isolation source: river surface water | place: USA:Blue River Watershed | collected 2017-08-17
TAGGGACCATAGCTCAGTTGGTAGAGCAGCGGACTTTTAATCCGTTTGTCGTGGGTTCGACCCCCGCTGGTCCCACCAAATTTAAAAGCACTTTGTATCTCGGTACAAAGTGCTTTTTTCATGGTGCCTGCTCTTGTAGCCCGAAAGAATCCTGATATGTCCGCCAAATTGAACATTCAAAATGAATTGAAAAAGATGAGCTTGTGCGAGCCCTGTTCAGGCATTCAGCGCAACTGGCGCAAGGCCCCGGGCCACGCCGAGCTGGTTCAGGGCAGTAACCGCAAGGAAGTTCGGGAAACCGGGCCGGTGACGATCACACGCTACCGCTGCGACCGCTGTGGCACCAGCTGGGAATACGAAAACAACAAGGCTGACCAGCATGCAGGGTGGTCCGTGGTCGGCGGTTGATTCCGTTCCAAGACCTGCGCGTACAGCGCAATCCATGAAAAAAACCGGGCACCACAGTCAGTGGTGCCCGGTTTTTTCATGATCGATACAAATGATGGCGCGCCATCAGGCGGCGGCTTCAAGTTGCGCGGTCAGCTCCAGCCAGCGCTCTTCGAGCAGCGCCACCTCATCGCTCAAGGCTTTGAGTCGACGGCCTGCTTCTGCAATTTCCGCCGGCGGGATGGGGGTGCTCAGCAGTTCTTCCAAGGTGGTTTTTTCCTTGTCGATCGCGGCCATGCGTTGTTCGTTTTGCTCCAACTCTTTTTTGAGTGGCCGGGTTTGTGCCGCTTGCTGCTGACGGCGTTGCGCGTCCAGTTTGCGCTGCTCGCCGCTGCTGATGGCCGGCTGTGCTGCAGGCGCTTGAATGGGGGCAGCTACAACCACTTCAGGCGGCGTAGCCACGGCAAGCGATGCTGCATCCTTGGCTGAATTCTTGGCCAGTTCGCGCAAGCGTTTGGACTCGTCCAGCAAATACTTCTGGTAATCGTCCAGATCGCCATCAAAGGGCTCGACCTTGCCGCGACCGACCATCCAGAACTCGTCACACACCGCACGCAACAAGGCACGGTCGTGACTCACCAGCATGACGGTGCCTTCGAATTCGTTAAGCGCCATCGACAGCGCTTCACGAGTGGCCAAATCCAGGTGGTTGGTCGGTTCGTCCAGCAGCAGCAAATTAGGCCGCTGCCACACGATCATGGCCAGCACCAAGCGAGCCTTTTCACCACCGCTCATGGTGCCCACAGCCTGCTTGACCATGTCGCCACTGAAATTGAAGGTGCCCAGGTAGTTGCGAAGATCCTGCTCGCGGCTGGGTTCGCCGCTTTGAGGGCCCAGTTCTTTGGCCAAGCGAATCATGTGTTCCAGCGGGTTGTCCTGCGGGTGCAGCACGTCGAGTTCTTGCTGGGCGAAGTAGCCGATGTTCAGTCCTTTGCCTTCTGTCAGCGTTCCCGTCAGCTGCGGCATGGTGCGGGCGATGGTCTTGACCAAGGTCGATTTGCCTTGCCCGTTGGCCCCCAAAATGCCGATGCGCTGGCCGGCCAGCACCGACTTGCTGACGCCTTGAACAATGGTTTTGGGCTCGCCATCGACCATGTAGCCAAAGCTGGCTTCGCTGATGGCCAGCATCGGGTTGGGCAAGTTGTTGGGCTCTTTGAAACCAAAGGTGAACTCGGCCTCGGCCAGCAGCGGGGCGACTTTTTCCATGCGCTCCAGAGCCTTGACCCGGCTTTGGGCCTGCTTGGCTTTGCTGGCTTGCGCTTTGAATCGGTTGATGAACTTCTGCAGGTGGGCGATCTTGTCTTGCTGCTTGGCAAACGAGGCCTGCTGCAGTTCCATCTGCTGGGCACGCAGGATTTCAAAGCCACTGTAGTTGCTGCCGTAACGTGTGAGTTTGGCGTGTTCAATGTGCAGCGTGACGTTGGTCACAGCATCCAAAAACTCGCGGTCGTGGCTGATCACGATCATGGTGCCGGTGTAGCGCTGCAGCCAGGCTTCCAGCCAGACCAGCGCGTCCAAATCCAGGTGGTTGGTCGGTTCGTCCAGCAGCAAAATGTCGGACGGGCACATCAGCGCCCGGGCCAGTTGCAAGCGCATGCGCCAGCCGCCCGAAAAGCTGTTGACCGGGTTGTTGAGTTCGTCCACCCGAAAGCCCAGACCCAGAATGAGCGCTTCCGCGCGGGGCAGCGCATCGTGATCGCCGGCATCGGCCAGGTCGGTGTAGACATGGGCCATTTCCATGCCATCGCCACTTTCTTCGGCAGCGGCCAGACGCTGACGCAGCTCGGCCAAACGGGTGTCGCCTTCCAGCACAAACTCGCTGGCGGGCTGGTCGGTTTCGGGCATGTTTTGCGCCACTTGCGCCATGCGCCAGGCTTTGGGCATGTCAAAGTCTCCGCCGTCTTCGTGCAGCGTGCCGTTGAACAAGGCAAACAAGGTGGACTTGCCCGCGCCGTTGCGCCCGACCAAGCCGACTTTTTCCCCGGGGTTGAGGGTGACCGAAGTTTGGTCCAGCAACACTTTGGTGCCGCGGCGCAGAGTGACGTTTTTAAGATGGATCATGAAAAGCAAATGCCCCGGAACCGATCCGGGGTGTGGGCCGTGACCGGGGTCAGGCCTGGAGAGTCAAAAGGGATTCGCGTGTGATCAACAGCACCTGATCGTCGCCCGCACTGGTGTCAAGCCAAGCCACTTCCAAATGGGGAAAAGCCGCGATGAAGTGTGCCACCTCGTTACCGATTTCCAGCACCAGCACGGCGTGTTCGCTCATGTGCGATGGTGCATCCTTGAACAGCTGGCGAACAAAGTCCATGCCATCCGTGCCTCCAGCCAGTGCCAACTCGGGCTCGGCGCGGTACTCGGCAGGCAGGGCGTCCATGCTGGCTTGGCAGACATAAGGTGGGTTGCACAGGATCAGGTCACACGGCCCGGGCAAGGCAGACAGGCCATCGCTGTGCACCAGTGTCACGCGCTCTTGCAGGTCGTGTCTTGCCACGTTGATGGCGGCCACGGCCAGCGCGTCGTCCGAGATGTCTGCCCCCGTCACCTGCACTTCGGGCCATGCCAGCGCCGCCAGCACGGCCAGGCTGCCGTTGCCGGTGCACAGGTCCAGCACGCGGGTGGTCTGGTCGCTCAACCAAGCGTCGATTGTGCCATCGGCCAGCACTTCAGCGATCAGGCTGCGCGGCACGATGGCGCGCTCGTCAATGTAGAACGACACGCCCTGCAACCAGGCTTCTTGTGTCAGGTAAGCGGCGGGTTTACGGGTGGTGATGCGTTCGTCGATCAACGCAGCGCATGCGGCTAGCTGCTCGGGCTTCACGGCGTGTTCGGCCACATCCTGGAGATCGGTGTCCAGTGGCAGGCCCAGTCGCCAGAGCACCAGCCAGACAGCTTCGTCAAAAGCGCTCAGGGTGCCATGGCCAAAGGCCACGCCCGCTTGGCTCAGGCGCTGAGCGGACTGTTCGATCAAGCCCAACAGGGTGAGGGCGCTCATGCGGTCAGGCCCTGGTTGAGTTTTTCCAGCGTGCGGCGGTAAATGCCCTTGAGTGGCGCGATGTCGCTCAGCACCACATGCTCGTTGACCTTGTGGATGGTCGCGTTGGGCGGACCGAACTCGATCACTTGTGGGCAGATCTGGGCGATGAAGCGGCCGTCGCTGGTGCCACCCGTGGTGGACAGCTCTGTGGTCAGGCCGGTTTCATCGGCAATGGCTGTTTGCACCGAAGCCACCAAAGTGCCGGGGGTGGTTAAAAACGGCAGACCGCCAATCGTCCATTTCAGCTCGTACTGCAGGCCATGCTGATCCAGCACGGCGGTCAGGCGTTGCTGCAGGCTCTCGGGCGTGGACTCGGTGCAAAAGCGGAAGTTGAAATCCACCACGCAGTCGCCAGGGATCACGTTACTCGCGCCTGTGCCCGCATGGATGTTGCTCACTTGCCAGCTGGTGGGCGGGAAGAAAGCATTGCCTTCATCCCAGCGGATGGCCACCAGTTCTGCCAGCGCGGGCGCCAGGCGGTGGATGGGGTTGTCGGCCAGGTGTGGGTAGGCGATGTGGCCTTGAACCCCTTTGACGGTGAGCTTGCCGCTCATGGTGCCGCGGCGGCCATTCTTGATCATGTCGCCAGTGCGTTCGACGGATGTGGGCTCGCCCACGATGCAAAACTGCGGTGCGTCGCCACGTGCTTTGAGTTTTTCACACACCACCACTGTGCCGTCGTGCGCAGGGCCTTCTTCGTCGCTGGTCAGCAAAAAAGCAATGCCCAGGGCCGGCTCGGGGTTGGCAGCCAGAAACTCTTGCGCCGCCACCACCATGGCCGCCAGCGAGGTTTTCATGTCGCTCGCGCCCCGGCCGAACAATTTACCGTCCTTGTGCGTGGGGGTGAAGGGGTCGCTGTCCCATTGCTCGAGTGGTCCGGTGGGGACCACGTCGGTGTGACCTGCAAAGGCCAGGGTCTGCCCCGAGGTGCCTGTGCGTTTGGCCCAGAGGTTGCGCACGCGGAAACTGTCCGGGCCCGAGTCCATGAATTCGCAAACAAAGCCCAAAGGGGTCAACGCTTCGGCAATCAGGTCGAGACATCCCGCATCCTCAGGTGTCACTGAGGGTTTGGAAATCAGCTGCTCGGCCAGGCGCAGGGTGTCGTGGCAAGTGGTCATATTCAAGCCTTGCAGGGGTGTGTGCGCACAAAGCGCGCAATGCGCTCGGCCGCTTCCAGGCACTCGGCGGTCTCGGCCACCAGCGCCATGCGGATGCGCCCACTGCCCGGGTTGAAGCCATTGAAGTCATGCGCCAGGTAGCTGCCGGGCAGTACGGTGACGTGTTCTTGTTCATAAAGGGCTTTGGCAAATGCCGCATCGTCGCCTTGCCAGCCTGCAGGCACACCCGCCCACAGGTAAAAGCTCGCGTCGGGCAGCTTCACATCCAGCACCTCGGCCAGCACCGGGGTGACCTGGGCGAACTTGGTGCGGTAGAGGTTGCGGTTGTCCACCACATGGGCCTCATCGCCCCAGGCTGCCACGCTGGCGGCTTGTACCACCGGGCTCATGGCGCTACCGTGGTAGGTGCGGTAGAGCAAAAACTGCTTGAGGATGGCCGCGTCACCCGCCACAAATCCGCTGCGCAGACCGGGCACATTGCTGCGTTTGGACAAGCTGGTGAAAGCGATCAGGCGTTTGAAGTCGGTGCGGCCCAGCTGGAGGGCGGCTTCCAGGCCGCTCAAGGGGGCTTCGTCGCGGAAATAAATTTCGCTGTAGCACTCGTCCGACGCGATCACAAAACCATGCTGGTCCGACAGCGCAAACAGCTTTTCCCATTCCGACAGGGGCATGACCGCACCGGTGGGGTTGCCAGGCGAGCAGACAAACAGCAGCTGCGCGCGCGCCCAGACCTCGGGGGGTACGCTGTCCCAGTCGTTGGCAAAGTTGCGTGTCGGGTCGCTGGGCACATAGTAGGGCGTGGCCCCTGAGAGCAAGGCTGCACCTTCGTAGATTTGATAGAAGGGGTTGGGGCTGACCACCGTTGCGCCGGGCCGTGTGGGGTCGATCACAGTTTGCGTCAGGGCAAACAGGGCTTCGCGTGAGCCATTGACCGGCAACACTTGGGTGGCAGCGTCCAGCGTCAGGCTGTATCGGGTCTTGAGCCAAGCGGCGCAGGCCTGGCGCAGTGCAGGCTCGCCTGCGGTGGCCGGGTAGGCCGACAAGCCGGTGGCGACCGCCGCCTTAAGTGCTTCCTGAATAAAGGTGGGTGTGGCGTGCTTGGGCTCGCCAATACCCAAGCTGATGGGCTTGAGGGCAGGGTTGGGCGTGACCGTGGCGAACAGTTGTTTCAGCCGTTCAAAAGGGTAAGGCTGGAGCTTGGCAAGAAGGGGATTCATCCCCCGATTATCCGGGATCGCTTGGCCCGGTTGGCTAAGGTAATATTGAAGACTGTCCCGGGCGTCCGGGTTCAGGCTTTCAATCGGACTGATGCACCTTGTGATGTGTCATTTCGTTCACTCTTTTTTTGATCGATCCGACCGCCGTGCGTCTCAATTCCATCAAGCTTTCCGGCTTCAAATCGTTTGCCGAGCCGACCAACTTCCTGCTGCCCGGGCAGTTGGTGGGTGTGGTCGGCCCCAACGGTTGCGGCAAATCCAACATCATGGACGCGGTGCGTTGGGTGTTGGGCGAGTCCAAGGCGTCCGAATTGCGTGGCGAGTCCATGCAGGACGTGATCTTCAACGGCACGACCACCCGCAAGCCTGCCAGCCGCGCCAGTGTGGAGTTGGTGTTTGACAACGCCGACCACCGCGCCGGTGGCCAGTGGGGCCAGTTTGCCGAAATCGCGGTCAAGCGCGTGCTGACCCGCGACGGCAACAGCAGCTACTACATCAACAACCAGCCTGTGCGCCGCCGCGATGTGCAGGACGTGTTTTTAGGCACGGGCCTGGGCCCGCGCGCCTACGCCATCATTGGGCAGGGCACCATCAGCCGCATCATCGAGTCGCGCCCCGAAGAGCTGCGTTTGTTCCTCGCAGAAGCCGCAGGCGTATCCAAATACAAGGAACGCCGCCGCGAGACCGAAAACCGCCTGTCTGACACACGCGAGAACCTGACGCGGGTTGAGGACATCCTGCGCGAACTCAATGCCAATCTGGAAAAGCTAGAAAAGCAGGCCGAAGTGGCTCAGCGGTACAACACGCTGCAAGCCGACAGCACGCTCAAGCAGCATCAGTTGTGGTTTTTGAAGCGCCGTGATGCAGAAAATGACCAAGGCAAGATCAAATCGGATGTGGACCAGGCGGTCAACGCGCTGGAGTCCCGGATTGCCGATCTGCGCCATGTGGAGTCCGATCTGGAGACCATTCGCCAGGCACACTACGACGCGGGTGACGAGGTCAACAAGGCCCAAGGTGCTTTGTACGAAGCCAGTGCCGAGGTCGGCCGTTTGGAGGCCGAGATCCGCTTTGTGGTCGAAGGACGTCAACGTGCCGAGCAGCGCTTGCAGCAGCTGGTCGAGCAGACCGCCCAATGGGGCACGCGCAGCCAGGATGCGCAAGCCGAGCTGGAAACCCTGGCCGAGCAAGCGGCCATGGCTGAAGACCAGAGCATGACGCTGGCCGCCCAAGTGGAAGACCAGGCCATGGCCTTGCCCGATCTGGAAGAAGCCCTGCGCAAAGCCCAAAACGATGCCACCGCCCAACGCGCCAGTGTGGTGCAGGTGCAGCAACAGATCGGCGTGTTGGCCGCTGACCAGCGCAACGTCGAGGAGCAATCGCGTCAGCTCGAAAACCGCCGTGAGCGTTTGCTGACTGACCGCAACGCCCTGGCCGCGCCAGACGAAGCGCGACTGAATGGCTTGCAAGAACAACTGGCGGCAGCTGAAGCCTTGGCCGCCGAGTCCGAAGCCCGTTTGCAAGTTTTGCAAGAGCAGGTACCCGCACTGGACGAAGACCGCCGTGAGCGCCAAAAAGCGGTCAACGACGAATCGGCACGTTTGGCGGACTTGAGCGCCCGCATTGAGGCCCTCAAGGCCTTGCAGGAAAAAGTCCGCACCGACGGCAAGCTCAAGCCCTGGCTGTCCAAGCACGGCATGGATGGGCTGGAGGGCCTGTGGAGCCGCATCCACATCGAATCGGGCTGGGAAAATGCGCTGGAGTCCGCCTTGCGCGAACGCTTGTCGGCTCTGGAAGTGTCTCGCTTGGACATGGTGCGCTCCTTTGCCAATGACGCGCCACCGGCCAAACTGTCTTTCTTCACATCGCCTTTGGCGTCGACTGCCGCCCCGCGCAGCGGCATGCCCACTGGCTGTGTGCCTTTGGCCCAAAAGCTGCGCATTTCCGATGCGGGTTTGTCGGCTTTGGTGACCGACTGGCTGCAAGGCTGCTACACCGCACCCAATATGGAAGACGCTTTGGCCTGGCGCAGCCAGCTCAAGGCGGGCGAAACCCTGTTTGTGCAAGCCGGTCATGCGGTCGATCTGAACAGTGTGGTGTTTTATGCGCAAGACTCCGAACAAGCCGGTTTGCTGGCCCGTGCGCAGGACATTGAAAACCTCGAAAAGCAGCAACGTGCCCAGACCCTGATCGCCGAAGAAAGCCGAAGCGCCTTGGTGCGTGCCGAGGCAGCCTATGCCGATGCCTCGCAGCGCCTGATCACGGTGCGCCGCGAAGCGGCAGAAAACCAGTCTCGTGCCCACGAGCTGCAGGTGGAGACGCTGCGTCTGTCGCAATTGGTCGAGCAGACCCGCGCCCGCAGCGAACAAATCAACAACGATCTGGCCGAAGTCGAGGCTTTGCTGGACGAGTTGCAAGAGCGCCGGGTCACCGCCGAAGCGCGCTTTGAAGAATTGGACATGCAGCTGGCCGAAAGCCAGGAACGTCATGCCCAGCTGGATGAGCGCGTCATTGAAGCCGAGCGCAAGCTGGGCGAATGCCGTGAACAACAACGCAGCCTGGAGCGCCGAGCCCAGGAAGCCCAGTTCTCTCAGCGCAGTCTGGATGCACGCCGGGCCGAGCTGCAACGCACGATCGAGACCGCGCAGCAGCAGGTCGGCAGCATCGACGCCGAAATGCAGCGTGCCCGTGATGAGCTCAGTCGCCTGACCGATGCTGCCGCGCAAGCCGGTTTGCAAAATGTGCTGGCTGTGAAGATGGAGCGCGAACAAGCCCTGGCAGCCCGTCGCAGTGCCTATGACGATTTGACGGCCAAACTGCGTGCCAGCGATGAACGTCGTGTGGCCTTTGAGCGAGAGCTTGAGCCCCTGCGACAACGCATCACTGATTTGCAGCTCAAAGAACAGGCTGCTCGCCTGGGTCTTGAGCAATACACACAGTTGCTGGCCGATGCCCAGGCAGACCTCGAAGCTGTGGCCCAGTCCGTCGAACAGGGGCAAGTGCGCATCACCGGTTTGCAAAGCGAGATCGACCGCATCCACCGCGAGATCACGGCTTTGGGTCCGGTCAACCTGGCTGCTTTGGAAGAGTTGAGCACCGCCAGAGAACGCAAGACCTTCCTGGACTCACAAAATGCCGACTTGACCGAGGCCATGAACACGCTGGAAGACGCGATCCGCAAGATCGATGCCGAAACCCGCGATTTGCTGGGCGGCACCTTCAAGATCGTCAACGAGCATTTCAGCCGCATGTTCCCCGAGCTGTTCGGTGGCGGCAATGCACGTTTGGTGATGACCGGTGACGAAATCCTGGACGCTGGTGTGCAGGTGCTGGCTCAGCCGCCCGGCAAGAAAAACCAGACCATCCATTTGCTGTCGGGTGGTGAAAAAGCCCTGACCGCGATTGCGCTGGTGTTTGCGATTTTCCAGCTCAACCCTGCACCGTTTTGCTTGCTCGACGAGGTGGACGCGCCGCTGGACGATGCCAACACCGAGCGCTACGCCAAGCTGGTGGCGGGCATGGGCAAGGAAACGCAGTTCCTGTTCATCAGCCACAACAAGATCGCCATGGAAATGGCCGAGCAGTTGATTGGTGTGACGATGCAGGAGCAGGGTGTGTCACGCATTGTGGCTGTGGACATGGAGTCCGCAGCGTCTATGGCCGATGTGGCCTGAATTTGAAAATTTCTTATGTTGGATTCTTTGAGCCCTTTGCAACTGAGCCTGGCCGGCATGGGGGGACTGACCCTGGTGGCTGTGGTGCTCTACAACTACTGGACCTCCCGTAAAAATGCGCCACGTCAGGCCGAGCCACTGGCGGAGCCCTCGCATGATCCGGTGGGTGGAGAAAGTCTGGAGCCACAGGAGCCGGTGCTCAGTGATGACTTTGGCAACTTGCCGCAGCCTGAGCGCAAGGCGCAGCTGGACGCTTTGATCGACGTGATCGCCACGATTGAAATTGAACAACCTGTCTCCGGTGATGCCGCTTTGGCCGCTTTGCCCGCGACCCGCCGCGTGGGCACCAAGCCTTTCAATGTCGAAGGCTGCAGCCAGCTCAATGGCGAGTGGGAGCCCATTTTGCCGGGTCACCGTTATTCGGCTTTTCAGGCGGGGGTTCAGTTGGCCAACCGCGTGGGCCATCTCAACGAGATCGAGTTTTCTGAATTTGTGGTCAAAACCCAGGCCTTTGCCGATGCTGTCAATGGCACCGCTACCTTCAGCGACATGCTGGAAGAAGTGGCCCGTGCTCGCGAGTTGGACCAGTTTGCCAGCGACCACGATGCACAACTGAGCTTCACCCTGTGTGCCCGTGCAGCCGCTTGGAGCCCAGGTTATATCCAGCAGCATGCGGCACGCTTGGGTTTTGTGGCCGGGGTCATTCCCGGGCGCATGGTTTTGCCCGCTGCGGTGCAGGGGTTGCCGCCGGTCTTGTCATTGACCTTTGACACTCAAGCCGCTCTGGCCGACGATCCGGCTTTGTCGGCCATTCGCGAGTTTTCCTTGAGCCTGGATGTGCCTCAGATCGCCCGTGAAGACCAGGCTTATGAGCGGTTGCGTGAAGCGGCCAGCCTCTTGGCCAGGGACATGGACGGTGTGGTCACCGATGGGGCGGGCAATATGCTGGGTGATGAGGTGCTGGACCAGATCGCCAAGGATTTGCAGCAACTGTACGATGCACTGGATCAGCGCGAGCTGTCGGCAGGTTCTGCGCAGGCACGCCGCCTGTTTTCTTGATTCGCACAGGTCAGACCCCCATGTCCAACCTGGACTTGTTTGGAGACCTTGCGCCCAGTGACGCGGGCAAGGCTAAGGATGTAGCGCGGGCAGAACAGCTGCGGGCACTGTTGCATCGCCACGCGTACAGCTATTACACGCTCGATGCTCCGGAGGTACCCGATGCTGAGTACGACCGCCTGTTTCGTGAGTTGCAAGCGCTGGAATCCACGCACCCTGAGCTGTTGACTCCCGACTCGCCCACGCAGCGTGTAGGAGGCAAAGTGCTCGATGCCTTCGCCTCGGTACAGCACCGCGTGCCCATGCTCAGCATTCGCACAGAGACCGACACCGAGGCCAGCGGGGCCGAGGCCTTTGATGCCCGGGTGCGCAAAGAGTTGATCCTGGGCGAGGCCGAGCCTGCCGTTCAGTACGTGGCTGAGCTGAAGTTCGATGGTCTGGCCATGAGCCTGCGCTATGAAAGAGGGGTGCTGGTGCAAGCCGCCACACGCGGGGATGGCGAAACTGGCGAAGACGTCACGGCCAACATCCGCACCATCGGTCAGATCCCTTTGCGCTTGCCTGCCGATGCGCCGCCTGTGCTGGAGGTGCGCGGCGAGGTGTACATGCGCCGCGATGACTTTGAAAGACTCAACGAGCGCCAGCGCCAGCGCATGGCTGCTGGCATGAAGGGTGAGAAAACCTTCGTCAATCCGCGCAACGCAGCGGCCGGTGCGGTGCGCCAGCTCGATTCAGGCATCGCGGCTGAACGGCCGCTGAGCTTTTTTGCCTACGGCTGGGGCGACATCACGCCTGCTGCCGAGGGTGGCCCGGTCTGGGCCACCCATTTTGAAGCGCTGCAACAACTCAAAAGCTGGGGCTTTCCGGTGGCCGAGCAAACCTCGTGTGTGCAAGGTGCACCCGGTCTGGTGGGGTTTCACCAGCGCATGGCCGCCGAGCGCGATGCCTTGCCCTATGACATCGATGGTGTGGTCTACAAAGTCAACCGCTTGGACTGGCAGCAGCAGCTGGGCTTTGTGACCCGGGAGCCGCGCTGGGCGGTGGCGCACAAATACCCGGCGCAAGAAGAAATGACCACCGTGCTGGCCATCGACGTGCAGGTGGGCCGCACCGGCAAGCTCACGCCCGTGGCCAAACTGGCACCCGTGTTTGTGGGCGGCGTCACCGTGACCAACGCCACGCTGCACAACGAACTGGAAGCCCGCCGCAAGGACGTGCGGGTGGGTGACACCGTGATCGTGCGCCGTGCGGGCGATGTAATTCCCGAGGTGGTGTCGGTCGTACTGGACCGTCGTCCGGCCGATGCGCTGCAGTTCACCATGATGAGCCACTGCCCGGTGTGTGGCAGCCTGGCCGAGCGGGAAGAGGGCGAAGCCGATCACCGCTGCACAGGAGGGCTTTTTTGCAGCGCCCAGCGCAAGCAGGCGGTCTGGCATTTTGCGCACCGCCGGGCCATGGACATTGAGGGCTTGGGCGACAAGCTGGTCGATCAGCTGGTGGATTCGGGACGCGTCAATACCTTGGCCGATCTGTACAGCCTTCAGTTGCAGGATTTGGCTGGCATGGACCGCATGGCCGAGAAGTCGGCTCAAAACCTGCTCGACGCGTTGGAGAAATCCAAACAAGCGACCTTGCCTCGCTTTTTGTTTGGGCTGGGCATTCGCCATGTGGGCGAGGCCACGGCCAAGGAGTTGGCGCGTCACTTTGGCCAGCTGGCCGCCATCATGGATGCCAGCGAAGATGCATTGCTGCAGGTGCCCGATGTGGGGCCCATTGTGGCGCACAGCATCCACACCTTTTTTGCCCAGGCGCACAACCGCGCGGTGGTGCAGGCCTTGCGCGATGCAGGCATCCAATGGGCCGAAGGCGATGCACTGGCACCGACCGAAATGCCTTTGGCCGGGTTGACGGTGGTGCTAACCGGCACATTGCAAAGCATGGGTCGCGACGAAGCCAAGGACAAACTCGAAGCACTGGGCGCCAAGGTGGCAGGCTCGGTCAGCAAGAAAACAAGTTATGTCGTCGCTGGAGCCGAGGCAGGCAGCAAGCTCGACAAAGCGCAAGCCCTGGGCATCAAGGTGCTGGACGATACCGGTCTGGCTTTGTTGTTGAACGGAGAAAAACCATGACTGTGCGCGAGATCCTCAAAATGGGCGATGAGCGGCTCTTGCGCATGGCCCAGCCCGTCACGCAATTTGACACGCCCGAGCTGAACACCTTGGTGGATGACATGCTGGAAACCATGGCTGCGGTCAATGGCGCGGGTTTGGCGGCTCCTCAGATCGGTGTGAATTTGCAGGTGGTCATTTTCGGCAGCGGAGCGGTCAATCCCCGTTATCCGCATGAACCGGCCTTCCCGCAAACGGTGCTGATCAACCCGGTTATCACGCCTTTGGGCGATGAAGAACAAGAGGGCTGGGAAGGCTGTTTGTCTGTTCCCGGCATGCGGGCCATCGTGCCACGCTGGCAGCGCATCCGCTACACAGGGGTGGATGCCAAAGGCCAGGTCATAGACCGCATGGCCGATGGCTTTCACGCCCGTGTGGTGCAGCACGAGTGCGACCACCTGATTGGCAAGCTCTACCCCATGCGGGTACGCGACTTCAGCAAGTTCGGTTTCACCTCGGTGCTGTTTCCGGGGCTGGACGACAACACCGACGATTGAGTCGTCAAAGCTGCTGGAGTTTGTCCAAGGCGGACAGCAGCGTCTGGTCTTGTTTGGCAAAGCAAAAGCGAATGACTTTCTGGTCAAAGCCATTGCCGTAAAACGCAGACAGTGGAATCGCGGCCACGCCAATGTCGGTGGTCAGCCATTTGCAGAAATCGGCTTCGCTCAGGTTCTTTTCCGGCACCGCCAGCTCGGAAATGTCCACGCACTGGAAGTAGGTGCCTTCACCGGGCAGCAATTTGAATTTCGTTTTTGCCAGTCCTTGGCGGAACAGGTCGCGTTTGCGTTGGTAGAAAGCGGGCAGTTCCAAATAGGGTTTGGCGTCGGCCATGTAGCGGGCCAAAGCGTGCTGCATGGGGGTGTTCACGGTGAACACATTGAATTGATGGACCTTGCGGAACTCGGCCGTCAACGCTGCGGGGGCGGCCACGGTGCCGACTTTCCAGCCAGTCACATGGTAGGTCTTGCCAAAGCTCGAGACGATGAAGGCCCGAGCGGCAAGGCCTTCAAAGTGCGCGGCGCTCCAGTGCTGGTTGGGCGCATAGACCATGTGTTCATAGACTTCATCACTGATCAAAATGATGTCGGTCGGCGCCAGAATTTCTTGCAGCGTGAGCATGTCCTGACGGGACCAGATCATTCCGCTGGGGTTGTGTGGCGAGTTGATCAGGATGGCGCGGGTCTTGGGGCTGATGGCCGCACGGATTTTGTCAAAGTCTGGCCTGAAAGTGCCGGGCGTGAGTGGCACACGCACCACCACGCCGCCCGCCAGTTCGATGTTGGGCACATAGCTGTCGTAGCAGGGCTCCAGCACGATCACTTCATCACCGGGGTGCACGATGGCCAGGATGGTCGTCAAAATCGCCTGGGTCGCACCGGCTGTGACGGTGATCTCGCTCACGGGGTCATAGTGACGGCCGTACAGTTTCTCAATCTTTTGCGAGACGGCTTCGCGAAGCGGGGCCACACCGGTCATTGGGGGGTATTGGTTCAGACCCTCGCGCATGGCATCGTTGACCAAGTCCAGCAAGTGAGGGTCACACGGAAAATCCGGAAAGCCTTGCCCCAGGTTGACGGCGCCTTTTTCAGCCGCCAGAGCCGACATGACGGTGAAAATGGTGGTGCCCATGTGGGGCGCTTTGGAGATCAGTTGCGGTGTGCGTGCGTTCATGATCAAAGTTCGTAGTCGTTGACATGGCCATTCATGGCCTTGGTGATGAGCGGTGGCGTGAGTCGGTCGCTGAGCAGTTGTGCGAAATGGTAGACAAAGTGACGCAGATAAGCGCCGCGTTTGAAGGCCACCCGCGCCACGTTCATGCCCAGCAAGCCGCCCAAAGGACGCACGGCCAAGTCTTGCACCGGGTCGTCCTTGACGGCCATTTCGGCCACGATGCCGATGCCCAGGCCCAGACGGACATAGGTTTTGATGACGTCCGAGTCGATGGCTTCGAGCGCGATGCGCGGTTGAAGTTTTCGGGATGCAAAAGCCTGATCAATGCGCCCTCGGCCCGTGAATGAGGGGTGGTAAGTCACGATGGACTCGCTTGCAATGTCTTCCAGCGAGATGGTTGCTTTGGCTGCCAGTGGGTGATTGAGCGGCAGAACCAGCACGTGCTGCCATTCGTAACAAGGCAAGGTGACCAGTTCTTCGTAGGCAGACAGCGATTCGGTCGCGATGCCGATCTCGGCCGTGTCATCCAGCAGCATTTTGGCCACTTGGTCTGGTGCACCCTGATGCAGGCTGATGTTGACCAAGGGGTATTTGTCGCGCAATTTGGCCACGGGCAGTGGCAAGACATACCGCGCTTGAGTATGCGTGGTCGCGATCGACAACGTGCCAGTGTCTTGAGCGCTGTACTGGTCACCGATTTTGCGCAGGTTGCCCACTTCGCGCAGAATCACTTCGATGCTTTTGAGCACGTGTTCGCCTGGTTCGGTGATGCGTTTGAGCCGTTTGCCATGGCGGGCAAAGATCTCGATGCCCAGTTCTTCTTCCAGCTCGATGATGGCCTTGGACACCCCGGGCTGTGAGGTGTGCAGCGCTTTGGCGGTTTCAGTGAGGTTCAGGTTGCGGCGCGCGGCTTCTTGGACAAAGCGAAATTGGTGCAGGTTCATATGCGAGACGTCATATTGATTGACATCATTATGCTTTATGAGTCTATGACTGTGCGCCCGCAGCAATGTCCGCAAGCAAGGCTGTCATCGCGGGGTGTTCACCCACCGAGGCAGTCAGTTCAAAACGCACTTGGGGGTAGGCTTCGCACAGATCGTTCACCAATTGCGGCAGGTCTTCACGGGCATGGCGACCCACGCCCAAGAACATGGGCACAACGCGCAGATGCGTCAGGCCCAACTTCATCATGTCGTCCACCACCTCGGGCAGTGCAGGCGTGGTCAATTCCAGAAAGGCGCAGGCCACAGGCAGATCCGGCCATTGCGCTTTCATGCGTTGGGCAACCGCATCGATGGGCAAGCGCCACAAGGGGTCGCGAGAGCCGTGTGCAAACAGGATCACGCCCGTGCGTGAATGGAAAGTTGATGTCATCGCCTGAGCACCATCCACCAAAAAGCCGCCAGAGAAATGGCGCTGTAAATCAAGGAGGGGGCGGCCGAGGTCAGCCAGGGCTCCCAGTTTTGTAAATCGCCCACAAAACGGAAGACGTTGTTGAGCAAGGAAAAACTGATGCCGGCAAGCACACCGCCGAACACATGCCCGGCAATTTGGCCCGAGCGAAAGTGCAGGTAGGCAAAAGGCAGGGCCAGAACCAGCATCACCAGACAGCTCAGTGGGTAAAAGACCTTGCGCCAAAACTCGATTTCGTAGCGCTGAGAGTTTTGCTTGTTGTTCGACAGATGGCGCATGTACTTGAACAATTCCCAAGTCCGCATGCGGTCAGGCGTGAGCAGGGCGGCGGCGACCATGTCCGCACTGATCCCAGTGCTCCAGGCCTGACGGGGGATGGACTGGGCTTCGTATTTCAATTGTCCCGATGTCTTGTCCACGCGGACGCTTTTTTGGAGCACGTCTTCCAGCTGCCAGCCGTCGGCTTGAATGTCCGCCTTCTCGGCTGTGGTGATGCCCAGCAGTTGACCCGCTTCGTTGAATTCATGGATGCGAACCTGGCGCATGTGCTCGATCCCGTCGAAGGAGCGGACATTGACCGCAAAATGCCGACCATTCTGGTTTTCCTTGAGCCAGGCCCCTGTTTGTCCGACGGTCAAATGCCCTTGGTAAATGGCCTTGATCTGGATGGCTTGGCGATCAGCCCAAGGAGCAATGTAATCGCCGATGACAAAGGTCAAGCCTACAAAAACAAGTCCCAGTCGCAGCAAGGTCCCCAATGCCCGCATGGGGTCAAGCCCACCGGTTCGCAAGATGGTGTATTCGGAGCTCTGGGCCAATCGGGCCATCACGAAAATGCAACCGATCAGCACCGACAAGGGCAGCAACTGGTAAAGGTGTTCAGGAATTTTGAACGCAATGTAGAGCAGAGCCTGTTGCAGTTGGTAGCCTTGAGCCGCGTGCCTGGAAACCGACTGCAGTTCATCGACGAGGTCGAAAAACATGAACAAAGCGAGAAACCCGATGGCCACGAACGCGACGGCCATGATGATTTCACCGTGTAACAGGCGGCGGACGGTTTTCATGCTGTTGCCTCCAAGGCTTTCTCACGACGAGGCCACAAAATGCGCCATGACCAGTTCATGTGTCGTGCGTAAAGCCAGCCGATGGCGATCAAGAACACGCCACCATGCAAGGCGATCAGGAAACTAGAAAACGGAACGCGACCTGATGCGATCCAGCTTTGGCCCACATTCAGCATGTTGTAGTACGCAATGAAAATGAACAGCGCCAAGCCCAAGTGGTAACTGCGGCCTACTCGGGGGTTGATGGCCGAGACGGCCAGAGCGAGCAGCACCAGGTTGATGGCGGCCAAACCCAAACCCATGCGCCAGGCCAGTTCCCCGAGGTTTTCACGGGTGGGCTGTTTCATCAGGGCCCAGCTGGATGTGTGGCGACTGCCGAAGCCATTGTTGGAGGCAATGACCTCGTCATCCATCAGGACTTCGTAGTGCTCAAATTGGGTCAGCCGTGTTTCGCCTGTTTGTGAGTTGGTCAGCCATTGCTGGCCTTTGTCCAGCATCAAAAACCGTTCATTCCCCACCAGGTCGATGCGTCCCTGCCTGGCGGTGATCACGGTTTCAATATGGGCATCCTGGCTGGAGACGAACACGTTGCTGCCAAATCGTTTGTCCGGACTGTCTTTGTCAATGAAAAACACCCGTTTGCCGCCCGCCGACTCCTGAAACTGACCTGGTGCGACACGCTCCAGGTCATTGCGTTGTTCGAAACGGTTTTGCAATTCCTGCATCTGCAAATTGCTCCAAGGCCACGCAAACAGTCCCAACAAGACAATGATCAACAAAATCGGCCAGGCAAACCGTATCAAGGGCCTGACGAAATAAGCCAAGCCTTGACCGCTTGAGAACCAGATCACCATTTCGCTGTCGCTGTACATGCGTGACAAAGTCGACACGACGGAAATGAACAAGCTCAAAGTGATGATGGTGCTCATCTGGCTGAGCACACTGAAGCCCATAACCAACAGCACTTCAGAGGGATTGACGCTGCCCCGGCTGGCTTGACCCAAGGTCCGGATCAGAATGACGGTCATCACGATGGTGATCAAAATCACCAGCGTGGCACCGAAATTGCGTGCAAGGTCCTTGCGTAAAGAGGAATGGAATAACATTGGCAGGA
>JACCDU010422927.1_pt1 | contig 17961 bp, 14 predicted proteins | sample 7446081 | NCBI WGS metagenome assembly JACCDU01 (sample SAMN15323447, study PRJNA562643) | freshwater metagenome | isolation source: river surface water | place: USA:Blue River Watershed | collected 2017-08-17
GACTGCCAGCTTGACCCAGTCGCGGATGGCGGCGTCCTTGCACTGGCACATGCGCCAGATGTCGCCTTCTTCCACGTCCTGGCTCATCAGCACTTCGCCGGTGTTGATGTCGGTGATGTTGGCCACGCCGTCTTCGGGGATCTCGAAGGTCTTGTCGTGCGAGCCGTATTCCTCGGCCTGCTGGGCCATCAGGCCGACGTTGGGCACCGTGCCCATGGTGCGCGGATCGAAAGCGCCGTGCCACTTGCAGAAGTTGATCATCTCCTGGTAGATGCGGGCAAAGGTCGACTCGGGCATCACGGCCTTGACGTCTTTCAGACGGCCGTCAGCGCCCCACATCTTGCCGCCGTTGCGGATCATGGCGGGCATGGAGGCGTCCACGATGATGTCGTTGGGCGAATGGAAGTTGGTGATGCCTTTGGCCGAGTCCACCATGGCCAGCTCGGGGCGGTGCTCGTGGCAGGCGTGCAGGTCACGCTTGATCTCGTCTTGCTGGCTTTGGGGCAGGGTGGCGATCTTGTTGTACAGGTCGACCATGCCGTTGTTGACGTTCACACCCAGTTCCTTGAAGGTGGCTGCGTGCTTCTCGAAAGCCTCTTTGTAGAAGATCTTCACGCAGTGACCGAACACGATGGGGTGCGAGACCTTCATCATGGTGGCCTTGACGTGCAGCGAGAACATCACGCCGGTCTTGCGGGCGTCTTCGATTTCCTTGCTGTAGAACTCGACAAGCGCCTTCTTGCTCATGAACATGCTGTCGATCACTTCACGGTCGAGCAGCGACACTTTTTGCTTGAGCACGATGGTCTTGCCGGACTTGGTGACGAGTTCCATCTTGACATCGCGGGCGCGGTCCAGGGTCATGGACTTTTCACCGTGGTAGAAGTCGCCATGGTGCATGTGCGAGACGTGCGTGCGCGAAGCCTGGCTCCACTCGGCCATGCTGTGCGGGTTTTTGCGGGCGTATTCCTTGACGGCGCGCGGTGCGCGGCGGTCGGAGTTGCCTTCGCGCAGCACGGGGTTCACTGCAGAACCGGTGCACTTGGCATAGCGGGCCTTGAGGGCTTTTTCCTCGTCGGTCTTCGGGTTCTCGGGGTAGTCGGGCAGGGCGTAGCCTTTGCCCTGCAGTTCCTTGATGGCAGCCACCAGCTGGGCCACCGATGCGCTGATGTTGGGCAGTTTGATGATGTTGGCTTCGGGACGCAGCGTCAGCTTGCCCAGTTCGGCCAGGTTGTTGGGCACCTGCTGCTCGGGCTTGAGGAACTCGGGGAACTCGCCCAGGATTCGGGCGGCCACCGAAAAGTCACTGGTTTCCACCGTGATGCCTGCGGGCTTGGTGAAGCTGCGGATGACGGGCAAAAACGCTTCCGTGGCCAGGCGCGGGGCCTCATCGGTGAGCGTGTAAATGATCTTGGATGCGTCGGCGGAGGTTGTCATCGTGGTACGTCTTTTTGCAGGATGAAATCGAAAGGCGTGATCTTAAACCAGTCCACCCAACGTGGGGCTGACGACAGGCCTGAGACAATCGCAGCATGAGCGAACAACAAGAGAATTTCAACCCCACCCCCGATGCCCCTTCCAGCGACGACTTGCCCGAAGGCTGGCTGCGTGTAGGCGCCCTGGACATGGACGCCCAGGGCATCGCCCGTCGGCCCGATGGCAAGGTGGTTTTCATCGAAGGTGCGCTGCCGTCCGAGATCGTGTCGGTCAAGGTCGGGCGCAAAAAGAACAACTGGGAACAGGGCACCGTCACCGAGATCCACCACGAATCATCCCAGCGCGTGACGCCCGGCTGCCCGCACTTTGGCCTGCACCAGGGCTCTTGCGGTGGCTGCAAGATGCAGCATCTGGAAGCTTCTGCCCAGGTGGCCATCAAACAGCGGGTGCTCGAAGACAACCTTTGGCACCTGGCCAAGGTCAAGGCAGAGTCGCTGCTGCGCCCGATCCAGGGGCCGGCCTGGGGTTACCGCTACCGTGCCCGCCTGTCGGTGCGCTATGTGGCCAAAAAAGGCGAGGTGCTGATCGGCTTTCACGAGCGCAAGAGCCGCTACATCGCCGACATGCAGGTCTGCCCTATCCTGCCGCCCGGGGTGAGCGCCATGCTGCTGCCGCTTCGCGGCCTGATTGGCAGCCTGCAGGCACGCGAAACCTGCCCTCAGATTGAACTGGCCTGTGGCGATGAGGTCACCGCACTGGTGCTGCGCCACCTGGAGCCGCTGTCCGATGGTGACAGGCAAAAACTGCGCGACTTTGCCACCCTGCACGGTGTGCAATGGTGGCTCCAGCCCAAAGGGCCGGACACGGTGCACCTGCTCGATGAAGGCCCGCAGCTGGCCTACAGCCTGCCCGACTTCGGCATCACCATGCCCTTCAGGCCGACCGACTTCACCCAGGTCAACCCGTACATCAACCGCGTGCTGGTGAGCCGCGCGCTCAGACTGCTCAAGGCGGAAAAGACCGACCGCGTGATCGACTGGTTCTGCGGACTGGGCAACTTCACGCTGCCGATCGCCACCCAGGCGGGCGAGGTGCTGGGCATCGAGGGCTCTGACGCCTTGGTGCAGCGTTCCCACCAGAACTATGCCTTCAACCAGTCGGGCCGCCCCCAACCGCTGGCCTCCACCACCTTCGTGGCCCGCAACCTGTTCGAGATGACGCCCCAGATGCTGGTGGCCGATGGCGTGGCCGACAAATGGCTGGTGGATCCGCCACGCGAAGGCGCATTTGCCCTGAGCAAGGCGCTGGCCGAGCTGCACCAGCAGCCCGAGTTGCGCGGCGGCTGGACACCGCCCCGGCGCATCGTCTACGTGAGCTGCAACCCCGCCACCCTGGCGCGCGATGCCGGCCTGCTGGTGCACCAGGCCGGCTACCGCTGCGTGGCCGCGGGTGTGGTCAACATGTTTGCGCACACCGCCCATGTGGAAAGCATGGCGGTGTTTGAGCTGGCCTGAGCCGGTCGCGCCACGAAAAAGGGCTCCCGAGGGAGCCCTTTTTGCAGGATGAAGAGATCGTTTATTCGCGTTCGCCGCCCGCGATGCCCAGCAAGGCCAGCAGGCTCTGGAAGATGTTGAACAGGTCCAGGTACAGGGCCAGGGTGGCGCTGATGTAGTTGGTCTCACCGCCGTCAATGATCTGCTTGAGGTCAAACAGCATGTAGGCACTGAAGATGACGATGGCCAGGGTGGACAGCACCATCATGCCAGCGGTGGAGCCGACGAAGACGTTGACGATGCCGCCGATCATCAGGCCGATGGCGCCGACAAAAAGCCACTTGCTCATGCCCGAGAGGTCGCGCTTGATGGTGCTGGCCAAGCTGGCCATCACGAAAAACACGCCTGCCGTGCCGGCAAAGGCGGTCATCACCAGTTCGGAGCCGTTCTTGAAGCCCAGCACCATGGCGATCATGCGCGAGAGCATCAGGCCCATGAAGAAGGTGAAGGCCAGCAGCACGGGCACGCCAGCAGCCGAATTTTTGGTCTTTTCGATGGCGAACATGAAACCGAAGGCACCGCCCAGGAAGACGATCAGGCCCAGCCCGCCACCCAGCGAAGCGGTGATGCCGGTGGCCACGCCAAGCCATGCGCCCAACACCGTGGGCACCAGGGACAAGGCCAGCAGCCAGTAGGTGTTGCGCAGCACGCGGTTGCGCTGCGCCAGAGAGCCGGTGTGGCCCCAGCCTGCGGTGTCGAGTGTGCGAAGGTCGCTCATGTGTTTGCTCCGTATGGAAGAAAGTACCCTTACATCAGGGCTCGGTCATTTTAGGGGCCGAAAGTGGCAGTCGGTGTTTCTCCTTGTGGAACAAGGGTTTTCCTTGTGAATCAGTTTTGCGCTGCGGTTGCGAATCAGCACAGAGCGGGCGTGTATCCTCGGTCTGTCACTTTTGATGAACTCCACAGCCAACATGAAAACCCAATCCGTCCTCGAAGCGGCCGACGTCAAGGCCATTGCCGCAGCTGCTGAAGCCGAAGCCATCCAAAACAACTGGGCCGTGTCCATTGCCATCGTCGACGCTGGCGGCCACCTGCTGCATTTCCAGCGTCTGGACGGTGCTGCACCGGTTTCCTCGCACATCGCCCCGGCCAAGGCCCATACGGCTGCACTGGGCCGTCGCGAGAGCAAGGGCTATGAAGACGTCATCAATGGCGGCCGCTATTCCTTCCTGTCGGCACCTGCACTGCAGGGCATGCTCGAAGGCGGCGTGCCGATCATGAAAGACGGTTTCTGTCTGGGCGCCGTGGGAGTCAGCGGCGTCAAGTCCAGCGAAGACGCACAGATTGCCAAGGCCGGAATTGCCGCCATCGGTCTCTGATACCCGTTTTCCCCGAAAAAAAAGCCCTCTCAGAGGGCTTTTTGCATGGAGTAGCCAGAAATCACTTCTGGCTCAAGACCCAGGCAGCCAGCTTTTTGGCTTCGGCTTCGCTGACCTGCGGGTTGGCCGGCATGGGCACTGCACCCCAGACGCCAGAGCCGCCCTTGATGATCTTGGTGGCCAGCTTGTCTGCGGCAGATTTGTCACTGGCGTACTTTTTGGCGACATCCTTGTAGGAGGGGCCGACCACTTTGTTGGCCACTGCGTGGCAAGCCATGCAATTCTTGGCCTTGGCCAGAGCTTCATCGGCCATGGCCGGAGCCGCAGCTGCAGCAGTGAGAGACAAGGCGATAACGATTTTCTTCATGTGAATACCTCGGGGTTGCATGTAAAACCGGCACCGCGATCCAGTGAACCGCCGGCAGCAATGCCGAAAATCCAACTGTTCTGGGGCCACGCAATTTCTAGTGTAGCGCTTTGTCCCTGCTCAGCGGCGCACTGTCCCCGGTGTGGCAGGGGGCATCAAGGTCACTGTCCTGCGGGGTGGGGGCTCGGTGATAATTCCAGCTTTGACGCACCCCTCCCTCGGAGTAGACATGCCCGCTTACCGTTCCAAGACCTCCACTGCCGGCCGCAACATGGCAGGTGCCCGTTCCCTGTGGCGCGCCACGGGCATGAAGGACGACGATTTCAGCAAACCGATCATCGCGATTGCCAATTCGTTTACCCAGTTCGTGCCCGGCCATGTGCACCTCAAGGACCTGGGCCAGCTGGTGGCACGCGAGATCGAGGCAGCCGGTGGCGTGGCCAAGGAGTTCAACACGATTGCCGTGGACGACGGCATCGCCATGGGTCACGACGGCATGCTGTATTCGCTGCCCAGCCGCGACGTGATCGCTGATTCGGTCGAGTACATGGTCAACGCCCACTGTGCCGACGCACTGGTGTGCATTTCCAACTGCGACAAGATCACCCCCGGCATGCTGATGGCCGCCATGCGCCTGAACATCCCTGTGATCTTCGTCTCCGGCGGTCCGATGGAAGCCGGCAAGGCCAAGCTCGCCAATCCTGAAACCAAGACCATCGAGATCAAGAAGCTTGACCTGATCGACGCCATGGTGATGGCCGCCGACGACAAGGTCTCGGACGCCGATCTGGCCGAAATCGAACGCTCGGCTTGCCCGACCTGCGGTTCGTGCTCGGGCATGTTCACCGCCAACTCCATGAACTGTCTGGCCGAAGCCCTGGGCCTGGCCCTGCCTGGCAACGGCACGGTGGTCGCCACCCACGCCGACCGCGAGCAACTGTTCCGGCAGGCTGGCCGCAAGATCGTCGAGCTGGCCAAGCGTTACTACGAAAATGACGAAGCCTCCATCCTGCCACGCGCTGTCGGCTTCAAGGGCTTCGAGAATGCGATCGCGCTGGACATCGCCATGGGTGGCTCCACCAACACCATTCTGCACCTGCTGGCCATTGCCCAGGAGGCGGAGATCGAATTCACGATGACCGACATCGACCGCATGTCGCGCGTGATCCCGCAGCTGTGCAAGGTAGCGCCCAACACCAACAAGTACCACATCGAAGACGTGCACCGCGCTGGCGGCATCATGGCCATTCTGGGCGAACTTGACCGCGCTGGCAAGCTGCACACCGATGTGCCCACCGTGCACGCCAAGACCATGAAGGACGCACTGGACCAGTGGGACATTGCCCGTAAGCCGACCGATGCCGTCAAGACCTTCTACATGGCCGGCCCCGGCGGCATTGCCACGCAGGTGGCGTTCAGCCAGTCTGCGCGTTGGCCCAGCCTGGACACCGACCGCAAGGAAGGTTGCATCCGCTCCTATGACAACGCCTTCAGCAAGGAAGGCGGTCTGGCCGTGCTGCGCGGCAACATCGCGCTCGATGGCTGTGTGGTCAAGACAGCGGGCGTGGACGACAGCCTGCTGGTGTTCGAAGGCCCGGCCCATGTGGTCGAGAGCCAGGACGAAGCGGTGGAAAACATCCTGAGCGACAAGGTCAAGGCCGGGGACATCGTGGTCGTGCGCTACGAAGGCCCCAAGGGTGGCCCCGGCATGCAGGAAATGCTCTACCCGACCAGCTACATCAAGTCCAAAGGCCTGGGCAAGGCCTGTGCGTTGCTGACCGACGGCCGGTTCTCCGGCGGCACCTCGGGCCTGTCAATTGGCCACTGCTCGCCAGAAGCGGCAGCAGGCGGCAACATCGGTCTGGTGCGCAATGGCGACCGCATCCGCATCGACATCCCCAACCGCACAATCAACGTCCTGGTGAGCGACGAGGAGCTGGCCAAGCGCCGTGCCGAGCAGGACAAGCTGGGCTGGAAGCCGGCCAAGTCGCGCACCCGCAAAGTCTCTGCAGCCCTCAAGGCGTATGCCTTGCTGGCCACCTCGGCCGACAAGGGCGCCGTGCGCGACCTGTCCAAACTGCCCGACTGAGTTTGGTAACCGTTTGTCAGGGGCCGTCTTAGAGCGGCCCTGACGGACGGGCACAATCAGGGCCATGCTGCAACACCCTGTCATTGACCCTGTAGCCCTGCAACTGGGACCGCTGGCCATCCACTGGTATGGCCTGACTTACCTGGCTGCGTTCGGCCTGTTTTATTTTCTGGGCACGCGCCGGCTGATGCACTTGCCGTTTGCGCGTCTGCCGCAGTGGACGCGCAAGGACATCGAGGACATCCTGTTTTTGGGTGTTCTGGGCGTGGTGTTGGGCGGACGCATCGGCTACTGCCTGTTCTACAAGCCCGCTTATTACGCTGCGCACCCGCTGGAGGTGTTTGCCGTCTGGCAGGGGGGCATGAGTTTTCATGGTGGCATGCTGGGCGTGATTGCAGCCATGGTGTGGTTTGCGCATTCGCGTCAGCGGCCCTTCCTGCAGGTGATGGACTTTGTGGCGCCGTGTGTGCCAACCGGCCTGGCTGCCGGTCGCGTGGGTAACTTCATCAACGGCGAGCTTTGGGGCAGGGTGGCCGATCCCTCGCTGCCTTGGGGCATGTTGTTTCGCGGCGCGGGTGATCTGCCGCGCCACCCTTCGCAGGTCTACCAGTTCCTGCTGGAAGGCCTGCTGCTGTTTGTGCTGCTGTGGCTGTATGCACGCAAGCCGCGTCAGCAGGGGCAGGTGGCGGCGGCCTTCCTGCTTGGCTATGGCGTGTTCCGTTTTGTAGCCGAGTTTTTCCGCGAACCCGATGCGCACCTGGGCCTGCTGAGTCTGGGCATGAGCATGGGTCAGTGGCTGTGCTTGCCCATGATCGCGGGCGGCGCGCTGCTGTGGCTGTGGTGTGGGCGCAGGCAGGCCTGAGGGTCTCTCAGATTGGACGGCGTTGCAGCCAGTTGCTGCGCACAGCCTCGTAGCTGGCAGCCACCTGCAGCAGTTCCACATCGCCCTGCGGTTTGCCAATGAGCTGGATGCCCATGGGCCAAGGTTTTTGTGGGTGGAACCCGGCCGGAAGACTGATGGCAGGCAGGCCTGCCAGCGTGGCGTAGATGGTGCACTCCATCCAGCGGTGGTAGGTGTCCATGGCGCGTTCGCCAATCTGCCTGGGCCAGCGCTCTTCGATGGGGAAGGGCCAGACCTGTGCTACCGGCAGGGCCAGCACATCAAAGTGTTCGAACATCTGGCGCAAGTGGTTGTAGAAGCTGGTGCGGCGCTGGCTGGCCCGCTGGAAATCCATGTATGAGAGTTTGAGCGAGCTCTCGTATTCCCACATCGCTTCGGGCTTGAGCAGCTCGGCCGCACCGGGCAGGGGCAGCAGGGCGGCCACTTTGGGGCCGACCAGTGCCCGGCGCCAGACCAGCCAGCAGTCCCACAGCGCCTGCGTGTCGTAGCCCAGCTTCGTGGGCTCCACCACCGCGCCGACGTTTTGCATGGCGCGCAAAGCGTCTTCGCAGACGTCCAGGATACCGTCCTCCATGGCCAGATGCCCCTCCAGATCGCCCAGCCAGCCTACGCGCAAGCCTTGGAGTGCATCGGGTGTGTAGCGGATATTCGAGACATCCAAGGTGCCGTTGATCGACAAGGGTTGGCGCGGGTCGTGCCCCGATTGCGTTGCCAGCAGGCAGGCGAGATCGCGCACGCTGCGCGCCATTGGTCCTTCTGTGCCGAGCTGGTCCACCCAGACGTCAGCGCCTGGGCCATAAGGCACCCGGCCTTGCGAGGGGCGCATGCCAAAGATGTGGTTCCAGCCGGCCGGGTTGCGCAGGCTGCCCATGAAGTCCGAGCCGTCAGCCACGGGCAGCATGCGCTGTGCCAGTGCCACGGCCGCGCCGCCACTCGACCCACCTGCGCTGACTGCCCTGTCCCAGGCGTTGGGCGTGGCACCGAACAGGTCGTTGAAGGTGTGTGAACCCAGACCCAGCTCGGGCATGTTGGTCTTGCCCACCACGATGCAGCCAGCCGCTTTCATGCGTGCGGTCATGATGCTGTCGGCGCGCGGCATTTGCCCGGCCAGCACGCGGCTGCCCATGGTGCTCGGAAAACCGAGCGCGTGGCCGGTGTCCTTGATCGCCTGCGGGATGCCATGCAGCCAGCCGCGCGACTGGCCGCGGTCCAGTTCCTCATCACACTGGTGCGCCTGTGCCAGCAAGGTGTCGCCCGGGGCGCGGTTGACGATGGCGTTCCAGACCGGGTTGAGGCGGTCGATGCGCTCCAGATAGGCCTGCATCACTTCGGTGCAGGAAACCTGGCGGGCATGGATGCTGTCGGAGAGTTCGCTGGCGGAAAGGGAAGTGATGTCGGTGATCATGGCGTGCATGGTTGGATGCGGGTCATGCAGTTCATGGTGGCATGAAAACACACAGATGTTCTCTTCGGGTTTGTCACAGGTGCGTCAGTCTGTCCGTGGCCTGGAAGGGTGTTGAATGTGCGTTACGCTGTCACTCGGGCGAATGGCTGGGTGAGTGAGCCGGTATGCCTGACAAAGCGTTGAAACTCCTGGAGGTCTGATGAATCCGGCATCGTGGTGGGGACAAAAGGTTTCGGACTGGTTGCCCAAGGGCAAGGTGGTGGAAGCTGCAGCGGCCCAGGCAGGCCCCGGCGGCGGTACGGGGGTGGCGAAGGCCGAGCGCGTGGCCGAAGTGCTCGATGCCGCTGTGGTGCGCAAGGTGCTCAAACCTCTACAGGCGGTGGCTGACAGCACCGTCAGCGAGGTCGAGGGCGGGCGCCGTGCCCGAGCCTTTGCGCAGTGGTATGCCGCCGCCCGCGCCCCGGAGCGTCGCCAGGCCTGCATCCTGATGAGCGAGCGCTTTGCGCCCGACCCGCAGCGCATCCGTCAGGCGCGTGAAGCGTACGAATCTGCCGTGGGCACTGCCGAGGAAGGCGTGGCTGAAATCCGTCTGCGCAAGTCGCTGTATTCGAACCGCACGCGCCTGTTGCAGCGTTTTGCCGTGTTCCCGGAGGGCATGCGCTTTCTGGTGGACCTGCGAGCGGAGCTGCTGCCCCAGCTCAAGAGCGAAAAGCGGCTGCTGGCCCTCGATGCAGAACTGGAAACCCTGTTCAGCACCTGGTTCGATGTGGCTTTTCTGGAGTTGCGTCGCATCAGCTGGGACTCACCCGCCTCGCTCGTGGAAAAACTGATCCAGTACGAGGCGGTGCACGATATCAAGAGCTGGGCTGACGTGAAAAATCGGCTCGACTCGGACCGGCGTTGCTACGGTTTCTTTCATGCACGCCTGCCTGATGAACCGCTGATTTTTGTGGAGGTGGCTTTCACCAGGGAGATTGCCTCCAATATCGTGCCCTTGCTTGATGAGACCGCCGAGGCGGTGGACCTGAGCAAAGCCACCACGGCCATCTTTTATTCAATCAGCAATACGCAGACCGGCCTCAAGGGCATCAGCTTCGGCGATTCGCTGATCAAGCGTGTGGTGGAGACGCTCAAAGCCGATTTTCCGCAGCTCAAGACCTTTGCCACGCTGTCACCGATTCCGGGGTTCCGCAGCTGGTACCGCAAGAATGCCGCGCGGCTGCTGGAGGAGTTGCCCGACAAGCACCGCCGCACGCTGGGTCGTTTCATCGGTTTTGAGCCGGTCACGCCCGAGCACATCCAGGCCTGGCTTGACCAGGGACCACACCTGGACGCCAAATGCCCCGGCGCGCGCTGGCTGCTGCACTGCGCCAGCCGCTATCTGGGCCACGAACTGGAGCAGGGGCGGCCGGTGGACCCGGTAGCGCGCTTCCATCTTGGTAATGGGGCCAGGGTTGAAAACATCCACTGGATGGCCGATCCCTCGGTCAAGGGCATGCAGCAGTCCTGGGGGATGATGGTGAATTACCTGTACGACCTCAAGAAGCTCGACCGTCACCGCCGGATGCTGGGTGAGGGAAAAATACCGGTCTCTGGCGAGGTGGCCGATCTGTCCCTATGATCCGCACCACAAACACAACAGGAGACAGACCCATGACCTATTCCTCTGGCGCTTTTTCGCGTCGCCAAGCCCTTCAAACCCTGGCCGCCATGGGCGCTGCCTCTCCCCTGTGGTCGCTGGCACAAAGTGCCTGGCCGAGCAAACCAGTGACCATGGTGGTGCCGTTCCCGGCGGGCGGTGGCACCGATGCCTTTGCGCGCCCGTTGTCGGCGCAGTTCTCGCGCCTGACCGGCAAACAGCTGATCGTTGACAACCGGGGCGGGGCCGGTGGCACGCTCGGCGCCGGCATTGCGGCCAAGGCCGCGCCGGATGGCTACACCCTGTTCATGGGCGCGGTGCACCACACCATTGCCCCCTTCATGTATCCCAAGCTGGATTACGACCTCGAGCGTGATCTGGTGCCGTTGATCCTGGTGGCCAACGTACCGCAGGTGCTGGTGGTCAACCCGAAAAAAGTGGAAGCACCGGATTTCAAGGCCTTCCTGGACTATGTCAAGAAAAACCCCGCACGCCTGAATTACGGCTCTGCGGGGGGCGGCACCTCGCACCACCTGGCTGGCGAACTCTTCAAACTCCAGACCAAAACCTTCATTACCCACATCCCTTATCGTGGTGCGGGTCCTGCCTTGCAGGATCTGATTGCCGGTAATGTGGACATGATGTTCGATGGCTTGGGTTCTTCTGCCCAGCACATCAAGGGCGGACGCATCAAGGCCTTGATGGTCTCAGGCGCGAAGCGCAGCCCCGCTTTCCCAGATGTGCCTTGCTCGGCCGAACTGGGCCTGCCCGACTACACCGTGTCCACCTGGTACGGCGTCTGGGCGCCCAAAGGTACGCCGGCCGATGCGCAGGCCCGTGCCATTGAGGAAATCCGCCGAGCTTGCCAGACCGATGAAGCCAAAGCCGTTTGGGGCGGGCAGGGGGCTGAATTCCCCAACCTGACCGGCGCACAGTTCGATGCTTTCATCAAGAAGGAGCTGGCCAAGTGGTCACAAGTGGTCAAGGCATCGGGGGCTAAACTCGATTGACACCACGGCTCGAGAAGCCATTTTTCTGCACATTGCATTGCAATCCATGAGCTCACACAACTTGTTTGCGGCCCTGCGTGCCGCCTTTCCGTCCGACCTCGATGCCGTTGCGGTGGAAACCGACGAAGGCCTGAACTACAGCTGGCGCGACCTGGAACGTGCCACGGCCATGATGGCCAACCTGCTTGACTCGCTCGATCTCCCGGCGGGCAGCCGTGTGGCGGTGCAGGTCGAAAAATCGGTCGAAGCCATGATGCTGTATCTGGCCACGCTGCGCGCGGGCTATGTGTTTCTGCCGCTCAACACCGCCTACCAGAGCGCCGAGATCGAGTACTTCGTTGGCAACGCTGAACCTGCCGTGGTGGTCTGCAGTCCGGCCAATTTCGGCTGGATCAGCAAGATCGCCTTCAAGGCCGGCACAAGGCATGTCTTCACGCTGGGTGATGACCGCACGGGCAGTCTGCTTGAGCGTGCGGCACACCACAGTGACCAGCACACAGCCGCCATCAAACAGGCCGACGATCTGGCCGCCATCCTCTACACCAGCGGCACCACCGGCCGCAGCAAGGGGGCCATGCTCACGCACGGCAACATGCTGTCCAACGCGGCCATGCTCAAGGATTACTGGGGCTGGAAAAAAGGGGATGTGCTGATCCATGCGTTGCCCATCTTCCATGTGCATGGCTTGTTCGTGGCCATCCACGGTGCGCTGATCAACGGCAGCAAGATGATCTGGATGGCGAAGTTCGATCCGAAACGCGTGATCGCCCGCCTGCCCGATGCCACCGTGTTCATGGGTGTGCCGACGCTGTATGTGCGCATGCTGAGCGAGCCCGCGCTCACGCGCGAGGCCTGCCGCCACATGCGGCTGTTCATCGCCGGATCTGCGCCGCTTTTGATCGAAACCTTCAACGACTGGATTGACCGCACCGGCCACACCATTCTGGAGCGCTACGGCATGAGCGAGACCGTCATGCTGACCTCCAACCCTTACGCCGCTGACCCGCGCCATGGCGGTCAAACCGAGCGCCGTGGCGGCACCGTGGGCTTTCCGCTGCCCGGCGTGCAGCTGCGCGTGCGCGGTGACGACGGCCTGGACCTGCCTGTGGGCGAGATCGGTGGCATCCAGGTCAAGGGTCCGAATGTGTTCAAAGGCTACTGGCGCATGCCCGAGAAAACGGCCGAGGAATTCACCGCAGACGGCTTCTTCAAGACCGGCGACGTGGGCAAGGTCGATGAGCGTGGCTACGTGACCATCGTGGGCCGAAGCAAGGACCTGATCATCAGTGGCGGCTACAACGTCTATCCGGCCGAGATCGAGGGCTACATCAACGAGATGAAGGGCGTGGCCGAGAGCGCGCTGATCGGTGTGCCGCATCCCGACTTTGGCGAGGTGGGCGTGGCGGTGGTGATCGCCAAGCCGGGCGCCACGCTGACCCCCGAGGGCATCGTGGCCGAGCTCAAGTCGAAGCTGGCGAACTTCAAGATTCCCAAGAAGTGCTACGTGGTGGCCGAGCTGCCACGCAACACCATGGGCAAGGTGCAAAAGAACCTGCTGCGCGAGCAGTACAAAGGCGAATTCGCCTGAGCTCAAGGATTGGGCGTACTGTTCAGCGCGGGTGCGGCACGAAACTGTTGCGCTCGTGCAGCTGCTGGACCTGGGCGGCTGCCTCGGCAGGCGACAGGCTGTTGTCCAGCACCCTGACGTTGATGTACCAAAGCTCGTCCTCCATCGACGGCCAGACGCGGTTGAGCTTTTCCGCGTTCAAGCGGATGGTCTCGTCGCATTGCTGGCGCCAGGCCTGCATTTCCTGGCCGACCGGGTCATTGACCCGCACCGGATGGTTGGAGAGTGGGTAAAAACCGCTGAGGTGGTCGGTCAGCAACTGGGCAAATTCAGGGGTGCCCAGCCACTTCAGAAACTTCATCGCGGCTGGCTTGTTGACGCTTTCCGCGTTCATGCCAATGCCAAAGTCCGGATGCACAGACACCTGGCAGCGTTGGCCCGCGTGCTGTACCGGAAAACGGAATACCCCCAGATCCACCGGCGTGGACTTGTGCGAGTACTCGGTGTGGCGCAGGTAGGGCAGATCCCATGAGCCAGACGGAAAGAGCAGGGCGGCGCCTTTGGCAAACATGACCTGCGCATCGCTGTTGCCCATCAGGTGGGGGGCAGGGGGCAGATAGGGTTTGAGGCGGGCCATGAAGTGCCACGCGTCCATGAAGCCTTTGTCAGTAAAGCGTGCCTGGCCTTGCAGCAGGCTTTGGCGGCCTTTTTCCCCGGCCCAGAAGTTGGGTCCGGCACCGGTGAACAGCACTTGCGTGCTTTCCCACATGTCGGCCAGTCCCAGTGCCAGCGGCACATGCTGGTTGCGGCTGCGGGTCCGCTCAAGCAGACCGAAAAAATCGGTCACGGTGACAGGCGGCTTTTCGCCCATCTCTTGCAGCAGTTTCCGGTTGTAGAAGATGCCGTGGATGACCTGCGCCACCGGGACGCAGTAGGTGGCCTTGCCGTCGTCCGATGTCCACGGTTTGCGGGCTTGCGCTGAAAACGCGGTCAGCACATCTTCGGGCAGAGCTGCAAGTTGCTTGCGCTCGTGCAGCCGCACGCTGCCATCAAAGGGACGGCAAAAGATCAGGTCACCGGCTTTGCGGCTGGTCAGCTTGGTGTCGAGCAGGCTGTCGTAGCGCAGTTTGGCGTCCAGCCGGGTGTCGTATTCCAGCGGGTTTTCGGGGGCAAAGTTGACCTGCAGTTCGGGGTGGCGCTGGTGAAACGCCGGCAGCAGCTTTTGCTCCCAGAACATCTGGTCGTCTTTGCGCCAGCTTTCCAGGCGAAGCTCGGTTTTTTCCGGTGCTGCGATCGCCAGTCCTGCACTGCACAGAGCCCAGCCCAGTAGCAAGGCTGGACGGAAGAAAAAGTTCAGTCTGAAAAATGCATTCCCAAAGAACATATGAATGACCCGAAAGTAGATCGGGTCATTTTATGTCTACTTAAATACAAAAAATCAGCGAAGCACCAGCACGGGTGTGTGGCAGTGGGTCAACACCTGTTGCGTCTCGCTGCCAAGCAACAGACGTTTGATGCCTTTGCGGCCATGCGAAGCCATCACGACCAAGTCCACTTTCTGTTTCTTGGCTGTAGAAATGATGGCATCGGAGACGACGTCGGATTTGACGGTCACCGTTTTGCACGAGACGCCTTTGGCGGTAGCAGCCTTTTGTACAGCGGCCAGGTTTTCAGCTGCAGCATCAATCCATTGTTTCTCGATGCGACCGATTTCGGCTGCAGAAAGGGGGATGCTGCCTTCGAAATAAGCCTGTGGGTAGCGCGGTACCACTTTCATGGCGACCAGTTCGGCGCCACAAGTGGAGGCCAGCTGAATGGCGTTGCTGACCGCTTTTTTGGACAGGCTGGATCCGTCGGTGGCGACAAGAATGCGTTGGTACATGGTGCTCTCCTCGGTGGTTGACGATTTCATCCTAGCTTAAGACCCCCAGTTTCCTCGCTACTTGATGCAAGTCAAGCAATGGTGGAAGGCAATCCACTATCTTCGCAACATGACTTCCGTCAATCTTGTCGAGGATTTGCCGCCTTCGCTGTCCGTGCCTGTGGTGGCCGACGAGCGGCTGACCCTGCTGGACGATCCGCAGGAGTGGTCCAACTTCAGCCAAGCCGAAGCGGGGCAGGAGGGATGCTGGGCATCCAGCGTGGTTTTTGAAGGCATGCACTGCGCAGCGTGCGCCATCTCGATCGAGGAGGCCTTGCGCCGTGTACCCGGCGTCAAGTCGGTTCAGGTGAGTGCAGCAAGCCACCGCGGGCGCATTGTCTGGTCGGCGAAGGAAACGAGTCCCTCGCGCTGGATTCAGGCCAGTCAAGCGGCTGGCTACAAGGCCTTGCCTGCCAACGATGCCCATGCCCATGAACGCCGCCGACACGAGGCGCGCCGGATGGTCTGGCGCGTGGCCGTGGCGGGCCTGTGCATGATGCAGGTAATGATGTATGCCACCCCGGCCTACGTGGCCGAGCCCGGCGACATCACGCCGGACATGGTGCACCTGCTGCGCTGGGCCAGCTGGGTGCTCTCGCTCCCTGTCATTCTGTTTTCCTGCACCCCGTTCTTCTCTGCCGCCTGGCAGGACCTGAAGCAGCGTCGCATTGGCATGGACTTGCCCGTGGCGATTGGCATGCTGGGCACCTTTGTGGTCAGCAGTCTGGGCACTTTCGAACCCCAAGGCCCGTTCGGAGCCGAGGTGTATTTCGACTCGCTCACCATGTTCGTCTTCTTCCTGCTGATGGGGCGCTGGATGGAGTTGCGCATGCGTGACCGCACGGCCGGCGCGCTGGAGGCCGTGCTCAATCGTCTGCCCGACAGCGTACGCAGACTGACGCCCGGTGGGGACTGGGAGCGTGTCTCGATACGGCGGCTGGCAGTGGGCGATGTGGTGGAAGTGCTGCCGGGCGAGGCTTTTCCGGGCGACGGTACGGTGCTGGCCGGACAGACGCAGGTGGATGAAGCCTTGCTGACCGGCGAGTCACGCCCCCTGAGCCGTAAGGCGGGTGACGCCGTGATTGCCGGCAGCCACAACCTGAGCGGTCGCATTGAGCTGCGGGTGGAGCAGGTGGGTGCCGCCACCCGTTATGCCCAGATCGTGGCGCTGATGGAAAGCGCTTCGGTGCACAAACCGGCCATGGCCGAGCTGGCAGACCGCCTGGCCAAACCTTTTTTGATCGCTGTGCTCTTGGCCTCTGCCGCAGCCGCCATTGCATGGTGGCCGCAGGGCGCGGGGCATGCCGTCATGGTGGCGGTGGCGGTGCTGGTGGTGACGTGTCCGTGCGCGCTGTCGCTGGCCACACCTGCTGCCATGCTGGCCACGGCAGGCGCTTTGGCGCGCAGCGGCGTGCTGGTGCGTCACCTGCAGGCCCTTCAAAGCCTGTCCGGTGTCGACACGGTGGTGTTCGACAAGACCGGCACGCTCACGCTGGACAGTTTCAGTGTGGCCAGTGTGCACCTGCGTGCCGGCGCGACTGCCGACGAAGCCTGGTACTGGGCCGAGCAAATGGCCGTCCATTCGCTTCATCCTGTCTCGCGAGCCATTGCCGCCGAGGCACGGCAGCGCCGGGCTGCAAAAGGGCAGGGTGGCGATGCCCAAGCGCTGCCGACAGGCTGGGTTCTGACGGAGCATCCGGGGCAGGGCCTGAGTGCCTCATGGCCTTTGCCACAGGGCAGCGCCCACCTGTGGCGCTGGGGCTCGGCACATTTCTGTAGCGCGCCCGAGGCTGCGCGCGAGCGTCTGCAGGTCAGTCTTGCTGACGAAGCGGGCTGGCTGGCCACTTTTGAATTGCACGAGAGCCTGCGACCCGAAGCCCCGTTGGTGGTGCGAGCCTTGCAGCAGCAGGGCTTGGCGGTCAAGGTGCTTTCGGGCGATGCCGAGCCAGCCGTGGCCCTGGTGGCGCGCAGCCTGGGCATTGAGGATTTCCGGGGGGGATGCTCACCGCAGGACAAGCTGGCGGTGTTGCAGGAACTCCAGAAGCAGGGGCGCCGCGTGGTCATGGTGGGCGACGGACTCAATGATGGACCAGTTCTGGCCGGCGCAGATGTGTCGTTTGCTTTGGGGCAGGCGGTGGCGTTGACCCAGTCCCAGGCCGACATGGTGCTGATGTCGGGCCGGCTCGATCTGCTGGAGCAGACGCTGGTGCGCAGCCGCCAGACCTTGCGCGTGGTCCGTCAGAACCTGGCGTGGTCTGTGGTTTACAACGCGGCCTGCGTGCCACTGGCCCTGATGGGGTGGTTGCCGGCCTGGGCGGCAGGTCTGGGCATGGCGCTCAGTTCGCTGCTGGTGGTGCTCAATGCCTTGCGCCTGTCTGCCAGCCTGCCCGGTTTGGCTGAAAACCGCTGAAAGTCAAGCCAATGGACATTCTTTTTCTTCTGATTCCGCTTTCAGTGGCTCTGGTTTTTGTCATCCTGGGGGCGCTGTGGTGGGCGGTTCACCGGGGGCAATTCGAGGACATTGAAGCCGAAGGCGAGCGCATTCTGCGCAACGATTGATTTTCATCAAGTCGACCCGTCGGGGAAAACCCGACACTTACAGGGTCTTTTATAAGCAAGAGGTAGAAATGAACTTTGCCAACATGCAAGCCTCTGTCTACAACGACAAAGTTGTACGGCAGTTCGCCATCATGACGGTGGTGTGGGGCGTGGTCGGCATGCTGGTCGGCGTGATCATCGCCGCCCAGCTGACC
>JACCDU010085961.1_pt1 | contig 17947 bp, 15 predicted proteins | sample 7446081 | NCBI WGS metagenome assembly JACCDU01 (sample SAMN15323447, study PRJNA562643) | freshwater metagenome | isolation source: river surface water | place: USA:Blue River Watershed | collected 2017-08-17
ACTACGGCGTGCGCGAGTTCGGCATGGCCGCCATCATGAACGGCGTGGCCCTGCACGGCGGCTACATCCCCTACGGCGGCACCTTCCTCACGTTCAGCGACTACAGCCGCAACGCCATCCGCATGGCCGCGCTGATGAAGCAGCGCGTGGTGCACGTGTTCACGCACGACTCCATCGGCCTGGGCGAAGACGGCCCGACCCACCAGTCCATCGAGCACGCCGCCAGCCTGCGCCTGATCCCGGGCCTGGACGTGTGGCGTCCGGGCGACACCGCCGAAACCGCCGTGGCCTGGGCCGTGGCCCTGCAAAACCAGCACAAGCCTTCGGCCCTGCTGCTGTCCCGCCAGAACCTGGCCTACGCACCCAAGCGCGACCTGTCCGACATCAGCAAGGGCGCTTATGTGCTGTCCGAGCCGGCCGACGTGGGCATGACCAAGACCCACGCCGTCATCATCGCCACCGGTTCCGAAGTGCAACTGGCCATGGCCGCACAAAAGCTGCTGGCCGAGCGCAAGATCGGTGTGCGCGTGGTCTCCATGCCCAGCACCAGCGTGTTCGACCGCCAGAACGCGATCTACAAGCAGATGGTGCTGCCGGCCAACCTGCCGCGCATCGCCGTCGAGATGGGCTCCACCGACGGCTGGTGGAAATACGGCTGCGCCGCCGTGGTTGGCATCGACACCTACGGCGAATCGGCCCCGGCCCCGGTGCTGTTCAAGCACTTCGGCTTCACCGCCGAAAACGTGGCCGACACCGTGCACGCCGCACTGCTCAAGCAATAACCCCCTGACCGGCGCCACCCTCTCCGCGCTGGAGGGGTGGCGGGATCAGGCTCGTGAAAGGGCCGTGGTCTAAAAACCGGTTACGTAACCGTTCAGTAACTTCCCCAAGGGCACTCACCATGACGATCAAGGTTGGCATCAACGGATTCGGCCGCATCGGCCGCCTGGCTCTGCGCGCCGCGCTCAAGCACGGCTACAGCGACATCCAGATCGTGGGCATCAACGACCCCAAGCCGTCCGACTACCTGGCCTACATGCTCAAGTTCGACAGCGTGCACGGCCGATTCGACGGCACGGTGGAACACACCGAAGACGCCCTGATCGTCAATGGCAAGAAGATCAAGCTCTCGCACGAACGCGACGCGCACAACCTGCAATGGGGCGCCATGGGCGTGGACATCGTGCTCGAGTGCACCGGCCACTACCTGACCGAGCCCACCAGCCAGATGCACATCGCTGCCGGCGCCAAGAAGGTGGTGATCTCCGCCCCGTCCAAAGACACCGTGCCGATGTTCGTCTATGGCGTGAACCACAAGAAGTACGCCGGCGAGGCCATCGTCTCCAACGCCTCGTGCACCACCAACTGCCTGGCCCCCGTGGCCAAGGTGCTCAACGACAAGTGGGGCATCAAGCGCGGCCTGATGACCACCGTGCACGCCGCCACCGCCAGCCAGGCCACCGTGGACAGCTCCTCGCGCAAGGACTGGCGCGGCGGCCGCGGCATTCTGGAAAACATCATCCCCAGCAGCACCGGCGCAGCCAAGGCCGTGGGCAAGGTGATTCCCGAGCTCAACAAGAAGATCACCGGCATGGCGTTCCGCGTGCCCACCAGCGACGTGTCGGTGGTGGACCTGACGATCGAGCTGGAAAAGGAAGCCAGCTACGACGAGATTTGCGCCGAAATGAAGGCACAGAGCGAAGGCGCGCTCAAGGGCGTGCTGGGCTACACCGACGAGAAGGTGGTCTCCACCGACTTCCGTGGCGAGCCCTGCGCCAGCGTGTTCGACGCCACCGCCGGCATCGCTCTGGACAAGAACTTCGTCAAGATCGTGGCCTGGTACGACAACGAATGGGGCTATGCCAAGCAGTGCCTGGAGATGATCCGCGTCGTCGCCAAGAAGAAGTGATGCTGGGCTGACCTGCACCACACCCAGAAAGCGCCTTCGGGCGCTTTTTTCTTGGCTCTCAGGCATGGTGCACAGGCCCACCGGGCCGGCGACTTCAGGCTCGCAGAGACGTCGAGCCTGCCCGGTGGGCCTGTGCACCGTGCCGGCGGTCACACACAGCAGGGGATTCCAGAATCTGGAAACGACACTGCGCTAAAGTGCCAGACATGCCCGCCCAGTACGCACGCTTTCTGATCGGCCGCCAGCGCAGCACCGCCGCCAACCGGCAGCTCGGTCTGGTGCTGGCCTTTGTGGCGGGCGCGATCAATGCGGGTGGCTTTCTGGCCGTGCAGCAATACACCTCGCATGTGACGGGCATGGTCTCGAATGTGGCCGACCAACTGGTGCTGGGCCATCTGGACCTGGTGGGCGATGGCATCGTGGCGGTGCTGGCCTTTTTGGCGGGGGCCATGAGCTGCGCCCTGCTCATCAACTTCGCGCGCCGCAAGAACCTGAGCAGTGAATACGCGCTGCCCTTGCTGCTCGAAGCCGCACTGATCCTGTGTTTCGGTCTGCTGGGGGCTCAGTTGGCGCGCTTTGAAACCCTGCTGGTGCCGTTCACCGTGGTGCTGCTGTGCTTCATCATGGGGCTGCAAAACGCCATCGTCACCAAACTGTCGAACGCCGTCATCCGCACCACCCACATGACCGGCATCGTGACCGACCTGGGGATCGAGCTGGGCAAGCTCCTTTATTGGAACCGCGATCCAGACATTGCCTTGCGGGTGCGCGCCGACCGCGAGCGCCTCAAGGTGCTGGGCGGCCTGCTGTCGTGCTTTCTGGTGGGCGGCATCACCGGCGCCCTGGGCTTCAAGCTGGTCGGTTACACCTTCACGGTGCCGATCGCGCTGGTGCTGGCGGTGATGGCGCTGGTGCCGGCCATCGACGACCTGCAGCAAGCCTGAGCCCCGCCTGACCGGCCCTCGGGACGCCGATTGGTCCGAAGCTTGCTTGCCTTCGAGGCATGCCCGATACACCGCCCCCTGCCCCCCCACCCACCGACGCACACTGGCGTGAGCAGGAGCTGCTGCTCATGCGCGAGGTGATGAAGTGGGTCGGACGCAGTCTGTCTTCGGGCGAGGTGCTCTACGAGATGCTGCACCTGATGAGCGAACTGCTGGGGCTGAACCGTGGGCGCATCGTTTTGCGACACCCGCCCGAACACCCCAGCACCGCCTCGATCCGTCATGCCTACGGCCTCACCAACACGGAAATCCGCCAAGGCACCTACGCCGAAGGCGAAGGCATCACGGGCCGGGTGCTGCAAAGCGGCTTGCCGGCCATTGTCCAGGACATCGCGCACGAGCCCCTGTTCCTGTTCCGCGCGGTGGCTCCCGCACAATTTCCGGACGAAACCGTGGCCTACCTGGCTCTGCCCATCACTTTGGGCAACACCACCGTGGGCGTTCTGGGCTGTCACCGCATCCGCAGCAGGCAACGGCATCTGAACGATGACCTGGCCGTGCTCAAGGTGCTGGCCACCCTGGCCGGGCAGGTGCTGCACATGGAGCAACTGGTCAACGAGCAGACCGAGCACCTGCGCGCACGCAACGCGGCCTTGTCGCAGGCCCTCAGCACGCACGCGGCCCGCTATGGCCTGATCGGCAGTTCACCCGCCTTGCTGCGCGCGCTGTCCGAACTGGAGCGGGTGTCGCAGTCGCAGGCCACGGTGCTGCTGCTGGGCGAATCGGGCACGGGCAAGGAACTGTTTGCCCGGGCGGTGCACCTGGCCAGCCCGCGCTCGACCCAACCCTTCATCAAGGTGAACTGCTCGGCCATTCCCGACGCCCTGTTCGAATCGGAGCTGTTCGGCCACGAACGCGGTGCGTTCACCGGTGCCACCCAGGCCCGCCCCGGCTGGTTCGAGCAGGCCCATGGCGGCACGATTTTTCTGGACGAAATCGGCGAATTGCCGCTGCCCCTTCAAGCCAAGCTGCTGCGCACGCTACAGGAAGGGACACTGGTGCGGCTGGGCAGCCTGCGCGAAGTGAAGATCGATGTGCGCCTGGTCGCAGCCACCAACCGCGACCTGGGCGCCGAAGTCCAGGCCGGGCGCTTCCGACAAGACCTCTTCTACCGTTTGAACGTGGTCCCCATCAAGCTGCCTTCGCTGGCCGAACGACAGGACGACATCCGGGCGCTGGCCCTGCACTTTGTGAATCGCGCCAACCAGACGCACCAAAGAAACGTCTACCTCAGCCCACAGGCACTGGACGCCCTGGCGCAGCACCCCTGGCCTGGCAACATCCGGGAGCTGGGCAATTGCATCGAGCGCATGGTGCTGCTGGCCGACCAAACCCTGGTGACGGCCGAGCAACTGGAGCATTATTTGCCCCAGGCAGCGACCACGCCGCAGCCATTGCCCGCGCCGGAGCTGCAGCCCGCCGCAGCCACACTGGGGGTGCGGCCATATGAAAGCGCCCATTCCCACACGGTGCAGACGCTGCAGCAAGCCATGGATGCGCACAACGGCAACCAGTCGCGTGCCGCGCAGAGCCTGGGGCTGACCCTGCGCCAGTTCACTTACCGCTTGCGCAAGGCGGGGCTGCGTTGAGTCGCATTGTGTTGACACATTGTCAACACAATGGTCATGGCGGACACCTATCCACCCGCCAGATCAGGCGCCGCATTTTCCACCGTGCCATGCCTCCTGGAAAAAGCTTTTGAGAATCAGCCACTTGCGTGCAGATGACGGGTCAACACCGCACACGATGCGCGCATGGCACACCCTTTGCAATGCAGGCTGCACAGGCATCGCCCGATGCTTGGTCAACCTCATTGCAAGGAACCCCCATGAGCGACACCGCCACCCTGGACACCCCCACCACCGTCAAAGCCTACCTGCGCCCGATCGACGCGCAAGGCCTGGCCGCATTTGCCGAAAAAGGCCGCAACAGCCCCGCGAGCCGCGGCACCAACAAAGTCCACACCGTGATGGAAGGCCAGTACCGGTCCTTGAGCCATGTGGGCCAGCATGCCCCGGTGGTGGTCGACGAACCCTTGCACCTGTTTGGCCAGGACACAGCGCCCGCGCCCGGCGAGATCGTGCTGTCGGGCCTGGGCGGCTGCATTGCCGTGGGCGTCACTGCCGTGGCCACATGGAAAGGCGTCAAGCTCAGCAAGCTCGAGGTCTTCATGGAAGGCGACATCGGCAACCCTGCCGCCTGGGGTGCTGGCGGCGCCCTGGAAAAACAACCCCTGGAGATGGGCTTTCAGGCCATCCGCGTGAAAGTGCTGGTCGAAGGCGATGCCCCGCCCGATGTGCTCGACGAGATCGTGCAGCACGCCAACTTTTATTCCCCCGTGGCCAACACCTTGCGCAACCCGATCCCGTTCGAGATCAGCCGCACCGCCTGATGCCCTGCAGCCCCCACCGGAGCCCGCCATGACCCCCGCTGACCTGCCTACCGAAGCACCCTCTTCCCCTGCACTGGTCATAGCCATGCGCGAGATCGCGCAAGGCCCTTTGGCCCAGCAAGTGCAAGCGATCGACCAGGGTGCCTACCCCCGCGAGGTGCTGCAACAACTGGCCGCCGCAGGGGGCATGAGCGCCCACCTGGAACGCCCCGGCCAGCCCGCCGATTTCGGCCTGGCGATCCAGGCCATGGCCGAGGTGTCCCGGGTGTGCGGCAGCACCGGCTTCATGATGTGGTGCCAGGCCGTGTGCGGCCTGTACCTGCAGGCATCCGGCAACCCCGCCCTCTCGGGCCAGCTGCTGAACGAGCATGTGCAGGGCCTGCGCCTGGGGGGCACCGGACTGTCCAACCCCATGAAGAGCTTTGCACAGATCGAGGGCATGCTGCTGAAAGCCACGCCAACAGAAGGCGGTTTCGTGGTCAACGGCACTTTGCCCTGGGTCAGCAATCTGGGGCCCGACCATTACTTTGGCGCGATCGCCGCCATCGATGGTGAGGACGGCGCTGCCCTGATGTTCCTCTTGCGCTGTGATGCCCCCGGCGTCACCCTCAAGCCCTGCCCCGGGTTCTCGGGCATGGAAGGCACGGGCACCTACGCGGTGCATGTGAAACAGCTGTTCGTGGGCGCTGCTGACACCATCGCGGCGCCAGCCCAACCCTTGATCGCCCGGATACGCGCCGGTTTCGTGCTGCTGCAATGCGGCATGGCGGTGGGCGTCACGCAAGGGGCCATCGACAGCATGTGGGCGGTAGAAGGCCAGCTGGGCCATGTGAACCGCTACCTGGACGACCGCCCCGGCGCACTGCAGGCCGAGCTGGATGCGCTGACCGCACGGGTGATGGCACTGGCCCAAACACCGGACGAGCGCCGCACCGAGTTCTTCATCGATGTGCTCGATGCCCGCGCCCATGGTGCCGAACTGTGCCTGCGGGCCGCCCAGTCGGCCCTGATGCACCAGGGCGCACGGGGCTACCTGTTGTCCTCGGATGTGCAGCGCCGGGTGCGCGAATCGCATTTCGTGGCCATCGTCACACCCGCCATCAAGCACCTGCGCAAGGAGATGGCTCGCCTGAGCGCCGAGGAGATGCCTGCATGAACGACGCCCTCCGGACCTCGGCACAGACCGCCTGGCAGCGCTACATCTGCCATGCCTGTGGCTACATCTACAACGAACAGGATGGCGACCCCGACAGCGGTCTGCCAGCCGGCACCCGATTTGCCGACATCCCGGACGACTGGGAATGCCCCCTCTGCGGGGTCACCAAATCGGACTTCGCGCCGTATGTTCCACCCGATCTTGGCGCACTCCGCAGTGCCTCTCTCTGCCATGCGGTCACGCCACGCACCTCCCCCGGCATCGTGGTGGTGGGCGCAGGCAAGGCGGGCTGGCAACTGATCGAAAACCTGCGCGCCCAACTGCCCAACATCCCCATCACCCTGGTCACCGCCTGCACAGGCGATGTGTACGACAAACCTCTGCTGTCCGTGGCCATGGCACGGCAGCTGTCCGCCTCGACCATCGTGAAAGAGCCCGGCACCGCCGCCGCCGCCCGTCTGCGGGTGCGGCTGCTGGCCCATGCGCACGCCCTGCACATCTGTACCGCGAGCCAAACCTTGCGCACCACCCACGGCCCCGTGCGCTACGAGAACCTGGTGCTGGCACATGGTGCACAAGCCGCTTTGCCCACGCCCTTGCGGGCGGACCTGTGCTGGCGCATCAACCACCTGCAGGCCTACCAGCACTTTCGGGACGCGCTGGGCACGGTGCCCCGGCATGTGGCCATCGTGGGCGCGGGCTTGATCGGCAGCGAACTGGCCAACGACCTGGCCCTGGGCGGGCACCGCGTCACGCTGATCGACACCCAGGACCGGCCGCTGGCGCGCTGGCCTGCCGCCGAAGCGGGCGGGCCCTTGCTGGCCGCCTGGTCGGGGCTGCCCATCACCTTCATGGGCGCGGTGCGCTTGCAGCAGCTTGAACGCGACGGCCGGCAGTACCGCCTCACCACCAGCGACGGCCAGACGGTGCTGGCCGACCAGGTGGTGGCAGCCACCGGTCTGGTCACCCCTTCACGGCTGGCCGCCAGCGCCGGCTTGGCCTGGGACAACGGCATCGCGGTGGATGCTTGCACCCTGCAAACCAGCGTGCCACACATCTACGCACTGGGCGACTGCATCAGCGTGAACGGGTGCGCGAGCCGCTTCATCGAACCCATCCTGAGACAGGCCCAGACACTGACCGCCGCCCTGGCATGCCAATGTCTGCCCACCGAAGCACGCACAGCCCCGCCCCCCTACGCCGTGCGCGACGCAATGGTCCGTGTGAAGACCACGTCCCGACCCTTGTCGCTGCATTGAAGTTGACGCGAAAGGTTCGCAAAAAAGCCGTGGTGATGGAACATCACCACGGCTCGGGCATGTGACCTCTGCCGTGAACCCATGGGGTCCACGGCCGGACCTCAGTACTGCTTGTACGGCAGGAATTTGCCCGACAGAACGACATTCACACGGTCACCCTTGGGGTCAGGCTGGCGCACGATGTCCATGCTGAAATCAATGGCACTCATGATGCCGTCGCCAAACTCTTCGTGGATCAGTTCCTTGATGGTGCTGCCGTACACACTGACGATTTCGTACCAGCGGTAGATCAGAGGGTCGGTGGGCACGGGCGTGGGCAAAGAGCCTTTGTAAGGCACCACTTGCAGCCACTTGGTTTCTTCGGCCGTGAGGCCAAAGATCTTGCCGATGACTTTGGCCTGCTTGGCGTCAAAGGTCATCTGGCCCAGGCAACCGGCGGTCACCCATTCCTTGGACAGACCAACTTTGTCGGCCACGTCGCTCCACTTGATGCCCTTGGACACTTTGGCGGCGATGATTTTTTCTGTCACATCTAAACGGTTCATGAAAGGCCTCTGGAGGGGTTGTTGAAAAGAAGGGGGGGCGCCTGGCTCAATGGGCTTTGGCGCGAGAAACCAGGAAATCGACGATGTGGTTTCGCATGTCGTAGTAGCCGGGCAGGTGGTGCAGCTGTGCACGGCTGCGCTCGCGCGGCAGCGGGTTGACCACCACCTCGGCCAGGCCACCGGGCACATACTGGCCATTCGATTCGTTGCCGTTGCTCATCAGCAAAATGCGGTCGGACAGCAAGATGGCTTCGTCCACATCGTGCGTGATCATGAAAACGGTTTGCTGGGTCTGCCGCACGATCCCCATCAACTCGTCCTGGATGGTGCCGCGGGTGAGCGCATCCAGCGCGCCGAAGGGCTCGTCCAGCAACAGCATCTTGGGCTGGATGGCGAAGGCCCGCGCAATGCCCACGCGCTGCTTCATGCCGCCCGACAGCTGGCTGGGTTTCTTGTCGATGGCGTGCAGCAGGCCCACCATGGCCACGTGCTTTTCCACATGCACATTGACCTGCGGTGTCTTCCATTCGGGCCAGCGCGACTGCACGGCGAATGCGATGTTCTGGCGCACCGTGAGCCACGGCATCAACGCATGGCTCTGGAACACCACGCCGCGCTCCAGGCTGGGACCGGCGATCTCGCGCCCATCCATGAAAGCGTGCCCCGTGCTCGCCGTGTCCAGGCCCGCCAGCACATTCAGGATGGTGGTCTTGCCGCAGCCCGAATGCCCGATGATGCAGACGAACTCACCCTTGTCCAGGCTGAAGGACACGTCGGAGAACACCGGCTTGTCCTTCTGGTAAGCCTTGCCCAGTTTTTCGATTTTCAGGAAACCCGTCATGGCCGATGCCTTTGCTTGGGATACAGGAATTTCAGGGGCCTGCGTAGCCAGGTGCTGACGCACCTCGGTGTCACTCCACATAGGTCACCGCCTTTTGCAGCTGGGCAAACGCCAGGTCCAGCAACATGCCGACCAGCCCGATCACCAGCACTGCGAAGATCACATTCACGAGGGACAGGTTGTTCCACTCGTTCCAGACGAAGTAGCCCACCCCCGTGCCGCCAACCAGCATCTCGGCCGCCACGATCACCAGCCAGGCAATGCCCATGCTGATGCGCATGCCCGTCACAATCGTCGGGGCCGCGGCCGGCAGAATCACCCGGAAAGCCTTGCGCAGCGGCCGGACCTCCAGCGTGCTGGCCACGTTGAGCCAATCGCGCTTGACCGCCGCCACGCCAAAGGCTGTGTTGATCAGCATCGGCCAGACCGAGCAGATGAAGATCACGAAGATGCCGCTCACGTCCGAGTCCTTGAGGGTGTAGAGCGCCAGGGGCATCCAGGCCAGCGGGCTGATGGGTTTGAGCACCTGCACGAAGGGATCGAACGCCTGGCGCAGCAAGGGCGACATGCCGATCATGAAACCCAAGGGCAGGGCCACCAGCACGGCCAGCGCGAAGCCCAGCCCCACGCGACCCAGCGAGTGCGCCAGCTGGATGCCAATGCCTTTGTCGTTGGGGCCGTTGTCGTAGAACGGGTCGGACAGGTGGCCAACGATGGCCTTGCCCACTTCGATCGGCGGCGGGAAGCCGGTGCTTTTGACGGCGCCGGGGTCCTTGCCCATCATCTTCTGGTACTCGATCTCCTCGGCCGTGAGGCCGGCCCGGGCAGCCCCAGCCACCGACGGTGCGTGGGTCGACAGCTGCCAGGCCCCCAGGAAGACCAGGAACATCAGCAGCGACACCATGGCCGCTCGCAAATGCAGGTGCGTGGTTTTCATGCTGGCTCACCCTGCCTTGCTGATGGCAAAGCTCTTGAGGTATTCCTCAGGCTTGGCCGCATCAAAGGCTTTGCCCATGATGGTGTGCTTGGTGTAGGCCGGACCGGCAGTGAACGGCTGGCCCAGGTCTTTCATGTGCTTGCGCGCATCGGTGATCAGGAAGACCTTCTCGGCGACTTGCTTGTAGTCCACCTGGCCCTTGATGTAGCCCCAGCGCTTCATCTGGGTCAGCATCCACACGGCCATGCTCTGCCAGGGCATGGGGTCGAAGTCGGCACGGTCGGGCACGTTCATGACCTTGCCCAGGCCATCGGCGAACTTGCCGGTGAGCACCTGACCGATCACCGCCTCGGGCTGGTTCAGGTACTGGGCCGGCGCGATCACCTTGGCGATCAGTTCGCGGTTGCCCGGCTGGCGTGCCATGGCAGCCGCCGTGAGCACGGAGCGGTACAGCGCCGCAAACGTGTTGGGGTTCTTCTGAATGAACTCGGTGCTGGTGCCAAATGCGCAGCAAGGGTGACCGTTCCACAGGTCTTTGGTGAGCAGGTGGATGAAGCCCACCTCGTCGAAGACGGCGCGCTGGTTGAACGGGTCGGGGCCGAGGAAGCCGTCGATGTTGCCCGCGCGCAGGTTGGCCACCATCTCGGCGGGAGGGATCACGCGGATCTGCACATCGGTGTCGGGGTTGAGGCCGTTCTCGGCCAGGTAGTAGCGCAACAGGAAGTTGTGCATCGAATAGTCAAATGGCACCCCGAACTTGAAGCCCTTCCAGTTCTTGGGGTCGCGGTTGTCCTTGTGGCGCAAGCTCAGCGTGATGGCCTGGCCGTTGATGTTCTGGACCGTGGCCACATTCATGGGCGTGGCGTTCGAGCCCAGCCCCATGCTGATGGCCAAGGGCATGGGCGACAAAAAGTGCGACGCGTCGTACTCCTTGTTGATCATCTTGTCGCGCACCAGGGCCCAGCCTGCAGTCTTGGTGACCTCGACGTTCAGCCCCTGCTTTTGGTAGAAGCCCAGCGGGTGGGCCATGATCAGCGGCGTGGCGCAGGTGATCGGAATGAAACCGATCTTGAGGTTGGTTTTTTCCAGTGGCGCCTTCTCCTGCGCCATGGCCTGCAGGCTGGCCACCGGCAGCACGCTGGCAATGGCGGCCATGGCGGTCTTGCGGCCCACGGCGCGCAGGAACATGCGACGCTCCTGGTCCTGCGGGAACAGTGACTTGACCAGCGTGGCTTCGATGAACGCCTGGCTGTAAGCCTCGAACTCGGCCGTCTCGGAGCGTGCGCGCAGCTGGGCCGCAGCGGCATCGGCCACGGTCTCGGCGTGGTGGTCTGCGGGCGAATGGTCACGGCCGCAGCTGCACTTGAGCATCAAGGGGCGGTCGGCGTTGTACGGATCGAAGAATTCAGACATGGCAACCTCGCTTGTTGAAGATGCCTGCCTCAGTGCAAGTTACGGGCCATGCATGGGCCTTGGCAGCGGCTGCGGGCCGAACATGCGTATTTCGCGGGGCCCGCATCGACACGGTGTAGGGGTGCCCCTACAAACTGGGGCCTACCCCACCTGCACAAGCCTCAACCCAGGGCGCCGTGCCCGTCCGTGCGCTGGCTTTGCGCATACAGCGCCAGCTCCACATCGTTCTTGGTGCCGGTCTTCTCCAGGATGCGTGCACGGTAAGTGCTCACGGTGTTGGCCGCCAGGCCCAGCTGCGCACCAATTTCGGTCACGGTGTGGCCTTGGGTCAACAAAAGGTAGACCTGGTGCTCCCGATGCGAAAGCACCTCGATCCCCGTCTTGGTGCGGCCCTGGCTGACCAGACTGGCCAGCGCCTCGGCGGTGGCGGGCGTGACGTGCATGCCCCCAGCAGCCACACGGTGCAGAGCCGCGATCAGGGCGTCGGGATCGGTGCTCTTGTTCAGGTAGCCCGAAGCGCCCAGCTGGATGCAGCGCACGGCGTACTGCTTTTCGGGGTAGGTGCTGAGCATCAGCACCGGCAGGCCCGGCCAGTCGCGGCGCAGGCTTTGCAGCACATCGAGCCCGTCCATGCCAGGCATGGCAATGTCCAGCAACACCACATCGAGGCCTTGCGGGCCGTGCAGATGGTGCACCGCCTCCAGCACGGCCGGACCGGTGTCGGCCTCCGCCAACACCTGGATTGCGGGATCGTCAGCGAGCACCATCTTCAGGCCTTCACGCACGATCCGATGGTCGTCGCCCAACAGGACGCGCACGCACGCCGGGGTCGGTGTTGTCATGCGCGGCCCTCCGGCAAAGGCATTGACAGGCGCATGCAGGTGCCGCGCCCGGGCTGGCTGTCGACCTCGATGGCACCGCCGAAATGGCGTGCGCGTTCGCGCATGCCCATGATGCCGTAGGCTTGCGGCGACTCGAAGGCTTCAGGTAGTGCACCACGGCCATCGTCCTCCACCGACAGGTACAAGCACCCCGCCCGCTCGACGATGTCCACATCCACGGTGTGCGCCTGCGCGTGGCGGCCCACATTGCTCAGCATTTCCTGGAAGATCCGGAACACCGCCATGGCCATGGGCTCGGGCAAAGTGCGCTGGTCGTTCACATCCATCCGCCATTTCAGCGCCTGCTCGGTCGACTGCACGAACTCCTGCGCCTGCCACTCCAGCGCCCCCCACAGCCCCTGGTGGTCGAGGATGCTGGGCCGCAGGTCGGTGATGATCCGTCCCACATTGACCACGGCGTTCTCGATCAAGCGCCCCATGTTCTGGCACTTGCCACGCATCTTCTCGCGCATCTGCTGCGCCTCGTGCGCGGCCCGCTGCTCCTGCTCCGACAAACGCTTGTCCAGCCAGCTGACATCCATTTTCAAGGCCACCAGCAAGCTGCCCAGTTCGTCATGCACCTCGCGTGCGATGCGGGTCCGCTCTTCCTCGCGCACCGTGTCGGACCAGGCGGCCAGCTCGCGCAGCTGCTGCAAGGCTGTTTCCAGGGCGTGGGTCCGCTCGGCCACGCGCGCTTCCAGTTCGTTGCGCGACTGGTGCAGTGCGTCTTCTGCGCGCTTGCGCTCGGTGATGTCGACAAAGGTGACCACCGCCCCCAGCACCTGGCCCTGGTCGAACACCGGGTAGCTCGAGTACTCCACGGGAAAGCTGCTGCCGTCCTGGCGCCAGAAAACCTCGCTGTCGATGCGGCAGGGCTGCCCCTGGCGAAAGGCGTTGTAGATCGGGCAGTCGTCCATCGGGTAGACCGACCCGTCATCGTGCGAATGGTGGGTCAGGATGTGCATGTTCTGGCCCAGCACCTGGTGCGGCTCAAAACCGATCATGCGGGCCCCAGCCGGGTTGATGAACACGCACAGGCCTTCGAGGTCGACCCCAAAGACGCCTTCGCCGGTCGAGGCCAGCATCAAACCGAGGGGGTCGCGCCAGACATCGGTGACGCGGGGGTCCGGAGAATTCAGATCCAGGTGCATGCCGCTTGTCTAGCAAGCGGTGTGCCACCTCAGCCCGGGCCGGCCGCAGCGGGCCGACCGAAGCCTCAGGCCGCTTCTTTGTAAAACACCCCGGCCTGCACGCGGCGCGGCGCCAGCGGGGCCACCACGCGGCAAATCGCGCCGATGTGGTCGGGCGTGGTGCCGCAGCAGCCGCCCACGATGTTGACCAGACCTTCGGCCGCGAATTCGTGCAACAGGCGGCTGGTGACCTCGGGCGTTTCGTCAAAGCCAGTGTCGCTCATGGGGTTGGGCAGCCCGGCATTGGGGTAGCAGCTGATGAAGGCCTCGTCGCCCACCACCTTGTGCAGCTCCTGGATGTAGGGGCGCATCAGCGTCGCACCCAGCGCGCAGTTCAGGCCAATGGCCAGCGGTCGCGCGTGGCGCACGCTGTGCCAGAAAGCGGTCACGGTCTGCCCGCTCAGGATGCGCCCGGACGCATCGGTCACGGTGCCACTGATGATGAGCGGCAAACGCTGGCCACTCTTTTCAAAGTATTCGTCGATGGCGAACAGCGCGGCCTTGGCGTTGAGCGTGTCGAAGATGGTCTCGACCAGCAGCGCGTCCACACCGCCCTCGACCAGGGCTTCGACCTGCTCGTAGTACGCCTGGCGCAGTTCTTCGAAAGTGATGTTGCGCGCGCCCGGATCGTTCACATCGGGGCTGATGCTGGCGGTCTTGGGCGTGGGGCCGAGCGCGCCCACGGCGTAACGCGGGTGGTCCGGCGTGGAGAACTTGTCGCAGGCGGCCTTGGCCAGACGGGCAGAAGCCAGGTTCATCTCGCGCGCCAGATCGGCCATGCCGTAGTCCTCTTGCGCCACCGTGGTGGCGCCGAAGGTGTTGGTTTCAATCATGTCCGCGCCCGCGGCCAGATAGCCTTCGTGGATGTCGCGGATGACGTCGGGGCGCGTCAGGCTCAGCAGTTCGTTGTTGCCCTTGACGTCCTTGGGAAAGTCCTTGAACCGTTCACCCCGGTAGTCGGCCTCGGTGAGCTTGAAGCGCTGGATCATGGTGCCCATGGCACCGTCCAGGATGGCGATGCGTTGCTTCAGGGTCTCGGGCAGCGCCTGCGCGCGGGTGTAGGTCAGGGGTTTCATGGGCTCTATTGTAAAAAGCCCCCCAAGGAGGACTCGGGGGGCCGTTGACAACACCACAAACGTCACTTCAGGTCAAAGCGGTCCAGGTTCATGACCTTGGCCCAAGCCGTCACAAAGTCCTGCACGAACTTGGCCTGGTTGTCGTCCTGGGCATAGACCTCGGCGATCGCGCGCAACTGCGCGTTGGAACCAAACACCAGGTCCACCCGGGTGCCGGTCCATTGGACGGCGCCGCTCTGGCGGTCGCGGGCCTCAAAGGTTTGGGCGCTGGCATCGGTCGGCGCCCACACCACGCCCATGTCGGTCAGATGAACGAAGAAGTCGTTGCTGAGCTGGCCAACACGCCGGGTGAACACGCCATGTTGGCTGCCCCCGGTGTTGGCACCCAGCACCCGCAGCCCGCCCACCAGCACCGTCATCTCCGGGGCGCTCAGGGTGAGCAGCTGGGCCTTGTCGACCAGCAGCGCTTCCGGGCGCATGCGGTAGCTTGTCTTCTGGTAGTTGCGGAACCCGTCGGCCAAGGGCTCCAGCACGGCAAAGGACTCGGCATCGGTTTGCTCGGCGGTGGCGTCGCTGCGACCTGGCGCGAAAGGCACCTGCACCGCATGGCCTGCGGCCTGGGCGGCCGCCTCCACCGCAGCGCAACCGCCCAAGACGATCAGGTCAGCCAACGAGACCTGCTTGCCGCCCGCAGCGCCCGCGTTGAAGGTTTTCTGAATGCCTTCGAGCACGCTCAGAACCTGCGCCAGCTGGGCGGGCTGGTTGGCTTCCCAGTCTTTCTGCGGGGCCAAGCGAATCCGTGCGCCGTTGGCACCGCCACGTTTGTCCGAACCGCGGAAGGTGCTGGCCGACGCCCAGGCCACGCCCACCAGCGCGCTCACCGACAAGCCGCTGGCCAGGATGCGGGCCTTGAGCCCGGCGATGTCTTGGGCGTCGATCAGCGGGTGCTGCACCGCTGGCAGCGGGTCCTGCCAGATCAGGTCTTCGGCCGGCACTTCGGGGCCCAGGTAATTGACCTTGGGGCCCATGTCGCGGTGGGTCAGCTTGAACCAAGCGCGGGCGTAGGCATCGGCGAACTCGTCGGGGTGGGCCAAAAAGTGGCGCGCGATCTTTTCATAGGCCGGGTCAAACCGCAGTGACAGGTCGGCCGTGGTCATGACGGGTGGGTGCTTCTTGGCCGGGTCGTGCGCGTCGACCACCCTGTCTTCGGGTGCGACGTTTTTCGCGCGCCACTGGATGGCGCCGGCAGCGGTGGTCATCTGCTCCCATTCGTACTTGAACAGCACGGTGAGGTAACCCATGTCCCACCGCGTGGGATTGGGCTTCCACGCGCCTTCAAAGCCGCTGGTGGTGGTATCGCCGCCCTTGCCGCTGCCGTGTTGGTTGATCCAGCCCAAACCCATTTCGTGCAGCGGCGCCGCCTCGGGCTCGGGGCCCACCAGGGCGGCGTCACCGGCACCGTGCATCTTGCCGAAGGTGTGGCCACCGGCCACCAGGGCCACGGTTTCGTAATCGTTCATGGCCATGCGGGCAAAGGTTTCGCGCACGTCCTGGCCCGACGCCAGCGGGTCGGGCTTGCCGTCCGGCCCCTGCGGATTCACATAGATCAGCCCCATCTGCACGGCCGCCAACGGGTTCTCCAGCGCGCGCTGGCCGGTGTAGCGGCTGCCCGGTTTGTCGCTGGTGGCCAGCCATTCTTTTTCGGCGCCCCAGTACACGTCTTCCTCGGGTGCCCAGATGTCGGCACGGCCGCCGCCAAAACCAAAGGTCTTGAAACCCATGGTTTCCATGGCCACGTTGCCGCAGAGGATGAACAGATCGGCCCAGGAGATCTTGTTGCCGTATTTCTTTTTGATGGGCCACAGCAGACGGCGGCCTTTGTCCAGGTTGCCGTTGTCAGGCCAGCTGTTGAGGGGCGCAAAACGCTGGTTGCCGGTGTTGGCGCCACCGCGCCCATCGGCGGTGCGGTAAGTGCCGGCAGCGTGCCAGGCCAGACGGATGAACAGCCCCCCGTAGTGGCCGTAGTCGGCCGGCCACCAGTCCTGGCTCTGGGTCATCAGGGCCGCCAGGTCTTTCTTGAGCGCGGCGTAGTCAAGTTGCTGGAAGGCTTGGCGGTAGTCGTAGTCCGCCCCCATGGGGTTGGACGCCGGCGCGTGCTGGTGCAGGATGGCCAGATTGAGCTGGTTCGGCCACCAGTCCGCGTTGGACTGTGGGGCGTGGGTGCTGCGGGCCCCCCCTGCGGCGTGGAAGGGGCATTGGGCTGAGGAAGGGGCTGTCATGGTCAACTCCTGCTGTGCAACAAAGTGCCCTCAGTCTAGGAATCACCGCAGCGATTGGCAATGCAGTTGTATCAATTCCCGCCATAGAAAATGGCTAAGGCTCAGCCTGCTCGGCTGGCGCGCCAGCGCGCATGGCCCGCCGCGCGCAGCTGGCAGGCGGGGCATTCGCCGCAGCCATAGCCCCAGTCGTGGCGCAGGCTGCGGTCGCCCAGGTAGCAGGTATGGCTGTGCTCGACGATGAGGTCGACCAGCGCCTGCCCCCCGCCTTGCGCGTCCGCCTGCTGGCCCAGGTCGTGCGCAAGCTGCCAGGTCTGGGCCTTGTCGATCCACATGAGGGGCGTTTCGACCAGCAGCCGGCGGTCCATGCCCAGCGACAAAGCCACCTGCATGGCCTTCATGGTGTCGTCACGGCAATCGGGGTAGCCCGAGAAGTCGGTTTCGCACACCCCGGTCACGATCACCTGCAAACCCCGACGGTACGCCAAGGCGGCCGCCAGCGTGAGGAACAGCAAATTGCGGCCCGGCACAAAGGTGTTGGGCAGGCCCGAGCTTTCCATCGCGATGGCGGTGTCGCGCGTCAGGCTGGTTTCGCTGATCTGGCCCAGCACGCCCGCGTCCAGCAAATGGTCTTCACCCAACTTGTGGGCCCAGGCGGGAAAGCGCTGCGAGATCGCCTGGCGCACTTCCAGACGGGCTTCCAGCTCCACGGCGTGGCGCTGGCCATAGTCGAAGGCGAGTGTTTCGACGCGCTCGTATTTGGACAAGGCATGGGCCAGACAGGTGGTGGAGTCCTGGCCGCCGGAGAAGAGAACAAGTGCGGATGTGTGCATGGGGAGGGATGGTAACGCTGGCTTCGTTTGAGGTGCGCGTTTGGGAGAGGGGATGCGGCGGGTTCCTCATGGTGCGGGTACGCACAAATCGTCACCCGCCGCATCCCCTCTCCCAAACGCTCCGGTGTGCCAGCGTTGTGGGGTAAAACGGACGCGAAGCCCATGGTCTTTTGCGCGGGGGGCGGCTGGGGTGCATGGTGACGATTTGTGCGTACCCGCACCATGAGGAAGCAGG
>JACCDU010135608.1_pt1 | contig 17943 bp, 30 predicted proteins | sample 7446081 | NCBI WGS metagenome assembly JACCDU01 (sample SAMN15323447, study PRJNA562643) | freshwater metagenome | isolation source: river surface water | place: USA:Blue River Watershed | collected 2017-08-17
CGTCTGCCTTCAGACGGCTTTGCATCTCGCCGTAGTGCATACGGTATAGAGGTTCGAGTTCGCTGTAATTGAGGTCGCCACGCTCGAGGCTGATCTTGTATTTCAAAGTAACCTCCCTGCGGGGCTGTTTGTTTCGTGGCAGATTACCACGTTATGGTCAAGTGATGCTACCCTATACGAGCAGCTTCCACTGGCGTCCGTCCCAGTAATATATCTGGTCCGTATCGTCGTTGATCCACTGGTCTCCGCGGTTGAACGAGGTCAGGCGCGACGTGGTCGGTTCGACGGGCTGGACGAACACCTGCGGGGCGCCAAGCGACTGCCCCTGGCGCTGACCGCCGATGATCTCGACAGCCTGCTTGACCGTGCGCAGCGCGGTGCCGAGGCTCTGGGGATCGTCAGTGAAGTCGGGGATGGCCGGGAGCTTAGACATTCGCCAGCTCCTTCGCGACCGTCGCCATCTCGATCGACGTGATCTTGACGCGGGCCTCGATCTCGATCTTCCAGTAGGTCGCCTTGAAACCGGACGGGGTACGCATGAACTCGCCATCGGTGCGCAGCTCGCGGGTCATCACGAGGCGGTCGTCGGCATAGACGCGCACCAGCCCGTACTGGTCGTCGGCAAGGGTCTGAACGAGCGCCGTGTTGCGGACCGGGTTCAGCTCGGGCGAGTCGGGGAACGTGTCGAACCAGACGCGGAGGGCTTCGAGGTTGCGCTTGTTCGGCATGGTGAAGGTCTTCGACCGCCACACAAACGGCTCGCGCGTACGGGTTGGGCCGATGTCCAGCCACTCCACCTTGCCGTCGCGGATGACAAACGCCTCACCGGTCCAGGTGTCGGTGTAACAGTTGAACGTCGGCGAGTCGTTGAACAGCTTGGTGAAGGAGACCCGCTGGTTCGACAGGTCGATGAAGGCCCCGCGATAGGAGCCCGTGAAGTCGTCCTGTTGGAAATTCGACGTATCAAATGCCGTGGGCTCGAAGCAGCCCGGCATGACGCTGCCCCAGCAGTAATAGCCGCCGTTCAGCGTGGCCGCGCGCAGGGACGGCACGAACAAGTAATTATCCGCGTCGAGCCAAAGATCCTTGGTGATGAGATTGCGGGTGATGACCTGCACCTGGCCGGGGACCGCTACCGCCACGCCGTTGGGTGAAGCATAGGCCACACCGACCGGGGTCGAGACGATAGACCCGCGAGACAAGCAGGGCTCTGAGAACGCGAGACGCGACTGCGTCATGGATGATGGGTTGACGCCAGAGATGGCGTAGGGCGAACCAGTTGTGCACACGATCAGCGTCTGACCGACCACGCCAAGCCCAACGATGTCGTTCTCCACCGCGAGGGTGTAAGTCGAGGGCCAGGCATGGGGCAGATAGGGCTGGCAGAACCAGACCTCGTTGGCGCGGAACCCCGCCACGATGCCGTTGGGCATGGCGATGATGCCTTTGAGGTCCGCCGGCGGCGGTTCATAGAACAGCGACTCGAGAGTGTTGTTCGCAGCAACGTCCGTGGTCGGGATCGTGTCGGCGTAGGTGGTTGTGGCGACCGCCTGCTCGGCAACGAAATAATAGGTGGTGCCACCGCCCGATGCTGTGATGGTGCGATAGATGCGGACCCGGTCGATATTGCGATCGGTCGTCACGCCAGCGCCGGGGGCTGTGAGCGTGATGTTCCAGGTGCCGCTTGCATTGCCGGTCTGAAGCGTGGGCGGGGAGGGCGGTCCCTCTTCTCCATAGGCACTGACCCAGGCATAGACATAGGCGCGGGTCTCTGTCGGTACAGCGCCGCCAGCGACAGAGATCGCGGGGGCTACGACTGGCGCGGGGATGCCTAGCTCGAATGGTGCTGCACCAGAGGCGATGCGCGCCTTGGTGTTGTATTTGGGGGTGATGCCCTGCGCGGCCCAATAAAACCGCTCATAGGAGTCGCCAACCGAGGGCGACGAGATCACGTCGGTGTCGGGGTTCTCGAACTCCAGCCAGTAGGAATCCGGAATGTGGTCTTTGTCGAAATAGGTGATCGGGATGCGGAAGGCTTTCCGGGCGTTGGGGTTCGCCAAGGTGTGAACCGGGGTCATCGCCCGGAAACCTTCAATCGCGCCGGAGTAGACCCAGGCGTTCTGGCTCAGGCCAGCCTGATTGTCCGGCAGCAGATATTCATCCACTGCCGGGATCATGCCGCCGAAGTTGGAAAGCGAGAGTGCTACCATTTCCGGTCTCCCTTGACCCTGTTACTCAGCGGCCGCCGAAGCAGCAGCCTTTGCCAGCGCGGCTGCGCCAGCTTCCATCTCGGCGCGGGTCGAGGCGCTGACGAAGACTTCTTCCTCGGTTACCTCCGGGGTAACCACTTCTTCCACCACTGCCTCTTCGGCTACGACGGGTGCTTTTGCCATCTCACTTCTCCTTGGATTTCAGGCGGGCGCTCATGGCCTTCGCCTTGGATTTCGCGTCTGCTTTACTCGATGCGCCCCAGACCTGGAGCGACTTGAGGAGCCTCGTCGGCTCCCCATTCGGTTTCCGCTCCGGGCCCGGCATGTTCCCCATCCGAGCCAGGAAGCTCGCCCGGCGCGGGTTGTCTCCGCTTTTCACCGGGGCTTTGAGGTTCATACCTTGAGCTTTCGCGGAAGCGCGGCCTTTTGCGTTGAGGCCACCAGCGGGGTTCTTGCCTTCGGACCGTTGCCATGCTGGTGACTTCGCCATCACATGCCCTTCTTGGCGTTGCGCAGGCGCATTTCCTCGGTGGGCGAGTACTTGCCGTTTGCGTTGGGCTTGCGAGCGCCGCCGTTGGCAGCGAAAGCCTCGGCAGGACGAGCCTTCGGAGCCGACGAAACCATCGGAGCAGCCGGGCGCGCTTTCGGGACCGGAGAGGTCTTTACCGCCGGAGCAGTCGGACGCATCTTCGGAGCAGCCGGGGTAGCCAGGCCAGCAGCGCGAGCAGGCATCGGAGCTGCTTTCGGAGCCGCCGGAACAGGCTTGGCTTTCGGGCGCGGTGAACTCGTCATTCCGGGCTTATCGTCAGCGCGGTTGGTCGAATACGACTTACCCTGATAGGTAAACGTCTTACCAGCACCAAGTGCTTTGCGCTGCTTGGCGAACTCGGCGGCAAAGCCGGATTGATTCTTGGCCATGTTGTAACTCCTTCCGGTTATTTTTTTGCGATGACTGTGTTGATGCCGTTACGGATAAAGGCACCGGACAGAGCGGGGATGATGAGGTTCAGCGCCTGCACCAGCGTCAGGTCTTCGACGAGGTAGCCGGCAACGGCGCCGATGGTGGTGACGCCAGCGAGGACGTATGTCTTATAGCCCTTGAGCATTTCGATCTCCTATGCCGGGTAGAACCGGCTGTTCAGTTCCCAGTGAGGCATGTCCCATCCCCAATCGAAACCCCAGACCACCTCGATGTCGAGCTTGTCGGCTTGCGCCTTGGCAATCGGGATGAGCTGGCGGAACAGTGCCTTGTTGTAGAGTTCTTCGGTTTCGATCTTCCCGTCCCGGTCGATGTCGATATACGGCACGACGTCGATGGCATGTCCGGTCAGGTGGCGGCTCTTGAGGGTCTTGGAAGCCTTGATCGCCACGAGCTGCTTTTGGCGCTCCAATGTGCGAAGACCCTCAGTGATGCGGATCGGCCACGGAGCAGCTTGAAGCACAGCATCCGACAGCCGGAGCAGGTCCGGATGGACCCCCTTGCGGCGCTGAAGGCTGACCTTGTCCCACTGCCGAGTCATTTGTCGGCCTTCCCATCCAGCTTGTCGTAAATGCGGTCGAACCCTTTACTAAGGTCCGACCGCAATTCCTTCATCGCTTCCACGAAGTCATCCTTGTGGACGTAGTGCTTCGGGAGTTCGAGCTCGAGTTTATGGATGTCCGCGCGCAGCTTCTGCACAGCGTCCCAAAGTTGCCTCGCCAGCCAGCCGATGATCGACAAGAGCAGGCCCCCAATGACGTTGATGATCGTCTGCGTATCCATCCTTATGACTCCCTCACGGAGAAAAGGATCTGGTCTTCCTTGATCTGTCCGCCTGACGTCGTGATGGTGACGTCGAGGGTATAGGTCGTCCCGTCGATCCCAGCGTTTGCAAAAAAGACGACTGACGTCGCCGGGGTTGAAATCGTGTAGGCGTCCACCTCGAGCCCGCCAGCGACAAGTGGCGAGGGGGTGAACGTCACGGCAGTGACAGTCTCGCCAGTGTCGAGCCAGTCAGAATAGTCGATGCTGTAGCGCTTGCGTTCGGCTGGTGCCTTTGTGAACCTGGCGAGTTTCATGCTGTCCTCATTCTCGCTTCGGCGACCGACTCCCGGTACTCGGTCAGTTGTTCAACGGGCACGTCAGCGGGCACGGTGATCTGGCGATCCTCAAAGTCGAGCGTCAGACGCTGGACCTCGGCCGGCACAACGATAATCTCATCGGCATCTTGTACGGCAGGAGCAACGAGGACAGAGTTGGTTTCCTGCGGAACATAGATGACTTCGACATCATTATAGAAAAACGAGCTCTCGTACAAGCGCGCTGCATGTCCAGTGACAATATAGACGCCTGCATCCGCATGAATCGCCCTGGTGCTCGCAAGTGCAGCGGAATGGCCGGTAAGATTATAACCACCGAAACCAGCAGCAAGCCCCCTCGAAAGCACCAGCAAACCTGCATATCCGGTGATGGTGTACTCGCCGGGGGCAGCATCGAGAGAGAAAATACGCTTCGCCGAGAAGGCTGCGGTGTCCCGTGCTTCGGTTGCGGCTAGGGCTGCGTTGTTGTTCGCCAACACTGCGCTGAAGGCTGCCGTATCAGGCGCCTCAGTCGACGCCAGGGCGGCGTTGGTGCGGGACGATAGGGAGCCGCTTGCGGTGTCCCGTGCTTCGGTAGCGGCTAGGGCTGCGTTGTTGTTCGACAACACTGCGCTGAAGGCTGCCGTATCAGGCGCCTCGGTCGACGCCAGGGCGGCGTTGGTGCGGGACGAGAGGGAGCCGCTTGCGGTGTCCCGTGCTTCGGTAGCGGTCAGGACTGCGCTCGTATAAACCGCCAAGGAGCCGGCCGCTGTATCCGCCCCTTCATTACCTGCGAGGGTAGCATTAGCCTTGATGATAGCGGAGAAGCCCGCGATGTCCTGAGCTTCAGCTACCGCAAACGCTGCGGCAATCGACAGCTCGACTGCGAAAGCTGCGGTATCGAGGCCCTCGGTCGCTACAAGCGTTACACCGATGTCCCCTGAATCCGATCCCCCGTCATCCCCAAGTGGCGCCGATGCGAGTGGGTAAAATCCAAGCACTCATTTACCCCCCAGTTGGCGGGAAGAACGTCGTGCCGTCATATATCCAGCCGGGCCCAACCTCCGCAGGTGCGGTGATCCAATTCTCCAGATGCGGCGGAATTTCCCACAGGAGAAATGCTTCCACCACAATGCCGTTTTCGACCTTAGCTTTGACGATAGGATCAATCATGACCACGGCCCCACAGATGTCATGCCAGTTTTGGCTGATACTTGCCGAATGAAGAATGAGCTACTGGCCGATACGGAAGCGGCAGCGGCTGTCGCCAAACCGATTGAGGGGATAATTGTCCCCGCCGTAGTAACCTCAAAGAAACCATCAACCGTGAAGTTCACAGTGGCCGCTGTTGCTGCGGTCACCACCCCCGTAGTGGTTGCAGTAAGCGCCCCGCCAACACCAGAAAGCGCCCCGACACTTCCGGTAGTTTCTTTCCCGACGGTAAAAATGCGAGGGCGGGCGAGAACAGCCGTGCCAGCACCAAGAACATCAAAGTTTGCGTTCCCCGATGTTATGGACATGGATGAGATGTTGAAGATAGCTGAGTATTGGTAAAGACCTTTTTCCAGCGTCAACGCGCCGTTAGTCCCGATATTAAACAGCTTCTGCATCGCAGTGGTGCTGGTCAACGTATAAGCTGCGTCAGGATAGACCCAATACGTCACGCCACCGAAGTCTTCTGCCACAGCGGAGACATAGGCCACGGCAGAACCAGACAGGCTCAGAAGTGACCCCGTGCTGCTTTCAGAGAGAACACGGGTCATGGTGGTGCCGGACGAGGTGTAGACCCCCGTTCCGATCTCCCATGCGGTCCCGTCTTCAATGACGTAACGGACAGTTGTCCCATCAGTCACACCAGCCGCCGCAAACGACTGGAACCCGGACGAAGCGGAACCAAGAGTAATAGTCCCGGTCCCGGTCGTTGCCGTTGTCATCTTCGCGCGGTTGGCAAGCAGTGGCATGGGGTTACCTTATGCGTGGGTGATGGTGCCAGAGTTGAGCTGGACCGTCTGACCCGAGGTGATCGCGGTGCTCGAGATGATGATGTCGGTGCCCGATGTTCCGACGGTCAGGCCGGACACGATCACGGTGCCTGCGTTGTTGCGCAGCTCTGCCAGAGCTGCCGTGCCAGTCGCCGATGCGGTGACCGTGAGCGGGACGCCTGCGATGGTCAGGACCGAGCCGGAAACGGTGGCCGCCGGATTGTTCAGCGGGATCGACGCCAGGACGCCGGTGGCGCCGGACAGCGCCGAGGTACCGATGACCAGCGTGCCGGCCGAGCCAGCGCCCGAGCCTGCGACATAGGTCTTGGAGTTGATCGCGTCGTTGACGTTGGCAAGCCGGTTGGTCTTGACCGTCGCCGAGTAAGTTACTGCCATGGTTGGTTACCTCGTGGGGTTACGGGTCAGAATTTGATGCAGGCGAGGAGGGCGATGTTGCGTGGCCGGGTTTCGGATGCAATCCTCGGAGATCCATTACTGCCGTTGGAAGCTACATCCTTTGCTTGAGCCAGTGTTCCTAGCCCATCCCCGCGTAGGTTCCCTGTCCCAACGCCACCGCCGCCATTGTTTCCGACTTGGGTGGTCGATACTTTGACGTCGTGATGGTGCCCCTGGAACGCATCGGTTTGCGCAGACCCATGAACGCGGGCCGGATCAACGCCACGCCCGTTATCCAAGCCACGGATAAACTCGCCGCGAAGGTCGGGCAGATTAAACGTCGTCGATCCGTTTCCTGCGCCGTAGGTGGTCCCTACCAACCCGAAAAGGGCTGAATAGGTAGCGCGCGACACGGCAGAGCCATCACAAGCAAGGAACCCGCTTGGTGCGGCGTTCATGGCGAAGAAACAGATCTGACCAACGATGTTTCCTGCGTTGATTCCCGGTGCGTCGATCCCAGTGGTTCCGTTAATGACAACCGACATGCGTCACACTCCCGCATAGGTGCGGAAGAACTGGTCGAGCTCTTCCGGGGTTTTGCCCTGCGCAGCTCCCATGCTGACGACGAACGGGTCCATGCGGAGGACTTCGCTCGGGCGCGCGGCGCGGGCTTTAGCTGCGAATTGCTGCTCGACGGGGAGCGTGTCGATGAGTGCGGTTACCTGCGCGGGTAGCACCCCAGTCAGCCAGGCTTCGCCCTCGGCTTCGGTGATCCAGGCTTCGGTGACGAGTCCGATCAGGAGCTGTGCGAAGGTGAGAGACTGAGGAACCGATAAGGGAGCAGGCGGTGCGACATAAACGGCTGGATTCATCGCCAACGCGGCGGCGTAGATGTCCCGCCCATGCTGCTCCACGTCGTTAGGGTCAGCAGTGAACGGTATCCAGCCATAAACCGGATGTTCGATCTCGCAGTCGATACGGTTATCTGCGGTGAAGGCAGGGTTGCGGATGTCCATTATGAAACCCTCATAAAGAGCGTGGCGCGATATTGGTTGGTGTTATTCAGCACCGCGCCCATAGCCTGCCAAGAACCGGGTAGCTCTGTGCTTGAGGCTGGATTGACACTATACAGAGCACTCCCCGTGACAGTTGACGCTGCTACAGCGGCGTAACGCAGAGTACTTCCCGCAAGTATGTCGCCCTGAACAATAGGCGTAGACGAAACCGTCGACAGTCCGCAGAACGCATACGACCCAATAGCTCCAGCCCCCAAACCAGCCGTAGCCGACCCGACCTGAGCAGCAATCGCCTGGTCAACCCTCAGCGGCGTCATCAGCTTCGTGTTGTTGGTGCCAGCTTCGGCTTCCGCTTGGGTAGCCAGAGCTGGAGTGAGGCCATTGATCGTTGCAGTGTTCCCACCGGCTGCATCAACAATGGCGTTTGCGCGGATCGTGCTCATTACTTCACCCCATAAACACGGACAGAGCCGGCGTCGATTGTGCCGGCGAGGAACGAGACCCCGATACTGGTGGTGGCGTTGCTGTAGCCGGTTTGCGACATAAGGGAGCTGATTGAGCTTGGTAGCGCTCCGCCTTGGCGGGTCAGAACTGGCATGGCAATACCACTCCATAGGGATACCCAGACCCCACCCACGAGCAAGTCCGTATTGGTGACGTTGGTGTGGACCTGACCTGCACCGACCAAGGCTGTCGTCGAGGTACCGTTGTTGTGCGACACCCCATTGAAGTCGAAGAAGAGCTGCTTGTAGTCGGTCAGCGTCAGCCCCGAGAGCGTCTGCGCTCCCGTGGATAGCGTGCCCAAGAGGGTCATGCCTCCGGCAGCGGCAACTGCGTCGACAACTGCGCCAGCGGCGGCAGTAGATACATTGGCTTGCGTCGCCAGTGTGCCGGTCTCGTCTGGTAGCGTGATCGTGCGATTGACGCTTGTGCCGGGTGCCGCGACGGTAAAGGTCGCCGTTCCGGCCGCGTTACCAGCGATGGTGATGTTCGACATAGTCCGCGCCCCTTATACGATGGTCCAGACCGACCCGGATGGGACAGTCACGGAGATGCCGGAATTGACAGTGACCGGGCCCGCGCTCATCGCGTTCTTGCCCGATGTGATGGTGTAGTCGACGGTGACAGTCTGGCCGTTCTCGTAGAACACCTGGTCCGACCCACCACCCGTTGCGCCGCCACCGACAGACGACCAGTTCGACCCGTTGTAACCCTCGAACTGACCGATCGTGGAGTTGAAGCGCAGGTCGCCAGTCACAGGCGTCGGACGCTCAGCCGTGGTCCCGACTGGAACCTTGATTGCGCCGGTACCAGTGAAGCTGGCCGTCGCAGCAGTCAGCGCCGTGATTGACACGCTTGAGGCAAGGCTCAGCGACAGACCCGTGAGCGTCAGGTTTGCGCCAACCGAGATCTCTTCAGCCGCGCCGGCGCCAGCCGTGGTTCGGCCGACAAGGCGAGCAGTAGCCATCTGGAGCTGGTGCTCAGCGTTCCAGTTCGAGGGCTGAACAAGCGTCGAGTCCGTACCGTCCGCCTTGGGCGAGGTGAAAGAGTGCTTGAGGGAGATCGCCATCTGTTAGCCCGCCTACTGAATGTCGAGGATGCCGTTGACGGCGTCGAAGCCGACGGTGAAAACCTCGGTATTCTGGAGCGTCACCGAGGAGCCATAGTCCCACCAGGAGACGAGCGGCTGCGTGGCAGCCGAGGAGTTGTACAGGACCGCGTAGCGGAATGGTCCGATTGTGCCGCCGGCGGCAGTGAAAGCCGTGTTGACCCCGGAGACTTTTGCCAGGCCAGCGACAGCCGAAACGGTGACCGTGACGCCATTCCCGCCCAAAGCGTACCCGTTGCCCGCCGAAATCTCGGTGATGTCGCCTTTGACAGCGTTACCCGCCACCGGAGCGGTGTTCGTCAGCATGACTTTGAAGACGTCCGAGGCGAAGTTGTGCTTCGCTTCGAGGACGTCTCGGGCAAATCTATCGAACTTGTTGTAGACGGCCATTCGGGATCTCCAAGGTTACCTCGAAGGTAACTCAGAATTTGTGGTAGCGACGACGCGCGAAAGTCTGCGGGAAGCGCCAGCTTTGCCCACGATACACGTTCTGATGACTTGCTTCAACTTTGGCTTGACCCACAGCTTGCTTAAAGAGCTTGCCGTGATACTGCGCCATCTGCGGCGATGAGTATGGCTTGGCGATCTGCGCCATCATGCGGGAGAGCACCCCGTCAAGGATGTCGTTGCCATACTTGTTCATGATCCAGTCTGGGAACTCTGGGTAGCCCTCGCGCGTCACCGGGTCAGAGACCGTCAGCGCCACGCGAGCAGTGTATGTATCGGCGACGTTGGGCGAGAAGCTCAGGATGACCTGCCCCAGAGTGGGCATGTAGCCCTGCTGCGGACGGCCCTGCGAGTCGATGATACCCATCAGGCGCGTGATCGTACCCTGCACGGGGATCGCATCGTAGGTGTATGCCTCGGGGTTGTCGATGTAGGAGTCGCTGGTCGGCTGGACCGCGAACTTGATGTCCTCGTACCAGATGTTCGAGCTCTGGAAGAACTCGTTCATCACGGCGAAGAGCTCCATCTGGATGGCGGCATCCAGCGCACCCGGCAGCCGGATGCGGGCGTGGTCCATGAGGCGGTTCATGTCAGCGTTTGCCATGGTCCCCTCACGACATGATGTTGGTCATCTGCGAGACGAACTTGTTCAGGAAGGCCGCGGACCGGCTGTCCTGGTTGTTCTCATCATCGCGGAGCTGGGCGTGGCCACAGATGTAGTAGACGAAGGCGACCCGATACATCGGATCGACGGGCACCGTGGCGCTCATGGCGGCGGTGCTGAAATCTGGGAGCGTGCTGCGGAAGTAGCTCTTGAGAAGGTCCGGCCGCAGGCGGCGGGCTTCAAGGATGCCCATGTTGAGGGCTTCGACGAGATCGTCGGTGGGGTAGCGATACGGTTCGACCTGGTCGAGCAGAAGCACCCGTGCCCGGTCGACGTAGTCTTGAACGGTGTCGAGTGCCATCGGTTACCTCCAGAGGTAACGAGGGGGGATCTCTCCCCCCTCGCTAGAATCAGGCTTTGGTGACGACGGCCTGCGCGATGGCGGTGCCGTCGATGACCTGGTAGCCGTAGACCTGGAGGCCACGCAGGATCGTGCCGAAGGTCAGCTCCGAGCGGAGCGTCTCGACCTTGGAGATCTGCGAGGCGAAGGTCAGGCCGTGGGCGTGGCCCGCGTACAGGACGAACTCGCCAGCAGCCAGGCCGCCTGCGACGCCCGAGGGCAGCAGGTTGGAGGCGTACACCGTGAAGCGGTCGATCATGCCCACGCGGCCGTTACGCAGCGGGGAGACCGAGTCGCCGGTGATGTAGGCTTGGCGCAGGTCCGAGAACTTGAGCTGAGCGACAGCCCACACCGGGAGGATGATCCAGCGACCTTCTTCCGGGATGTTCTGCTCGTCCAGTGCCTGGGCCAGACGCAGGATCACGTCGAGGATCTCGACCTGACCAGACGTCGGGTTACGGGCAACGGTCGCCAGCGGGGTGGTCGTGGCGCCCAGGTTGATCGACGAGGTGATCTTGCCTGCGGTGGTGCCCTTGTTCTTGGCGTTCATCGAACCCAGGATGCCCGAGAGCACGTCGGTGTCGACGGTGATCTTGAGCTGTTGGGCAGCGTCGTCCGACCAGATCGACAGAGCGTTCAGGTCCGACTGGGTCTCCATCACGTCGTCGAGGATCGTGTTGAAGTACTTGCCGGTGCCGATGTACAGCTCGACGTTCGAGCCTTCCGGACGGTCCAGCGACAGAGTGCCGTCGGCACGGTAGTCGCGGATCGTGATGGTCGGCTTAGTGCGGATCTTGACCCGGTCACCCTGGTTTCGGATCTCGCCTTCATAGTCGGTGTTCGAGATCGCGGCGAGAACGGTGCTCGCGTAGAATTTCTCGACCAGTTTGCCCGACCAGATTTCCGGGATGAACCCGTTGGTCTGGAAAGCGTTACCCGTGCCACCGGTGGGGTAGATCGGGGGAGTGGTGCCGGAGCCGGCTACCGGGAAGGAACCCGAAGGAATTGCCATTTGCTTACCTCAGAGAAGAAGATTTCAACGGATACGCCCGTCACGCTGAGCCTCGAAGATCATCGCTTCGGCTTTGTTCTTTTCCGCGTCTCTGCCCCGGTACTTGCCGGCAGCGAGGTCTGCGTAAAAAGTTGCGATTTGAGCGCGTGTGATGACTGGCTTCTCAGCGGGCGCGGATGCGGATGCCGCCGTCTTGGCTCTGCCGGGTGCCGCGAGGTTGGCGAGCGGGACTTTCGGGACTTTCGTCACCTGCGGGTCCGGCTCTTGCCCTGCGGGGGCCACGACAGCCTCTTCAGCGAGGAAGCCGTTGAAGAAAGCGAGCACGCGGTGAGCATTGCCCTGCGCGTATGCTGCTTTCAGCATATCATGACGAATAGCACCAGAATAAGGATCAGGCAAGCGCAACCAGTCAAGGAACTCCGAATTGGAGTTCAACTCGCGCCAAGTTGGCAGTCCTTCGTCCAGTTTCGCCAGGAGTTTTTCTTGGCTGGTCTGTTGAACAGCACCGGAAACCCCGTTCAGTTTCTGCTCCAGCTCGGCAATCTTGGCCTGATAACCTTTGATGACCGGGGCCATTTCTTCGCGGGCTCGCTTGCCGACCACCTTCAGGAAGTCCTCGCCGTAGTCGGCGGCCTCCTCTGGAGTGATGAGATTCTCGGCTTCGAGCTCGGGGATCTGCACCCGCTGGGCCGGAGCGGTCTGCATGGTCGCAATGACCGACTGGAGCTGTGAGACCTGCTCGGACAGCGTCTTGATCTGGTCCTGCGAGCGGACGAAGCGCCCGTGCATGGACTTGTATTTGTGCTCCCAGCTCTCGCCATCGGCGGGTGCGGGGGTCTCTGCTGCCGGCTGTACCGGTGGCTGTTCCGTGGGTTGGGCCTGGGCCGGGGCGCTCTGGGTGAGGCTGGTGGCTTCAAGCTCCGGGTTACCCTGCGGGGTAACTTCGGCGGGGGTCTCAACCGGTCCGCCATCGCGGAGCTGGTTGAACATCTCTTCCGACCGGGCTGCTGCTGCCCGCACGGCGGCGGGGATCTTCACATTCGGGTCGTTCTGGAGAGTGGCTTCTTTCACTTGCGTTTTCCTTCGATTTTGTCCGCGCTCGCGATGCACTCCGCCAGGAGCCCGTAGAGGCGCGCAGTTGCCTGGGCGCGTCCTTGGGTTACGGGCAGAAGGTCGAGGGGGGACTGGATGCAGTTGGTGATCTGCTGTGAGGAGTAGGCTTGAACCGCCGCGATGAACCGGTCCCATGCGTCTGGCATGGAGCGGGCAATCCGCGCGGCGGCAAGCTGGAGGTCTGTCTCGACTGTCACTTGGTGCGCCCCATCGAGAACAGGTTGTAGCCAATCTGGCCCTTGCCTGAAGCGTCGGCAGGGGTCTTCTTGGAGTAGTCGGTAATCGACCGCTGAGCGGGGCTCACCATCTGGGAGGAGGGAACCATCTGGCGCGCGATAGCCTTGGAGGAAGCCGTGCCCCGCCCAGCGATCTTCTTGTAGTCAGGGCTTTTCGCCATGACGATCAGAGAGGCTTGGCAGTGGTCGACCCGGTGAAGGGTGCCATGTGTGCCTTGCCGCCGACGACTTTGAAGGTGTTGTCGCCACCACGGCCGCCGGACGAGACCTGACCAGCCACTGCCGGGGCAGCGCCGTGCTGCTTGCCCATGACGCCGGTGCGGCCGCCCTTGGGAGCTGCGTTGTTGGCCGAGGGAGCGCGCGTGGGAGCTGCGACGCCAGCTTCGGCGGGCTGCACGCCCATCTTGCCGAACATCTTGCCCGAGCCGCCCTTGGCGCCCATGCCCATCTTTTCGGTTTTCTCTTTGCCCTTCGGCGCAGAACTGGTCGTTTTCATTTTGAACCTCAGAGTTTGAAGGGAGCCTTGCCCTTGGGAGCCTTGGGGGCTTTCGGGGCGCGGGGTTTTCCGGCCTTCCCTTCAGGGGGGAGGTAGGAAACGGGTTTGTCCTTCATCGCGGCTTTCTGCTCGCGGGAAGGCGTGAAGGGCTTGGGCTCAGCAATTTTCTTGCGAGGCTTCTTCAGGCCGAGGTTCATCCCCGACCCGCGTGTTTGCTTGACGACGGACTTCATCAGCTACCCCCTGAGAGTTGCGTGCGCGGGCCCATGTCGCCAGACGCACCGGTTCCTGCCTGTCCGCCCTGGGCGTCGGCTGCTGCACCCCCAAGGCCACCGTGGCCGGGGATGCCCTGTGCCATGGCCATCATCTGGGCCTGCTTCTCCTGGGCCTCGAGCTTCTCTTCCGAGGGCACGATCTCTTCGCCGTTCATGCCGATGGTGGTAGCGACGTTGCGCAGGATGGCAGCGCGACCCTTCGGCCCGACGATCTGCGCGTCGATGGGGTTGGCGGTGATCTGGAGGAACTCGAGCTGACGGGCCCGCTGGGTTTCCTTCTGGACCGCCACCGAGACGCCCAAGACGCGAACTTTCTCGTCCCCGTTCAGCATCCCCGTCGCGTCTGTGAGCATGACCATATCGAACAGCGCGCTCAGGAGGGGCTCCAGCACGTCGCGGTCGATATTGGCAGCCACGGTCTGGAGGATCTTCGAGGCGTTGCCCATGAGCATCGCCAGGCCCGAGGCAGTGCGGCCGGCACCAGAGCCAGCGCCAGCGCCCGAGAGGTACTTCGGAATGGCGCTGAGCTCGTCGGCCATGTCGACGAACGACTTGTAGACCCCGAGGAGCTCCTGTGCGTTGGATTCCGGCTGGAAGAACGTGATCGGCGGAGCGCCGTTGTTCCCCATCGGGTCGGTCTGGACGTGCCAGCGCTTCCACGGATACAGCTCTTCGCCGTCCTCGTCGTTTGCCAGCCGGTCATCGTTGACCACGACCTGCGGCCCCGATGCGATGGACAGGTTGTTGATGAGGCCGCGCAGGGTAGCGTTCCCAGCTTCCTGGATGTCGTTCAGGATGTCCGGCAGGCCATTGCCCACGGGCGTTCCAGGCACCTTCTCGAAGCTCGTGATGTAGTAGGGGTGGCGCTTGCGCGGCGACGGCGCGAGCTGGACCTTGATGATGTAGGGCCCGATGACCCATGCCTGCACGAAGTAATCGCGCAGCTCGTCCGGGATCATGCTCTCGTCCATGCCCGCTTCGAGCAGCAGCCGGCCCTGCACGTTGCCGGTGAACTCGAGGCAGTTGATGAGTCCCGACTCGTTCATCGTCGGGTTCTCGCGGCTCTCCTGCACGGCGCGCTCGGCGTCGGTGATGTCGATCTCGTCGTTGAGACCACCACGCCCGTAGAGGTCGAGCACCGAGCGGATCGCCTCGGTGTTGTAGCCCGGCAGGTCGAGAAGGTCGTTCAGGTCGGCGCGGGTGAGGCGGGTGCGCTCGATGACGGAAGCGTCCTCGATGTCGCTGACGCCGGGCGTCCACCAGATGTCGAAGGGCGAGACGCGGGTCCAGGTGAGCTTGGGGGTCTGTTTGATGCTGGCTTGGTTACCTTCCCAGGTAACCACCGGCAGGATGCGGACCACGGGGCCCTTGATCGCTGCAAACGGGAAAAGAGGCAGGTCGGTGATGAACTCCGCCAGCGCCTTGTAGAAGCCGCCTTCCTTGAGGATCTCGTCGAGCTTGTCCTCGGCGATGCGGGCACCCTGCTCAGCGCGCTTCTTGGCGGCTTGGCGGGCAGCTTCCACGAGCTGCATGGTGCGGTCGCGGATGGTGTCGATGTCCGGCGGCTGCCCCATTGCCTGCATGGACTGCATCTCGAGCTGCACGAGCTCGTTGACGGACTGCATGATCTGCGGCGGGATCTTCGGATCGTCGCTGGCGTCTAGGCCCCAGGGGCGATCGGGCGACAGGTAGACGTCGCGCAGGAGCGATGATGCGCCCCGGCACTTCATGGCAACGATGCGGGCGTAGACCTCGGACCCGCCAAAGCGCCGGATTTCGTTCAGCTTGTTCGCGTCGTACTGGCCGTTGAAAACCCGCAGGGCGTTCAGCAGGCGGTCCGACCAGCCGGCCATCGCATTGTTGCGGTGGCGCTTGTACATGTCGAACTGGCCACGGATGTAACTCGCGAGGCTGGTCAGACTCATGTCCGGGGCGTTTGCCGCATCCTGTGCAGCCGCCATCTCCTCGTCGCGTGCCTTGATGGCCGCGTCGAGTTCCTTGGGTCCGACGACGCGCAGAACTGCGCCGAGTGCTTCTGCCATAACTTTGTCCTGACTCTCGACGATCAAGCTATAAATACAGTACAACCGGGGTGGAAAGCAACTATTCACGCTCGAGGGGGCAGTATAGATGGCAGTAACGACGGGGCTAACATCAAGTAATAGTGATGTGATGATGCTGAAGCTGGCTCGTGAGATTGCGATGGACATCCAGTCCCTCGAAGATATTCTCAAACATCACGAGGTTACCGACGGTCAGTGGGACGAAATCCAGCAAAATCCAAGGTTTAGGGGTTACCTGCGTGGTGCTGTGGAGGAGTGGCAGAGCGCCACCAACACCCCTGAGCGGGTCAAGCTGAAGTCGCTGGCTTTCGTCGAGGAGGCGCTGCCGGAGTTCTTCGCCAGGGCCCACGACCCCAAGGAGCCGCTCGCGGCGAAAACCGAAGTTCTCAAGACCATCGCGAAATTTGCGGGTGTTGGTGGCACGGTCGAGGGGGCTTTGGCCGGGGAAAAGATGATCGTGACCATCAACCTCGGTGCCGATCAGCAGCTTCGGATCGAGAAAGATATTACCCCGCAGGTAATCGAGGGAGAGGCAGAATGAACGAGGAAGTCCAGGTCTACTGCAAGGATGGCAAATACCTCGCCGTGATTGGCGAAGAGGTGCTGCCCGTGACCAGCATGCTCGGCACCGACGGGGAAGAAGTCGACAACTATGAAAATGCAGTGGTCGTCGTCGCTGGTCCCGACAAAGACCAGATGTGGGTTACCATCGAGCTGGTTGGCCCCGTCCAGAGGGTGAGCTGATGGCTGACATCGTGAAGTTCCCCGGCATCTCTCGGCACGATCTGGACGCCGACTCGGTGCTGGAAGAAGCGATGGGTCACCTCGATGCCGTGGTGATCTGTGGCATCGACAAGGACGGCAGACAGTATTTCGCATCGTCGGTGGCCGATGGCGCCGACGCCCTCTGGTACCTCGAGCGCGCAAAGCACGCCCTCATGAAAATCACGGATGAGCTCGAAAATGGTCACGATTAACTACACCGCGCCGCCCACCTGTGCCGCCTTCATGAAGTCGGAAAGTTTCGGCCGCCTCATCGCCGGGCCTGTCGGTTCGGGCAAGACCACGGCGTGCCTATTCGAGCTGTTCCGCCGCTCTCTGGAGCAGGAGCCCGCCCCGGACGGCAAGCGGTACACCCGCTTCGCCATCGTGCGTCAGACCCTGAAGCAGCTCAAGGACACGGTGCTCAAGGACATCACCGGCTGGCTCGAGGGCGTGGCCAAGTACAAGGTCTCCGACAACACGATCTACGTCGACTTCGGCGACGTGCGCAGCGAGTGGATCTTGATCCCGCTCGACAACCCTGAAGACCAGGCCCGCCTGCTGTCGATGCAGCTCACCGGCGCGTGGATGTCGGAATCCATCGAGATGAACGTCGGCCTGATCTCGCCACTGGCCGGTCGCTGCGGGCGTTACCCCAACGCTGCGCTGGGTGGCTGCACCTGGCACGGGATTATCGCCGACACCAACATGCCCTCCGAGGGCTCGCCCTGGCACACGTTCATGGAAGTGAACACGCCGCCGGACTGGCAGATCTTCATCCAGCCCTCTGGCATGGCCGAGGACGCCGAGAACCTCGAGTGGCTTACCCAGACCCCCGAGACGCTCAAGCTGCCTGTGGACGACGAGCGTCGCCGCGCTCAGGGGCGCAAATACTACGAGCGGTTCATCCGGTCGAACTCAGCGGACTGGTGCAAGCGCTATGTGCACGCCCAGTTCGGCGACGACCCCTCGGGCTCGGCCGTGTTCCGCGAGAGCTTCAAGCAGAGCTGGCACGTCGTCGACGAGATCGAACCGGTCAGCGGCTGGCCGCTTCTGGTGGGACTCGACTTCGGCCGTGACCCCTGCGCCATCATCTGCCAGCCTGACCACCGCGGCCGACTCTTGGTTCTGGAGGAGATCATCGCCGAGGACATCGGTCTCGAGCTTCAGCTCCAGCGCGCCATCCGGCCGACGCTGATGCACGAACGGTACCTGGGCAAGAGCGTCTATATCGTCGGCGACCCGGCGGGCAAGCAGCGCTCCA
>JACCDU010048687.1_pt1 | contig 17939 bp, 20 predicted proteins | sample 7446081 | NCBI WGS metagenome assembly JACCDU01 (sample SAMN15323447, study PRJNA562643) | freshwater metagenome | isolation source: river surface water | place: USA:Blue River Watershed | collected 2017-08-17
GCGTGGCGCCGAGCGTCGTGACCTTGTATTTGGCGCTGACGTCGTTCCCGAGCAGTTTCTGCAGGTGACGCTGCGCCTTCTTTTCTTTCTCCGGCGTGTCGGCGGCTTTCGCGCGCGACAGCAGTTCGACCGCGGAGAAAAGGATGATGGCCGTCGGGTCGAGAGTGCAGACGTCAGTGTCTGCGACCAACGGCGCCAGAGGCTTCATGCCCTTCAGGCGGATCGTGCCGCCATTATTAGGCGTCGGCCACACGCGGAAATGCGTCTCATCGGCGACATCCCAGAAGACAGCGCGCGGGCCCTGCGTAGTGTTGCCGCCCGTCTGCGCTGAATAACATTCTTCAGGAATGCCAAATTCTAGTTTCGTCCAGCGGATGCTGCCGCTCGGGGCCCAAAACACCTCGCGGATCTGGTGGAAGCCAAGATCCGTCGGGTATTCGTAAATATATTGACCAGAGCCGGCAGCTATATCGCGGCGAAGGATAAGCGACGGCCACTGCCGCGCTACCCACAGCTCATATTGCGTTCTCGAGATGATGTATTTGATCGTCTCGAGAGCGTTAAGGCCCTGCGACGCCGTCAGCGCGTGGCCGGCTTCGGCGCGCACCGCGGTGACAAGGTCGGCTAGCGTTTTGCCATACATCCCAGGGCCTCTTTAGCGTTAGAGAATAGGGGACTTCTTCAGCACCCGGGGCGAGGTTTCGGCTTCGGCTTTGGTTTCGGCTTGTTCGCCATCACGTTTCTCCGGTTCGACGTCGTATCCCGCGGGATCGGGATCGAGGGGGTTCCACCAAAGCGGCGTCTGCGTTGGCAGCTTCGCGCCGGCGGCTTCCATCTCCATCTGCGGATTACGGCCCGGGAAGATTTCTTCCATCTTTTCGAAACCGTATTTCAGCGACAGACGATCTTTCTCTGCGCGCGATGACTGCGGAACGCTAACGAATGGCTTCACGTCGACGATGGCGTCCTCGCCATGTATCGAACGCAGCACCTCGATCTCCGGCCAGGAGACGGGTGAAAATTCATCGCGAACGACGACGCTGCGGAGATCACCGCCAAGACGGACGGCGCATGTGCAAAAATGCATTTCATTTCCTTTCGACACTCTGTGCACTCTTTGGTTGAGAGCGGCGGCGGAGCCGCGGGGTCGGCGATGGAACCGCCGCTCTCTGTCCCCGCGCCGACGGAGTGCGACATCGGCGCGGAGATTTCGTTTCATTGCCTTCCGCGAGCGCGGAAAGCGATGAAATATTTAAGCGATGTCGATCACAAGCGAGCTGTTAAGCTGCTTGGCGACCATCTGGCCCGTGCTGGTGATCGAGCGATACATCAGGAACTGGTTATACGGGCGAGCAGGCGTATGCTGCTTGCGCCATTCACCATCCATCTTCATCAGGAAGACGTTCTTGCTGTCCACCCAATAGCAGCGCTTCGACAGGTTGAGGTCGTCGAGCGTCGGGTCGTAGATGAAGTCGGTGTTCAGGAAGGACACCGTTCCGACCGACACGTCATGCGGCTTGTCGAAGCCCGTCATCGAGGTCAAACCGTTCGCACGGATTTCGCTCTCGAGGGCCTCAAGGAACGCCGAGCCGCAAACCGCAACGTCCGGCTGGCCGCCGTAACGCGTCAGCTGACGATACTCATATTGCAGCACCTTGATGAGGGCGCCACCCGCTGTGGTCGAGGACGTGACCGCATCGCCGCCGTGACCGGCAAGGGCGGAGTTCGCATCGACGGCCGTCTTGTAGGCGGCAGTGCGAGCGCGGTTACGCCACCACTTGTTGTCGACGTTGGACAGACCGCCGACCGTGCCGGCGACCGGGTTCGCCTTGATGATCGACGCGATGCCCGCCAGCGCCTTGGCGTCGGACGTGCCGTCACCGTAAGCGAGGGTGTTCATCGAGCGCGCATACTGCTCGCCGAGCGCGAAGAGCTTGTCTTCGAGCAGATTGACGAGGACAGTCAGCTCGCGCTGGCCATGGTTCGTCGTGTTCTCACCGTTCGTGTCGACGACAGAGATGCCATCGATTTTGAGTTCGGTGTGCGTCAGCGACAGACCGATGTGGTGCTCGCGCCAGGCGAAGGCAGCACGCTTGATGTTCGCCGGATTGAAGAACCCGACGGTGTCGTTGTGCGTGTAGCCCTTGACGGTATCGTAGCCACCGCCGTCGGTGAAGGCGCCCTCGACAGCAATCGAGATGTCACCCTTACCACCTGGGAATGTCTTCGCCTTGCGCTCCATCAGGTCCCACAGAGGACGCTTCTGAAGCGACTGACGGAACACGTCGCCCTTGGCAAAGTAGTAGTCTAACGCGGCATTGCTGATGTTAGTGAGTTGGTCGGCTGTAAATGCCATTTTGCTGATCTTTCACGTCAGCCGGCGCGGGATCTCTCCAATCCCATTTTCACGGCGTCCATAAGATTTTTAGGCGCCGTGCGCGCCGACGGTGTTTGGGGGTTGGCCCCGCTCGGAGATGGACGTGTGGCGCGCGGCGGAGGCGCGAATGCGCGGACTTGGCGATTTACTTCCTCGTAAGCAGCCTTCACGATTGCGATGGCTTCTTCCGGGGAAGAGACGCTTCCTCCGTGCTCGCGCAATAGCGCACCGGCTGTCCGTTGAACGAGACCGGCTTTCGCCTTGTAGTCGGGATCGCGCGCCGATAATTGGGCTTCATAATCTGACACAGCACGCTGCACGTTCTGCTGAACCTGTCCCACAAAATACTGTTGTGAGAGATCGTTCATGCGTGTGTTTTCGACCTGCAATCGCTGCTGATCGAAACGTGTGCGGGCGAACTGACGGGCCGCTTGCTCCGTGATCTGATTATCCCGCACCATCTGTGCGAGATCTTCAGGGAGAACGATGCCCTTATACTCCTGTGCATGCCGCACGTAGGGCGACACCATGTCGTAGAACGTATCATAATCTCCACGCCGCAATGTCGCAGCGATATGGAGAGCATTCATGATGTCGTCCGACGAAAGATCGTGCTGCATGGCGAAGTTCTGCAGCTCGGACCCGATCGTGGCCGGAGCCTCGAGTTGGGAAACTTGCTTGCGAAGTTCGCGACGATCTTTGAGGAGCTTATCGACCTTCTTGCGGGTTGACGCGGGGAGATCCTTGTCGGCCTCCTCGGCTTCCGCAGTCTGATCGGCGTCAGATTTTTCTTCGGCCCCTTCGGCCTGATCCTCTCCTTCTGGCTTGTCTTCAGAGGCCGGGACTTCCTCTGACGATTTTGCGGAAGGGTCTGTCGTTTCGCCGTCCTCGCTCGTGGGTTGAACCACCTCTAGGACTGCGTCGAGCAGCGAACCCTTCTCGCTCCCCTGGTTCTCGGAAGTCGAAGCTTCCGTAGACTGTGGGGCGTCAGCGACCGGAGCTTCGCTCTCGATCTCTGCGCCTTTGATCTGGTTGTTGTCGTCTTGCACTCTCATCTCCTTGTCGCTCGCCTCGCGCGATGAAACCGATGCTACCGTCGTGCGAAGGCGGGAAGTCGAAACTTCCTGCGCCTCGCTATTCTACACTAAAAATCTGTGAAATCTACCCCACCGGCGCCGGAGCGCCCATTGGTTGGGTGGATTTCACGCCGGGAGCCTCGGGTTTAGGCTGCGGAGGCCGTGGCGCGTTGTTCGCGCCCTGCGGCCCCTGTGCTGCAGGGGCGGGCCCGACACCGCCGCCAGCGTCGCCCTTGGCGCCGTTCTGCGCCATGATCGACGGCACGCCTTCCGCAAACGCCTCATCGACGTCAAGCTTATCATCCAGCCGCTTGATGGCTTCGCGCGCCAGGAACGTCGGCGTGACGCCCGGCAGCTGCATGAGGATCGGCGCCAGACGCTCGAAGTTCATCACAGCGAGCTGCTGATCCGGACGACCGGACGAACCGGCCTCGACTTCGAGATAGATATTCTTGGCGACAGCGGCTTTCGTCAGCGTCGGCCAAACGGCGCCTGGACCCACGACTTCCTTGACCGTATCCTCGGAGACGTTGAGGAGGAGGATCTCGCCGCTCGCACGCGCGAGAGCCGATAGGGTGTCGTCGATGTCGTCGACCGCAGAGCCGATGGCCGACGAACGGGACTGCTGCGCGACCTGTGTCTGCGTCGCCGTCGCGTCTGTCGTGCCGCCGAGATTGGCTTCCTGGTCGCCCACGGCGCGCATGAGATCCTGAAAAACAGGGTTCACTTCATAAATCGCCGGGTTGAACGGATAGCCGGCGATCGGCTGCAGCACGTCGTTGACGCTCTGGCCGGGCTGCAGACCGCTCAAAGCGATGAGCGCATTGACCGGGTGCGTGCGCAGCGCCTCAATGTCGTCGGCCGACAAAAGGCCTTCCGCATAGGCCGTCTTCGGACGAGAGGCCCAACGGTGCTCGCGCATGCCCTGGCGGCTGCGGTTCAATTCAAGCTGCATGTGACGGACGAGCTTAACGTCGCTCGGCGGATAAACTTCGCCTTCCGTCTCGTTGAACATGATCGGGAACCACGGCCAGAAGCGCGTGATCCACGGATCTGGCGCAGCTGGTTCGCGCAAGAAATCCGGATAGCCGTCGCAGACGACGTAAACGAGGCCGGTTTTCTTGTTGTAGACTTCCCAAACGAGAGCGCTTTCGCCGTCGCCCTTTTCGGCATCCTCGTCGCTGCTTTTGCCGCGTTCAAACAACGCACGGGCGCTTTCGTAGTCCTTGCCGACGTCGTCGCGGTCATAGGCCTGATAACTTTTCGAGACGTCGATGCCGTATGTCTCTTTGATCTCGTTGATCGAAAGACAATACTCTTCCGCGACCCAATCGCTGCCGACAAATTCGCGCAGCGCAACGCAGCGCGGGTCGACGATGATCGCGGTCGGTTTCGGGTAGGAGAACTGCAGGCCCTCGCGCAAGACGACTTCCGGCTCGCGACGAATGTCTTCGATCATCAGACGGAGCTGCTCGGCCTCGGCGCTGTCCTCTTGCATCTCGCCATCGGCGATGTCCGCGGAAATGCGCTCGATCTGGGCGAGACGGGTCTCGAGGTCGGTGAGGCGCGTGTCGTAGTCGGGCGAGCGGCCCATAACGCGCTGGAAGCCGACCTTCACCCAACCGACGCCGGCGGTGCACGCACGCCGCACGACCATTTTCATCATGGTCTTAAACGGCATGGTCTGCTCGTCGACTTCATACTCGTAAAGAAGCTCAAGCGTATCGGCGATCTTCTTAACCTGGTCGATCTCGGCCTTCGCGCGCTGCGCTTCAGAGATGACGTCCTGTGCGTTCTGGATGGCGACGGGATCCGGCGGCTCGGGCGGCATAGCCGGCTGGCCAGTGGCCGGGTCCATCAAAGGCGGCAGGCCCATCTGCATTGCCTGCATGGCCTGCTGCGCCGTCTCGGCGTCCTTGATCGTCTTCTGCGCCTGCATCAACGACTGCATCTGGCCATCCCAGACGGTCGAATAGAGGCGCTTGCGACGACGCGCGATGGCTTTCGGGTTCTTGGCGTAGAGAGACGCGACGCGCTGCTGCACATGGCGTAGCGTGATATTGGCGACATAACGGTCGTCCGGCGCATCATTGAAGTAACCGGACTTCGTCTCGCCCGGCCACTGACTGCCGGCGCAGAAACGCTGATCGTCGCGCATCTGCTTGAAGACGTCCTTCCAATGTTCCTTGGCGGACTTGACCATCTTGGTCATTGAGCTGACGAGAGCCTTGCGGCGCTGCGCAATCTCCGGCGCCTCGCGCGGGATCAGATCGCCACCCTCTGCAGTGTCTTCGGCCATCTGCGGATCGATCATCTATTCCTCCAAAGCAGCGGAACGCCGCCAGCTCGTTCGTCAAAAACCTTCGTGCCTTGCGGCGTGATTAGTTGGTCCTGGGAATTCCACGCCGGGGCGTCTGGTCCAGCGAATTGGCTCTCCGCAGAAAAACTTTCATGGTATGGCGTCTTCCATGCGTCGGGATAGTGCATCCTGTTGTCGTTGGGATTGACGGCTGTCTGTGCGCGCGGATCGCCGGCCATCAGACCGCGATAGAAGCCGCGCATGTCGTAATCCGTCGGGCCCCTGGCATCCGGGTTGAACGGCACATTGTTTGCGCCCACCCACGAGCGGAAAGCCTGCTCCTGCCCGGGAGGCAGGGCTGTCGTCAGATCTGCGTCCTTGACGCCCCAGCGCGTGAACGGGGACATGCGCGGAGCAGCTGCCGCCGATAACATCTCGGCGAGATTGGTTTTCATCACCAGCCTCCGTTGCGGACTTGCCGCGCGCGTTCTTGCGACCTTGTCTGGTCCTTAATCCAACCAAGTGTGTATTCTTTAGGGCCCTTCTTCTGCGCCGAAGCGGTGCGAGGGCGAACAGTTTTCGTTAAGCCGAGACCAACGTATGCGAACGCATCAACGAAGTCATCGCGGCTTGAGAACGGAAATTTCAGGATCTCATCACGCGCTTCCATGTACCAGGGCGCATAACTCGGCAGGTAAACCATCCCCATCGAAACTCGCGCGCGGATTGATTGCGCGCGCGTCATCTTGTCAGCGACGGGGACGATTTCGTCGATCGAACAAAACACGCCCCGCTCGAGCATGCGCTTGCGGAGAAACGGGCCGATCGACTTCGTGATGTGGCCGCGCTCCGCCCAATGGAAGAGGGGCTTGTATTTGCCATAAAGGTCGACGAGCTTTTCGACGATGACGTCGGTCGAGTAGTGCCCCCAGACGATGTCGTCCATCACCCAAATGTTGTCGTGCTCATCGACGCCGATCGGCAGGATGCAGGACTTGTCGCGCTCCTGCTTCGTTGAGACGGCGTGATCCGATGCGAGATAGAAGCGCAGCTGATCGTTTGGCGGCCGGTCGGTCGGGCGCGTGTAGACGCGCAGGCGATCGGCGTCGAAGAAGTTGCCCTTCTCCGGCGTCGGCGAGCCCTGGTAGAGCGCCTGGAAGCCGCGCGGATCCGCTTCGCGCAATTCGTAGAGATAAGAGACCGGAAACCGTTCAGGCCATAGCGCCTCGCCTTCCTTGCGGCCGAGGACGTCATTTTCCTTGGCCAAGGCCGGCAGGTCGATGATCTTCCACTTCTTGGCTTCCGCTGCAGAGTAGCAGGGGTTGTGCGGATCGGTGATGCGTCCGCATAGATCGTCTTCGTGCCAACGCGTCTGGATGAGAACGATGAAGCCCTCGTTCGTCATGAGACGCGTTTTTAGAACCTGGTTATACCAATTCCACAGTTTCTCGCGGGTCGTCGGGCTGTCAGCTTCGACGCGATCCTTGATCGGATCGTCGATGAGAATGCCGCGGGCGCCGCGACCCGTGAGGGAACCGCCACGGCCGACGAAGAACATCTTGCCCTTCTGGTCGAGCTCGAGACGATCAACGGAAGCGGCGCCGGCTTTCAACGTCACATCCGGAAAAATCTGCGAATAAACGGGATCCTGCAGGAGCGAGCGAACGTCTCGACCAAAATCCCAAGAGAAGCTCTCATTATATGTTGCAAGAATAAGAGACTGATGAGGATTACGGCCAAGGAACCAAGCAGGAAAAAGCCGCGATGTGAGCTGCGATTTGCCATGCCTCGGGCCAAGGTTGATGATGAGACGTTTGATCTTCCCACGCTCAACCTCCTCCAAAGCGGCGGCGATCACGCGGTGATGCTTCGCGACCAGATACTCGCTGACATCAGGATTTTCGTGATCGTCCTGTTTCGGCATCATCATCTTGGCGAAAGATATGAGGTCGTCGCGCGCCCCGAGGGCGGCGCGACGGCGCTTCAGCGCGAGCAAATATCTTTCTTCTGCCGGCGTCACTACTGTGTGACCTCTTCCGCTAGCGTGCCCTCCTGGGCAGGATTAAGCTGGCGCGAGGCTTCTGTCTGAATGTGCTGTATCATGCCGAAGGAAGTCTTCGCCGGCAGTTCGGAAAGGCCGGCCATTACGACGTTCAACTGATCAACAGTAAGTGTTAGAGTTATTTTCTTATCCATTTTCTGCACCTCATGGCGTTAGTAGTTCGGGTTCACTCGGCAGCGGAGCCCACGGGAGCAGAGCGTCCGCAAGTTGGTTTTGATTGCGAGCGATCTCTCGGGCGATACGATCATTGACGTGTTCTTCATATGCGCCAACAACAACCCCTTTGATCCACTCAAGCACCATTTCCTCCGTCAGCTCGCTGAAGGGAACAAAGGTCCCGTCCCCGGGGATGGTCTCCGGCGGGAACGGTGTCGCGCCGACAAACTCACCCAAATTGCCAGCTTCGTCAGCGCCGATCTTCTTCCAATAGGTCTGGACAACAACGTCCGACGTGCCGGCGATGGTTGCCGTCTTCAAGCCGGTTACTTTCCAGGTGTATGTGATCGACATGATCAGCCTTCCTATAAGTTTGCAGCGGCGATGAAGAACTCGTCGACATCACCAGGTGTCATGTTGAAAGCCGCACCAATCGCCTCCGTAAGCGGGTGGTCACGTTTGTAAATCGTGGCGCCAGACAAGAGCATTTCAGCAAGAAACTTCTCGTCCGGATCCGTGATCGTGTCGACGACTGCCTGCAAGGCTATCGGGATGAACCCGGTGCGCACAGCGGCGAGAGCATCTTCTTTCGTGATCATGCCTGCGCTCGCGGCTTGTTGATAAAACTGCCGATCGCTGATGTCGACGATAGGTCCTCGCGGCAGGGGATCGGCGGGCTCGGGGGAATTACCTTCCGCCAACCATGCCTCATATTCTGCCCATTCAACTTCACTCTCCGGCCCGATGATCGCGCCGTCGGTCAATCTCACTACCGCAACGGTCTCGCGTCGGGCTCTGTAATTAGGTGCCATTAGTTGTATCCATAGATGCGCGCAGTTCCGGAGATGTTTCCAGAGTCCGCGTATAGTTGGAAACCTGTGATCGCCACTTGAGAACCGGCATACCATCCGCCGCCTATCATTCTTCCCGCGTATCCTGTCGTATATACAGGCCCTACCAAGTTATATTCATACGCCTTGTTAGTATTGGTATTGTTTGTGTTATAAATCCTGACGGTCCCACTTATACCCGTTCCACCTGTGGCGGTGGTAATGAAATACCCTGGGTAGGTCATATATATGAACGCGCCAGACGACGAGTGGCCGGCGGATTGGTTGCTATTAAAGTATGAAAATACGGCGTTGTAGTATGTGCCTCCAAGAAACGCGCCACCACCATGTAACTGCATACATAACGTCCGAGACTGCGTAATCGGCAGCAAGCCGTCAAACTCGATCTCGTAGCTGCGATACCCCGACAAGCTCGTATAAGAGAGCGACGCAGCATTACTAACTGTGACGGTCGCGAGCAGTGTCCGGCCCCCAGATCCGACGATTGTTAGGTTATTGATCCTCGTTGTGCTGGCGGGGTCGCAGTAATAGTTGCCGTCGTTAGCATCGCGAAAAATGGTCCCATAGATCGTGCCATCAGAGCCAAAATACTTCGACCCGATCCACCGATCCTGATCGAGCACCTGACGCTGGGTGCCGCCGCCGTAAGAGCCATCCCAACAATATAGCGCGCCACCGAGCCACGCGAATTTCCAGCCGTAAGAGTTGGCGTGAAAGCCAACGTAGTTGCTATCCGAACCAATCATCAGGCTGATATTGCCGTTGGTGGGGCCGCCGAACTCTAGACCTTGCCAGCCGTTGCGCGACCCGGAGACCTTCCAAGAGCCATAGGAGCCGTCGTTTGGCGCGAAGTATGCAGAGTTGTTCGGTGAGTAGAGCGCCGTGTAGTTGTCGAACTGGATATATTCTTTGGCATACAGACGCCCGTTCGTCGTCAGGGCGTTCAGATTGGACGAGCTCGCCGGGTCCAGGTAGTAGCCGGTGTTGTTGCTGTCATAAAAGATTGGCGAGCGCGCTGATCCGTAAGCACTAAGATTGCCAGACGTGTCAAGGCGGCCTTGTTCGTTGTTGTTGGTGAAGAAGATTAGATTATGGTTCGTCTGTGTTCCGAGCGCGATGCCGCCAAACCCCGACGGGCCGAGAAATGCACCGTAAGTCCCGTCAGTGATTTTCAAGCCGTCATTGAGTGCACAGGATATGGTGATCTTGTTGCTAGGAGATGATGTCCCGACGCCTAATCGACCATTAGCAATGTCCCAGAACAGGTTTGATGATAAACTAACGGGGCTGGTTCCGTTACCAACAAGTATCTGACCGACCCCTAGCGTCGTGGCGCCTGTTCCGCCATGATCGACGCCAAGCGTGCCGATGACGTTAGAAACAGACGTAGGAACATTGATGAGCTGCGAGCCGTCAAGCGCCGGAAGCAAGCCGCTAGCATCCAGCTGAACAACATTGTTGGCGCCAACGCCGACATTTTTAGTGGCCGCTGTTCCGAGGCCCAAATTAGAACGGGAAGCCGCGGCGTCAGCCAGGTCCGCGAGATTGCTTGCCTTCTGCGCAGCGCCGACAATCCGACTGTCATCACCTGCGGCGCTCGTTCCGGCAGTTGTGCCGATATTGCGAGTTGCCGAGTTGCCGAGCCCCAAGTTGCTGCGCGCCGTCGCTGCGTTTCCAATATCCGAGAGATTGCTTGCGGCGGCAAGTTTCCCCGTGATGATTGTGTCTAACCCATCCAACGTCACTGATTTTATAGTGACGCCGTTCGCATCAAGCCAAAATAGTTTTCCATCGGCCTCGTTGATGGCGATTTGGCCGCTCAACAGAGCTGATGGGATATGGCCTGTGATTGTAGAGCGTAAAATCTTTACAGGGACGGACATCAGAATGTTCCCCCATCAATCGTTATTCCGGAGATTGATCCGCCCGTGATGACGACATTGCTCGCGTTCTGCTCGGCCATAGAGCCCAATCCGAGATTAGTTCTTGAAGCCACAATATCTGCCAGATCTGAAAGGTTCGCCGTCTTGACCAATTTCGTCGCCAGTGCAGTCGTCACTGTGCTCGCAAAATTGGGATCATTCCCCAGCGCATCAGCGAGCTCCTTCAGCGTATCAAGCGCGCCAGGCGCAGAATTGATAAGCGAAGCGAGTGCTGCGGACACGAAAGCGGTTGTCGCCAGCTGTGTCGTGTTCGTTCCGGCGGTTGCCGTTGGTGCGCTCGGCGTCCCGCTAAACGCGGGAGAAGCAAGCGGCGCCTTGCTGTCAAGTGACCCCTGCAATCCGCTGACGTCTGCGATAACATGACCGTGCGCCGCGGGAGCGAACGCCGAGGAGCTCTCAAGCGCCGCTGTTCCCAAACCCAACGCAGTGCGCTGGGCGCTAACATCGGCAGCTTTCAGAAGCGTGCGGCCCGCCGCCGTGCTGTCGGAGATCTCGGTCGCGACATGCGTGTGGCCTTCCTTCGACAAAGGAAAGCCGCCCGCCGTCGCGCCGTCATGCACAACGGCCGTCTTCTTCGTCGTGTCGACGGTGATCTCGCCCTCGAGACCCGTAAATGTGCTATGTTGGCTCGTCGTGCCACGTCGCCGTTTAATCGCTGTCGTCATCGCTAAACAGCCCCATAATCTGTGATTGTGCTTGGCGTATCAGTGATGAAGCCCCAATCCGCCAAATATTGAAGGTCCAGGAAACCCTCGAGCGTAGAGATCACCGACGCGGCGGAGGCCGACGCGCTTGAGGCGCTGCCCGCGGCCGCCGTCGCGGAAGACGAGGCGCTGCTCGCTGCAGCGGTCGCCGTTGACGCCGATGCCGCAGCTTCACCCGCCTTTGTGTTCGACAGCGTCGCGGACGCCGTCGCGCTGCTCGCTGAAGATGATGCCTCTCCGGCCTTCGTGACCGATGTCGCTGCGGCGCCCGTCGCCTCTGCCGCCTTCGCCGTTGCGATCGTCGCGCTACCTTCGGCGCTCACCGCCGCAGCAATAGCCGCCGCCTCGCTGTTCTCCGCCGTCGTCGCCGCGTTTATAGCAATGGTCGCCTTCGCCGATGCCGTCTGTGCGCTGCTCTCGGCGCTTACAGCGGCGGCGGAAGCAATGCTCGCCTTCGACGTTGCCGTCGCGGCGCTCGCGGCAGCATTCGTCGCGGCGCTAACTACTGCGGCCTCACTGTTCGCCGCAGCGGCAGCGAAACTATCTGCCCGATGCGCCCACCAACGAGCGGACCAATGTTCGCCGCTGACGCCGGTGATCGCCAAAATATTTGGCGGGATCTTGTCCGGCATGTGCTCGGCCCATACGACCGAAACATCAGCCCAATCTTCCGCCACCGCAGCGGCGCCGCTCGAAGCGTTCGCCGCTGACTGCGCAGCCGTCTTCGCAGAATTGATCTGGACAATCGCGGCGTTTGCCGCCGTCACCGCAGCGTTGGCGTTAGCGAGGGCGCCATTGACACCAGACGCCACTGTGGCCGCTGACGCCGCCGCATTGTTCGCCGCCGTCTGCGCCGCGTTCTTGTTCGTCAGAGCATTCGCCGCCGACGCAGCAGCATTCGTTGCGGCAGCTTCCGCCGCGGCGCGATCGTCCGAAACGCTCGACTTGAACTGCGAAACAATGCTCGCAGCGACGCCAGGCGCGAAGCTGTCCGTCGTAACGATCCCGTTTTTCAGGCCACCGTCAGTGCGACGAACATCGGCAAGCTTATTGTCAATCGTATCCAGCCCGGCGAGGACCTGGTTAAATTCCGCATCAAGGCGGTCGCCGGGTTGCTGTTCCGTCGGATGGTTCGTCGACCAGCTCGTGAACGAAAACAGGCGGGATAAATTGAGCGCCATGCCAGAAAAACGCCTTTCGCCTTTGGGCGATAATTCACATCATTTTCATGTGATTTGTCAAGTGCATCGGGCGATGAAAGCGAGGAACGGCAGGGGAGAGAATATGATCCTGTCGACCGATTGGGCTCGAAAAGTTGGGAAGCGACAAATTTTCTCGGGGCGTCTGACCACGATTTCCAGCGGCGGGGCGGGGGCGGCTAGGGGGTGGACTGGCGCGCCGCCGCATGGTCAAGCCCAAGCAGCGCGCCCTGGTGCAGGGAGTGCTCGGTGCAATAAAATCAATACGTTATAAAGGGGCTAGGGGGTGGATACAGGACCATTGCGTGACAGGCGCCGGATCTCCTCGTCCAGCTCGGCGGCTGTCATCGAGGACAGATCGCGGCCTTCATCCGGCAGGCCGGCGGCTGATTTGCCAACAACACCAATGGCTTCCAGTAATGTGCGGCTCGCCTGGCCACGCGCTGCGGCAGGTGCATCGAGGTCCTTGCAGATGCCCATGAGCGTTTTGATCGCCAGCTCGCGGATAGTATCTTCAATATTATCAGTCACTTAGCGCTCCTCGGGCCTCGAGCTCGCCGACAACTTCGGCTAATTTTCTGCCGCGCGCCGACCTGCACATCGTCGTCAACTCCCTTTGCACGGACTTAGGTAATTGAGGGACAATGTGCTCCAATTCGCTGACAATTTGGCACTCTAACGACCGGCGCGTCATGCCCATCGGCACGCTGTTCTTGCGCACCAATGGCCCGCCGATCTTCTGGATCCGGTTCTCCAAATTCCGTTTGCCGCCGTGCTTGTGGCAATAATCCGAGCCCTGCATAGCGGGACAGTTGCACCGCTTGCCTGTAGAGCGCGCTGTGCCCTTGCACTGGCGCCTGGCGCTGCCTTCCTCGAACGGCGCGCCGAAATACGTCTTGTGGCGCACGCCATCGAGAAAATGGCCGTTGTCCCTCGGTCCGACATTCTTCGCCGGCGTTCGCCAGCTTGCACGTCTTGACGCCATAGCCTTTGATCCTATTCCACACAAAATCTCTGTGAATTGTATCCAAAAAGAAGGCCCTCGCAAGAGGGCCTCAAGTCGGGGAGAAGTTTTGTCATCACCGGCTGCAGGCAGTGCCGATCTCTGTCGTCTGGCACAGCGTCACCTGGTTCTGCGGTTCATACTGCAGCGGCGCGCCTGTGCCGTGCGCCTCATAGGCGCCAGCTTGCGGAAAGTAGGGCATGCTCTGCGCCTGCTGTGTAATCCGCTCGTTGGCGTAAACGTCCAAATACTCATCAGCGCACGCCGGCGCCGACAGGACCAATCCAACAATCACGAAAATCTTACGCATGGTCTCCTCCTGTCCTTTCGGACCTTAACCGCCGATCAGGCCATCGGCTAAATCACGATCTCCAATCACACCCGCATAGAGCCGCATGGCGTCGAGCTGATCGAGATACTTAACCCGCTTCTCCGGGTCGCGAAGGGCGATGATCTTCTTCACCGCGCTCATATCAAACCCAAGGCCCTTACCGGCCTCTACCAGCGCCTTCATGTCCTGCCGTAGGGCATCCTGCCCATCGAGGATCTCAACCACCTTGTCGGCGATTTTTTCCAGCTTCTGCACATCGACCGAATTGTGCCCCGGGCCCGTAGCGGCCTCAACGTCCGTGTCGCTCATTTCTTGCACTCCTCGTTTTCATCACTCGACCAAACCTACACATCGGCCCACCCACCGTCAATCGTCATCCTGTCACCCCGCCTCACTGTCACCCGGTTCAGCAGTCCGAGACGGATCCGTCCTCAACCTCCGAGCTCGTCCACCCATCCACCCGTCCGCTCGTCCACCCACCGGCCGAGTGTTGTGTAGTGCGTGCGTGGCGCCCCTATGTAATAGGGCGCCACCACGCACACACTTGCGTGGTCAAACGACCTTTTTTCGTAGTCAAAAGGCCCTTCTGCGTAGTCAACGACCCTTTTTGCGTAGTAAACGACCCTCCGTGCGTAGTGCATTTTGTCGGCTTTCCGTTTTTCGTAGTCGACGACCCTTTTTGCGTAGTAAACGACCCCTTCTGCGTAGTTCTTTTCATGACAAACTGTCAGAATGGGCTCGACCCATCCGCTTTCGCCCCCTCCTGCTGCACAACTTCAAGCACCTCGACGTTGTTGCGAGACGGGTTGCGGACCGAAGTTTTGCGCACCAAACCGCGCTGGATGAGCGCCCCGAGGATGGCTTTTGACTGCTTGTCGTTGACGCCGAGAGCTTCGCCGAGGGTGATGCTGCCGGGCAGGTTCGCACGCTGGCTCAACCGCACGGCGCCGTTTCGAGCGATGGCGTCGGCGATCTGGTCGGCATAGAGATTGAGCCGTGCGACGTCATTGGTGAGGTCCTGCGGCTGGATGGGCGCGAGGACGCCGACGCGCTGCGGCACAAATTCTCCTGTGCGCGGATCGGTCGCGGTGAGGTTCACCGTGTGCCATTGGAGAAAGCCCATCGCGCCGGCGCGGCGTGCGTCATAGTTCGCCTTGCTGTGGCCGATGCGGACGATCTGCTTTGTCTGCTCCTCGTTCCATCCGAAGCGGTCCACATCCGACGTGTGCGGTCCGGATAGGAGAACCTGGGCGCGAAAGGCTCCGACGATGGCCGTCGAGCCGCGGGACGCATAGAGATCATCGTCCTCTGATGAGGCGCCTGATTTCGATGTGTGGTGGAGGACGGCGAACGACGCGAAAGCTGCGCGGGCGAACTCGTTGAGATAATCCATCACCTGCTGCATCTGGCCGGCGTCGTTTTCATTGACGCCCGACATGGCTGACGAGAAGGTGTCGATGACGACCATCGCGATCTCTTTGTTCTCCGCGACGCCGAGCATGTGTTTGAGGAGCTGGGCGTAGGACCGGCGCATCGTGTTGTTTTGCATCTGGACGAGCTTGATGTCCGAACCGGCGACGATGTGGATCTCGTGCTTCTTGTCCTTCGGATTGAGGTTGAAATAGCTCTCCGTCGCGAGGATGCGCCTGCGGATTTCGGCCCGGCTGTCCTCATTGCTGACGAAGACGACGTCGCCCGTCCAATCGGGAACGCCCCAACCGAGGAGCTTGTCGGTCTCATATGCGATCGAGAGGGCGACATTGATCATGAACGCCGATTTGCCGGCGCTAGGCTTTGCCGCGATCATCGTCATCACGTCTCTGTTGAACTGCGGCAGGATCGTCGGCCTGATGAGCAGCTCGTCTGTTCTGTCCGCCTCGAAAGGGCGCGCGTCGAACTTCTCCTTCGCCTGGTAGGGCGCGGCGTAGGGCGGCAAGTGCGCTTTGAGCTGCGCGAGGAGGTTTTCGCTTTGCTTCTCCTGCGACGGTTGGGCGTTAGGGTCCATCGGCGGCAAGTCGTCATCTAAAAGCGCGACCGCCGCCTGCTGCCGGGCTGCGTCATGCAGCGCCGTGTTGCCGCGCAGCTCCAATTGCTTGCGGATAAAGCCGGCGCCGGTGCGACACGTATCCAGCGAGAAGCTGTTCCAAACGCGCTCGGGCTCGCCGGGCTTCTGGTCAATCTTGTTCGACCAATCAATCCAGAGATCCTTGCCCCAATCGGCGCCGGCAGATGCGCCAAAGATCGCATGACCCATCTCAACCCATGCGTCGCGCGTCAGGAAGGCGTCGTCGTTTTCTATGTTCGAAAGCGCCTCTTCGAGCAGCGCCTGCGGCATCTGTTCCGCGTGTCCTGCGCCCGATGAAAGCGACGCCGGGCGCGCGGAATTCGTCAGCCGGCATTCGATGCCCCTGGACCGCAGCAGGTCGATCGTATGGGCGCCAATCGTGCGCACGTCGTCCTGCGTCAGGGAGGGCAGGTCGATGAGGCTCGGGAAGTCCGTCCACTCAAGATCAACGCCGCCTTTGTCAGAGCGCGGCCCCAGCACATGAAGCTGCCGACCATGTCCTGTAAGTATTTCAGCAAGCAAGGCATGATCGCCGTCTACGCCATCCGGACGCTGGATCTTCCAGCCGGCGATGTCTTTCTCGGCCTTTGCGAAAACGAAAGCGCAAGACGACGATCCCGGGCGATAGCGCATCGGCGCATCGGGATGACGCTTGCGGATATAGTCGCGGATGGCGTCGGCCGCATCGGAATGCTCCACGTCGATGACGACGAGTCGGTCGAGCCGCATGCCGACATTGGCGCCGGCGCCGACCCGCTCGATCAGCTCTTCCCGGCCATAGGATCTGTCCTGCCAACCGTGATCAATCGGCCGTTTATCCCCAGGCGCAAGCGGCAGAGTGTCTCGAATAAAACCTCCATCGAGAAGCTTGGTGAGCCTATCGATGTTCTTCCCTTGATCGTCATTATGTTTCGACATAAAACCTCACAGTTCGGATGCGGCTGTCTTGTTGGGTTTTTGGATTGGTCTCCTTCCCCGATGAGATAGAAGACCCCGAGCTTTAAAAGGCCGATCGGGAACAGGCGCCCGGTCGGCCTTCGTATTTCTAAGTCCTGTAGCCGCGAAGCGCTTCCGACACGCGGCCCTGGTTCACGTTGAACCTTTTCCCAATTTCCAGCTGCGACATTGTCGGGTTGCTGTAAGCGAAGTCACGGATCTTCTGGCGCAGCTCCGGCGTGATCGGCGCGCACGCGGGTTTCGCGACACGACGCGATCTGCGGCGAGAGATCTCACCCGCAAGACGACGCAGCACATCGGAAACATCGCTCGGCAGGCGATCATCTTCCGACAAAAGAATAAGCGAAGATTTCACTTCAGGTAATCTCATTCCTTCTTCTCCAAAGCGGCGCGGGCGGCGCGGAGGTCGCTACTATCCGACGAACTGTCAGACTTTACTTGACTGTTCATTCCTTTTCTCCCCTATGAAAGGCGCGCGCGGCGCGTGAATAAGCCCTCAAAGCCTCAATAACGTCTAAGCGCGACACGCCAGCTATCTTGGAAACAACTCTATACCCCTCTTGGTCGTCCATTTCTTCGTCTACATTATCAAACCATATACTCATTATTCTCTTTTGTTCTTCAGTCATCCCTTCTCTCCCCTATAAGCAGCGCGGGCGGCGCGGAGGTCGCCAACTTTTATGAATGGCGTAATTGACGTTTCGTCGTATAAGTCATCCGACACAATGATGTCAGAAAACGGTTTCAGCGCAGCTTCAAGTTCCGCGATGCGGGCGCGTAAGGCATTTAGCTCATCCAAACGGATTAGATAATCGTCAGCATCCTTCTGATAGCCCGCAATCCGTCGCGCCTGCGCCTCTAATGCGTCAGCGGCTTCATCACATGATGCATATGCGTCAATATCCATGCAAGCAGC
>JACCDU010370393.1_pt1 | contig 17938 bp, 28 predicted proteins | sample 7446081 | NCBI WGS metagenome assembly JACCDU01 (sample SAMN15323447, study PRJNA562643) | freshwater metagenome | isolation source: river surface water | place: USA:Blue River Watershed | collected 2017-08-17
GCATGACGCTAAGTGGTGGCGTGACAATGCACAAGGATGGGAGATTCGTGTTCTCTACACATCCCCACCAGCAAGCAAGCCGTGGGTAGAGCTAGATCACGACGACATCCATGCTTTGATGAACGAGTTTTTTTACCCAGGTATGCAGCCTTATGGGGCGCATTTTGCAAACTTTGCCAAAGCCATCGAAGCCAAGCTGAAGGAAAAAAATTCGTAATGTTTCCAGTTTTGTGCTATAATCTAGCACATGTCGGAAACACCTTATAGGAGCAAAGAATGAAAAATGTTCTTGATTTAATTGTTGAACTCCGAGGGGGAATCCCAGAGTCTTGCGATTTTTGTGATCAAGTTTTTACAGAAAGTAGACAACCTGTTCCAGAAGAAGCTGGAGAATGGGCTTGTACAGAGTGCTTGACAAGATGGGAAAAAGAAGAACAAGGTGGTAAGACATGATGTATCAATGTATGTATTGTGGCCTTAGTTCTTCACATACAGCTATTGGTAGTGTATTACCTCAGTGCCAGTGCCGTTGGAATCAAAACAGTAAGGATATATCAATGAAACGAGAAGATACAATTCGTATGATTAAAGAAGCTGGAATAAGTACCGGAGGACACCCAATGAATCCTTTAAGTATCTATCCAAGTGATCTTGAACGATTCGCAGAAATTGTCAGGAAAGACTATAGCTTTACTCATGCACAAATGTGGCTTAAGCGTTTTGATGATGCAATTAAAGCAGAGCGCGAAGAATGTGCTAAAGTATGCGAAAATGCAGATTTACTAATGAATAGTACTTTTCAAGGTGTAGCTGAAGCAATTAGAGCAAGGGGGCAGGAATGATCTATAATCCATTTAAGCCTCACATTGTTGAGCACAGTGACGGATACACTGTAAGAAGGTTTTTTATTTTCTCAGGCTGGGAATGTTTCGATAGAAATGCTACAATGTGGTGGTGTATGGAAGAGTATTATCGAAAGTACTGTTGGCTGAAAACGCTAGACGAGGCAAAACAACTGTTGGCAAAAGCCAACAAAGGAAAGGTAGTGTACCAATGAAACACCCAGAGATTATCCACCGGCCAGATGTAGAGCTTGGAGAACCATCTTATGAAGTAGACGATCTTAAGTTTTACTGCACATGCGGTGCCTGTCCAGAGCAGTATGACGTCTACCGAAAAATTTCTGAAGAAAAATACGAAATGGTTTGCTATATCCGGCTGAGACATGGTAAACTAAGAGCAGACTTCCCAGATGTAGGTGGGATTCAGATCTATGAAGCCTACTGGGAAGATGATCCGTGTCTTGGAATTTTTCCATCAGAGGAAGAGAGAGAGTATCATTTGAACAACATCGCAAAAGAAATTGTACAAGCTCTTGATGCGATTGCACTTAAGAAAGGATAATCATGACAGAACGTTCAATGGCAACTATTCGTAAGATTGATTCAATCGATCCAATCGAAGGAGCAGATGCAATCGAAGTGGCTACCGTTGGTGGCTGGAAGGTTGTAGTAAAGAAGGGGGAATTCCAAGTAAATTCCCTTGCAGTGTATCTAGAGATTGACTCTTGGGTTCCAAACGAACTAGCACCATTCCTTACTTCAGCAGGTAAGGAGCCTCGTGAGTACAATGGTGTAAAAGGTGAACGCCTTCGTACTGTAAAGCTACGTGGTCAAGTGTCACAAGGTCTGTTGCTTCCTATTGAGCCAACCTGCAAGAATATTGCAAGCGAACTGATTGAAGATCTTGACGTATCTTTTCCACTAAACATTCAGAAATGGGAACGTCCAATTCCTGCTCAACTAGCTGGTAAGGTAAAAGGTAACTTTCCTTCGTTGGTTCCAAAGACCGATCAAGAACGTATCCAGAACCTAACAAAGCAATTTGAAAAACTACAAGAGCATCGTTGGGAAGTCACCGAAAAGCTCGATGGTTCATCTTGCACATTCTATCTTGACAATGAAGATCAATTTCATGTGTGCAGTCGTAACCTAGATCTAGAGCGAGACGAGAACAACTCTTTCTGGAAAGCAGCTATTAAGTATGACATTGAAAACAAACTTCGCCTGAATAAGTGCAAAGGTTTGGCTCTTCAAGGAGAGCTAGTCGGTGAAGGCATTCAGGGCAATCAGTACAAGACTGAGCTTGACTTCTATGTCTTTGACATCTATAATGTAAATATCCAGCAATACACGCTACCTGCTTCTCGGCAGTCTGCATGTAAGCTGTTGGGTCTAAAGCATGTCCCTATTCTGGAGATGGAATTTGATATCTCTAAGATGCAGGTGCAAGATCTGCTTAAGATGGCTGAAGGCAAGAGCATTCTCAATGGATCAGAGCGAGAGGGCATTGTATTCAAGTCAACAACAGATCAGCAAACTAGCTTTAAGGCTATTAGCAACAAATGGTTACTGAAAGGTGGTGATTGATTGGCTTTCTTTATTAGACACGAAAATTGCGAACATTGTGGGAGTAGTGACGCTAAGGCTGTCTATTCAGACGACAGTTGGCATTGCTTCTCTTGCAAGAAGGGCAGTCTAAGTCAAGAGTACAAAGAGGCTCTTGACACAAACAAGAAAACAAAGCATAATTCAAGGGTTAAGAGTTCATTTGGAAAGGATCAAAAAGATATGGAAATCAAGCCTAGCGCTAAACCTGCTCTGACTCAAGAAGAGATCGAAGAGATTAAAGAGGAAACATCGACAAAGACCAAAGGCTTTCGTTCAATCGAAGACTATGTGACTTCATACTTCGGTGTTCGTCATGCCTACGATCAGGAAACTGGTGACGTTATCGAGCAGTACTATCCCTGTACTCAGGATGGTCAACTAGTGGGTTTCAAGGTTCGTGAAGTACCTAAGAACTTCTATTCTCGTGGTCGTACTGGAGCAGATTGTGAGCTGTTCATGCAGTTTCGTTTCAATCGTGGAGGCAAGTACATTCTGATTACAGAAGGTGAAGTTGATGCCTTGTCTGCATTTCAGATGCTCAAGGAATACAATAGCGGTCGAGGCTCAGATTATGAAACCGCTGTAGTTAGCCCTACAACCGGTGCTAATTCGCACAAGCAGATCGCGGCTCAGTACAAATTCTTTGATACGTTCGATCAGATCATCTTGTCTTACGACAACGATAAAGCTGGTCAGGCAGCTATTGAAGAGGTAGTCAAAGTCCTGCCAAAGGGTAAGGTAAAGATCATGCAGATGCGATATAAGGACGCAAATGAGTATCTGACGAACAACAAGGCTTCCGAGTTTATTCGTGACTTCTATGGTGCAAAGCGCTACACCCCTGTAGGTGTTGTAGGCTCAGGCGATTTGTACTCAAAGATCCTAGAGCAAGCTGTTGTACCAAAGGTGCCATTTCCACCATTTATGAAGAAACTAAATGAAATGCTGGTAGGTGGTTTACCTCTTGGGCACATTGTCAATATTGCCGCAGGTACTGGGCTAGGCAAGACCAGCTTCGTTAATGAATTGATCTATTTCTGGATCTTTCATTCACCACACAAGATTGGCATTGTATCGATGGAGCTTGATTCAGGTCAGTATGGCGAAACAATCTTGGGTCGTCACCTGAGTCGCAAGCTATCTCTGATTCAAGATGATAAGCTCAAGAAGAATTATATTGAGTCAGATCAAGTAAGACAAAAAGCACAGGAGCTATTCTATAATGAAGACGGTCAGCATCGATTCTACCTTCTGGACAATCGTGACGGTAGTGTCGAAGAGATTCAGGACACAATTGAAGAACTGGTTGTATCTTGTGGTTGCCGCATCGTTGTGCTCGATCCTCTACAGGATATTCTTGACGGTCTGACAATTGACGAGCAAGCTGTATTTATGAAGTGGTGCAAGGGGCTTATCAAGAGTCACAATGTAACCTTGATCTTCATTAACCACATTCGTAAAGCAGCTTCTGGTGGTGCTAATTCAGCCAAAGGCGATATGTACATGGAAGAGGAAATTCAAGGTAGCTCGACAATCATCAAGTCAGCTTCTGCCAATATTCTTCTTAGCCGTAACAAGTATGCCGAGGATGAAATTGAACGTAATACGACTAAGGTCATGCTCAGTAAGAACCGCATTTGTGGTCTTACAGGCCCAGCAGGTGAAGTTTACTATGAAAATGAAACACACACGCTGTACGACAAAGAGTACTACTTCACTTCAGTCAACCCACAGACGATTGACTAAATTTTTGACATAGTTGACAAACACCCTGAGTTGCGATATACTCAGGGTTGTTTTCATTTGAAGGGGAAGTTATGCGTTTTATTGTTGACATTGAATCCACAAATCTTCTGCAAAACGGACTGGATTACACTTCAATGCCATACCGACTCAAGCCTGACTACAAGGTTTGGTGTGTAGTCTTTCGTAACATCGATACGAATGCAGTCAAGACTTTTGTGAAAGAGGATATCTCAAAGGAAGCTATCAAGCACTTCCTGAAGGATTGCACAGAGCTTATTGGTCACAACATTGTCACCTTCGATTTGCCTGTCCTGAAACTATATGATGTTCTGGACTACGAGATTGGTTATCCCGGTCAGCCTAGCACCCTATTCGGTAAGCCAGTTACTATTACTGACACACTGATCTGGTCTAAGCTACTCAATGCTGATCGCTTTGGTGGTCATAGCCTAGACGCTTGGGGTAAGCGCCTTGGCAATTTCAAGACTCATTTTGAAGAGTGGGATCGATTCTCTCAAGAAATGCTTGACTACTGTATTCAAGATACTAGTGTCAATAAGTCAATCCTAGATCACCTTATCGAAGAGCAGGGTGGGCATGATTGGACTCGTCCTTACACTATGGAAATCAAGCTGGCTGATCTAACCCTTCGCCAAGAGCTGTTTGGTTTTCACTTTGACAAGGAACTGGCTTACAAGAATGTTGAAGAGCTGGCACAAATGATGCAGGCTATCGCAAAGAACGTAGATCATCTTCTACCAAAGAAGAAGCTACCAAAGATTGAAGCCAGCTTCTACCAAATGCCAAAGATTCGTTTCAAGAAGAATGGCGAGCTGTCTGCTAATATGCTGAAGTTCTGCGAAAAGGTTGGAGCAACTATTTCAGAAGATCATAAGACTATTACCTTTGATGGCAAGGTCTTTCCGATCACTACAGATGAACCTCTGAAGACTGAAACAGAAGCTACAATCGAAGACATTGATGTAGTCAAAGGCTACCTGCTATCTCTTGGCTGGATTCCCACCGAAGTAAAGGAACGAGATCTGGTTAAGAATCAAGACAAGACAGCCAAGAAATACAACGAAATTGTTGAAGCAATTGATCGATATGTAAAGCAGACTGAGACTTCTGTTTTCAGAGAACTTCGTCTAGAGCTTCTTGAGACTAGTATGGACGCCCTTCGGGATTGCTTGCTTGACCGGATTGACAATGCAAAGCCAATCTATGTGCCCACTACACCAAAGCTGACCGTAGGCGTTGAAAAGGAAATCTGCCCTAATCTGATCGATCTAGGTGAGAAAGCTGAGTTTGTCAAGGATGTAGTTAGCTACTTTACCTACCGGCACCGCAAGAACGCTATCTCTGGGGGTGTTCTAGATGAAGACGGAGAGCCTGTTACAGGCTTTCTAAGCGCTGTTCGTGAAGATGGACGTATCCCTACCCCAGCAGACACTCTAGGGGCTAATACAGGCCGCTATCGACACAAGGTTGTGTGTAACATTCCTCGTGTGACTTCGCTGTATGGCGAACAGATGCGAAACCTGTTTGGATCTGGCAAAGGCTTGTGGCAACTGGGCTATGATTTTGCTTCGCTTGAAGCTCGTATCATGGGGCACTACGTTATCCCTTACAAAGATGGTGCGAATCTAGCCAATGCGCTTGTTGCAGAAAAGCCAAACGATATTCATAGCATCAATGCTCGTAAGCTAGGTATTGATCGCAGTGCAGCAAAGTCGTTCAGCTATGCAGCTATTTATGGAGCACAACCAAAGAAGCTGTCAAAGATGCTTGGGATTACTGAAGCAGAAGGTCGGCGCTTGTTCAATGAATACTGGGAAGCTGTACCTGCACTCAAAGAGCTTAAGAGCAAGGTAGAGAAGACATGGGAAGCCAGCGGTAAGAAGTACATTCCGGGTTTGGATGGACGCCGGTTGTCTACTCGCAGTAAGCATAGCTTGATCAACGTTCTGTTTCAGTCTGGTGGTGCTATTTCTGCTAAGTGGTCTGCTGTTCGGTTAGCTCAAGCAATGGAAGAGAATGGTATCCTTGGTGATCCATTCAAGGATACAAAGAAAGACGCTAAGGTCTGGTGGTTGATTCACATGCACGATGAGCAACAGATGGCTGTACACCCTTCGCTACTGTCTGTCAAGACGTTTGCTTCAGAAGAAGAGGCAAAGGCTTTCACCAAAGTCAACGAAGGTTGCAGTGCAGTCGGACATGGCTCAAAGGGCGCTTATGTAGGCATCAAGACTCTTCCTGTAGAGTGCATTGCAAAAGGTATCGAGCAAGCTGGCAAAGAACTAAAACTTCGTGTAGAATTAGGCTTTGAATGGATTCCCGGTCTGAACTGGGGTCAGTGTCACTAAAAAAATTCTTGAAAGGTATTGCAGAATCCAAATTTTTGCTGTACAATTCAAGCATTGAATGAAGAGACTATAGCTCAGTTGGATAGAGCAACAGCCTTCTAAGCTGTGGGGCGGGGGTTCGAATCCCTCTAGTCTCGCCAAGTAAAGGCAAGGTCGCACCTTGCATCTCAGATAAGAGAATGTTATCCCATCAGGTGCAAAGCCTGTCCATAAAATAAGTCCCGCTTCACTTGTTGCTTCATTCCCTAGGAGTTAGCAGTGCAAAAGAGCGCTATATGCCTGTGTAAAAAGCAACGCATATAGGTAAAACATACGAGTGATGGTGGACTTCGTATGCGGATATTTTAGACCTGCGGATTGTCGTCCAAGTAGCCGGAATCACATAGCCCCTGACGCTGTGCCGAGAACAAAGACAGTATGAAACCAGTTTAGGGGCTGGCGACATGCTAAAATACACTGGTGATCCTCGTAAGAGGGTCATTATCTGGTTGACAGGTGTAACAGTGTATTTTAGTATGTCGAAAGGAAACAACATGAAAGTTTTGATTGGATCTAAAGCAAGTAGCAAAAACTGTCTTCGAAAAGGCTTGACAGATGGTAGCAAAACTGCTATAATTCAGTCAAACAAACCGTGGTCACTTCGGTCAAGTGACATTTACACTTTGGAAACATTTGGAGAAAGGAAAAATTATGCCAATTCGTAAACTCACTGGAACCCTGCTTTATGTTCAGGTACAAACACCAGTTGATTGCTATACAAAAGAAAAGGGTCAGGAGTGGAAGGCATCTATTTGCGTAGATGAAGATACTGCCGATCTATGGGATGAAGACTACTCAAAGCAACCTGCCACAGCAGTTAAAACTTCAGAGTTTGAGTCAAAGTACAAAGTACCTGCACCATTCCCTGATGCAAAAAAGCAGTATATCATTACTCTTCGTAAAAATACCAAACTAGGTAATGGTAACGATGTTCCTGAGATCTACCAGCCAAAGGTATTGCTACCCCAAGAGGATGGTTCAAACAAGGACGTAACACATGAAATCCTAGTTGGCAATGGCAGTAAGGGCAGCATCAGTGTAGACCTTTGGGAGACTCGTTCAGGCACTAATGTAGCTCGCCTAAAGAATATTCTTGTAACTGATCTAGTCAAGTACGAGAAGAAAGAAAGCGAAGGTTCTGCTTATGTTCCCGGTTCAGAGTTCGGTGATGCTCCTAAGAAGCCTGCAAGCAAGCCTGCAAAGACTCGCGCTAAGGTTGAAGAAGATCAAGAAGAAGACGCTCCATTTTAATTGAAAGGATAGCCAAATGACTAAGCAACAAAAAGATATTCTCTACAGCCTAGGTTTTGCTCTAGTGATTATTTTGCTGATTGTGTTTGGCCCTTTTGTTATCATTTGGGCACTGAACACCTTGTTCCCTGTTCTAGCAATTAATTACGGTTTCTGGCAATGGCTGGCTGTAGTTTTGCTGAATCTTATTCTGCGTAGTAGTGTTTCTCTTCGAAAGGAAGACTGATGAATCAACAAGAAGCTATTTCACAACTGGTAAAGCTATACATCGAAGAGGGTTCTCTGGCAGAACAGATCAAAGATATTAAGGATGAAGCTAAAGCCTCTGGCCTAAATCCTACGATCTTATCTTCAGTAGCTAAAGCTATCGCAAATAACAAGGTAGACGAGTTAAAAGAAAAAAGCGAAGAGTTACTAAAGACAATTTCAGTAGCCCGTAGTTAATCTAAGCCCGAAGGCTAACAACCTTCGGGTTTTTTCTTATGTAAGAGGAATATGAATTCAGACAAAGAAAAGATACTAATCATTGATGGAGATCTGATCGCATACAGATATGCCGCCGCCGCTGAAGAAAGAAGTGTCATCGTAAAGCATCTAAAAACAGGAAAAGAAAAAGAGTTTAAGAATCGAACAGAATTCAAGGACTTATTAAAAGAAAAAGGCATGGAGTATAAACCAGAAGCCTACCAGATTGTAGATGTGCAAAAACCTGAAGATGTTTCCTTTGCATTAGGAACAATAAAAAGGTTGATTACTAAACTGCAAGAATTTAGTTGGTGCGACAGAACTGAAATTTATTTGGGATCAGGGAAGACTTTTAGGCACAGCTTACCTCTTCCAACTCCATATAAAGATAACAGAGAAGGTCTACTAAAACCTGTTCATCTAGAGGCAGCAAGAGACTACATGAAATCAAAATACAATGCAAAGATTATTTCTGACATTGAAGTTGATGACATGGTGACAATCAGAGCATATGAAGAGCTATCTCAAAATAATGAACCAATCTTAGCCAGCGTAGATAAGGACAGCTACCAAAGCCAAGGGGTTGTTTTACTGAACTGGATGAATGAAGACTGGAAGCTAGAGAAGATTCCAGAGGTCGGTGACCTATACAAAGATAAAGCAGCTATCAAAGGCAGAGGGTTAAAATTCTTAGCCTTTCAAACACTAGCTGGTGACAATGCAGACACTTACTGCGGTTACCAACTGTCCAAGTTAAAGTATGGCCCCACAAAGGCCATGAAAGCCCTTGAGAGCGCTAAAACAGAGCAGGAGGTTATGCAGGTACTGGTCAACGAGTACAAGCGCCTGTATCCAGATCCTGTTGAATATACAGACTGTCATGGTCAGCATCATGTAGCCGATTGGCACGATTTGCTCAAGCTGTATTGGCAGTGTGCTTACATGAAACGTTCCAGAAAAGACACCGGAAACATCAAAGAATTTTGCAAGCAAAGGGGAATTGAAATTGAAATACCGTAAAAAGCCAATCGTAATTGAAGCTATTCAGTGGGATGGTACAAGAACAGGAATTGCCTTCATTGAAGCTGAATTCAAACAATTACAGACAAATTGCATAACCTATGCTATGGGGGATATTTACACTGAACCTGTAAGTTGGACTATCTATACACTTGAAGGTCTGATTACAGCTTTACCGGGTGATTACATTATCAAAGGTATTAACGGTGAATTTTATCCCTGCAAACCAGATATCTTCGAAAAGACTTATGAAAGGGTTGACGATGAGCCTAACAACTGAAGACGTAGTTTATAGACTATATAAAAGAGCAGAGATCCGCAGGCAGATTCCCAGTCGTAAATCAGTGCAAGAGGGAAAGCCCGACAGGATTGCAGACCTTCTTGAAGAAGCGGCAAGAGAGATTATGCTCTTAAGAAGATCAGTAAGTAGTTTAGCATTCCAGATCAATGATCTAGAAAAGAGAATCTATGAAGGAGCATAAGACAAAAGAGTTGTACAATACAACTGATGTCAAGCAAGTCAGAGAGTTTCTTACGAAAGAGCAAGGCAATCTTGATGCTTTGACCGGACTACCGATTGAGCCAAAGCAGCATGTACTGGATCATTGCCACAAGACAATGCTAGTTCGTGCTGTTCTATCTAGACAGACAAATGCTTCTTTAGGTAAGATTGAAAATGTTTGGACAAGGTATCTAAGCTACTGGTATCCTCACGACTTACCTACATTCCTTGAGCAGTGCGCTGAGTATCTACGCAAGGAGAAGGATCATAGATGGTATCATCCTCAGTGGATCAAGAAGATCAATACTGAATTCAATAAGCTCAGGGAAGCAGACAAGGACGAAGTACTGCATCAGCTACTAGGGAAGAAGGGTAAGAATGCTTCAGAAAGAAAGCAACTTTTTCAGCAACTAGTATTGACAAAGGAGTTTGGTTATGATACACTTCGCTCTGTCATCAACAATGTGAAAGGCTAACATGAAAGTAAGAGTTGTAAGTTGTCAAAACCCAATTCTTTGGTACAACAAACATATCGGTGAAGAGTTTATTGTTCATTTCATCGAAGACCAAGCATATTGGACAAGAGAGCGAGATGGTGTATTTAACTGTCTTAACTGGATTCACAGAGACGATTGTACTATCGTTGAAGGTAATATTGAAACGAAAGGAAATGAATGATCACCTCAAGGCACTCAAACGAAACTATCTCAAAGATTGTTGAGCTTAAACACAAAGGTCTATCTAGCCGAGCTATTGCTGAAGAACTAGGTATCAGCAAAACAAGTGTTAATGAAACCTACAACCGTTGGTCACAAGGTATTTTGACAAACGACTATCCAGATGGAGAACTGAAATACCAAGAAATAGGTAACCAATTCTTCCGAGAGCGAGGCCCACGGATTCTCTTCTTTGATCTGGAAAGCACACCAAGTATTGTTGCTACTTTTGGACGTTGGAAGCAGAACATTGGAACAGAGTCTGTACTACGAGAAGGTGGCTATCTTCTATCAGCTTGCTGGAAGTTCTATGGCGATGAAAACGTTACCCGAATGGTATTGACACCAGAGGAAGCAAAAGCTGGGGATGATGTTCGAATTGTCTGCGGTCTATTCGAAGCCTTTGAACAAGCTGACATTGTAGTTGCTCACAACGCTGTAAAGTTTGATGTGCCTCTATTCAAGACTCGTCTTATCTCAAACAACATGCCTCCACCAAAGGCTGTAAAAGTTGTAGATACACTTCAGATTGCTAAGACTCTGCGCTTCAATAGCAATAAGCTAGATTCACTTGGCAACTATCTGAACGTAGGTCGGAAGATCGAGACTACAGGTATTTCTCTTTGGATTCGTTGCATGAACGGTGACAAAGAAGCCCTTGAGTCTATGGTTACCTATAACGAACAAGATGTAGTCCTTCTTGAGAATGTCTACAAGAAGCTGCGTGCCTTTGACAAGCGTCCAGCTAATGCAGGTCACTACTATCATGATGAGCATAGTCGTTGTCCTGTTTGCGGATCTGATGATGTCGAAGAGACTGGAAATGTAGTGTATACTGCTGTTTCATCGTTTGCTGAAGTTGTCTGCAATGACTGCGGTCATCGTAGCCGAACAAGGCAAGCTCTAAATAGTAAGCACGACCGAGCAAAACTATTGGTTCCTGCTCAATAAGCTGCTATAATTTTCCCTGCGCTAGTCGCAGGGATTTTTTGTCAAAGGAGAAATCATGAAGATGAAAAAATGGGCTGAATGGCTTGTGGTAAAGCGGTTAGACTTTGTGCTATACTTCATCTGGCTTGTTATCTTACCGATATACTGGTTTAGATATATGCCAAAAGCAATGGATGATGCCGTAGATGAACTTGAAGAGATTAAAGGAGCAATTGATGACTACCGAAAATAACACTTTCGAACTGTTTGCAGAAGCCTGCTATGTGTTTAACGAAGTAGCTGAAAAATCAACGAAGGTTTCCTTCAACGATATTTATCAGCAATACAAGCTGATTGAAGAGGAACTGAAAGAGACTAAAGACGCCTTGGCTACAAACAATCCACAAGAGGTTCTTGATGGTGCAATAGATGTTCTAGTAACAACTATCGGTCTATTGCAGAAGCTAGAAAACCTTGGAGTAAACGTTTCTCGTGGTTTGACTAAAACAGCAGTCAACAACATGACCAAGTTTGTTTACACAGAAGCTGATGCACTTGAAACAGTAGATATGTATGACAAGCAAAAAGAAGATGTGTTTGTTACCTACAATGCAAAGCATGACTGTTTTGTAATCAAAGACAAGCACGATAAAGTACGAAAGCCTTCGACATTTCTTCGAAACACTCTGGATGACTGCATTCCAGACAACCTGAAGGAAGGTTTTGAAGATTTCTCTACAATTGTAGATGAGGATTAAATGCAGAAAGACTTTACACTAAACCTTTGGGATGTATGTTTGAACGATGGCAATACTTACGAAGCCATTGGAGATCCGGGAAGAGGTTGTGCGGAATGTGCTTTACGCTATAAAGAAGATCTCTGCATAAGTGCAAATATAATCACAGACCAGCTCTGTAGTAAACAAAACATTGTTTGGAGGAAAAAGGAAATGTTGAAATCAGCAACTCAAGAGATGCTTGAATTTGATGTGTCAAGTTTAGTTGACAAACAAGAGGAAGTACAAGTCCCCGGTACTAAGTACGACAAGGATAAGTTGCAATACAGCCTTATCCCATCTTACGCCCTTCAAGAGGTAGCTCGTAACCTAACTATCGGTTTGAAGAAGTACAAAGAGCGAGACAACTGGAAGAAGGTTCCAGAGGCTCAACAGCGTTATCTGGATGCCCTTTACAGGCACCTAGAAGCTCATAGGAGAGGCGAACTGTATGACCCTGATAGCTCGGTGCCAGACATGCTTCATTTAGCTGCTGTAGCCGTTAATGCAATGTTCTTGATGGAGTTCCTTCTCAACCCTGACCTAAAGGATTAACATGCTTGTTTTGGCCTTTTCGTTTATCGCTGTATCATCGGTAATGATCTTTCTGTTGTGTCTTGCGGCTATAGTTAAATACTATCTCAAGCATAGAAAGAATAGTCCTGAATCGGGTCAGAATGACCTTGATTTACCAGACTCCCTGTGATATAATCCTAAGTTCCACTTGATTTTGAGGTATCATGAAAATCAGAAAACAAAAAAATATTCGTCCAAGCAGCATTGTAGCTTTGTGCATTATCTCCGAATCAGAGATTGTGAAAGCTATTCCAAACTACACTTGTGAGTTTGAGCAAAATGAAGCTAAGTTTAAATTGTTCCTATATCATATGGGGATGGACATTCAAAAGCCTATTCTTCGGCAAGACGGTTTACAGCACCGTAATCGATTAAATGAAATCGTTGTGTGCAGTCGCTGGGTAGGTGAAGAACGAACTGACGAAAGCTGGATTAACAGCGGTTATGCCAGTAAAGAAGCAAAGGACAAAGCAAGTGGCAGTAGAATTCTAGAAGACTTGTATCGAAGCCGGTATCTGACCGAAGATGCTCAAGCTCTACTAGAAGCACGAGATAAATATGCAAAAGTAAACGAAGAGGAATAATATGGACAATCACCTGTTGCCGGTAAACAACACAAAAGAACCAGTAGAATTTGCTGACCAGCAACTGAAAGTATTCTGGTTACCTGATGAAATCAAGGTAGAAAAGGATATTCAAGATGTACTAGTCAATTTCAGCGAAGCAGAAAAGCATGCTGTTATTACTACCCTCAAGCTATTCAGCCTTTATGAAACACATGCTGGTTCAGAATACTGGGGTGGTAGATTTAAGAATATGTTTGATGCTGCTGAGTTTCACCGGATGGCTTCGGTGTTCAGTATGTTTGAGCTGGCGGTTCATGCGCCGTTCTATAACAAGATTAACCAGCTTCTACATATCGATACACCAGAGTTCTATCTGTCTTATCTAGATAACCCTGTGCTCAAGGAGCGAATCGAGCACATTTCAGAGATTATTGACGATAAGGACGATCTAGTATCTCTAGGTGGTTTTTCAATGGTTGAAGGGGGGATCTTATACAGTGCATTTGCTTTCCTAAAGCACTATCAATCACAAGGCAAGAACAAACTGATGAACGTAATCCGGGGAATCAACTTCTCTGTTCGTGACGAGAATATTCATGCCAAGGGTGGTGCTTGGGCTTTCCGATACAAGCTGAGTAAGCTGGGCAATGGTGCAGTGATTGATGCTTACAAAAAGCAACTGGAAGAGAAGTTACGCAACACTGCTAGAAAGATCTATGAGCATGAGTGCCAAATCATTGCTATGCTCTTTGAGAAGGGCAAGATTGAAGGCATTACTGCTCACCAGCTAGAGAACTTTGTTCAGTCTCGTCTGAATGAATGCCTCAAGGAACTAGGATTTGCAAAAGAGTACGATGTGAAGTATAATCCGATCTCTGAGTGGTTCTACAAGGGTATCAATGACTATACCTTTAACGACTTCTTCAGCGGCATGGGTAACCAATACCATCGAAATTGGGATCAAACAGCATTTGTATGGAAGGGCAACAATGAGTGAAAATATTTACAAACGACTAAGCGAAGAACGAAAGGAACTACAAGCCAAGGGGCTAGTACCTGAATGGTACACAACCGCTGGCTATCAGATGTTCAAAGAGAAGTACGAGTATCAAACAGAAGGTCGTTCTGTTCGCGGTCAGTTTGAACGTATTGCCAAGACTGCCGCAAAGCATATCTCAGACAAGTTTCCAGAGGCTGAAGATCGGTTCTTCCGTCTGCTTTGGAATGGTTGGCTATCAGCCTCTACTCCTGTTCTAGCCAACATGGGAACCAACCGAGGTATGCCAGTCTCCTGCTCTGGAACGGTTGCTGACGACTCTGTAGATGGTTTCTACACCAACCTGCATGAAGTAGCTATGCTAACCAAGTATGGCTTTGGTACTGCAACAGATCTGAGTAACATTCGTCCTCGTGGGGCTAAGATCAGCGTAGGCGGTAAAGCTAGTGGTGTTATGCCAGTGATCAAAGAGCACGTAAACGCTATGCGTAATATTGCTCAAGGTACTGCTCGTAGAGGTGCTTGGGCTGCTTACCTGAATATCGAACACGGTGACTTCCGAGAAGTAGCTGATCATATTCTAGCCGAGCCAGATGATCTGAATATCGGTTGGACTATTAAGCAGTCTTTTATTGATCGTCTAAACGCTGGTGATCAGGATGCTATCGAACGCTTCCAGAAAGCCATGAAGATTAAGATGGTTACAGGCAAGGGTTATTTCTTCTTTGTCGATAAGGCAAATGCAAAGCGCCCAGTCATGTATCGTGATCTAGGTCTGATGATCAACAACTCTCAGCTATGCTCAGAGATTATGTTGTTCAACGATGAAGATCATACTTACACTTGTGTTCTGTCTTCAATGAATGCAGCTAAGTGGGAAGAGTGGAAAGATACTGACGCTGTATACTGGGCTACTGTCTTCCTAGACTGTGTAGCAGAAGAGTTTATCGCCAAGGCAGATGGCATTAAAGGGCTTGAGAAGGCTGTTCGGTTTACTCGTAAGGGTAGAGCACTAGGGCTTGGTCTTTGTGGCATTCACACGCTGTTTATGCAGAAGATGCTGCCCTTTGAGAGCTTTGAAGCTCACATGCTAAGTCAAGACATTCAGGCTCATATTTGGAAGCAAGCTCAAGAAGCAACTAAGCATATGGCTATTGCTCTAGGTGAACCTGAGTGGTGCAAAGGCTACGGTGTCCGTAATACTCACCTGATTGCTATTGCCCCTACAAAGTCAACTGCTCTGCTTATGGGTGGTGTCTCTGAAGGTATCAATCCAGATCCAGCTATGAGCTTTACACAGATGACTGCTGCTGGTGAAGTAGACAGACTAAACCCTGTATTGCTTGACCTAATGAAACAAAAAGGTGTTTACACTAAGAAGCATGTTCAAGAGATTACCGACAAGCAGGGTTCTGTTCAGCACGTAGATTGGTTAACTGACGAAGAAAAGCAAGTATTCAAGACAGCCTTCGAAATCAATCAGAAAGCTATCTTGCGCCTAGCCTCTGCTCGTAGTCGATATATCGATCAATGGCAGTCACTGAATCTGTTCTTTGCCGCTGATGAAGATCCTGCTTGGATTGCAGAGGTTCATAAGGAAGCCTTTGAAGATCCAAACATTCTAGCTTTGTATTATGTATATACACAAGCTGGTGTGCAAGCTGCAAAAGGTGAATGTGAAGCGTGTCAATAAAAAGGAGAGAAATGAGAAATCTAGTTGTATTTAAGGCATCTTGGTGCCAACCCTGTAAGGGTCTATCGATGGTTCTGAATAATACAGACCTCGGTATTCCAGTATCAACTATCGACATCGATGAAGATACAGAAGCTGTTCGTGAATATTCAATCACTGGTGTTCCTACACTACTACTGATTGAAGATAATCAAGTTATTAGGCGTAAGTCTGGTGCTATGACTTCACAGCAACTAAAAGACTTTGTAGCATAAAAAGAAAAACCCCTTGGCTAATAACCAAGGGGTTTATTTATTTGGGAAAGTTATTTACTTTATCCCTAACTTCGTCATATTGCTTATAGCACATAATGAGTTCTTGCTTTAGTTGCTCGGTGTCTTTAGCAAACCTTGCAAGAAATCTTCCATCATCTGCATATAGTTCTTTTCCAGTAGCTCCTTTGGAGCTTTCTGAATTGGAGGAACCTGTATTGTTACTGGATTGCTTTGAACTATCGGCTGGTCTTTCGGGACGCTGCTGCAAGCTGCTAACAAGAGCATTGTACCTAGCATTAAGGTTTTTAATTTCAGCATCCTTCTTCTCCTTTAATTGTTCTCGACTTCTAATTAAACTCTTCTCAGCCTCTAGGCTTTTTCTTTCAAGGTCTTGTTTAATTTGAGCCTGCTCTTTTCTGATAGAGTCTACTTTACTTACCCAAACTACTCTTTCGGCCTCTACCGCCTTTTTGATGGCCTTGCTAGCTAAATCATCATGCACCATCCAACTAAGGGCTAGTGCAGCTAAAATAGCTACAAGTTTAATATGCCAAAGTTCTAGTTTCATTATCCACCCATACAAAGTTTATATTCTTCTTGCCTTCTTTTGGTAAGCCCTGCTAGAGGCTGGCCCTTAAATTTGTCCCACTTCAGGATCTCTTTACAGGCTCCGTCATAGTCATAGGCTTTGAGTTTCTTTGCTAAGGTACTGCTGCAAAAAGCACCCTGACCAATGTTATATGTCAAAGACACATAGGCATCGAATTCATGTTGATACATAGGAACAGGAGCGCAACGCTTGACAGCCTCTTCAAAGACTTTGACATCCTCGCCAAGGCGCTTTAAAGCCGCTACAGGCGTTGTTCTCTGGTTCATCCTGACTGGGGTACTATCTAGGTTCGTAGTGCTCCCAAAACCGATTGTAGGCACATCTCCGGGGACAGGGATATACGCTGTATCCCTATACCCTTCATGAGCAGCAATCGTAATGAGAGCCATTGCACTTAGAACAATACCTGCAATCTTAGTCCTGTCCATCATCTTCCTGCATCTTTTTATCATGCAGTTCTTTTTCTAATAGGTAATGCTTGTGCTTGTAGTACCAGTTTACCAAGAAACCTCCTACGCCAAGCAGAATACCAATTAGTACGCCAAATTCTGAAGACATCATCCATCCTAAAATACTTGCGCCAGCTCCGGTATATGTAGCTTTACTACCGACTGTCGCCATTGTTGCATCAAAAGCAGTTTGTTGCTCCGGTGTCATGGATCGTTCCTCACTTTACAATATCTTGAATCGCTTCTTTCAGGCTGTCTACATCTTGAGCAGCATCAATCTGAGTCTGTACTTGAGCGTACTTATCTCTGATTGCTTGCCGAGCAGCTTCTGCTTCTGTTGCAGACTTACCGGGAATCTGCTTTGCAATTACTGCGTCATGAGGTGCAAACTCTTGTTCTCTGGCTTCTCTGCGGATATTGTGAGCAATATTCTTTGCTTTATCAAGGTTAACTACGATCATTCTTGGTACTCCCATGCGTCTCTAAATGTACGATCTGTAGGAATGTCTGAAACATCTACAATCTTATA
>JACCDU010902495.1_pt1 | contig 17918 bp, 23 predicted proteins | sample 7446081 | NCBI WGS metagenome assembly JACCDU01 (sample SAMN15323447, study PRJNA562643) | freshwater metagenome | isolation source: river surface water | place: USA:Blue River Watershed | collected 2017-08-17
ACGTACTTCTCCTCCCTCACGTCTCGGGTCGTCTGGGACGACGGCGTGGAGGGGTTGTCGGGCGGCTCCAGCGTGAGGTTCACGTCCGCCGCGAGGTTGCCCACGGGCTCGATCTTCGCGGCCCCGCCTTTCAATGGGCGCAGGGCTCCGGTGGAACACCCGGAGACGAGCAGCCAAGCGAAGACGAGGACGCCAAACTTCATGGTTTAAGTATACGACTTCCCGGGCAAAAAGAAACGCCCGCCCCGGTCGAAACCAAGGGCGGGCGGCGGCTCTGAGAGACTATCTCAGAGGGGGTAGGTTACAGCCCGAGGCTGGTCACCGGACACGCTTCGACGCTGAACTGCAAGCAACGCTTGTACAGGATCGGCGTGACAGCCGCCGGACGGACCGGCTGATAGGCGCGGGTGATCTCGTACTTGTGCCAGCCGAAGTCGCCGTACATGTTCTCACAGTTGTCCAGCTCGTAGTGCCACTGCAGCTCACCCATGACGAGCTGCGGAGCGAACTTGAACGAGCCTTCGCCCGTGTAACGCTCCGGCACCAGACGCTTGAACGAGCCAGCACCGATCAGGAAGCCGACCTCGAAGGGAGCAGCGACCCAAGCCGGGTTGACGCGGGCAGCCGTGCCGTTGGTCGTCGCGACGCCGATGAACGGCTCAACGAAGATCGGCTGGCCGTTGATGTCGAGGCCAGAGGCGCGGAGCGGACGCTGGTCGATACCGAAGCTGACGCCACGGTAGTTGCCGAACGTCTCCCACGAGTAGCTCGTGAGGGCGCGTTCGCCGGACTTGAACGAACCGGTCGTGAGGGCGACCAGCGTCTCCTTGACACCAGCCTCCTGACGGAACTGCTCGATGATGTCCACCGAACCGATGAACTTGTAGTGGGCACCGTTGGTACCGTCGGCGAACATCTCGTCGAGGATGGTGTCCTTCTTGTAGCGGGCGACGGCGTGCAGGGCCGAGAACGTGAGCTGGCCGATGTTGGCCGCCGGGATGTTCGCGTACTGAACGTCGATCTGGGACTCGCCACCGGAGAAGAGCTGGCTGAAGCCGTAGGTGCTGGACAGGCCAGCCACGAACTTCGTGCCCGAGCGGTCGTGCAGGGTCGCACGCACGTCGGTGTTCATATACTGAACCATCAGCTTCTTCAGCGAGTCCTCGGCCATCGAGTACGAGCCCTTGTAGGCCGCGAAGCCGTTCTTCACGCACACCTTGGGGCCGATACCACGCTTGGTACCGAGAGCGTAGCTGTACTCGGTCGTGGCGACGTTGTCCTGCGAGTCAACCGGACCGCAGATGGTCGCGGTCGTGGCGAACGTCGGGCGAACGAGGGAGTCAGCCGGGAGGGCCTGCTCCTGAACGACGGAACGAACCGTGTCGGAGATGCCGGACGGGAAGACACCGCCCTCAAGGACGTTGACCCACGGGGAGTTGTAAGCAAGTGCCTTGGCGATCTGGCCAAGCACGCGATTGGTGTCCTTCGTCGCAAGAGCGCGAGCGGCGATAGGACCGAAGCAATTAGAAACAGCCATGATAAGATGCCCGAAGAATGGATGATCTCACCGTGCTTGGGCACGGCGCGGCGAGAAGGGAAGTGAACGCTACTCCTTCGCCAGACCAGCGGCTCGGACAGTCTTTAGGGTCGATGGACGGTTGAGCACTCCGGCCAATTTAGGCTCGCCCTAGTATACGCACTTTTTACGCAGCGTTTTCAAAGAAACGCCTGCGAATGATCTGAAGCCCGCTGTCGTCTTTGATGCCGTGCACGAACGCGTACTTGGTCCCGGGACGGTATAGGTCCGCCGTGGATACGTTCTGGCCTCGGTAGAGGTTGAGCATCTGGTTGCTCTTCCACCAGTGGCGGCTCAGGCGCATGGCGTGGTACACGTCCCACCCAATGTGCGGGGCCGAGCCTTCAAGGCCCGGGACGCGGTCGCAGAGGGACGGGTGGAACAGCATGTTGCCATTGATGTGCCCTACAGGGCTGTGGTGCTCGGACCACGCTCCCATGACCAGCTTCTTGTCCTCAAGGGCCATCTTCCACTCCCGCTCGATGCGGTACAGCCAGTTCCTCTGCAGGGGCAGGATGTCCGCCTCCAGTAGCCAGACGCCCGTGACACGCTTCCACTCGCCGCTGTTCCACTTCTCCTGCGCCAGCATGAAGGCGTCCGAGGCCATGCCGTTGCACCCAGCGGGCCACCCCACCTCTTTGCGTCGGCAGGTGTGCGTGTAGAGGTTAAACTTGCGGCCAACGTACCCGAGGGTCTCGTCGTCCACGGGCGACGCGTCGAAACGCCGCAGGAACATGAACGCGAAGCTGTCGTCCTTCTGTGGCTGCAGGTCCGCGATGAGCCGGGCAACGGACTGAGCCCGCTGCTTGTCGCCCTCCCAGTACTGCATGCAGAGGACGATCATCGTCCCCGCGTGTTGTGTGCGCCGTAGCAGGCGAATCCGATGTGCCCGCAGTGAACCGAGAGGTCAACGTACGACTGGTGTCCAGCGATGCCCGCACGGATGCCGAAGGTCTGGTCCTCGCCCTGCTGCAGGCGCGAGTTCTTCACCGTCTCCATCTTCGTCTCTTCGAGCTGGGTGCGGATGTCGTCGAACAGCCGCTCGACCTCGCTCAGGTCCATCTTCCCGTCGCGCACGCGCTGGTACGCGCCCGTGACCTGCTCAGACAGACCGTTGATCTTGTTCACCGCGGCGTCGTTCGCGTTGGAGAAGTAGTGCCACGACTCCGTCGGGTGCGCTGGCGCAAGGTTGGGGAACGTCTTGCGAAGATCGAGGTACACCTGACGGTGCACGAGCAGGGCACCCGTCGCGCACCACTTCACCGGCTTCAGTTCGTCAAGGGGGCCGTTGTGCACGCGGTTGTTCTCGGCGACGCTTTCGGGGGTACTCAGCATCGCTTCGTAGAACATCGCACGCCCGCTGGGGTTGCGACCGAAGTAGGTCGCGCCGACGATGGACTTGTTGTGCGAGAGGAGGGCGTTCAGCGTGTGCTTGCCCGCGTACTTCTCAGGCAGGTTGAAGCCCGTGAAATGATTGAACCAACCCGCGTTCCCGAAAGGGAACACCATGTCGTCGTCCGTCCAGAAGGACCACTCGACGCCCGTCTCCAGAAACTGATCCGCGAGGACGTTGCGTGCGTGGTGGATGAACGCATCATTGTGCCGCATGAGGGCACCCATCTTGTCGCGCTCCAAGAGCCCGAGGATGGAGAAGTGCGTCACCGGGTGCACGGCCTTGTAGAACGGCTGGAGGAGCACGACCTTCTTGCCCTCCCAGTTGGCCCGCTCGATGGGCTTCGCCTCCTTCACCTCGAACACCTTCTCCACGGCGGCGATGCTCGGCACCTTGGAGCCGTTGCGCCACTGCTGGATCAGGAGCTTGGACACGCCAAAGAAGTCCGCCGCGGCGTCGTCGCCGATCTCAACGATCTTCGCCTTTACGATGTTACGAAGGTACGACATATAGTTACGTCTGAGGTATCAGACGCTGTTCGGGTTTTGGTCTGGTATATCAGACCTTAACGCTGCATCGCCTTCCAAGCCTCTTCCATCGCGTCCTCGGCGTTCGTGTCGAAGACATCGACGCGGGGAGCAGCGCGGTCGGCGGTGGCAGAAGAACGAGTGGTCTTGGAGAGTCGTCCGGCTTCGCGGATGCTGGAGAGTTCCTTCTCCAACGCCTTCACGCGACCCTCGGCCTCCTTGAGCTGGGCCTGATAACGCGGCGCGAGGACACCGGCCAGCGCGAGGATGCTGCGCGTCCGGGCCGAGTCGTCCTGCAGGAACGTGAGCAGCATCTTCTGCGACTCCGCTGCGGCGGCGTTGTGGCGGTCGATCTCCGCCTTGATGGCGGGCGTCGCGTTTGCGGGCAGTTCCTTGGGGTGGAGGAACGGCACCTGCGGCAGCACGGGCTTCAGCGTCCGCACGGCCTCTTCCACGAACTGGTCCTGATTGCGGATCGGCGCGTTGCGCTTCTCGGCCAGAATCTGGTCCGCCTTGGACTTGATGTCGCGGAGGGCAGACTGGCGGTCGGACTCGATGTTCTCGTTGTCGGCGAGTCGTGCGGTGATGAGGAGCTTGTCGCGGGGACTCAGCTTCTCGGCCCAGCGTGCGATCTGCTCGACCTGCTGGTCGTACGGCAGCGACTTCACCTGATCAACGAGTTCGTCCTTCAGGCCGTTGCGCTTGAGCGTCTCAAAGATCGTGCCGTTGTTCTGGTCCAAACGGGAGGAGAACTTCTGCTGGAATTCTGGGTCGCGCTCGGCGTCGAACGTCGCACGAAACTCGCGCAGTTCCTTCAGCTCGGCCTCGATGTTGTCCGGCACCGTCTTCTTCGACAGCTCGTCCACCTTCGCACGCAGCTCAAGCAATTCCTTACGGGCCTGCTCGGCCTCCGTGCGGGCCTTCGTCTCGCGCTCCTTCGCGGTGCGCTTCAGCTCTTCAAACGTGTTCTTCGTCTTCTCCGACGCATCGGAGCGGAGCTTCACCTTGTCGTACGGGTCTTCCTCAGTCGGGGTCTCCGGCTTGGTCTCTACCTTGTCCTCCTTGCCGAGCAGCTTGGTCAGCAGGTCGTCGGGCTGCGGCTCTTCCTGCGCAGGGGCCTCGGGTTGAATCGTGTCCTCGGGCGTCTCGGGCTTGTCGTTCGAGGCCATCTCGCTCGTGACGACCTCTTCCGTCACGGGCGGCTCCGCCTCCGGCATCTCCTCCGCCGTCTCGATCTGGCGGTCGTTCGCCTTGTCGCGGTCACGGTCGGCGATGTTGTCGAGCGTGGTCGGTGCGCGACCGAGTTCGTCCTCGAACAGATTGTCGAGCGCACTCGTGGCGTCCTCGACATTGTCGGGCGGGAGCACGATGCCGTTCTTGTTACTGAGCGCGGCTTCCGCCATGGCGGAGCGAGAGGGCAGGTCGGGTTGGAGTGCGTCGGCCATGTTATTCTGGTGAGACAGTAAGGTTGATCATCTCCTGCAATGCAAGCTCGTATCCGGCCTGCACGTCTGCCTCGGCCATGCGACGCGCTGTATCCACGAGGACGCCGGGCGTGATGGTGGATACGCTTGGGCGCATCCAGAACATCCGCTGGAGGAAAATCTGCCCGGAGGGAGTGTTAAGGAACTGCCGCAGTGCGGCGGCTTGGTCGGAGGACCAAGTGGGGGTTTCGGTCGGAATCTTAAACATTAGGAGGGGGTTGAGCCGCTGGAGCGGCCTGCGCCTCGGCGATGGCCTCGGGCGGGATGCCCTGCTGCGCCATCAGAGCGTCCTGCTCCTGCTGCGCAGCGAGGGTAGCTTGGAGCTGCCCCAACTGGGTAGCAGCTTCCCGAATTTGGCGTAGGTCTTCAGCGAATTCGTCTTTCTTGGCACCCGCGGCGACGGCCACCTCGATGTGCTGCGCCCAGTGCCCGAGCGCGATCTGGAACGAGGCCATGAGCGCGGGGTCACCGGAGCCGAGCTGCTCCGCAGCCGCCGCGATGACGGGCTTGAGCACCTCGATGTGGACCTGATGGTTGTCGCGTGGCGACACCGGCACCTCACGGCCCGCGCTGAGAAGAAGGTTCTCCATCTCCTGCTGGCGGCTCTGTTCGGAGATGACCGTGGGGTCAGCCTCGGCGAGCATGACATCCTCCGCGAACTCCGCATCGATACGGGCGGCGGCAGCGATCTTCTGGAGCTTGGCCTGATCAAAGAGCGGGTCCGTGCGCTTCTCGTTCGCGAAGAGGACGAGCTGCTGGGCTTTGATGTCGGTGAGGTCGTCCACCGTCCGCAGCGCGGGCTGCTTGGCGATGTAGTCGAGTTCCTCCGGCGTCATGTAGTTGAGGAGGTACTCGCGGGCCTGCTTGGCCTCGGGGTCGTCGGTTTTCGTGCTGATCACGCGACGCTGGCAGGTGCCGATCATATTCCCGACCTGAATGAGGAAACGCTCAAGGATCGCGTCGCGCTTCTCTTCCTCACGGGCCGCGAAGAGATTCACCTCGCTCGCCGTCGTGCGCTCGCCGCCGAATTCCTTCGGGGTGACGCCGCCAGCAATCTGGTCCATGTACGCCACGAGCTGGCGGTCGAGGAGGGCGAACGCCTCGACGTTCGGGTCGATGCCCTTCTGCTGCGAGATCGTGTAGTTGGCGGGGATGAGGACGGCGTTGCCGTGCACGGCCAGAGCGAAGCGGTTGAGCTGCTTGGCCTCACCCTGAATGAGAATCTTGCCCGAGAGCTGCAAACGGTCCACCACCTCGTTGCGTGCGCGGTCGATGGCCGCGGCGATCTCGAACAGCTCGCGTCCAATGCCCTTCGATCCCATCAGCTTTCCGTTCGCCTGCTGAAACGAGAAGAGGGCCAGCACGTCGGACATCTGCTCAAACTGGTCGAGCTTCTCGAAGAGAATCTTCTTCGCCCGTCCATCCACGATGTAGTGACTCACCTTGCCGTCGCACTCGGGGACGTAGAGGTGGTAAATCTCGATGGTCTTCGAGCCGGACAGAAGCGACAGCGAAACGCTCGACTCGCGGATCGCGTCCTCGAACGTGCGGAAGTCGGTGTACGGGTTCGAGTTCCCGCCGCCCGTGATGGAGCGCGGGGCCGCGGCGTTGATCGCCGCCACGGTGTTGTCGATGTCCCATCCCGCGGCCTCGGCGGCGTCCTTGTTCTCGATGAACGCGGCCAGCTCGTGGATCATCAGGTACTGCTTGCCGATCCAAAGCTGGACACCGGAGATGTTCTGCTTCGTGCCGTCGGGGACAAAGAATTCATCCTGACGGAAGTGCGTCGGACGCCACGAGTACTCGTCCAACCAAGCCACCGTCGTGAAGCCGAAGAGAGCGTTCTCCTGCGACACCTCGTTCAGGAAATCGACCCACCCGTCCCAGCCGCGAATGGTGTCCGTGATCTTGCGGCGGAACAGCTCCGTCTTCTGCTTACCGCCCGGGTGGTTCTCGGGGAACGACGCGGAGGTGAGGTAACGCGCCGACTGCACGGCCTTCGTGAGACGCGGGCTCACCTTGTCGATGGCCGTGGACAGGGGCTTCGTGGAGAAGTTGCTCTTCCAACCCAGCCCGTGCTCCTCCAGCTCCTCACGCGTGAACGGACGCTCGGCGTTGTACTTGGCCAAGATGCGACCGTTCTTCTCGTTCTGGTCGCGGCGGGCCTCCTCCAACGTCGAGATGATCGCGAAGATGTGCTGGACGTTCGAGATCGCACGACGCTTCGGCTTCATCGTCCTCGGGTCGAGGTCCGGTGAGTTCACCGTGCCGCCGGAGATGCCGTCGGAGGCGGGCGGGATCAGGGCGTTGGTGGACGAAACGTCGGGATAGGCTTGTTCCATGTCAGGGGCTGGTTACCCGTAGCTTACGACTACCGATACCGGGCCGTCTTCTTTGCAATGGACTTGGGCTGCTTCACGAACTGCTTGCCTGACCGCATGCCCTTCCGCTTGGCGCGGTTGGTCGCGGCCTTCTCGCCGGGGCTCAGGCTCTTCCACGCGGCGTCAGGGAGGTAACGCTCGCCCGTCTTCAGGCTGGGCTTCCCGGAGGAGGTCCGCCACTTCTGGTTAGTCCACTCGACTAAGTCACGTTGCTGGGATTTCATGGGGAATCTTGTATCCACGCCGGTTGGTTCGGAGGTACCTGATCGCGGCCCGGAGGACGCGAATCTTGTCCTTGGCCATGCCGAGGAGAGTGTTGCAGTGCTGGCAAAGTGCCCCGCGGACGCGCTTGCTCTGGTGGCAGTGGTCCACCATCAGGGGCCGCTTCAGGGTGTGCTCGGAGACGCCGCAGATCATGCACTGGTGGTTTCCCTTGGCCCGAATAGCGTGCCACTGCTGACGGGTGATGCCGTACCGGTTCCGGAGGTTGTCGCCCATCCGGTCTCGGGGGTACTTCCGGTGGCACTCTTTGCACCGCGTCTTGACATACTTTTTTCCGCCTTGGACCTGACGGCAGGCGTAGAACTCCGCAATCGGTTTCTCGACGCCGCAGTGAGGGCAGACCTTAGTCTCGGTACCCGCCACCGTTCTCCTTGTAACGCTTGGCCAGCATCTGGGCCTTCCTCGCGGACCACTGGCCCGGGCGACCGCCCTTGCCACCGGCCTTGATCGAGTTGAAGAGCCGCTTACGCATCGCGGGCTTGGTGTACACCTTCGCCGAATTCACCGTGGACTTGCTCATGGGTTGGAGGCTTTGAGAGATTCGAGCCACGTCTGCAGCTTCTCCTTGAGCTGCGTCGGCGTGCCGTCGTTGAGAAGGGTGATGTCTGCGTCCTTGGCCGTCACGGCGGTGTTGTCGCCGGTCGGCGGGTTCCCGGGTCGTTCGACCCAGAAGACGACGAGCGGCACGTTCAGCCAGTGCAGAATCTGCCTGATCTCGTCCAACTCCTCCTTGCGTCGCACGCCGTCGATGATGCGGATGCCCATGAGGTACAGCGAACGGAAGAGCGTGCTGGGGCTGCGGAAGTAGACGCCGGGTCCGGGTGTGCCGCCGGGGACAACAGACAGGTGCTGCGTTTTCCCGCAGAGGTAGTCGCCGAACTCAACGAGCATCGGGCGAGTCTCCTCCTTCTCCATCGCACGCAGCTCGGCCTCGGTCATCTTGAGGTGCTTCGCGAGCAGGGGGTAGATGACATCGCTGCACGAGGCACCCGGCTGTCCGATCATCTCGGAGAGAATCCTCCGAGCGGTGGTCTTACCGTGGCGCGGTTGGCCGATGAACAGGACGACGGCTGGGTTACCAGTAGTTTTTTGGGCAGTACTCATCGCGGATCATGGTTTTCAGGGACACGAAACAGGTACAGATACGGCACTGGCCGTTCGGCTCCATCTGAGGACACGCCTTGCAGATGTCCAGCCGCTTATCTCGCTCCAGCGCGTCGGCGAGGAACGGGCCTGACTTGTTGAGGCGGCGTTTGACCTGCCGCTTGAACGCGCCCCAAAGACTGCGGAACGTATCGGCGTTGATCCTCATCGTCTCCAACAGTGCTCGGGCAATTGGTTGTGGGTCTCCGGGTTTAGGGACGGCGGGGCCTTGAGCCAGACGGCGGTGGCGTTCTCCTGCCCCGTGACGGAGCAGGCCATCAACGCACCCTCATCCTTCGACTTCCTCCCGGCCCGGAACGTGAATCCGATCTGCTTGGTGGACTCGCGACAGGAACCGCAGCCCTGACGCCAGTCCTCGTTCAGCGGGCACTTCGCGCAGATCGCCGCCCGCCGGTCCGCTTCCCCTTGCTCGACGAACGCGAACTCGATGAGGATCGACCGGCTGCTTTGGTAGAGCTGCGCCATCCACGTCGCGACCCTTGAGGCGAGAGTCTGTTTTGATCCTTGGTTGGGGAGAGTTGGGCTGGTGCAAAAGTGGGGGTGGTTGTTGCAGACATAGTCGAAGACTTCGCGAAGAGGGTTGCCGACCGGGAGCTTGTTGTTGACGCGGTACTGGAGGACAGCGTCCGCGAGGGCCTGATAGCTGTGGCTCTCGATGCGGTGTTCGCCTTCCATGAAGTGGAAGCCGCCCGGCGGGATGATGTGCTCCTTGGGTACGCTCACTTGAACAGCCGGTCAACGATGGCGTCCGGGTAATCAGGGCGGCGACCAACGTAGCAGATCGTGTACAGCTCACCGTTGATGAGGACGTGCCGGAAAGTGCGGTTGCCGCGTCTCTTGAACTTGCCTGTGCGTGGCACTACAGCGAAACGCTCGGCGAGCGCGATGGCCTTGCGGAGTGAATACGTCCGCGGGTAGATGAGTCGCGTGGTGAAGTCGCCTGCGGGGTCGTAGCTGTACGGCGGTGCGCCAAAAGAGACGCACAGGTCCCAGACGCGCAAAGCGAGGGCACGAATAAAGTGTCTCATGCGATGTATTAGAACACAGATACTGAGGATTGAAAAGCTCATTTGTAGGTGGGTGTCTTGGTGCGCCAGTCCTCTTCCTGCCCGCCGTATTGGTCCAGCCACTCCGCCATGAGCTTACGGTTGTGCGCGTTGCCGGGCGAGGTGCGGTTGGCGATCCAGTAGCTCGTGTGCCACTCGTGCCAGATGGCGTGCTTTAGTTCGCAGCCCGTGACGTGCGCGTTCCGGCGGACGAGGTTCCGCATCACGTTGTCCCACGACTCACGGCCCATAAGCATGTCGGGGAAGAGCCCGCCGTTCTTCTTCCACCACGACACGGAGAACGCGTACAGGTCGCACCCGCTGTACCACTGGGCGCGTCGGATGTCGTACTCGTCCTTCGGCAGGCGGATGGTGAGCGGGTGGTGGTAGTCCCACCGATGCGCGTACGCGGCACCATGACGCTGCACGGTTTCCGCGATCTGACCTGTGAGCCCAGCACTGAACCCGATGTCGTCGTTGCAGAGGACGATGATGGAGTCGTCGCCCTTGGCCTGAGCCACCGCGTTTTCGATGACATCGCGGACGTACGGCACCGGCTTGTCCCCGATGTCGCGCCCGTTACGCTTGGCCTCGAAACGAACTTCCTTCCACGGACCGTTCTGGAACTCCAGCTTCCGCGTGGCGATGGCACGTCCGATCCGCGCCGCCGTCTTGTCACCGTCCACGGGTCCGTAGTTCGTCGCGAACAGTAGCTCCGGCATCGTGCCCTTCGTCACGGCGTGGGCGATTTCGTTTACGCGCTGGATCGCTTCGCTGTAGAAGCACCGCAGCACCTGATGGGTTCGCCACGCGGCCCAACCGAACTCGACGTTGTGGTCCGGGAGCAGGGCCACCGTCTTCATCGTCGGCACGGCTGCGGCCAGATGCAGCGGGAACGAGTCGATGGTGACGAGCCCCACGGCCTTCTCGTAGAAGGCCAAGAGGTCGTACGGGTGCTTGCTGCGGTAGGCACTGATGTTCTCGACCTGATAACCCGGCAGCGCGGCCTTGAGCAGCTCGAAGAACTCCGGAGCCTGCTTGAACGGAGCGGTCCAACCCGAGCCCGAGAACAGGACGAGCGGCTTCGTGATGGGGCCTAGCTGCGCAAGCAACGCCGCCTCGGCGTCCTTGTCACGCTGGTCGAACACCAGTACCGGACGCTCGAACGGCAGGTCGGTCCGCGAACGCTTCCAGATTTCCCGGCTGAAGGACCGCATGTCGAACGCGTAGTTGACCCCGGAGCCGTGCACCGAGCAGTCGATGATGGGGTACCCGGAAAACTTCTTCGCGAGAAACGTCTTCGCCTCCGCCACCTTGTCGAAAGACCCGTCGAAGACAATGGGCTCGACGTAGCTCACGCCTTCCAAGAGCGACACGAAGTCCTTGGATATGCAGAGCCTTGCGGGGCGGTTGTGGTTCTCGGCGTACTGCTTGAGGACGGGGAGCAGGATGGTGATGTCCCCGTTGCGACCCAGCATCAGGTAGATGTCAGTCGAGGTACTGGAAACGGTTCGTTGCATCGGTGCGTGGTTTGAAACGGTTGAGGGCCTCGTCGGAACCGGAGCCTCTTTCCGCAGTGCCCACGGGACCAGCGACATTAAGTCTTACGCCATGGATCAGCAGGGTCAGTGAATCCGCGAAGTCAGGCGACTTGTTGCCACGCGACTTGTACTCGGTCTTCGCCTCGACCTTGATCTTCCCGCGTGCCGACGTGTTGAACTGCCGCGTGGTCAGCTCGTGGAACAGACGCTCGGTCGGCATCGTGCCCGAAATCTTGAGGATACTATGCTCGAAGAACTTTCTCGTGGCGTACCACAGCTCCGTCACCAGACGCTCGTACAGGTCGAACGGCGTCTCGGTGTCCTCCGCGAGAATCTTGATCTCGGACGCGGAGAAGCTGGGGTTCACTCCCTTCACCGGACCCCACGTCGCCTTGAGGTAGTCATGCACGCCCGCGCCGTTCACCGTGCGGTCCACGCACAGCCACTCCGGTTCCACGCCCGCGTTCTCGCACGTCTCACGAATACTCCTCGCCATCGCCAGCGTCTCCGCCTTCGGCAGCTTGAACTGCTGGTCGATCTGAATGACGTTCCGACGCAGCGGCCTGCCGTCTTCCCCGACGAACGTGCGTATCTCGCCATCGGGCTTCTCCTTCGTCGGGCGCATGCGCCACCCGGACGCAAGGCCGTAGCGTCCCACCGTCATGACGGCGTTGTCGTCGCCTTCAAGTGCAATGTCCACGCCCGCCACCGGCGTCGAGTTGACGAAGATGAACTCCCCCTGCGCTTCGTTCAACAGGGCCTGCGGGATGATGACGATGTCCGAACCCTCACGCGGGAACGCGCCACGGGCGAACGTGTAGTACCCACGGGTGTTCACGCCGCCCGCGTTGGCGATGATCCGCTCGACACCCGTCTTCGTTTGCAGGCCGGGGTAGAGCATCTTGCCCTCGATGACGTTCTCGGAACGCATGCCGTCGAGCCGCACGACGTTCCAACCTCTGCGGCTCTTCCACGTTATGCTGTGGTCCAAATCGAAGTGCCCCCAGCCGTCCTCGGGTTCGCACCGCACACCGCACGCACCGTTCTGGTCCTTGGGGTTGAAGGCCGCGAAAATCTTGAACTGCTCCAGACCGTCGGTGTTCGAGAGGATGTTGGATACGTCCTCCCATATGCCCACCGGGATGTCCTCCGCTTCCTCCAGCATGATGCGCAGTCGGCTCATGCGGCCCAGAAGAGGGTGGGGCTTCGGACGCGGCTTTACCTTGATACCCTGCAGTTTTGCAGGAGCCTTCTTGCCGATGGGAACAATGACGCCGTAGATACCGGCGTCTCGCTTGTGCGGGTCAAGAGTGATACCCAGACGAATACACTCGCCCGGGCTAGGAATCGCAGCCGACTGGTGAAGGTTGACGAGGTGCGAGAAGAGATTCTTTTCAAGGTGATCCTCGCTGGGTCCAACGACTTTCACGTTCGTGAACTCCGGGTCGCGGAGCCAATCGAGGTACAGCCAGACGCCCAGCGAGAACGATTTGCCCACGGACGCCGCGCCCATGATCATGAGCTGGCTGGACTTCCTGATCTCCTGCCACATGAGCTGCACGCTGCCGGGGTGTGGGGAAAAGGTCGCCGCGGGCCAGAGTAGGGCAGCGGTGTCGGCGTACCGCCCTTGGTCCAGCAGCCACTGCCGGAACGTGACCAGAATCTGAATCGCCTCCGCGTCGCTGGTCGTTTGGGCGTTCGCGCTCTTGACCTGCAGGATGAGGTCTGCAGCGGCCTTCTTGTCGTCAAGCTCGTGGAGCTGGTGGGCGACGCGACGCACGAGGTCCGTCACCGCATCTGGGGCAGCGGTGGTAGTCATCGGGTCGCTATGGCCAAAAATTTATAAAAATCTCTGGGTCTACTTAGCGGCTTTGCGGGGCGCAGCCCCCCCTCCCGGGGGTGTGCGGCGGTCGTCGTGGCCTGCCCGATACACGTCACGGCGGTCCAACTACGCGTAGTTATCAGGCACTTACGCAGGCCGACGTAGGCCCTCGGCGCACAACAAATATTATGTTTAGTCTGAGCGTGTCGTACCAACGTAACGACCTGACTACTACGCGTATCCACGACTTCGGGACGTAAGGTCGTCGGGCTCATGGGCCTACGGGACCACTCCCCTGCCCTGCCGGGGTGGGGGAGGGCTCAGAAACTTTTATGTCCGAGGCGAGCGAAGCGAGTTCGCTAAGGGCGTTCTGGGCGGTCGCCAAGTTCGTATTCACGCCAGCGTTATTGTAGGGTTGGGTCCGATACTGCTCGGGAGAAACCTTCCCAAATCCGAAACGCTCGGCGTATTCACGCAGCCGCTTCACCGACTCAAGCGTCGGCACCCTGCGCCCGTTGACCCACAGCGGAGGAAGACCTTCGCCCATGTAGTTGTCGAGGTACTGCATCCGCTTCTTCCAGCCGGGGCCTTGCGTGCGGTCCATCCACGCGACGATCTCGCGGACCTCATCACGTCGGCGCATGGCCTCGACGCGGAACTCAGTCTTGAGGCAGTACAGCCGGTACTTTTTCTTGGCTACCATCGGTAGTAGTTTCCTTCGCTCGTTGCGCCTTGCGTGCACGCTTCTCCTCCTCGGCGTGCTCCTGCATCTCGGTGAGTGCACTGATCACGGAACGCACGCTGACGACGCTCGCTGCACTCGTGCCGCGGTCGTTGGAGTTCACGGTCTCAGCGGCGGTGGGAATCTTGTCGCCGAGAGCCCGATACGACATGTTCTGCACCGTCTCCAACGCCTTGGCCAAATCGAGCACGGCCTTCGGGTTCACGTCGATCCGCTCGACCGCACCGTCCGACGCGAATTTGAACTTCACCAGTTGCCGCAGAAGCTCCTCGGGATCGGAAAGAAGACGTAGGGCATCCTCCAGCACGTCGCGCATGCGCTGGGCCTGCAGGTAGTTCACGGCACGGTTGGCCACACGCTCGGCGTCGGATTCGCCTGCGCCCGTCTTGAGCCGCTTCAACTTCGCCACCCAGTTGAAGTCGTGCTCCAGCGCGACCAGCGCGGCGAGGGGCACCTTGGAAGCGATGGAGGTCTTCTCCAGATCGCCGGAGAACGCAGCGTAGCACATCCACGCCCGGGCCTGATCCACGGACTCCAACGGAATCTTGGGTCGCCGAGGTGCTGGCCCTTCCGCCGGGTCTTCGATCCACGTCGTCAGGGGGTTGGGGGTGTCATCCATGTGCTGCAGTATACGGTATGCGTTCCAGCAATACCAGAAAGAATCGCGTTTACGGGCCGAACGACCCAAAAGCCCACCGACCCATCGTCCCGCCGACGAAAAGCCCGCAGGATCAAAGGCAGCCGGGCCTGCGGGCCGAAGAGAGGGCGGAGCCCAGCCCCTAAAATAATCGGCCCAAACCACACAGAAGTACGAAGTCACAAGTCCCTGACACAGAACTACTTCTACTATATTCTTTTTTATCTTAAATATAAAAAAGAAAGAGAGAGTCTGGGGAACCGCAGCGGCCTCCAACGTGTTCGGGACCGGAACCCGCCGCCCGCCACCTCTTTTCTCGGAAAGAATCCACATATCCAACTTATCGCCGATTCCTGCCCTACGACCTTACGACCCAACGACTTACAACTCCACGAACTGTCGGTCGATTTGATTCATAACCTGCAAAGACCGAAAAAACCCGCTGGACACCGGCTCCGAGGGCCTGTCATTGCAAGAGCATGACACCCATCCAGACCTTTCACTCCGCCCCGCTGGACCAGCGTATCCCCGACGAACCTACCTGCCGACGCGACGTGCGGAAGACCAAGTACAAGCCCGTGATGACCGAGGACCAAGCCCGGGAGATCGTCCTCTGCCGCCTCGGCGAGCTGAACAGCCCCCAAGGCCCGAGAACCCTGAGCGTCTTCGCCCGGACGATGTACGAGTACGGGCTCACCCGGCGCATCGTTTCCGTGAGCCTCCTGAGCCAGCTCCTTTCGGGCCGCATGTACCCGGGGCTCAAGGACCGCGAGGGCAGGCCGTTCGACTGGGACTTGGTCCCGAAGGCCACGCGTGGTCGCCGCCCGGGCACGCAAGGCAAGAAGGCCGACCTCCACCACCTTCGTCGGCAGGTGAACCACCTAAGTCTCGTGGTCCGCACGCTCTGCGACCGTCTGGGCGTGGCCAACGAGCTGGACCCATTCGATATTCCTGAGGCGGACGACGCCGAGGTCAGCGACACGCCGCCGGTCCGCAAGCCGAGGTACGTTAACGACATTCTGGTCGAGGACGACGCGGACCTTGTCGAGACGCCCAGCCCCACGCCGCCTCCCGATGACGAGGACGATGACAACGAGCCCGTGAACACGATCCCGCAGCCCACCGTCCCGCCGCCCCGCCGAAGCTAACCTTTTCGTCCCGTAACCATCCAACCCATACATCACATGAAATCGAACAAGAAAGACCTCACCGACGGACAGAAAAAGGCCATGCAGTTCCCGGTGCTCATCCGCCAAGTCGAGAACGGGTTCATCGCCGTGGACTTCCGTCCCGAGACAGAAACTCTCCGCGTCTGGATCGCTGAGACCAACAACGAGCTGTACGACATCTTCGAGGAACTCGGTGTCACGAGTTTCGCCGTGCTCACCAACGAGATGCTCTCCGGTGTCTTCGCTCAGATACTGCAGTGGAAGAAGATCGCCGACCGCAACAAGGAAGCCCAGCCATGAGCACGCTACCAAAGGACGGCGGCGCGGCCTTTCCTGTCCCGCCTGAACGCCTCAACAACTTCAACGGTGATCCTCACTGGTCTTTTCCGAATCCCGGCATGAGCCTGCGCGATTACTTCGCCGCCGCAGCCCTACAGGGCCTGCTTGCCAGTTCGAAAGACATCATCGGAATGTCCGAGGCCAACTACGCCACGGCGGCCTACCTACAGGCCGACGCCATGCTGGCGGAGCGCAACAAGGGAGCCCAGCCATGAGCACCGAGGACAAGATTCTCACGACCCTCCTCCGCGATCTCCGCATCATGCAGGAGTCGGAGGACGAGCGCAACGGCGACGCCGCGCCCCAGACGGCACGGCACGCTGCGGATAAAATCGAGGCCCTGACGGCCCGCCTGCACTGGGCGGAGCGTGACCTCGTTTCCGCGAAGGCCGAGCTGCAGCGCATGCGGAAGGAGGTTGTTCTCCCGTGAGCACGAACACGATTGTCGGCGAGATGATCGCCGAGCACGACGCGAAGCAGCGCAAGCAACCGCCGCCGACGCCGAAGGAAGTGCACGCCCGGATGATCGAGATGACCAACGCGGCCAACGGCCTGAGGTACGAGGTCGCACGTTTCGGGGACATCGAGCAGCAACTCAAGACCCTTCACGAGAAGATGGAGCCGCTCGTCCTGAAGGCCAAGGAACTGAACGACCTCGTCTGCGAGCGCGTGTCGCAAGCCAGCCAGCCGTGGGCCGATTCTCGTATCCACGAGTCGGAGGAACTGATGCAGAAAGTGCAACAGATTGAACGGGAGAACGAGTCGCTGATCGAGAACGTGCGCGGTTTGGAGCCGATGGTTGACCGCCTCGAACGCGAGAACGCCGCGCTGCGGCGTGACGTGTACCAGTGCCCGCCTTCGGAAAATGGATGCGAGGGGCTCACATGGGCCGAAGCCTTCGCCGTCATCGAGCGCGACAACGCGGAGCTGCACAACAAGCTGGCCGCTCTGCAGCACCAGAGCCAGTGGCAGTGTTCCTGCGGCGGCACCGATTGCGAGGGCCAGAAGGAGAACGCCGAGCTGCGAGGCGATCTGGAAGAGGCCCTGTTTGAACGGGACGAGGTCAAGCGTGTCCGCTACTCGCTCGAAGACGCGCTTACACGCTCTCAGGCCGAGGCGGAAGCGTGCTGGGGAAAGAAGGAGCGGTTGGCTGACGCAGCCGAAGAGGTGCTCAAAGCGTACATCAACGTGGTTGCCATGGGAACCAATCACCCGTGCCCTGAAAACTTGGCGATCTGCCGACAACTTCGCGCCGCCATCGACGCCGCACGCGCCAAGGAGGCCCAGCCATGAGCGACACGCCAAAAACCGACGCCATGATGACTGCGCTACTCTGGCGAACTGGCGAAACACTTCCCACTGACGTTGAGTTTGGGAACTTCGCCCGCCAGCTCGAACGCGAGAACGCCGCGCTGCGGGAAGAAAACGCCGAGTGGCGTGAGATGATCCGGGAAGCAGTCTTCGACAACAACGACATCCTGTATTGGATTCGTGGAGCGAGAAGCATTCTGCTCGACGCGGTGGAAAAGGATCGCGCCGCTTACGCCGCCCGCAAGGAGGCGCAGCCATGAGCGATACACCACGAACGGACGCGCAGGTGTTCACGGTTGACGTAGCTTTCACGAGCCATGACGGCCTAGCTTCGGAACCCAAGGAGGTGGTTGAGCCGGACTTCGCCCGCGAACTTGAACGCGAGAACGCCGCGCTGCGGGAGAAGGCCGAACGCTATCGGCTGGTTACGCTCAGGCAGGACGCCGACAACACCGCGCTGTGCAACAAGCTCGCGGCTCTGGAAAATCAAACCCAATGGGAATG
>JACCDU010137955.1_pt1 | contig 17914 bp, 17 predicted proteins | sample 7446081 | NCBI WGS metagenome assembly JACCDU01 (sample SAMN15323447, study PRJNA562643) | freshwater metagenome | isolation source: river surface water | place: USA:Blue River Watershed | collected 2017-08-17
AAGCCCTCAACACCGATAGGTTTTTGAGGGCTTTTTTTAATTGATTAAATAAACAATTCTATATGAACATTTCACTCAATAAAGCAAGTGATTTACAAGGTCGTTTGACTGTTGTTGTAACGGAGGCTGATTACAAAGAAAAAGTTGAAGCTAAATTGAAAGACTATCGCAAGAAAGCATCGATCAAGGGTTTTCGTCCAGGCATGGTTCCTGCAACGTTAATTAAGAAATTGTACGGTCAATCTGCCTTAGTGGATGAAATTAATCATGAATTAGGTCATGCTGTAAGTGATTACATCAAAGAAAATAAATTAAACCTCGTAGGAGAGCCTTTGCCAGCTGTTGAAGAGGCGGATGCGATTGATTGGGAAAAAGATACTGAATTTACTTTTCATTATGATTTAGGTTTCCACGGTGACTTTACCGTTGATTTAGCTAAAATGAAAGCGGTTCAGTCGTATGAAATTAAAGCTGACAAGAAAGAGATTGATGAGACGATTGAAAACTTGAAAAAGCAATTTGGTGAGCAATCACATCCTGAAACGGTAGAAGATCGCGATTTGGTTTTCGGTACGTTTACACAAGGTGACTGGGTTGAGAAATCAGCAATCCCTATGCACGCCATTCAAGACAAATCGAAGAAGGTGTTCATCGGAGCAAAGAAAGGGGATACCTTGAAGTTTGCGATTGATAAAGTATTTGTGGATGCCAAAGCATTGGCATTAGCAACAGGAAAGAAAGAAGAAGAAGTTGCGGATTTGACAGGAGAAGTTTCTTATGTAGTTGAAGATATTACGCGTCAAGTGCCTTCAGAAATGAATGTTGCATTTTTTGATAAGGTTTTAGGACCAGGCAAGGCAACGGATGAGAAGTCATTCCGTGCGGAAGTAGAGACAATTGTTAGCGAAAATTATGCACGTGAGGCAAAATATTTGTTGCGTATCGATGCAGAGAAAGCTTTATTGGAAAGCGTGAAAATCGATTTACCAGAGGAATTCTTACGCACTTGGTTGATTCGCATCAACGAAGGTAAATTTACGGCTGAGCAAATTGATCAAGATTTTGATAATGTAAAACGTGATATTCGTTGGAACCTAATCAAAAACGAAATCGCTGAGAAATTCGAAGTGAAAGTTGATTATCCAGAGGTAGTTGAGAAGGCGAAGGATATGGTACGCCAACAGTTTGGTGGTTATTTATCATCTGACCAACCGGGTATCGATGAGATGATCGAGAAAATTGCAATGGGATATTTGAGCGACAAGTCGAAGGGTGATAATTTCATGAACTTATACAATCAAGCATTTTCGGATAAAGTTTCGAATGCGATTGTAGAAAACATACCAAATAAGTCGACGAAAATTGATGTTGAGAAATTTAAAGAAATCGCTGCAGCGCTTTAATTTCCGAATTGTCAAATTATTTTTGAAAACCCCGCCTTTCGCGGGGTTTTCTGTGAACTTAGGTTCGTACATTTGTGTTTTGCGTATTAATGCCAAAATATTATAAATTTGATTTTTAAACATTGAATCCTATGTATCCAAAAGAATTATCAGGAGAAGAGTTTCGTAAATATGCCGTTCATCACCGGGGCTTAAATGGCTTAGCGGTAGATCAATACATGAATCACATCGGCGATCGTCCTTTGCATCAAATTGAAGATATGACACAATACATCATTGAGGAGCGCCCAATGCGTTTTGCTCAGATCGATGTATTCTCTCGTTTGATCATGGATCGTATTATTTTTATGGGGGTTCCTGTAGATGATTATATGGCCAATATCATTGTGGCGCAATTGTTGTTTATGGAATCAACAGATGCGAAAAAAGATATCGTGATGTACATCAATAGCCCAGGTGGTTCCGTATATGCCGGTTTGGGTATTTATGATACGATGAATTACATTCGTCCAGAAGTAGCGACAGTTTGTACATCTTTAGCTGCATCCATGGGTGCTGTATTATTAGCAGGTGGTGCCGCTGGAAAACGTTCTGCTTTAGAGCATGCACGTGTGATGATTCACCAACCGTCTGGGGGAGCACAAGGTCAATCCCGAGACATCGAAATTACAGCGCGTGAAATCGTGAAAATTCGTCAAGAATTATATGAAATTTTGGCAAAACATTCTGGAAAATCGTTCGAAGAAATCGAGCGCGATTCAGATCGTGATTACTGGATGAAAGCGACCGAGGCGAAAGAATATGGTTTGATTGATGAGATTTTAACCCGTACCGTTTAATTCATGGCGAGTAATAAAAAAGTAAGCTGTTCTTTTTGTGGTCGGAGTAAAGCCGATGTCGGAATGATGTTGTCGGGAATCGATGGACATATTTGTGATAGTTGCATTCAACAAGGATTTGAGGTGATCAAAGAAGAATTAGGTGCGCCTGCAGTTTCTGCTTCCCATCATCAATTCGAATTGGTCAAACCCAAAGATCTGAAAGCCTATTTGGACGAATATGTAATCGGCCAAGAGGAGGCAAAACGCCATCTCTCTGTTGCGGTGTACAATCACTACAAGCGATTGATGCAACCTGCTTCAGCGGACGATGTGAAGATTGAAAAGTCCAACATTTTGATGGTTGGCGAAACGGGAACTGGAAAAACATATTTGGCAAGAACTCTTGCCCAAAAACTGCAAGTTCCATTTTGCATCGCGGATGCAACTGTTATTACCGAGGCAGGATATGTGGGGGAGGATGTTGAAACCATTTTGACTCGTTTGTTGCAAGCGGCGAATTACGACGTGGAGAAGGCGGAATGTGGCATTGTTTTCATTGATGAAATTGATAAAATTGCTCGTAAATCGGATAATCCTTCCATTACACGCGATGTGTCTGGGGAGGGGGTCCAACAAGCTTTATTGAAATTATTAGAGGGTTCCATTGTTAATGTTCCACCGCAGGGTGGTCGGAAACATCCGGATCAAAAAATGATTGCGGTGAACACGGAGAATATTCTGTTTATCTGTGGAGGTGCTTTTGACGGCATTGATCGTCACATTGCCAAGCGTCTAAATTCTCGTCCGATTGGTTTTTCAGGTGATGATACTTTTCATGATTCATTCGAAAAGGATCAAATCATGAAATATGTTTCGGCACAAGATTTGAAATCCTTTGGTTTAATTCCTGAATTATTGGGCCGACTTCCCGTTGTAACATTTTTGAATCCTTTGGATGCGAAAGCGTTGTTATCTATCTTGACGGAGCCTAAAAATGCCTTGGTAAAACAATATGAAAAATTGTTTTCGATGGAGGGCGTGGCCTTGCATTTTTCACCAGATGCATTAAGCTATATTGTAGAACAAGCGATGCAATATAAATTAGGTGCGCGTGGATTGCGTTCTATTATGGAAGCCATCATGACGGATGCGATGTTTGAAATTCCATCGCAGTCGGAACTTAGCGATTTTACGATCGATTTGAATTATGCCAAATCGAAGTTCGAGCGTACCGTTTTTCACCAAATGAAAGTCGTTGCCTAAATGAAACAGATCCTATTATTTTCCGTGTTAGCAATACTAGCTAGCAGTTGCACTAAAAAAGTGCATGTGGCTGCTTTTGCGCCTACTTCAGTAAATGCAGAAACCGCAAAATCCTCGGTTAATGAAGTCCAAAAACAGCGTGTCATGCATGAGGTGTTGCCACCCAACAATGTCAATCAACCTGCGCAACAGCATGTACAACAAACGAGTTTGGAGACATCTTTACTCACGACAGCAACTCATAAAGTCCAGAAAAAAGCTTCTATATTACACATAGATCAAATTTTGGATACAGCTCCTGTAAAATCGTATATCCAAAAGACTTCCTTTAAAAATCAGAAAGCAGCTCCACGCGGAGCACGTTATTGGGCACCCCAATTGAAAATTGGCTTGACTTTATTAGCTATCGGTGTTGTTCTTGCTGTTTTTGGATTAGGATTTGTCGGCGGACTCGCTGCGCTCATCGGTTTATGTTTTACGATTGTTGGGCTTTTAGTTACTTATTAGGATGAGGCCATCCTTGGTTTTATTGCATGGTTTTGGTGAGGATGCCCAGTTATGGGACGATTTTATTCCTGGCAGATTTGCTGATTATATCTTGCATATTCCAAATTTTGCGAATTGGTCTGATTGTTTCACCATGGCAGATTATGCGAGAAAAATAATAGCTACGCTTCCCAAAGATCAACACTTTATTTTACTAGGTCATTCCATGGGAGGCTACATTGCATTGGAAATGGCCATGCAGTTTTCAGAACGGATTCGCGGAGTGGTGATGTTACATTCGACTCCTTTGGCCGATTCAATTGAAAAGAAGGCTCAGCGTGATAAAACAGCCGCATTTATTCAAGAAAATGGTTCTGACCTATTTATTCGGGCATTTGTTTCGAATTTATTTGCCCCTCATTTTGTCGATTCCCAGCAGAATTTGATGAGAAATCTAGCTGATCGTTATGCTCAATTAAGTATTGCTGGATTAGTTGCAGCGACCTTGGCAATGAAGGTAAGAATTGATATGTCAGCCTTTGTTCAGTCCTCCGACATACCTATGTTGTTCGTTTTAGGCGATGAAGATCCCTTAATTTCCACTGATTCGATTGTGAAGGTAATAGCAGGGAAAGACCAACATAAATTTGTAATTTTATCAGGTGTAGCGCATCAAGGTTGTTATGAAGCTCCCGAGGAAACCTACGCAGTGATCAATCAATTTATCAACGAGATTCATGCCTAAGATTATCGTGGCCTTGGATGGCTATTCTTCTTGTGGAAAAAGCACAACGGCTAAACGTGTAGCTGCTAAATTACATTATGTTTTTGTTGATACAGGATCCATGTACCGTGCAGTTGCCTTGTATTTTCATCGCAATCACATTGATTTAGCAAACAAACAAGATGTAGCTGATGCGTTGCAGCACATTGATATCACCTTCGAGTTTAATCCACAAAGACAGGCTTCGGATACAATTTTAAATGGCGAGAATGTGGAGGTTGAAATTCGTAAAATGTACATTTCTGAGATGGTAAGCCAGGTGGCTGCTATCACACTAGTTCGCCGAGCGATGGTAGCCCAGCAACAGCTGATGGGGAAGAAAAAGGGTGTTGTCATGGATGGACGCGATGTGGGAACTGTTGTTTTTCCAGATGCCGAAGTGAAAATTTTTATGACGGCACAACCGCACATTCGAGCTCAGCGCAGAAAGTTGGAATTATTACAAAAAGGAGAAGATTTACCCTTAGAAGATATCGTTGAAAACTTGCGGATGCGGGATGAAATTGATTCCAATCGAGAAGAAGGACCCTTGAAGCGTGCTGATGATGCCATTGATTTGGATACATCTTTTCGTAGCATGGACGAACAAGTGGATTTTGTCTTAGCACAAGTTGAACGTGTCAAACGTGAAAAAAAATAAGCCCTATTTGCTTGTTGGCCAAGGAATCGCTGGAACTGTTTTAGCTCACCATTTCCTTCAGGCCAATATTCCCTTCGAGATTTGGGATTCCCCGGATCATTTTAATTCTTCATATGCTGCCGGGGGGATATTTAATCCCGTAACAGGACGGAAACTTGAAAAAACCTGGTTGGCCGATGAGCTATTTGATTACTTATTCCCATTTTATAAACAAGTAGAAAAAACCTTACAAGCTACGTTTTTTTATCCCATGCCATTATTTCGTCCCTTTGCGAATGAAGAAATGAAACAATGGTTGCTTGACAGAAAGACACAAATTGATCATGGGTTTTTGGATTGGGCAACAGCAGGCGTTTGGGTAAAGCAGGCTGGTTGGGTCGATGTCGCTAGTTTATTGTTGCATTCAAAAAACTTTTTTGATAATCTCGGCCTTTTTGCTGTGCGAACCTACGAGGAAAAGGATGCGTCAGATTTCGAGGCGGTTATATTTTGTGAGGGATTTCATGCGATGCAAAATCCTTTGTGGAATAAGCTACCTTTTCTTCCTGCCAAGGGAGAATTGTTGCGTTTTCAATCTGATGAGCCTTCCCGAGACTTTATCTTAAATAAAAATGGATTTATCCTTCCATTGCCGGATGGAGCATTTAAAGTGGGTGCGACCTATCGATGGGATGAATTCTCACAATCGCCTACTATTTCGTCCCGAGAAGAACTCATGTCCAAGTTAGCTAGTATGGGTGTTCTTCAATATGAACTAGTAGAAGCATTTGTGGGCATTCGGCCAGCTACGCAAGATCGCAGACCTTTTGTCGGGATGTTAGTAGATGGTAAAAAAGGAATATTTAATGGATTCGGGTCCAAAGGGGTTTCTCTAAGTCCTTATTTTGCCCATGCTTTTGTGCAAGAATTAATGGGGCAAAAAGAACTCATGGAGGACGTCTCAATTCGTCGCTATTCGCATTTATTTTCGGTTTAAATCCTTAAATTTGATTTCGTGTAAAATTCAATAGAATGCGCTTTTTCCGTTTGTTTCTTTTGGGCATTTCTTCATTACTATTCATGCAGCAAATGCATGCACAAGATTTTTATCCGAGCCAACGCGCCTGGGACAAGACACGTATTCAACATCAAAAATTTGCCTGGAAGTATTTGGCTAATCAGAACTTTGAAGTTTATTATTTTGGCAAAAATGAGGCCTTGGCAAGGACTACTTTACAAATATTAGATGCAGATTTTCAGCGTATTACGAATTTGTTGTCTTATACGCCTTATCAAAAGACGCGAATTTTTGTATATCCATCGGGAAATGAATTAGCGCAGTCCAACAGTGGAATCAGTTATACCGATGCGCAAGAAGCAGCCGAGGAAAATCAAGCCAAATTTCGGATTGAAATTGCATATCAAAATCAACATCAAGCATATAAGCTCAATTTGTTAAAACAGCTTTCACGCGTTTATTTGCATGATATTTTGTTTGGAGGAAGCATAAAAGACGCACTTCAAAATTCACTTTTATTATCTGTACCCGAGTGGTTCACTACGGGTCTTGCTGCTTATTTGGCGACGGGGGAAACAGCTCAAATGAATCAATACATGTATCAAGTAGTCGTAGCGAATAAGGTGCGAAAACCTGTTTTGGCACGGGGTATTGAGGCCGAATTTATCGGTCAGTCGATTTGGTCATACATTGCCAAAACCTATGGGGCAAACCAAATTGGAAATATTGTGAATTTGACCCGCATCATTCGAAATGAGCAATCCAGTATTTCGAGTACAATTCGAAAACCCATCGCGAAATTTCTAAAAGAATGGTTCGAATATTATGTTAGCGAAGCCAAACAATACGATGTGAATGTGCAAGATGTTGCTAAAAAAACGCTTTTGTCTTTTGATATGACGAAAGGGGAACAGCTTCGTGATGCAAAATTAAGTCCTGATGGCCATTGGTTTGTTTACCTCTTAGACGATTCAGGCCGTTTTCGTGTCATGTTGAAGTCTATATCAGGGAACCAGACGAAGGAAGTTTTTCATACCGGTTTAAAAGATCCATTGCGAAAGGAAACAAGTGTGACTCCTTTAGTTCAATGGGCCTCAAATCAAGATTTGTATATCCTTGCTAATCAGGATGGGAAAAGTTTTTTACATGTTTTCCAATGGAGCAAACAATCCTTGAAAGCGACGAGTAAACGGAATTTGGGTGACATTCGCTTTTTGGATTTTGAACTGAATGCAAATGCCCAACGAATGCTGGTACGTTCATTCAAACTTGGACAAGTGGATGTTGGAATTTATGATATGCGTCGGAATCGTTTGACAGCCATTACACAAGATGCGAATCAAGAAACAGAGGCTCATTGGTGGGGCAATCAGGGGGATATTGTTTACGTAACCGATCGAATATCGGATAGCACTTATCTCAAAGAAAAGGGTATGCAGGTCATGAAACATTGGCGTGCGGAAGATCCAGCCAATTCGAAAGAGCTTTTTATGCACAAAGGCAATATTCGAAATGTTCGCCCCGTGTCCGACTCTTTGATTTATTTTCTGAATGAAAATGCGAGTGGAAATGAATTGGTGTCCTATCATACAACTGATCAACATCTATATCAAACCATCGTAAAATCCGGAGATTGGTCTGCATTTCAATGGATTGGGGACGAAATATTGGTTCAAAATCGTTCCGTATTAACGGAGCAGGTACAGCAATATGATGCCAAAACCTTTGTCAATGTTCCCTCCTATTTATGGTATCCAATGTTGCCGGATACAGCTGTTATTGTACAACAGCCCGCTGTTAATGACGAAAATAAACGAGTGACAGATGTACGTAAATCGCGGATAGAACGGCAGCAAGCCTTGCGTTTGCGGAAGGATTCAAATCGTTTGTTAGGTCCTTTAGATTACCAAAATTCCTTCGTACTGAATGGGTCAGAGGGCAGTTTTAAGATAGACCCCATTCGTGGATTAGGATATAGCATGGGTGTAAAAATGAATGATTTATTGGAAAATCATTTATTTAAAGTTGGGGGCTATGTATCAGCAAATATTAAAAATGTTGACCTCTGGGGGGAATATGATTTTTTAGCCAATAAAATTGATTGGACCCTTCGTGTCGATCGCAAGATATTAGATCAAGAAACCGAAACGATATCCCAAAAGATACGTTATAATCGTTTTGAACTGAAGGCCGTGTATCCATTTAATTTGCTAAGTAAAGTGAGTGTTTCGGGGATGTTTAGCAATAATAGGGCTATCGATCAATATAATTTAAGTACGCCAGAAGATGTTTCATCATATCTGGGAGGCCGACTCGCCTATACCTTTGACAATACGGTACACGTTGCCGAAAATTTACAAACGGGTTTCAGATTATTTACGGGTGTGGAGGTTCAAAAGTCGATGCAACAAACATCTTTTACCCGAATTTCCTTGGACGCCCGGAAATACTTAAAAATTTCGAATAGTTTATTTTTGGCCATGCGAATTTCAGCTTCACAATCGCTGGGAAATGCGGCCACGCAAACGATATTGGGAGGCATGGACAATTGGTTGTTTATTGACCGAGAAGCTCGGAATAAAGAAAATCCCCTAGGAACAGCTGGAATTGCTCATCGAGATGTTTTTATGAGTGATTTCGCTACTTCGATGCGTGGATTTAAGATGAATAAGCTTTCAGGAAATAGCCATTTGTTGCTAAACATGGAAATGCGGGTCCCTGTGAAATCCTTATTAGGGCCCTTATATTCCAAGTCACAATTTTTGAATACATTCCAAATGATTGGTTTTTTCGATATGGGAAGTGCTTGGACTGGGGCAAGTCCTTTTTCACGTACCAATGGATTTAATACGAACACCTATGGAGGAAATACAAACCCATTTCAAGCCACGGTCACTGATTTCCGGAATCCTTTCCTATTCGGATATGGATTAGGAGCACGAGCGAATGTAATAGGTTATTTTATAAAATTGGATTATGCATATGGCATTGAAAACGATGAAATTAAATCACCAATCACTTATTTAACACTTGGCCATGATTTTTAGATGGCTCGTATTTTTTCTATTCATTCAGTTCTCGACTTTTGCTCAAAGTTTAACGCAGACTTTTTTACCAATCCTTCAGATAAATACGCAGGGAGCATCCATCGTCGATGAACCCAAAATACCTGTTAAAATCACTTTGTATGATCGCGGAAGTGGATTAAATCAACTGTCGGATCCCCCCATTTATCGTTTTTGGGCAGGAATTGAATTTCGGGGAAGTTCTTCACAGGGAGATTGGTATTTTCTGCCTGGCCTAGTTAAGAAACCCTATGGATTTGAAATTTGGACAGATTCTGTTGCGATGAAAGCGACAAATATTCCTTTGGTTCAACTACCTGCTGAATCAGATTGGGTGTTAAACGCCTCTTACAATGATCGTACTTTCCTTAGAGACGTTTTGGCGCAACAATTGGCGGGGCAAATGGGTTTGCAGCATTCCAATACCCGTTATGTGGAAGTTATTTTAAATGATGCATACCAAGGGGTGTATGTGTTGATGGAAAAAATTAAACAAGGTGGGAATCGATTGGATATCGCGGATTTAACGCCAACAGATAATACGGGGGATGAGTTAACGGGAGGGTATTTGGTCAAGGTTGATAAAACGAGTGGCGCGACCTCTCGGAGTTGGAATAGCTCTTACGTTTCAGGCAAGGGGACGAATAAGACATTGTATCAGATTGAATATCCCAAAACAGAAAACATCACATCCCAACAATTTACCTACATCAAAAACTACGTGAATACTTTTGAGAAAAGCCTTCAAGAAGAAAATCCCTTAAAAGCCACTACGACCTATCGGTCCATGATGGATATGCCCTCTTTTGTCAATTATTTTTTATTGAATGAGCTCACTCGAAATGTAGATGGCTATCGGTTGAGCACCTATTTTTATAAAGAAAAGGATTCGAAGGGAGGTAAATTAACCATGGGTCCAGCTTGGGACTATAATTTGGCATTTGGGAATGCGGATTATTACGATGGTTACTTGCCACAAGGCTGGGTCTATAACAAATTAGAAATGTCCACGCAGGGAATATCGGATAGTTTTCAAACGCCTTTTTGGTGGGGAAAATTGATGCGTGATTCGGTATTTGTAAATTCGGTCAAGCGTCGATGGAATACCTTGCGTAAAACGACCCTGAACCCGCAACGTATTTTTAAATTCATGGATTCGACGCAAGTCGTATTGAAAGATCCTTTGCAGCGTAATTTTGGTCGTTTCCCACTTTATGGGAAAAAGGTTTGGCCTAATTATTTTGTGGGAAATAATGCGAATGAGGAATTGTTTTGGATGGAAAATTGGATTACAGCAAGAATTGCTTGGCTTGATGCAGCCATAAATTCCTTAGATGCGACCCTCGTTTTAGGAGTAAACGAAGAAGTGTCTATTCGGGCATATCCCAATCCGATGCGCGATGAAATAAAGCTTGAATTTCCACTGAAGCAGGAAACAAATCTTAGGGTAGAAGTATATGATCTTGCTGGGCGTTCCTTGCAGCGCAATCAATTAGGTCATTTCCCACAAGGCAACACCATCCTTCCCATGAATCTATCCAATTTGGCGGCGGGGCGTTATATATTATTGGTTTATAGTGAGGAAGAAATCATTTATCGTTTCCCCATCGTTAAAAGTTTGGACTAAGTCCTGCTTTTATTAATTTTGTCAAATGTCCAAAATCGTCGATATATTACCTTTATTAGCTGCTACTCGCAAAGCTTCCACCCAACTCGCGCTGGCAGATGCGTCCACTAAAATAGCTGTGTTGCATACGCTGGCTGAGAAGTTGCTTGAGCAGCAGGCAAAGGTTATCGCAGAGAATGCAAAGGATTTAGCCAAGATGGATCCTCAAAATCCGATGCGTGATCGTTTGTTATTAACTGAAGACCGAATTGCCGCATTAGCTTCAAGTTTACATGACGTGGCTGCTTTACCTGATCCATCGGGTCAAGTGTTGCTTGAAAAGGTACTTTCGAATGGATTACACTTACAAAAGATTGCCGTTCCTTTGGGTGTAGTAGGCGTCATCTATGAATCAAGACCTAATGTAACGATTGACGTTGCCGCGCTTTGTATTCGCTCAGGAAATGCGGCTGTTTTACGGGGTGGGACAGATGCCTGGTTTACCAATCAAGTATTGGTTGAACTTATTCATCAAGCTCTGAGGGCGAATAACTTGCCTACAGAGCTGGTCCGTTTATTGCCCACGGATCGTGCTCACGTGACGACCTTGTTACAGGCTACAAAATATATTGATGTTATTATTCCACGGGGTTCGGATGCATTGATCCAACGTGTTCGTCGGGAATCCTTAGTTCCTACCATCGAAACAGGAGCGGGCGTTTGTCATACCTATGTCGCCGAAAGTGCGGACCTTGACATGGCCGTTCCTATCGTGGTAAATGCCAAAGTTTCCAGGCCGTCAGTTTGTAATTCATTGGACACCGTGATCGTTCATCGAAGTCATTTGGCTGAATTTGTGCAGAAAATTGCCTTTGATTTTATCCGATATCATGTGCAAATTTTTGCTGATGCTGATGCATATATAGCCCTGAAAGCCATCGACTATCCTTATTTGCAAGCTGCTGAACCGGCTGATTTTGGTCGGGAATTCTTGGATTTCGCTTGCTCCATGAAGGTTGTTGACGATTTGGCTGAGGTATTAAATCACATTGATCAATATTCATCCCGACATTCCGAGGCGATCGTAAGCACGGATGCGGCTGAGGCTCAGTTATTCTTGCAGGCCGTTGACGCGGCTGCCGTTTACTGGAATGCTTCGACGCGATTCACAGACGGGGGGGTGTTTGATCTAGGTGCAGAAATCGGCATATCGACTCAAAAATTACACGCAAGGGGTCCGTTTGCTTTAGAGAAATTGGTGACCGAAAAGTGGGTCATTCAAGGAACTGGGCAAATTCGCTAGTTTAGAATTCGTGATCTAGGCCTAGTTTTTGTTTCAACTCGCCTAAAATTGGATGCTTTTGAACCAAGAAATCATATTTGTCAGATTGCGTATATAGAAGCTTTTTGTCCCCATTTTCTTGCATAGTCACGTCCAATACTATGTCGATGGCATAATTAGTTAAGCGTTCCCGTAAGGTACCTAAGACCTCCATACGCAATTGCTCGTTGAAATGTTGAACTTGAACTTCATTTTCAACTTTCATGTGGGCGATCGTATCGATTAATTCGATTGGCCGGTCCATCATGACAAATTTGTTGATCAAATTAGCCTCCTTATATTTCTGTGCAATTTCATTCCAAATTTCCATGAATTTGGCTAAGTCGAAGGCTTGGTTGACGAAATCATTCGCTACCGATTGTTCTTTTTCCTCATTATCCTGAGTTTTGGGCTTGATCACACTCTTGCTTGATCGTAAACCTCCTAATCCAGCAGCCGGCATTTGGGCAACGGGTTTGCTAGGAGGAATCACAGGGACCTCGACTGTTGGGGCTTTGGGTTCCGAAGGATTTGCAAGCTCCATGTTGGGCGCAACAAGGTTAGGCTCCGCTTGTGGTGCTGGGCTTTCGATTGCTGGGGTTGTAGGTACACTTGTTGATGTTGTGGCCCCTGCGCTTTTAGCTTGGGGCTCAGGCTTTTTTCCGGTACTACTGCCCTCCGTGGCTAACGCATAAACCGATGGTAAATAATTGATTTTTAACAAGCAGAGTTCGAGGTGGAGTCTGGCGTTTTTTGCCGACTTGTAATTGCTTTCACAGGTAGAACAAATGTTCATCGCTGAAAGCAAAAAGGAAGTACTCGTTAATTCGGCTTGTTGTTTGAATTTTGTCCGGGATTCATCAGAGATTTCCATTAAGGCCAAAGTTTGAGGGTCTTTGGCAAAAAGTAAATTTCGGAGATGTTCCATAAACCCACTGATGAATTGCTGGCCATCAAAACCTTTGCGCATGATTTCATCCAATAAAACCAAGGTCTCAACATGATTTTGTTGAATCAAATGATTCGTTAGGCTAACGTAGTAATCGCTATCCAAGATATGTAAATTCTCCAACACATCTTTGTGACGCAATGCATTGTCGGTCGAGAAGGTAACATTCAAATCGAACATGGAAAGGGCATCTCGCAAACCTCCATCAGCCTTGATGGAAATCAATTCCAAGGCAGCGGGTTCTGCTTGAATGTTCTCCTTTTGTGCGATGTTCGCTAAATGTGCGGCCATGTCTTTCCATTGAATTCGATTGAAATCGAATATTTGGCAACGGGAAAGAATGGTAGGTAATATTTTATGTTTCTCAGTCGTCGCTAAAATGAAAATCGCATAGGATGGGGGTTCCTCCAAGGTTTTCAGAAAGGCATTGAATGCCGCTGCTGATAGCATGTGAACCTCATCAATGATGTAAATTTTATAGCGTCCGCGTTGAGGTGGGTAGCGTACCTGATCAATTAGGTTGCGAATATCATCCACGGAGTTGTTGGACGCCGCATCTAATTCATGAATCGTTAAAGAAGTATTGTCTTGAAAGGATTGACAAGATGGGCAAGTGCCACATGCTTCGCCATCTGTTCCGATGTTTTCACAGTTGATTGTTTTCGCTAAAATACGTGCGCATGTTGTTTTTCCTACACCCCTAGGACCACAAAATAGGAATGCTTGTGCCAAATGGTTGGACTTAATGGCATTCTTTAAGGTGGTGGTAATATGACTTTGGCCAACGACCGAATCAAATTGGGTAGGTCTGTATTTTCGTGCTGAAACAATAAAATTTTCCATACTGCAAGTTAAGTTTTACAAGGGCAAATTCCAATATGCTAGTTGGGTAAATGCAAGATAGCACTGACAGGAAAATGGTCCGTAGGGAAGCGGCCCGCCCAAGTTTCAGAATGAGTCGCATGCTGGCTACATGTCACGCCATTTTTCACGAAAATATAATCAATGTGTCTCCCATCTTGTTCTTGTTTAAATCCATTGAATGAGCTATATGGCCCGTAATGGCCTTTTGAACTAATGGATTCACTATCTATGAGACGTTTGTGATTTGTTTTATCCAAGATGATTTGTATCGGTTCATCATCCGGTGTGGCATTGAAATCGCCCGTGATGATGGCTGGGGATTTTCCAGCGATCTCGGCAACTTTAGCCAGAACAAGTTTGGCGCTTTCTCGGCGGGCAACTTTTCCCAAATGGTCAAAATGCGTATTGAAAACGAAGAATTTTTTGCCCGATTTGATTTCGCGGAATTCACCCCAGGTGACGACGCGCCGACAAGCCGCGTCCCAACCGAATCCAACTTTTTCGCATGAATCCGAAAGCCAAAAAGTCTTTTCTCTTATAAGTTTGAATTTGGCTTTGTTATAGAATAGGGGTGAAAATTCACCTGCCTCTTTTCCGTCATCACGCCCCTTGCCAAACCAAGCATAGCCCGGAAGTGCTTTGGCAAAATCTTTGATTTGATGAACGAAAGCTTCTTGCATACCGATGATATCTGCTTGATGGAATTCAATGAGTTCTGCACAATGTTTAGCGCGGTATTTCCATTGATCTTGTCCATCTGATTCCGTGTCTAGACGAATATTGAAGGTCATGGCTTTAATTTGTCCTTGGCTACTAAAGCCTAGGCAAAGGAAAAGTAGTATACAGCTTAATGTTTTCATAATAGTTTCGATTTGAGGCCAAACACGGTCTTTTTTGCTATTTTGAATGACGAAATCAGCCCCGCGTATATATTGTTCCGGTTGGGGTTGTAAGTCAATCATTTGCATGATTTCCATGTAGGATGATTTATTTCTTTTTTGAATATGCTGAATGCGCTCATCTAAGGGGCAAGAAACAGCAATGAGCTGCTTGAGTAATTCAGGTTTGTTGCGAGAAGTTATCAGGGCCGACTCATACAAATAAAATGGAGCTTCGGGCGCATTTTCTAACCAATTAACCGCTGCTTTTCGAACGGCAGGATGGATAATGGCATTGAGTTTTTGAATATCACCTGGGTATTTTTGCAAAAGACCCTTCATCCAAGCTCGATTATAGCTCCCATCAGGCAAATAGGATCTGGAGCCAAATTCCTCCATGATAGCCGCTTTTACTTCAGGGTCTTGGTCACAAATTTTCCGAGCATGTGCATCAGCTTCGAAAACAGGAATCCCTAGGATAGAAAAAATCCGACAAATCATCGATTTGCCGGATCCTATTCCGCCTGTAATGCCAATAAAGGGTTTCAGGCCAAGTTCGCTCATCTTATTCTTCAGTTAAGCGAGATGATGCATCTTTTGAGATCGCAGATTTTTCGAAAACAACGCGAACACCTTTGCTGGAATCAATTTCCACAACGATGGTTTTTTCACGAATAGACACGACACTTCCGTGTGCACCACCAATCGTAACAACCTTATCACCTGTTTTTAATTCGCTGATAAACTTTTGTGCATCCTTCGCCTTTTTTTGTTGGGGACGAATCATGAAAAAATAAAACACCACAAAAATACCTCCAAAAAGGATGATTTGCATGATTTGTGGATTGGCTTCTAGTAATAACATAGGACTATTTTTTTTGAGGTAAAACTTCTATTTTAAACGCAACCATGTTGTCGGCTGGTAAGGTATTCGCGTAAGCTGTAATGGTCTTCTGAACTTTCCCTTCTTTGCCATGTGAGTCAAATGTTACTTTAATAAACCCCTTTTTACCGGGTTGCACTAAATCTTTTGACCACTTTGGTGTGGTGCAACCACAAGAGGAATTCACTGAACTGATTTGCAAGGGAAGATTTCCTTTATTCCGAAAATGAAAGGTATAGGAAATGCTATCGCCTTCTGTAATTCGACCTAAGTAAACCAATGGTTGCTCAAAAACCATTTGCGGGTGTTTTTCGATGGTTGGTCGCAAAGCTACCGGGATGACACTTTCTGCATCACTCAGCGACTCTTTTTGTTTGTTGGTGCATCCCAACAACAAAACGAAAACTCCTAGACAAATCGAAAAACGAAGCATACTTATTTTGCTTTGATTTGGCTCATCATTTTCTCCACATCTTCCAGCAATTTTTCCGCTTTGATTTTGGTATCTTGAACGACTTTTTTGCCTTCCGACTTCGCCATAGTTTCTGGGATTTCTTTGCCTTCCACGATGTCGTTGATTAATTGCTTCAATTGATCCCGGTATTTATTTAATTGGAAATACAATTTGCTGCGCGTATTCTCGCCCTTGTCTGGTGCATAAAGAATGCCCAAAACGGCCCCTGTCGCAGCTCCCACAACAAATGCCCAAAATGATTTTGATGATCTACTCATAATTATTTACTGGCTATGTCGATTAATCCTCGACCTGATTTTTGTATAATTTTCTCCGCGATTAACTTGACAGAAACCACATCCAATATACCGTTGATAAATGGACCCGATTTTGGTGTCGAGTAGTTTTTCGCTACTTCAATGTATTCGTTAATGCTCACTTTTACGGGGATGCTGGGGAAGTTAATCATTTCAGCCACGGCCAATTTTAATATGATTAAATCCGTCGTTGCTAAACGCTCGGAATCCCAGTTTTTGGTCTGGTCGTTCACCCAAGTCGTTAACGCTTTGTCTTCCCTAACACAATAGTCAAATAATTCTTCAAAGAATAATTTGTCCTCATCCCATTGGATGGCAAGGGGCTGTAAACTTAAATCTTCTAGGGCCTCAACTTTAAATGTTTTGGTACTTAAGCTTTTAATTACATCCTTATTAACATGCCAATTTAAATCTTTTTCCTCAAAATATGCTGTCATAATCGGATGTTTTAACAGATAATTTTTCAAAAGATATTGTACCATTTCAATGTCCTTGCCCAGGTCTTTTCCCGCGTCTGGCAAATAGGAGGTGAAGTTATCATCTGGTAAGATCCCTTCAAGGAATAATTTCTTGAGTAAGGTTTCTTCATCTTCCGACCAACCAATATTGTTTTCAGAGAAAGCCGTTTGCAAATCTTTCCATTTAGGCAAGATGGCTAATACTTTATTGTTTGCGATTTGGGAGGTTTTAATTGCCTTTTCCAGTAATCGTCTTTGCTCGTCCCATTGTCCAATGGAAGGTAGATTCTGTAAATAGAAAAGTAATTTTAAGTATTGCTTGTAGATGGCTTCGACTTCCGTAACCATATTTTTGCGCATATCACGCGCAATTTTCGACACATTGTTTTGGTAAACACGATAAACAGATTGAGCCGCCTCTAATGCTTCTGCTGGAATGCTTTCTTCCGTAGGTATTCCTTGAAAAAATTCGTTTAATTGAATTTCGGCTAGTTTTCGCAAACCCTCCAGACGAGGTGCTTGTTCTTCTTTGGCGACCATCAACGAAAGATCAGGTTGAAAAATCGTTTGTAAGCCATCAAAGGCTAATAGGTATTGTGCGCGTTCCTGCGTCCAAAAGGCATACATTTGTTGAAATGCTTTGACCCGTAGTAGTCTTCTGTTAACCATCCGAAAATAAAGAGCGTTCTTGATTTGTAAAACACAAAATTACAAATTTTAATTTA
>JACCDU011028536.1_pt1 | contig 17901 bp, 22 predicted proteins | sample 7446081 | NCBI WGS metagenome assembly JACCDU01 (sample SAMN15323447, study PRJNA562643) | freshwater metagenome | isolation source: river surface water | place: USA:Blue River Watershed | collected 2017-08-17
ATTGTATATTCTTTATTGTATTTATCTAAAAAGTCTGTGAGTTCTTGAAATTTGTTCATGATTATTATACGCTCAGATTGTGAAATCTGGAAAGAAGATTGTGTGAGAATTGGTGGGCTCAGTAGGAATTGAACCTACACTCAATCGGTTATGAGCCGACCGCTTTGCCATTAAGCTATAAGCCCTGATTGGTCGGGGCAGAGGGACTTGAACCCTCACAGTATTGCTACTGACAAATTTTAAGTCTGTTGCGTCTACCGATTTCGCCACACCCCGATACAATATATTATACGCTTAATTAAAAACAAAAATCATAATATTCATCTCTATTTCCGATAGATAAACCAAATGCATTTTGAATTAAGTTGTATCTATTAGTTTCTTTGTTGAAGAACACTTTGAGCCATCTTTGCTTTTTTTCACACCATCTGTAAGTGTATGTACTTCCATTTGGATTGGGTTTGAAATCATATTTTTGGCATTCACTCATGCCATTGCCATCTATACGAACGGCAAAATCTTGCTGTACCTCAACATAAAGTTTTTTGTTCACTTCGAATACTTTTGTTACAGTGCAAGCATGTCTATCTGTGTAACACAGAAGTGTTGCACCCATTCCCACTTGGGGTGCTGGCATACCTTTGGTAGCCACAGTTTTGATGTAATTTACTAAACTTCCGAATTGCTTCATACCTATTATACTTGGCATTCGTGAAAACTGGAAAAATCATCAATCTTCTTTTTCATCAGGTTTCTTTTTGAAAACTTTTGGCTTGCTTTTACAACCCCACGCTACAGCAGAAGACAAAACACCGTTTTGGCTGATACCTCGGCAACTACCAATTCTTTTTATCACCTTTACAGGGCCACAAGTAAAGTAATCATCCCAAAAGCCTCGGTGAACTTTTTTCAAAGGTTGAACCTCATAAACTTGCCAGTTTTCAGCTAAAGCTTTTTCTATAATAGTAAAGTGCGGAATCGGTGTCCAAGTCATAAATATTGCATCTCGAAACCAAGTAGATGCAGTAAAATTTCTAGCTTGTACAGTGTGTAACAAAAAATCACCAGGACTAAAAATTACTGGACTTGCATGATAATATTTCTTCTTTTTAATCTTTTTCTTCTTACTCATTTGAAATCGTCTAGAATGTTTGCATACCTATTATACTTGACATTCGTGAAAACTGGAAAAATCGGGCCTAATTGGCCCGATAGTCTTAGCTCTTGTACACTTCAATTAGATAGATTTTGTTATCTGTTCCAATGTAAGTGTTGAGATTGGGATACATTCTTAAACGAGTGGCAGAGCCATCATATTCAAGAGTTCCTTTGCCATAGGCTTTGATAAGAGTGGCTTCTTTGTCTCCCACCCTTACACCCAATCTGGTTTTGAAACTAGAAGCTCTGTCAAGCTCTCCGCTTACAGATAGTTTCTTTACACCATCATCATCGAATTGCACCGTGAAAATGCACTTCTTGAAGTCATAAATCCATTTGTCGCAGTCTCTCTCATCTGGCTCACCATATTTGGCAAGCACTGAGCGTTTGCTTTCGCTGAGTGAGATTCCACCCAGAGAAATAGATTTTGTTTGTCCGAACGAAAGGGCAACTAAAAGTGCCATCATGATTGTGATTAGTAATCGCTTCATTAATATAATTATCGGCACACAATCTGAAATCTTTAGGGTGGAATTGATTTTTCCACCCATTTTTTAACTCACGAATGCTTTAGATTGTGTCTTTGAAGAGAGTGCCTGATGCATCAAGTTCACATAAGTGACTTGTTGATTAGCCTTTTCTTTTGCCACGTTGTAGTATGGATTATAATCAAGCAGAAGAGGATAAGTAGTAGTCATATAATCAATCTCTTGCTTAATCTTGTTAATACTCAAATTGATTTCATTTCTTACTTCGTCTAAGCTTTCTCTAGTGCAACCTAAAATGTACAACTTATTACTGTACTGAACAGAGTCAAAGCGACCATTTCTTGGCATCTTGACAATCTTCTTGAAAGTAGGACATGCAATCTTTTCCACTACGTCATCATACAGACCCTTAGCAATGTTGTTAGTAATCGTATTGTAATTTCTAATCTCATTAAAAGTTTGAACATCCTTATGAGTTTGCAACCATTCTTTATCAGCTACAATCTTCTTGGCCATTTCAGCAAGATAAACATCTAAATGCACCCAACTAGAATCCAACTTAGCATTTTTCTTAACACCATAGATTTCAATTTCTTCACCCAAAGCTGACAAATGATATTTGATATTTTTGAGTGAATCAAAGGTGTAAACTGAGGGTTTGTAACCATCAATGTTTACATAAACTTTCTTTATATCAGGTTCCACTTCATTTGGGTTCCAGCAATTAGAGAAAGGGAAGCAACATTTACCATTCCATTGAAACACAGTATCTTTTTTGTTGTAAGAACTTTTAGGTCTGATATTTACGTATTGCTTTACTTCAGACAACTTGATAATTCTTGCACCTTGTGTTTCTTTCATATCAAGAAACTTTCGAGATTGAGAAATTGCACCTTTACCATACAATACTCTACCCCACTTTTGTTCTTTAAGCAAAATAGCTCTAGCTTCCATCAATCTATCTCTATGCTGAGAAACAGGATAACCACCATCATCAACAATCATGGCAATTTTGTCATCTTTCGTGAACCTTACAGCATAAGTTTGTTGCCATTGATTTGCTCTTTCATTGAAGTTTTTCCATTGCAAAAGGGTCAAGAATGAAGTGTCTACTTTTTCATTTCTCCAAATTAGATTATTTTCTAGAATGTTTTTGGGTAGCTCGTCTAATTCGTAGTAATAACAAAGAGCATCCCAGATTGTTGCACAACTATCAATGTCAGATTGCCACTTTAAAGCAATTTCTTTCTTAATCGAATCCATTTTGCTGTTGATTGTAGCAATAGTTTTTTCTGTCATTTCAAGACTTTCGCGAGATGTGGTAAATGAAACATCACCAATATCTACGTTGATAATAAGCTGGTCATAGTAAGTGAGCCAACTAGCATCAACTAGCTTTAGGTCATTGACAGGATAAACAATATTACCCATTTTGACGAAAACAGCTTTGGTTTCCCAGCTTTTCTTGAACAATGTACAAGATTTTGACTTGTGATAAATCTTAATTGTATTAAAAAACGATGTAATTTCATCTTGAATGTTAATTCCAAAGAATCTAGGCATAGAATCAAACCATGTGAAAAACTTTACTGCTGTGTCTCTGAACAAAGAAATATCTTTGCTTTTAACACTTACGGTCACGCAGATACCAGAATGCTCATCAGATGGCTCTTCGTGTACTTTAGCAATTGTACCAATTTTGGTTTCATCAATGTATGCTTCATAAATCTTTTTCATACCACCATGATACGATGTAATTGTGAACGAATCGGAATATCCAAACGCACTCTTACTTCCCATACCAAGAGCACCTACGTAATCATTAGATTGTCTTTTGGTAGAAGCACCATAGCTTGAATAAACTTCAAAGATGTCAGATTCTGACAGGCCTTTACCAAAGTCTCGCACCTTGAAAACAGGGTCAATTGCGTTTGGCAATGTGATGGCAATAGGAATGTGCGAATTGCCGTTTTCCACGTTAGCATCAATGGCGTTTGTAGAATACTCGCGGATAACTGCAAGAATCTTGTCAGAGTAAAGTCTCGTTCTGAGAATGTCAAAAATGTGAGCAAGGTTTTCTTGCTTGATTGAGTATTGACCAGAAGTGATGTTGTTCTCAGCCATAATTGTGAAGTTCGTTGTTTCTTGAATCATGACTATTATACTCAAGAATTGTGAAAACTGGAAAAAACTTTCTTGGATAAAAAAAATCGGGGCTGAATTAACAGCCCCTGACCCAACGAACCAGAACGAAATTGTCAAACTAGGGCGAAAGTTGCCCTAATCTTAGATTGTGTCGTAGTGATTCTTTATATGAGTGTGGTAATACTTACCAGCAGACTTGTCATCTTGCACCCATTTTTGGAAATCAAGATAGGTCTCTGGATTAACATTAACATAATGCATGCATTCACCATCTCGCAAGTAAACCCTTAGACTTTCATCCTCAGAATCATAACTCACTTCTTCAATCCATGCTGAATTGGGGGTTTCGAAAGAATCAGTCCAATAATCATTGTCTTCATCGTCTTCGTCATACCCTAAATCATCTTCCACCCAATTTGAATCGTACAAAGGATTAACTAATGGTGCTTCAAATTCGCCCACTACCTTGTATCTACAAGTTCGAAGCTTTTGGAAGCTACAATCTGTAGGAATGCTCACTACATCTTCAGGATTAATTTCGACAATTACACATTTACCTTGAGCAAAGCCTCTTGCATATTCCATTGTTCCAGCGTGAAGACCATAAGAACATCCACGTTCCTTGTCATCATCTACGTCATTACGCTTCATTTCAATTACTTCGCCAATTCCATTGAAGATTCTACCATGTGAACTCTTGCCTTGAATCAGTTTGGCACTACCAGAGGTAATAGAATAGTAATCTTTATTTAAGCCTTTGTAAGCTAAGAAATTACCATTATCAGTGATTGGAAGGTTCTGATGCTCCAAGAAGGTGTAAAGCTCTTGTACGGCCCTTCTGGATGGGTTATTCATAAGTTTCTCAAGGAACTTACAAAGTGGTTTGTGGTCAAGTCCAGACATTGCAAAGTCCATAATACGTGTAGACAAAGCAGTGTGAATCGGCTCATCATTGAAAAACACACCGTTTTCAGTGACAGTGACACCATCTACTTTAGAGCAATAGGTCTTGACAGGTCGCATAGCTTCATACAAGGCATCCCAGTCTTCATTTTTGTAAGCCTCAAGAGCTTTATCAAAAGATGCTTGCGAGTCAGAAGCTCTGACAGTAAGAGATTCACCGTTCATTACAACAGTGATAAAGGCTCCATCACCAAGCCGAATAAGTCGGCTAGTTGGAGCGGACATCGAGATTTGTTCGTTGTTCATACTCATATTCATTATACTCGGTTTTTGTGAAAACTGGAAAAAAGCCCACCTTTCGATATATTCTTGGTTCATACTAATTATATTTTTGTGAAAACTGTAAAAAAGCCCACCTTCGAAAAGATGGGCGATTTCGTTAGCTGAAGCTTACTTAGCTTCTGCTGGTGCATTGCCTTCGGCAACAGGTGCTGGGGCATTGGTTTCGGTGGCAGTGGTGGTAGAATTGCATGCTACCATCGAAAGTGCCATAACGACGAGTGCGAGAGAGATTAATTTCTTCATCAATTATATATACGCTTGATTAGGATTATTTTCACAAAGCATTATTTCTTTTTGTAAAGAATTTGTATCTTGACAAAATTTTTGGTGAATACGACCGTCATAACGTGTTCCTTTGTAGTGTTTTTCTATTTCTTTTCGATGCTGAAAATCTTTTAATTTACAAGGATACAATTTACAAATAAAATAGTCTTTTTTACGGTCGTATTCAAAATTTTCTTCAAATTTTGTCAAAGCAAGATGTGCAATTCGTTTGAATTCTTCAAGACTTACGTCTAAAATGAATTCAACCAAAAAAGGACTTTTGGCACTCTTAATTTCCAAAACTGTCAAACCTTCATCGTTCACTTTGATTGTATGTTTGTAAATTGGGTTCAAATGTATTTGTTTGACAATATAATTTACTTTTAAATGATTGTCAAAAACAGAATATGCTTCTTTCAATTTTACTGGAAAGAAAACTTCGCCATAGGAATTATCAATTTCAATTACTTGCCTATCTATGTTGTATTGTTTTTGAGTTAATTTCTTCATCAATTATATATACGCTCGATATTTAAGTTTTTTATAAAGTGAATCAAACTTTTCCACACAATCTGAATATACTTAATTATGCAATGTGGAATTTTCTGGAAAATCCAAATCCTCACGAAAAGCAATACCAACAGGGAATCTTGGAATTAAATCATCAGTTCTATCGAAATACTTTACTGTGTACATTCTTCCCACATAATCTGATTTATTATCATAGATTTCTTTTCTTGATTCCATTGTGGTTTTAGGTGTTACTTTGAAAGTATCATCTGTTAAATCATTCTTGCAGATAACAACAGCATGTCCTTCCATTTTTCCTTCTCCTTCAATGATGTCTACCACAAGAAATTCAGAATCTTGGAAAGTTTTTACTTTGAGCAAATCATTAGAGCGATAACCCCAAAGATACTTACTGTCTTTTTCTCTAAGCATTAGACCTTCATAGCCATTGGCTAAAAACTTGCTTTGATAGTCTGTAATAGCGTTTTTGTCATAACCAATATCATACCCACACACAATCTGTAAGCTTTGCTTATTACTAATATTAATATCAGCTAGTAATTCTAGTCTTTCCTGAGTAGTGAGGTCTTCATTGCCATTAACAACAGGATAATCATAGATGTGATACTCTAACTTCAATGAATCAGATTGTGGTTTTTTAACCAATGAAATCAAAGATTGTAAAGACAATCCATGAATATAGATTTCACCATCAAAGACATCATCTTTACCAAGTACATCTTCTAATTGCTCGGAAATGTGCTTAACATCGTAAATCTTGCCTTGCCTTGAATACAAGACAACAGAATCTCCTTCCCATCTGGCAATACATCGTACACCGTCTAGTTTAGGTTGGCAAAAATAATATGCATTATGTTTTTTAGCATCATATTTGCCAGCAAGCATCGGTAGCAATAGAGGCATTTGTGCCTCTTCTTTTGTAGCTGAGTATTTCCTCTCTATTTTGAATTTATGCAAAGATTTGGCCTCAGCAATAGCTTGCTCAGATGCTGTGGTGGAGTTTTTCTTTCCAATGTTTTTAGGAGTGCATGTTTTTCTGGAGGTTTGTAAGGCTCCATTAACTAAGCCATGCTCAGTATAAACAGAATCTCCTTCTGCCCAAGTACGCCATTGTCGAAGTTCTCCGTTTTTGCCTTTGTGATAAAGTGTATCAAATGATGTCATGTCTATTATACTCTCGAAATGTGAAAACTGGAAAAATCGGGGCAAATTATTGATTGAAGAATTGTTTGAATTTATTTCCGCCATATGCAGATTGTGTGAGATTGATTATTTCTCTGATTGTGATTTGCTCTGGAAAAGTTTTTCCAGACATCCATTGCCTGATTCCCTCTCGGCAAGCTCTGGTGATTGTTCTATATACATTAATTGCTTCTTCATGAGACATTGGTTTGTCTAAATCTAAATCTTTAAGAACATCTGGATTAGCTTGCATTAGTTTGAAATTATAATCCTGAATAGCTTCTTCAATTGTTTTACCATGAGCCCAAGTATCGCCTTTACCTACAATAAAATCGAAAGGAGTTTTGATGACAGATAAATCCCCAACCTCTTTCCTTGACACAATCTCACGAACTATTCTATCAATATAACACCAATCTTTTTCAATTGTTTGTTTCATTGATGAAATGATTGGCTCAGATGTTAGATTGTTGTCTTTAAGATACAAATCACGACCAATCTTAAGATTTCCAAAAGACTCTGGAAGGGATGTGAGATTGTTGCAAAAAAGAACCAAATCACCACCAATCTTCAGATTTCCAAATGACTCTGGTAAAGATGCAAGCTTGTTGTAACCAAGACTCAAAGTACCATTAATCATCAAATTGCCAAATGACTCTGGAAGAGATGCAAGCTTGTTGTGATTAAGATACAAACCACCACCAATCTTCAGATTTCCGAAAGATTCTGGAAGAGATGTAAGGTTGTTCTCTCCAAGCCACAAACTGCCACGAATCTTTAGATTTCCAAATGACTCTGGCAAAGATGTCAGGTTGTTATCACGAAGCCACAAACCAGCACCATTAATCTTCAAATTACCGAATGAATCTGGAAGAGATTTAAGATTTTTGCTATCAAGAACCAAAGCTGGACCATTCACTTCCACACAATCTGATTGGATTGTATACTTTACACTGTATTTATCTAAAAAAAGTGTTAGCTCTTTAAAGTTATTCATAATTATTATACGCTCAGATTGTGAAATCTGGAAAAAAGAAAAGGAGGCAATTTCTTGCCTCCTGAACGAACTTCACAAGAAAAATATTAGTCTAATACTCTTCTCATTTGCACTGGGTCTACTTGGTAGCTTATCTGATATACTCCAGCTGGCATATAGAAATCTGCATGCTCAGGGTGAGTAACCTTGAAGCTTTTTTCAGCTTCAATTACAGGCCCGTAGCAAATACAACCCACTGCGTTCTTTGCCACTAAATCGGAGTTGGAATTTTTTCTCTTCCAAACTTTAACCGAAGTGTCAACATAGTGTCTTGAGCCAGGTGTGTTCCCTGGAGCAAGTTTGAAATCATTGCTGATTTCATAGTCTGTTTTGTCAAAATCTGCAATTTTGGAAACGTAAACGTCACCTTGTCTTACAGCTTGTCCCACTTCGATTTTGTCGATTACGCGGACATCGTTCTTAGCCTCTTTAGCGAATTGATGAATATCAGATAGTGAAATCTGATTTACTTGTTTTGTTTTAGTCATTTTATTTCTCCTTATTAGTTATACGTTTTTTTAGCTCTGCGAGATGATATTTGCTTCAGGAATACCGCAAATTAATTGGTGAGCCTTCTTGCAAGTGTTAATTTCTCCCAGCACTCTCTCTGCTTGTTGAAGATTTGCAATTGGCATGTAGTAAGTTCTGTTTGTAGAGCCGTCTGTACCGATTAGGTAAACATCTCCTTCATCAGTTTTTACCAACATTCTTGGCATTGCTTCTTGCTTAGAGTAATCCACAATAGTGAAATCTTGGTCAATAATTTCTGGCTTACTGTCTTCGAAATATCTCTCCTCTCCGTAAATTTCACGCAGAATACGTCTTGTTTCAGCATCTGAGCCTTCTTTGATTTGCTTCAGCGTGAGTGTTTCTGGAGACATTACTGCATTCTCTGGAACAGTGTAGCCGTTAAGACAATAGATTTCTCTATTTCCGTACAGAACCAATGCTGGCCCACTTTCATTGTGAAGCTGATTGTCGCTATTGAAAACAAGCTGTTCTGGTCTATCTGATGTGTAAACATTGTCCACTTCGGCACACCACCAACCAAGATGCTGAGCTAACTCGTAAAACGGTGTCATTGGCTCAAGAAAATCAAAATTGAACCATTCGTGCCAGAACTCATAGTAGGCGAGATTGTGTGCTTCGTGATTGCCATAAAGCACATCATTTTGCAATTTACTTCTTTCTTCTCTCAGGCCGTTTTTACCAAACGAGTTTGCACAGTGATGAAGCATTTTCTTCTTTACCTCATCACTCCACTCTAATCCACAGAAGCCTTTGAGGTCAAATTGTTTGCTGAACTGGTCATAAGTAGAATTGAAAATTCTTTCAAGCTCAGTATCAATGACCAAGTTTTCGTCAATTTTCATGTCACGGTCGAAGCTATTGAGCTTGTGCATAATTGCCCTTCCACTGAGCATATCCACTGGATTTTCGTAATGGAAGAAGTGCTTAGGAGCATCAAGGCTCTTTTGTTTGTAGATTTTATTGATAAGAGGCTTTGCCTTCTCTACGTTTGACCTACCAGTGCGTTTGCCGATTTCCAGCCATTTCTCTCTGTAATGAGGGAAGCTGTCGATTTGTTCTTGTGTTAGTTTTTCAATCATGTTTCATTATACTCCCGTTTTGTGAAAACTGGAAAAAACGGTCTTTGCCTTGCTGTAACGTTTAAAATTGTTTATCGCCACAGCAACTAGCAGAATGTAAATTAGAATTAAAATAAATATGAGAATTTCAGATTTGTATTTCATTTCTTAGGACTCACTATAATGGACATTATTTTACCTTGTAGTATTGGCTGTCCTTCATAAGTGCAATAATCACTAAGCTCATTCAACACAATCTTAATTTTTTCTAATCCTAACTCAGAATGCTCAAGCTCTCTGTTTCTAAATACGCAAGTAACTTTAACTTTGTCGCCATGCTCTAAAAACTTTTTAGCTCGTTTGACAAAAGTATCAATATCGTTCTTTTGTATTCTTGGAGATACTTTTATTTCTTTAGTATCTTGTTTAGGTTTATGATTTGCTCGCTCTCGCTTCTGCTCTTCATACTTCATTTGACCATAGTCCACTATCTTGCATACTATTGGTGAAATATTTGTGTTCACAGCAAATAAATCTAAACCTTCGTTTTTTGCTAAGTCAAGGGCTTTTCTTGTTGGCAACACACCTAAAGAACTGCCACTACTATCAATTACTAAGGCTTCTCTCCATTTAAGCACTTTCTCGTTTAAAAAAACATATTGCTTTTTCATCGCTTGCTTGTACTCTCGTCAGAGAATCCTTTTTCTAATTCAATTTGTGTCTTAACCATTTGTGCTTCGTCATATCTTTCCAAAGATATTAATCTTTGAAATTCACTTTCTAGTTTTTCAATCTTTTCAAGATTGTCCATACTTCTATATACGGTTTTCATTTTAGTTTTTCATTGTTAAATAAAAAAATCGGGCGATTTTTGCCCGATTTTTAAAAAGTTAGTCTTTAGGAGCAAACAAAAGAACAATCGCAATTATTAAACAACAACCAAGTCCACACTGCATTTTTCCACCTCCTTATTTAACAGGGTCATTGCCACCTTTTGAAAATGGATTACATCTTAGTAATCTCCAAATACTTAAAGTCCAGCCTTTGTAAGCACCATGCTTTTCAATTGCTTGTCTTGCGTATTCAGAGCAAGATGGCGAATATTTGCATTTACAATAAGCTGGCTTTCTCGGAGAAAGTTCCTTTTGATAATGCTCAATGAATTTTAATGATTTTTCTTTGAATGTCATATCTAGTATACTCTGGAGATGTGAAATCTGGAAAAATCATTTATTTTTATTTTCATCATTAATCTTCCAGCATGCATCCAAAATGTGCATACCTATAACAATAACGAAACCTAAACAACACGCGAATTGCATTTTTATTTCCTTTCCCTCTTTGTTTAAAATGCCGAGGGTTAGCATTACCAATGTTTCAAAGGCTCCACTCACTTAATTGTTTTAACACAAAAGTGAGATTGTGTGAGGGAGTCAGATTTCTCTGACCGCAGTCCACCAGCAAGATTTTAACCTTACAATTTATTATACGTGATTTCATGTAATAATTGCCCGATTATTCCTCTCCTTTACTCGAAAAAGGCTGAACAAACTTTGTTGGCTTGAGCATATCCCAGATTTCGCTAGAATATTCACGCTCATTCAACATCTTGAAAACAATATGAGATATATCTTTGTGATTTGCAAGCAATGTAATTGCTTGGTCTTTTCTTGTTTCCAAATCTTTCACTTCATTATAGGCCATCTTAGCTTGTGCTAATAATAACTCATACTCAGTTTCAAAGTTTTTCTTTGTAATTCTAAGCCAATCGTTAAATTCATCTGGAGTAATTTCAAGAATATCATCAAATGATGTATTACTTCGAAGATTTTCCCAGATAGTTTTGTTGCTCACGCCTGTGACAATTTTATGCAATTTGCAGTAATCGTCAAACTTGATTTTGCATCTCCAATCTGGTAAATCTCCATCTGAGATTGCACGAATTACAAAGCCTTCTTCATTTGATGTATTAAGCAATTTTAATTTTGAATACAAATCGTGTCCAAATAAACCACCTTCTACGTCGTAAGTAGAAACGCAAGTGAATCTTTCATCTCTTGGTAAATCTGAACCAGACTGTGTGTTAATTAAACCTAGATGAATTAAATCATCATATTCATAATTCACAACAATTCTATTATCAGGCCCAACATACTCAAAAAGATAAGTTAATCCATCTTGTACCCAATCTTCCTCGTAAAGCTCGCGGAACAATTGACCACCAGCAATAGCTTGGTCAGAATAAAAGCTACCTCTAGTTGAATAAACTACTTTGTCTTTGTATCTGAATACAATGAGCAAAGAGCCATCCATCTTTTGTGTAATTTCTATTTTCTGACCATGAGGAAGCTCGGATACATCATGCTCTTCATAATTGAAGAACTTTGGAAATGGGCTAGCCCATACTTTGCCTTCGTCATCAAGAACAATCCCTCTACACAATCTGAGAATAGGATAATCACCAAAAGCCCTTTCGTATTGTGTTTTAGGAGTGTAGTTGAAAACAGACAAAGGAAGTTCTCTGTGTCTAACAGACCGCAGATAACCTTCTGATTCCAATTTTCTTAATTCTTCTAACATGATACTCATTATACGCTCAGATTGTGAAAACTGGAAAATTATTTCATCAGAGGTCGTAAAGAATCATCTCGCTCAAGCTCAATTACTTTACCAATGTGTTGCTTAACCAACACCTCGCACAAAATCTCATCGGTTGAGGGAAACAAATTGTAAACCACATTTTCCACCTTCAAGATTGTTTTCACACTTGTTGAAAAATAATCTAGAGTTCCATCATCTATATTTACAATGGACCCAATCTGAGGGACAATGCTAGATTCCATAGTGCAATATCTGTACCCAGAAGTGATGTTTTTAATTTCAAGTGTCATAATTCACTATACGTTATCTTCCAAAGATTTGTTGCAAGATTTGTGTGATGTTCTCAGGCTTAGCATTTTGAAGCATTACTAAAAAGGTTTTATCAATCATTTCCACTTTTTGGTCTAAAAACAACACAATCTTCTTTATATCTTCCACTTGCTCTTCTTTACAAGAAACAACCAATGAATTAGTACGAGTGTCGCTTTGCACATTAAATTGTCCAGTTTTGTTTAGATTAGCAAGCACATTTTGTATTGTTGGAATTATCTCATTGCTTGAAGCATATTTGAGAGAATATACATTTGTCTTCAGCGGAGGATTTTTGTCTATGTCTAATTGTGTTAAAATCATCTTTACTTGCTCATGCTTACTATTTGTTGTATTAATGATAATAGAGTTTGAATAATCATCAGCAGAAGCCTTAAAGAAATCTGGCATGACAAATGGATTAGCTTGTTGTTGAATAAAAAGATTGTTCAAAACATTTGCAACAGATGTGGCATTTGTATATTTTAATGAATAAGATTTCAAGTTAGGTGTTTCAGGAAACTTAAAATCAGAGAAATAAGTTTTTGGTTTATTATCAGATTGTTTGAGAATAATAAATCCATCCACAATACTTGGCTCGATTTTAGCAAGTTTAAGAGATGCAAATAAAAGATTAAATGCTTCATCTTGTTTTATTTTGTTGGGGCTAAAAATTGACAGATTTGTGTTTATCTTGGGGTCTTTGATAATTGTGATTTTGGTTTCTTTCATGAAATGATTTATCACTGTATCTATGTTTGCATTTGAAAAATTAACATACATAGTTTTTGTTTTATCTATTTTAATTTCATCTATATTTTGTGCTTGTGACAAAGATGAAAATAGAAGAATTAATAGAAAACATAATCTCATAATTAATTATACTTTGTTTATTTGAAGATGTACTTTAGAATGAAAAAAATCGGGCGAAATATTTGATTTGTATTTGAATCCTGCTTCTTTTGGCCTATTTTTAGATTGTGTGGAATGTAATTCAAGATTGTGTGCGGTATATAGTCAATAAGCTACAAAGCTTATAAGGAGAAAAATGAAAAATCTTATCACACTAATCTCGATTTTTGCAATTGCAAGCTGTGCTTTTGCCCAAGGTGCTGGCCCTCGAAAACAAGGGGAACGAAAAGAGCCACCTGCCCAAGGACAAAGAGGGCAAAGAAGAAATCCTCTTGATATGGATGCAAAAATCTTAGATGATTTAAAGCTGAATGAAGACCAAAGAAAGAAGATTGGCGATTTGAAGAAAGCTACAGCGGACAAGCTAAAGGATTTGAGAGAAAAAGAAGATAGAGAAAAAATGCGAGAAGCAATGAAAGGCTTGATTGAAAAATATCAAGCAGATTTGAAAAAGATTCTCACCAAAGAACAAGCCGAAAAATACGATAAAGCAATTAAGCAATTAAGAAAGAAGAAATAACGAAATAGGGGATAAATCCCCTATTTCAATCTCAAAAATCACCTTCTGCCACCTGCAAGCACTTCAACCCAAGCTCACGCCATACGTCAACCACTTGTCGTCGGTCATCTAGCACGAACTTAACATTCCAATTTCCACGAATGTAATTGTTGAAAAGCTCCAATTTTATGATAGAATCTTTTCTTGAGTCACCTTCTGGCCTCATAAAAATAAAATCATTAGGAATATTGTTGTCATCAAGCCATTTTTCTGAAATGTCTTTGCAAACAGAATCTCTTCCTGAGACAACTAATATTTTGTAGCCCGCATCATTGTGCAATCTTACAATTTCAGCCACAGTTTCATCACATGAATCTTCTCCCACTCTGTGCCATTCAAATGGTGACCTACCGCTCATATGAGCAAGAGTGCCGTCCAAATCCACAATGATTGCCTTAGGCTTTGTTTCATCTTGCTCAAGAAGCATAGGAGCTTTTCTTAGCCATTTGTTGTATTGCTCTCTGATTGCTTTTTCAACAACAGATTTCGCTTGATTTTTGTCTCTTGAAATACATTCATTCACAGAAACATGTGTGAAATCTACAATCTCCACACAATCTGATAGAGCCCTAGCTCTTTTTTCATGTATTGGATTCAAGTTTGTGTCAGACCAAATAACATCATGACCTTTTTCAAAGGCTAATTTAGTGAGAGTTTCTTGTGCTAAAATAACAAAAGATTCTCTGTATTTAGTGCTTTTATTAGCATGAAGCATTTCTCGTAAATCATCTTTGTTGATGTTTATGATAGTGCCATCTGATTTAAGCACAGCATCTTCCGCCCAAGTTGTTTTACCAGAAGCTGGAAGTCCTTTAGTTAAATAAATCTTACTCATACACATTATACTCTCAGATTGTGAAAACTGGAAAAAATGTTACCACTCCAGTAATTCTTCTTCATTTATATTTAAGCACTTGAAATGAGTGTTACCAATTTGTGCCTGTATAGACCTGTGCCAATGGCCAATTCTCCAAAGAGGAGGTTGGTGAATGTTGTATAATTCACCAAGTAAGCTTGCAGTGAATGTTTTGGTTGGCAATGCTTTCTTGATTAGCTTTGTGAAAATATCTGGGCCATCGTGCGAAATTACTAAATCTATGTCCTTACAAACATTTTCCCACAAAGAAAGACAATCATCAGCTTCTTTGTGTGACAATTGCTCATTATCCCACCAATTAACATTAGGAGTGCGGCGAACCACATCAACAGACCAAGCTCCTGCAACAAAAAAGATTTTCTTATCTGCCCAATCAAGTACACCAAATCTACCCAAGTTATGTGGGAAGTCAGCAAGCAAGGTGGGATTGTCATGATTGCCATGCAATACTTTAAAGGAATCAGGCGATATCAATGGCAAATATGCTTCCGCACCAAATCCAGCACCAAAGTCACCAAGTTGCACATTCAAATCATAATAATGACAAGATTGTAATATATCTGTAATCACATCATGATTGCCATGCACATCTCCAATTAATCGAATCTTGCTCATACACATTATACTTTCAGATTGTGAAAACTGGAAAAAACACAATCTTCATGGCTGAAATGTACAGAAGAGGGACGGAAAACGTCCCTGTACAGTACATTTCAGCCATGACTACCACCAAAGCCCTCTGTAATACTTAGCGAATAATTCCATGCCTTCAGTTTCCTCAAGGGACAAATGCCAATCTTGAGTGTCATTTAAATGTAATTCAAAAGCTTTTATCATCTTGTCTAAAATAATGTCCCACTCTTCTGGAGTGGAAAACTCTCCTGGGTAAGCTTTATTTAGTTCTTTGAATCTTTTAAGTCTTGGAATAATGAACTCAGAAATACGTGCATCTAAATTGTAAGTATCTGAGTCATCCCAGCCCCTTGTAAGTCTTTGCCAGTAATGTACAAAAGCTCTTTTGTACAATCTGAAATTATATCTTTCACTTGTGCCAGAAAGAAACATATATTCATATAGTGTTGCAAGTAATTTCTTCATAAAAATTAAATTTCTCCCACTTCATAACTATAAAATCGGTCATCAAAATCCACTTCATGTATATTATTGTGAAGCTCAACATCATCAACGGAGCAACGATGCCAATTCTCTTTACTTTCTACAAATCTTTCGATAGCTTCTTCTCTTGTTAAGTTTAAAAACACACAATAATGTCCACAATTACCAATTGCAATTAATTTATTCATATCTTTTATACGCTCGAAATGTGAAAACTGGAAAAAACACAATCTTCATAGCTGACATGTACAGAAGAGGGACGGAAAACGTCCCTGTACAGTACATTTCAGCTATAACTACCACCAAAGCCCTCTGTGATACTTAACGAATAATTCCATACCTTCAGTTTCCTCAGGGGAAAATTGCCAATTTCCAGCGTCAACTAAATGTAGTTCAAAAGCTTTAATCATTTTATATTAAATTGTAAGCAGAAAACCCAGTGGTCCTTAGTTGCTGGGATGAATGCTCACTTAATAATATATACGAGATTTTTGAAAAAAGTTTTGCAAGAGAAAGGTTTTAAGAAAAGTATTTAGAAATATTAATTATGCTAAAAGCATACAAGTATAGAATTAAGCCAAACAAAGAACAAATCGAGATGTTTGAAAAACATTTTGGCAGTGTTAGGTTTGTCTATAATTGGGGATTAGAACAAAAAACAAAAGCATATCAGGAAACAGGAGAAACTATCTTACATAACAAATTAGTTACATCTCTGCCAGAACTAAAAAAGGAAAATCCTTGGTTGAAAGATGTAAATAGTCAAGCAATGCAATCCTCTCTAAGAAATCTAGATAATGCATATACAAGATTTTTTAGAGAGAAGAAAGGATTTCCTAAGTTTAAGTCAAAAAATAATCCAAAACAATCATTTCAATGTCCTCAAAATTGTTCGGTCGATTTTGATAGAGGATTCTTAAATATTCCTAAAATTAGAAATATAAAAACAATATTTCATCGAAGGTTTGATGGAGAAATTAAGACATTAACAATAAGTAGAGTGCCAAGTGGTAAATATTATGTTTCTGTTCTTGTGGAAGATGGGAAAGAATTACCATCTAAACCAAAGTTAGATAGAAACGATGCCGTAGGTATCGACCTTGGATTAAAAGATTTTGTTATCATGTCTGATGGAGATAGGGTTTCTAATCCGAAATATTTTAGGAAATCAGAAAGAAAACTTGCTAAGTTGCAAAAACGATTAAGCAAGAAACAAAAAGGAAGTAATAACAGAAATAAACAAAAACAAAAAGTGGCTAAGACCCACGAAAAAATAGCAAATCAAAGAAAGGATTTTCTACATAAAACATCATATGAGATAGTTCACAAGAACCAAGGAACAATCTGTATGGAAGATTTGTGTGTTAAAGGAATGATTAAAAATCGAAGATTAGCTAAATCAATATCTGATGTAGGATGGGGAATGTTTGAAACATTCCTTAAATACAAAGCAGAATGGTATGGAAAAAATTTTCTTGATATAGGAAGATTTGAGCCTTCATCTAAAATGTGCTCCAATTGTGGAGCAATTAAATCAGATTTGAAATTATCTGATAGAGAATGGATATGTTCTAAATGTGGAGTGAACCATGATAGAGATATTAATGCCTCCATAAACATAAGAAATATGGCATTCACAAATCAGAACTTAGTAAGATGTATAGGGCTGGGACAGCCCGATTCTAAGCCTGTGGAGAAAGCGGATAGGACAAAATCTAAATCTGCTTCTGTGAAGCAGGAAGCCCAAGGGTCTTTAAACCTTGGTTAGTTCACACGATTATTTTGCCACTTCAAACGACATCATTTGTGCGTATCTATCTCTCATCGCTCGTTTTTCTTCATCAGGAAGTTTTTTAATCTGAGCAGGAGTATAGCCAAGTTTTGTAAAT
>JACCDU010519239.1_pt1 | contig 17898 bp, 22 predicted proteins | sample 7446081 | NCBI WGS metagenome assembly JACCDU01 (sample SAMN15323447, study PRJNA562643) | freshwater metagenome | isolation source: river surface water | place: USA:Blue River Watershed | collected 2017-08-17
GCAAAGAGTCGCAAGAGGAGGTGCAGGGTATCTGGGTTTATGAGATGGGGGAGCTCTCCCAAATGGGCAAGTCCGAAATCACAGCCATCAAGGCCTTCATTACCGCCAAGGTTGACCGCTACCGACCTGCTTATGGCCGGGTCATCGAAGAGCACCCGAGGCAGTGTGTGTTGGTGGGTACGACAAATGAATCAACCTACTTGCGCGACCGCACGGGCAACCGGCGTTTTTGGCCTATCCCGGTCAAAAACATCATCAAGATCGAGTGGCTTGAAAAGTGGCGCAGTCAACTGTTTGCCGAAGCCTATGCGCTCTACATGGCGGGAGAGGACTGCATACCTACCCGAGAGCAAGAAGAGCGGCTGTTTGTGCCCGTCCAAGAGGCCCGGTTGGTCGAGACGGCAGTCACATCCGAGCTGCTCTACATCTTGACCCGTGAACCGGCTGCAACGTCGGTCAAGGGGGAGGGTGTCAACAACCTCGCTGAGTTTGTGACGCTGTCCCAGTTGACCAAAGCATTGCAAGTCGACGCTGGCAAGTCCAATGCCGGGCTTGAGGGCCAGATTCGCAGCTGGATGAACCAGCAAGGCTGGGCTTACATCAAAAAGCAAATCAATGGCGTTCGCGGCTTCGGCTGGGTTCGTCCCAAGAATTGGCTTGACGAGCCCGCAAAACCAGACGTTGCGCCTTCATCTGGCCAGACACCTGCGTTAGCGGGTGATTCTTCGGTCGGTGTGGATTTCCCCGATGACGCACCCTTCTAAGCAACCCCATCAAAAACAGGCCACGCCGCTGAATGGCGCTTGTGGTCTGGACTCATGCTCAAAGCGGGCATGGGTGGCTGATCGCCCATGTGCAAGACGCACATGCCAGACCACAGGCGCATGGATGCGCGTGCTTATGGCTGTGGGTTAAGTGTCCAAAGTGTCCAGGTGGCCAGCGCTTTCCATAGAGGGCGCTTTGGCCGCTACAGGGCCCTTGTTGGGGGTTGAAGCTGCTGCATTGTCCGATTAGGACAATGCGCCATCTTCATAACCCCCGCATAGCACACCGGCGCAGGCACAGGCACAAGCGCACACGCGCGACGCGCCCTTCTACACACAACCCTTCTATAGAAAGTAATGGACAGATGGACACTTTGAAGAAGACCCCAGAGGAAGTGGCTCAGGTGTTGCAGGTGATCAAAACCCAAATGCCCAACGTCTACGCCGCTATTCAGGCCAAGGCCGCCGAGATCGGCCCTGAGGCATTCAGTCTTGTACGCCAAGGTATCCGTGGTGAGCTCTACAAGTTTTACGCCTTTGAGGCGGGGCATGTGGTTGGCACCCCATTTGCCGGGCACCCGATAGAGGCAGACATTGCTTCTCTCATGTGTTCATTTGGCTGCCCGTTCGTGTGCCTTTGGTCCATTGCATCAAAAGAGGTGGTCGCATGATCCATTGGGTAGACCAACACCTGAGTCGCTGGGGTAAGTGGGTGCAGCTGGGCCACGGGCGGGGCAGCTCGGGCATGTCGGCCAGTTGGGACAGTGTGGGCCGCAGCAACGTGAGCCAAGCCATCATCCCCATCAAAGACATCGAGCTGAGCCGCACGCACGATTGGGTGCGCAGCCTGGTAGACCAAGACCAGCGCCTCCTGTTTCATGTGTACTGCACGCCCGCTACTTCAAGGGAGATTGCCAGCACCATCGGGATCAGCTTGCGCACCTTGTACACACGTCTGCACAGCGTGCAATCTGAGTACGCGAGGGGGCGTGAGGACCGTGCGAAATAATTTCTAGGAGTAAAACGTTTCCGATACATTTCAGACGTTGGTAGAAATCCCAGCACAGAAAAAGCCCACCCGCTTACCCCTGGTGGGCTTTGTCTTTTGGAGGTCTTCAGGTGATCACATTCAGCGTCAAAAGCGACCTCGAAGCCACGATCAGCCGCTTCGCCCGCATCGCTGGCGATCAAATGCCATTTGCCACAGCCGTGGCCCTGACCCGCACCGCCAAGGCAGCCAAGGAAGAGATCGAGCGGCAACTGCCATCCTTGATCGACAACCCCACGCCCTACACCCTGCGGGGCTTTCGGCTTTACCCTGCCACCAAGCGCAAGCTGCTGGCCGAGGTGGACTTCAGAGTCGCCATGGGCCGTGGCACACAAGCGCGTGATTACCTTGCACCCATCGTCTACGGTGGTCAACGAAAGCTCAAAGCCTTCGAGCGGTCACTCCAGCGTGTGGGCCTGCTGCCCTCGGGCATGGCCGCTGTGCCAGGCAGTGGTGCAACGCTGGATGCGTACGGCAACATGAGCCGGGGCCAGATCACACAGATCCTGTCCTACTTCAAAGCCTTCGGGCAACAGGGCTACCGCGCCAACATCACAGACAAGCGCAAGGCAGCCATGGCCAAAGGCAGCAAGCGCACTGGGGCGCGTGGCATCAGCTACTTCGTGGGCAAGCCCAACGGTGGCCGCCACCCCACTGGCATCTGGCAGAAGACGGACATGGGTGAGCTTGGCTCAGCCATCAAGCCCATCATCATCTTCATCAACAAGCCCGCCTATCGCAAGCAGCTGGATGTGCCGGGCATTGCACAGCGTGTGATCCGTGATCGCTTCGCCGATGAACTCAGCAGGGCAGTGGCCGAAGCCAAGCGCACCGCCATCCCGAAGACACAGATGACATTGATCTGAATTCTTTTTCCCCGGGTCCTCCCCCACCCCCTCCCCCTCGGGGGTAATTCGGGCCTCGATGTTCGGGTGGTTGCAGGTTTTTTTAATTGGTTTGCATAGGGTTGCTTTGTGCATCCCGGTTTTTTTTACAGGTTTGAAATAGGTTTTAACAATGGGACGCCTCGCTCGCAACTTGATCGGTGTGTCGGTCAAGGAATGCGCTCGCCAGTTGGGCGTGAGCGACACGGCGATCCACAAGGCCATCAAGGCTGAGCGGTGCCAAAAGCACCCGGACGGCTCGGTGGATGTCGAGGCCGTGCGCCTGGGCATGGCGCTGACCGCTGACCCACTGCGGGGCGGATCGCGTGAAGCCGGTGTGTTTGGCGAAGCGTCGACAGGGAGCGCTGTGTCGCTGCCTGGTGAGCTGCCCTTGCATATGCCTGAAGCCCCGCAGGTGCCTGCGGCTGAAACAAGCCGTGGACACCGCCCCTTGCTGGATGCCCGCACGTTGACTGAGCAGGCCCGTGCAGAGCGTGAGCAGATCGAGCTGGCAAAGCTCAAGGGCACGCTGGCCGAGATTGCCCCCATGACCCGCGCCGTGCACGACGCGATGGTTGCTGCCCGGTCTGAGCTGCTGTCGTTGCCTGATCGCCTGACACCACTTGTCACGCCAGAGCAAGACCCAGCCAAGGTGTACGGCTTGATTGAGACCGAAGTGCAGCGCGTGTGCCAAACGCTGCAAGACAAGCTGGTCCAAATGGCGCGCACTCACGCGATGCAGGTGACCGCATGAACCTCAAAGATGGATACGCCGCGATCCTCGAAGCGGCTGCAGCTGGCTGGGCGCTGCCCGAAAAACTGTGGACCAGCGAGTGGGCCGACAAATACCGGCAAGTGCCCAGCAAGTCATCGCCCGAGGGTGGCCAGTGGCGCACCAGCCGCACGCCGTATGCGCGTGAGCCGATGGATGAACTGTCGTCGCGGTCGCGCACGCAAGAGGTGGTCATCATGGCCGCGTCGCAGGTGCTCAAGACCGAGGTGCTGCTGAACTTTGTTTTCGAGAGCATCGACCAAGACCCTGGCCCGATGATGGTGGTGCAGCCCACCGAAAAGGCTGTGAAGGACTTTGTCAGCCAGCGACTGGACCCCGCCATCTTGGCGATGCCGCGCATCAGCGACAAAGTGCCCAGCAGCCGCAAGCGTGACAGCGGCAACAAGATCACCGAAAAGAATTTCCCCGGTGGCGTGCTCTACCTGGGCTGGTCCAACAGCCCGTCTGAGCTGGCGTCCAAGCCCATCAAAAAGCTGGCACTGGACGAAGTCGACCGCTACCCCGTGTCGCTGAAAGGCGAAGGCTCCCCGGTCAAGCTGGCTGAGCAGCGCACGGCCAACTTCCCGCGTCGCAAGATCCTCAAGACCAGCACCCCCAAGGTGCGGGGCGCGTCGGTCATCACCGACGAATACGAGTCCAGCAGCATGGCGCAGTACTGGGTGCCATGCCCGCACTGCCAAGCCCTGCAAGTGCTGGTGTTTGAAAACCTGCGCTGGAAGAAGACCACCGACGAAGACGGCACCAAGCGCCACTGGCCTGACACCGCCGTCTACGTGTGCGAACACTGTGGCAGCGAGATCGAAGAGCGCAACAAGCCCTGGATGCTGGCCGACAAGCCCATGGGCGGCCTGGCCGAATGGCGGCACCGCCACCCTGAGCGCGCCAAGAAGGGCTACCACATCAACGGGCTCTACAGCCCCGTGGGCCTTGGCTTCAGCTGGGCTGAGCGTGCGCAAAAGTTTTTGGAGGCCAAGAAAGACCCGGCCAAGCTGCAGACCTTTGTGAACCTGCACCTGGGCGAGCCCTACGAAGACCACAGCGACCAAATGCAAGCCGCTGCTCTGCAGGCCCGTGGCGAGCCTTACCCGCTGCGGACAGTGCTGCCCGGCTACCTCATCCTCACGCTGGGCGTGGACGTGCAGCGTGCCGGTTACTTTGCGCTGCACCTGGTGGCATGGGGCAGGGGAGAGCGGTGCCACACCGTGGACTACACCGAGATCCCTGGCGACCCCAGCAGGCAAGAAGACTGGGAGCGCGTGATCACCACCTACCGCCGTCGCCCGGTGCGCAATGCGTTTAGTGTGGACCTCAAAGTCAGCATGACCGCCATCGACTCCGGCGACGGCGTCACGGTGCACGAGGCCTACAAATACGCCCGCAAATACCGGCACGACGACGTCATGGTCATCAAGGGCTACAGCCAGCCCAACAAGCCCATCTTGGGGCGGCCCAGCAAGCAAGACGTGCGCAACGACAACGGCGCGATGGACAAAAACGGCGTCGACCTCTGGATGGTCGGCACCGACACGGCCAAGAGCGCCTTGTTTGCCCGGCTCGATGGCGACCTGATGCATGAGCAGTACACCGACCGCATGGTCCGCTACAGCGCCGAACTGCCCGTCACCTTTTATGAAGGTGTCGCCAGCGAGTTCTACGACGCGGACACCGGCAAGTGGGTCAAGCGCCCCGGCAAACGCAACGAACCCCTGGACACCTGGGGCTACGCCTACGCCGCTGCGCACCACCCGCGCATCGCCATCCACACCGCCCGGTCAGCCGACTGGGACGAGTTGGAAAAGATGCTGGAGCCCCGCGTCCACGACATGTTTGCACTGCCCCTGCCCACACAGGCAAGCGCCGAGCAAGCCACCCACCCCACCCCCGAAGTGCAGACATCTGCACCCGGGGCCATTGACCACACCAGCACCGACACCGCAGCCGACACCGCCACAGACCCCGACACAGCCGAAGCCGCCAGCGCACCACCAGCGCAGGCCGCTCGACGCGACGACGACTGGGTGCCCGACATGCGCGACGACTGGAACTGAAAGACACGCCCATGGCCGGATTCACCCTCACGCAACTGGAAGCGATTGAAAAAGCCATCGCCAGCGGCACCCTCAAGGTGCGCTACGACGGCAAGGAAGTCCAGTACCAGGACATGACCTCGCTCATGAACGCGCGCAATGTGATGCGTGATGAGCTGATTGCCAATGGCCTGCTGGCCAGCACGGGTGGCAATGCCCGTGGTGTGTCCACGGTGACCGAATTCAGCCGGGACTGACCGTTATGGCAACCCCTCAAAATCGCATTGCCCCATCTGGGCGCTTTGAGCGCGTCTTGGCCGACGTCTTCCCTGGCTGGGCGCTCAAGCGCTCCATCAGCCGCATGGGCTTGGAGCACGCCCGCAGCTACGACGCCGCCAAAGTAGGCCGCCGCACCAGCGGCTGGACAGCCAACGGTGGCAGCGCCAACGCCGAGCTGGGCGAAGGCCTCAGCCGCATCCGCAACCGCGCCCGCGACACCATCCGCAACAATGAATACGCCAAGCGCGCCGTGGGCGTGTACGGCTCCAACGTGGTGGGCTACGGCATCAGCATCGTGCCCGCCATCAAGACCGAGCAAACCAGCTGGACCAGCTGGAGTAGCAGCCTCGACTGCGACGCAGACGGCACCAGCAACCTCGCTGGCCTGACCAAGCTGATCGTCACCGAGCGCTTCGGCGCTGGCGAAGTGCTGATCCGTCGCCGGTGGCGCAAAGCCTCAGACGGTTACGCCATCCCCTTGCAGATCCAAGTGCTCGAAGCCGACCACCTGGACGAACACAAAACCGGCCCACTGGCCAACGGCAACTACTGCATCCTCGGCAAAGAATACGACCAGCTGGGCACCTGTGTGGCCTACTGGATATTCCCAGAGCACCCCGGCGAAGTCACCGGCTGGCGGTCCAGCAGCTTGGTCAGCCGCCGCGTGCCTGCCAGCGAAATCATCCACTACTACCGCCGCGACCGGCCCAGCGCTGTGCGCGGTGTCAGCGAGCTGGCGGTCAGCCTCATGCGGTACCGCGACTTGGCCGACTGGCATGACGCAGAGCTGGTGCGCAAGAAAATGGAAGCCTGCGTGATGGCCATCATCAGCAGCGACAAGCCCGACAAAGCACTGGGCTTGTCCAGTGGCAACGGCGTCGAGAAAATGCGCCCCGGCCTCATCGCTCGTATCGGTTCAAGCGAACAAGTCACCTTCAACAACCCATCGGCCAGTGGTGCTGGTGGGGAGTTTTCCCGCTTCGAGCTGCACGCCCTGGCTGTCGGCTCCGGCATCACATATGCCCAACTGACCGGCGACATGAGCCAAGCCAACTTTGCCAGCAACCGCATGGGCCTCATCGAGTTCCGTGGCTTGATCGAGCAAGAGCAATGGCTGCACCTGGTGCCCCAAGTGCTGCAACCTATTCGGCGGTGGTACCGCGAAGCCGCTGCCCTTGCTGGCGTGCAGCTGGGTGACCAAGCGCTCGACGCCTACACCATGCCCGCCAAGCCGCAGGTCGACCCGCTGAAAGACGCCATGACCGCCAAAGAAACCATCCGTGGTGGTGGCATGACCCTGAGCGAATGGCTGCGCGAAAAAGGCACCACGCTTGATGCGTACATCGCCGAGCGAACCGCCGAGCTGGCCAAGTTGCAAAAGGCGGGACTGGTGCTCGACACCGACGCCGCCACCAGCGAGCTGGGACTAACTGCAGCGGACATGCTCAAAACACCACCCGATACGCCATGAATTAATCAGAGGAATTGAAAATGGAACGATTACTTGCAACAGTGCAGAACACCGACCCAGAGGTCTTGATTTACCTAAAAGCCACACCTGAAGGTGCGCTTTTGACCAAAGACGCCAACGGAGCTGGTGCCGTGCGGTACACCACCGATACAACGGCGGTCATCGGGTCTTTTGCGCAGATCATGTGCCTGACCGCCACCACGTTTTCGCTGTTGACGCGCACTGGAGCCACGGGCTCATTGGCGGGCACCGCTTTGCCAGCGGGCACGCTGCTGATCGGGCCATTCACGGCTTACACCCTCACCAGCGGCGCTGTTGCTGCTTACGCCTGAGATGCGCACAGTAAATCAAGCGCTGACGCTGACTTCGATTGCGACAAGCATTCGGGCTGCTGCTGGGCCATCTGTGAGTCCGCTGTTTATCGGTGCGTCTCAGGTCACAGCGGCGTATTCGACACGGCTGCTCAACCCGGCCTACACCGGGCCGCTGCTCAAGGTGCGCCGTTCCAGCGACAACGCCACGATGGACGTGTATCCAGCCGCATCGCCGGGCTGGCCTGCGTGGCTGTCCAACGGACTGCGCACCAACACTGACATGACCAGCGTCAACTGGTCTTACAGCAATTTCACCGTCACATCCAACACGACAACGGCACCCGATGGCTCAAGCGCCGCTGGTGCCGCAGATACCCTGACAGTGACTGCTGCAAACACTGCCACATACATGTATGGCCAAGGCCAAATGCCTGCCAACACGGCCAACAAAGTCATCACGCTCAGTGGCCGGTTTCACACCAGCAGCACGGCTGGTTGGATATATTTTCAGGCTGGCAATCTGACGCAAAGCGAGTTTGTACGTGTCTGGTACAACGTCACCACGGGCGCTTTGGGAACATCGCAACTCGCAGGTGCTGCCACGCTGATTGCAGCTACCGTGACGGACGAAGCCAATGGCTTCAAGCGCGTGTCCATCACTGCCAAGCTGTCCGCCACTGTCACCTCAACAGCCACCATGTTTATCTCGGCAGTGGATGGCAATGGCACGGCCGGATTCCCTGCATTGGGCGGCACCATCAAGGATTGGGGTCTGCAGTGGGCGGAAGGTTTTGCCTCCAGCCCGGTGCGGCAATTCGGATCAAATGTGCGCATACCGCTGGCTGCAGAAACGGCAAACACTTGGTTGGACGCCGCTGCCATGCTGGCGTGGGTGGGCGATGCCGATGCCTTTGTCGAGCGCCGCTACGACCAGAGCGGTAATGGAATTGACGATGTTCAACTCGACCCGCTTCGCCAGCCGCGCATTGTTTTTGCGGGCAATTTAGAAAACATCAACGGCAGGCCTGCCCTGCGTTTCATGGGTGGGCAGTTCATGAAGTCGCTGCCCTTTGCCGGCGGCATGAGTGAGTTCACCGGCATCAGCGTGGGCTACTTCGACGGCATGAGCGCCTACCAGCGCATGCTGTCCCTGGCTTCGACCACTGGCGCAACCGACTGGAGCGAAGCAAGTGGCGTGTCACTCGTCTCGCGCAATGCCGCACTCAACAATTTGAGCATTTACCGCACCGGCACGCGGGCAGTCAGCTCAAACATCTTTCCATCGCGGCCCTTTGTGGGGGTGGGCATGTCACGCGCTGCGGGTAATGCCCTCTGGGTCAATGGCAACGCAGGCGCATCGTCCACGACCTACTCTGCACCGCTGGGCGCGGAGCTTGAGCTTTATACCGGCAATGAGAAATCGAACAGCGGCCCTCTGTATGGTTGTGTTGGCGAATCCATCTTTGTCGGCAGCGCTTTGTCGGATGCCGACCGCATGGCCTTCAACACCGCAGTCACATCGGCGTGGAGCATCGCATGACCGCGCCCACACTGCCTACCTGTGCGGTGTTGTGCCAGGTCCATAGTCAGGACGGCCAGCCCGAAGTGGGCGCAACCGTCAGCGCACGGCTCACGCGGTTTGATGGCGAAGCGTGGCGCTTTGTCTCGCCCAAGCCAGAGCAGGCTGTCACCGCCGCAAATGGCGAGTGCACCCTGCACCTGTGGCGCAACGCCCGCGGCGACACCGAGAGCCAGTACCTGGTCAAGATCCGCACTACCAGCGGCGCGGCGCTTGAGATGGTGGCCACGGTGCCAGACACCGACAGCACCAATCTGCGCCAGATCTCGAATCTGCCGGCATACCCCGGGCGCAGCCCACAGCAGATCAATATTGACGCGGCTATCGAGGCCGCGGTGCAGGCGCAGGGCTATGCCCAGGAAATGGCCGAGGCTTTGGCTGCTGTGCAGAACATGGACGCGCTGGACCCGGCTGATGTGGACGGCCTGCAGGCCTTCACGTTTGAAGACGGTAACGGTGTGCGGCACATGGGGCGCATCAGCAAGACCGAGCTTGCCGCGCTGATCGCGCCGGTGCTCAACAGCATGGTCCGCGCTTTTGATTTGACCAACCCCGAGTTGGTCGAAGACGGCGTGTTGTTTGACATGCCCGCAGGCTTCACCGAAGAAAACTTCACCTTGAGAACGGTGACGGCTGGCGAATCAGACTTTGTGCTGATCGGCGATGCGGTTGTGCGCGATGGGCGCATTTTTGTGCCCGGTCGAAATGAACACCAAGTGTCGGGCGTGCGTTACGTGGCATCGGGGGTCAAGCTGTGATTACTTTTGAAACCAGTCGCCTGGCTTTGGCCGCATTTGCCATGGAGCATGGGGCCGAGTTGGTGGGCTGCACTGCCACACATTTTGAGATTTCGAGTGACAAGCGATTGAGTGAATGGGAGCAGGCGTTTAAAGGCACGTCCGAAGACAAGTTCAACCGCCGACTGGTGTCTTTGCAGACGCTCAGACGTGAACCAAAGTGAAAAAGTGAAGCGTGACAAGTGACAGAGAAAACAACCACTCACTTTTTCTAAGGAAATACCATGTCTAACAGCATCACAGACGATCTGAACACGATCACCGAAGATCCAACAACCCCTGAAAACAGCCACGGCATCAACGCCGACAAGGCGCTGCGCGACAACAGCGTTTCGTGGCGCAAGCTCGACTCCAGCGTCCAGGCCATTGTGCGCAGCTTGGCCCAGACCACAGAGGTCCAGCAGGGCCTCGATGCTCTGGCCGCTGCAATCGGCAACAAGGCCGAAGCCTCGGATCTGGCTAGCAAAGCCGACGCGTTAGCTTTGGAAGACAAGCTCGACAAAACCGCATTTGACGCGCAAGCTGCGACTCAGACTGAGGTCAACAGCGCCCTCAACACTGCCATCAACAGCAAGGCAAGCCAGACCGATCTGGACGCTGCCGTGGGCCGCATCGCTGCGCTGGAGACGGATGTCGGTGCCGATGAGGCCACGCTGCAGCAACTGGCCGACCTGATCACCGCGTTGGAAAACACCGACGGTGACACTTTGGCCGCCATCGACGCTTTGCAAACGGCCATCACCGCTTTGCAAAACGCAGGCAGCAACCGCGTGGTTGCGCAACTGCAAGCCTCCGCAACCGGTGCCACCACCGACTATGTTTTTCAGGCCAACGAGCCCGATGTGGACATCACCAAGGACTACGACTTTTACATCGACGGTGTGAAGGTTCGCCCCGCCCGTGTGACCGCATCGTCGTCCAGTGGCGCGGTGGTGTTTGACTTGTCGTTGATCCCTGCTAACGGCCAGCCCGGCGAAGGCAGCGAGATCTGGGTCGAAGGCGTTGCCGCCGCCTAAGTGCGAAAGTGAAGAAGCCCCCGCAGCCAAAAGCCGTGGGGGCTTTTTTTAAAAACAGAGTTTTGAGGAATGTGAATGAAAAAACGACACGCTGTTGCAAACGCCTTTGGGCCGCACTCTCGCAAAGTGTGGCGGGCCATTGTGGGCGCGGTGTGGACGTACCCATTTCGCATGCTCACCCTTCCAGCGGCCATTGCGGCCACGGGACTTGTGGATGTGCTGTCTATTCCATTCGATCAGCTTGTTTGTGGCATTGCCAAGGGCGCGTTGTTGGGGATGGTGCTGATGGTGGGTCAACTTTTGATTAACGAGTACGTCGTGTTCGAGTATTTGAGCCGATGGTTCACGGGGAAGAAAAAATGAAATACGCAGAAGCAAGAAGCCTGATCAATTCCGGTGACCCCGTTGGTGTCGAGTTCAACACGCCGCTGGCCTATTTGGTGCGCATCGGTCAGCGCATGGCGGGCCTGCCTGCTGAGACGCGAAACATCACGCACACCTGCACCGCGTGGTGGGTAGAAGGGCGCTTGTACGCCGTTGAAATGGACGGCATGCACAACGTCTTGCGCCCCATGTCTCAGCTGGTGGCCAAAGCCTCCGCGCTCCATGTTTACGAGTGCCCGGTGCCACTCAAGTCCATGCAGGACACGTTTGACCGAGCCACCTCCAGCCCGATCAGTTATGCAATTTTGGACTTGGTGCGCATCGGCCTACGACTTGCATTGCGATTGCCCAATGGCGGCGACGGTGACAAGTCCCTCGTGTGTTCCACCTTCACCGCCAGGTGGTTGGAGTGGGCGGGCTGGACACGACCGGCCAGCATGTCCAACATGCCTTCGCCGGGTGAGGTGTTTGGTGGGTTGAAATTGAAAGTGCTCATCAAATGAAAACCTCTGTCAATTTGATGGCCTTGCTGGGCGTGCTGTTCGGAAAAAAGACTTTTGCGGTCACAACAACGGCGGCCACTGCGGGCTTGTCGGCGCAACTCAACGGGTTTGACCCCTTGCCTTGGATCGTGGCGACGGCCGGCATGGTCTACATGCTTGCCCGCTCAGAGCCCGATCCATCCAAAGATGTCAACCGCCAGCGCAAGGATGCACTGGCCAACGGCTTGGTGAGCCTGGTGTTTGGTGGGCTTGGCGGCCCATTTACAGCAGCGGCCATCGGAATCTATTTTGACCCGAGGCTCGAGTCGCCTTTGCTCATGGCCTTTTTGATCAGTGCCTTTTGGCAGGTGGTGGCCTACAAGATTTGGCCCGCAATCTGGCCCATCTTGAAGGGCTGGCTACAACGCAAGGCAGGGGGTTGATATGGACGCTGGTTTTTGGAGCGCATTGCCTGAGCAGCTGATCCGCCTTGTCATGATGGCGGTGGGTGTCGTCCTGTTGGCGCACTTTGCATTGATGGCGTTGTTTCTACCGCGCAGCGCACCGTGGCACATCGTCGCTGTGGCCGTTGCCTGTGCATCGTGTGGCACATGGATCGTTGCAGTGTCGGTCGCGGGCGAGTTGGCTGACATCAAAACAGCGGCTGCCGCCGCCTCAATTGTCTTGCTGCTTTTTTCATTGCTCATTTGGGCGGCGGGCATTCATGTGTCGGGTTTTTTTAAAGGCGAAAAATGAAAAGAATCTTTTGTTTTTTTATCGTCTTTGTGTGGGGTGCCGCCTGTGCGCAGCCCTATGTGCAAGCCGGCTCATCTGTCTATACGTCTAGCCTTGGCACGGCCACATCGAGCAGCGTTGACCTGGGTTATTCGTCTGGCTTTTTTGATTCGTCTGTGGGCGTGTTCACGGCTCGCCAAAACACCCGGCGGGGCGATGTGAACTGGTCTGGTCTTCAGTTGGGCGCTACGGCGCACGCAAAAATTGCCGGGCCGGTGACCGCTTATGTGGGCTATCAAATTTCTCAAACACCCAGCGGCCACAAGGCAGATTGGGATGGCCGTTATGGGGTTGGGCTGACCTGGCACGCGACACCCATAAAAATTTCACTCGTCATTGCACCCGAGCAGCGTGCTTGGGATGGCAGCAAGGTCGACATGACGGTGGGGATTGCTGTGAAGGTGCGCGGCTGGCCGTGAAATCGTCAGCACATTTTTGATCCCGGTAGCGAGCCCGTCCGCCTTGGGCTGATGGGGTGTACCAAGTAACCCGCCGCCACTCACCGCCACCCACCCATTCACCCACTCGATAAGGAAATCTGTCATGCCCCAAGCAACCACTTTGGGGGCGCAGCTCTGCGCGCCTCATTCCACCCAAAACGCACCCCACCCACAGGTGCGATTACAAGACATGCCCTTGGCCAGCTTGCAAATGGCCGTGCGCAACGTGCGCCGCGAAGCTCCGTCTGCAGACACAGCCACCCGCGCTGAAGGCGATGCGCCAGCTCTTGCACCTGCTGCCCGCTTCGAGATCGTTTTCAGCACCGGCGCACCCGTCAAGCGCTACGACTGGGCCAATGGCCGCTACTACTTGGAGCAGCTGGAGGTGTCGGACGCAGCGGTTGACCTGTCCCGCCTGGAGCGTGGGGCCCCGCTGCTCAACACGCACATGGCGTGGGATCTGGAGGACCAGCTCGGCGTGTGCGATCAGCCCGAAATCCGTAACGGGCAGGGCGTGTGCCAAACGCAGCTCAGTCGCCGCGACAGCGTCAAAGGCGTGGTGCAAGACCTCGAAGACGGCGTCATCCGCAACGTGTCGGTGGGCTACTCCCGGCAAGCGGTGGAGATGCTGGCCCCCGGCGAAGAAAACGGCATCTGGATCTACACCGTCAAGCGCTGGACCCCGATGGAAGTCTCGCTGGTGCCCATCCCCGCCGACATGGACAGCCAAGTCGTGCGCAGCGATGGCGGCCTCTTCAAAACGCCCGATGGCCGCGAACTGCGCGCCTTCCCGTGCGAGATGACCGAAGTCACCACCCGCGCCGAATCACGCAGCCAACCCACTACCGAACAACAGCCTGCAGCCCCCGCTGCAGCTCAGCAATCCACCACGGCGGTGGCAACAGCCGATGTTTCCTCAACCCGCAACTTTGAAAGCACCACTATGACCCCCGAAGAAATCGCAGCTGCAGCCGCAGCCCAAGCCGCCCGCGCTGCAACTACCACCGCAGACGCCGAAGCCGCCCGTGCAGCAGGCATGCAAGCCGAGCGCACCCGCGCCACCGACATCCGCACCGCAGTGCAAGCTGCACGCAGCACCCTGGGCGCTGACGCTGACGCTCTGGCCACCCGCCTGATCGACGCAGGCGTGTCGGTCGACGAAGCGCGCAAGCAAATCATCGACGCGCTGGCCGAGCGCAGCCAAGCCAACGGCGTGCGCGGCGCGGCCAACATCCGCACCGTGCAAGACGAAACCGACACCCTGCGTACCCGCATGTCCGATGCCCTGGTGCTGCGCGTCACGCCCGGTGTCACAGACCACGGCGGCGTCAAGATCGACGCCGAAGGTGCCCGCAGCTTCCGTGGCATGGACCTGATGGACATGGCCCGCCGCTCCATTGCTGCAGCCGGTGGCAATGCTGACGGCCTGAGCCGCCGCGAAATCGCCATGGCCGCGCTGAACCTGGACGCAGACAGCCGCCGCAACGCGGGCATGATGTCCACCAGCGACCTGCCCAACATCTTGGCCAGCACCGTCAACCGCAACCTGCGTGCAGCGTATGAGCAAGCGCCCCGCACCTTCACCGGCTGGGCGCGCCAGTCCACCAACAAAGACTTCCGCGAGAAGAGCCTGCTGCAGCTGTCCGGCATGAGCCAATTCAGCAAGATCAACGAAGGCGGCGAATACAAGCTGGCCACCTTCAGCGACACCGCTGAAAAATACAGCCTGAGCAAGTACGGCGCGATCATTGCGATCACCTGGGAAGCAATCATCAACGACGATCTGAGCGCCTTCAGCCGTATCCCCATGATGATCGCCGAAGAAGCTGCAGCACTGGAAGGCGACTTGGTCTACGCCGCCTTGCTGGGCAACCCCACCATGGCAGACGGTGTGGCCCTGTTCCACGCCAGTCACGCCAACCTGGCGGGCTCGGGTGGTGCCATCAGTGATGTGACTTTGGGTGCGGGCCGTGCTGCCATGCGCAAGCAAACAGGCGCCAATGGCCGCGTGCTCAACCTGGCTCCCGAGATTTTGCTCGTCGGTCCAGATAAAGAAGCCGAAGCCCTGAAGTACACCAGTTCCAACTTTGTGGCAGCCAAGTCGGTGGACATCAACCCCGCCTTCAACACCAGCCTGAGCGTCATCGTGGACAACCGCGTGACCGGCAATCAGTGGTTCTTGGCCAGCACCCCAGCGCGTGTGGACACCGTGGAATACGCCTACCTCGAAGGCGAAAACGGCCTGTTCACCACACGCCGCGAAGGCTTCGAGATCGACGGTGTCGAGATCAAGGCACGCCACGTTTTTGCCGCCAAGGCCATCGACCACCGCGGCCTGTACCGCAACGCAGGCAACTGAGCCTGACGAGCCCACAAGGCCCCCCAGCGGGGTCTTGTGCATTTGCCTTTTCTCAGCGTTCAGCGTTTTCTTTTGTTCAATTTTTTTGGAGTCATTCACATGAAAAACTTTATCCAGCAGGGCAATGTGCTCTCCCTCCTCGCTCCCTATGCGGTTGCATCAGGAGCCCCGTTCAAAGTCGGCTCTATCGTGGCCGTGGCTGTCGCATCGGCCTCTTCGGGTGGTGCCGTTGAAGGCATGTCTGCGGGCGTTTTCACGCTGCCCAAAGTCAGCGCCCAAGCCTGGGCCGTTGGTGACAAGATTTATTGGGACGACAGCGCCAAGCTCATGACCACCACAGCACTCAACAACACGCTTGTGGGCTGTGCCACAGCTGTTGCTGGCAACCCGACATCAACGGGGCAGGTCTACCTTGATGGCGCAATCCATTAAGCCGGAGTGAGCCGTCATGTTTGATGCCTCGACCTTCATGTCCGCATTCGAGGCCCACGGCATGGCCCTGCGAGCCTACAGGGTGCAGGTCCCCTATGATGAGGGCTTTGTTGTTGGGTTTGTTCAACCAGAGCAACTCATCTTGGGTGACGCGGTCCAGACGTCCCAACTGGAAATTGAATATGCCAGCGCCGATGCACCCGCCTTGGTTGGGGGGTCTGTTTTGTCTCTGAACGATCAACTGTCTCTTGCCTTGGGCACAGAGTTGCTCATCGATGAGACTTATTACCGGATCAACCAACCCCCGCGCAAGCTAGGTGATGGCACATTCAGCCGTGCGTCTGTCGAGGTATCACGCGCATGACAGCAGCCACTCTCATTGACCAGGCCGTCGAGGCCTTTATATCCACCGTTACACCCACCCCGGGCATAACGGGGGTTTATGAGGACCGCACACAAGCCTACAGCCACGCCGATGCACCTGCGATCAACATCTCGCTGACCGACGCTGATGCCCAAGCACTTGGGGACCAGCATCCCAGCCGAAGCCTGTTGCGCACCACCGCCCTGGTGGAGATGGCCATCTACACCCGAGGCGCGATTGACGCGAACGGACGCGAAATTGCAGCCCGCAGTTTGGCCTCCCCCATTTGGGCAGCAGCCCACTCGCGTTTGATGGCGGACCCCTCTTTGGGTGGTAAAGCTCTGCGTCTGCGCTGGCGGCGCAGTTCGTGGCGCAAAGAGACTGCTGACGGCACCGTCGGCTGGGCCACCCACACTTACGAGCTCACCCTCGCCATGCAAGAGGTCAACCTTCTGCAGCCGCAGTAAGCCCTCTCCAGCACCCACCCAAGCCGCCCACAGCGGCTTTTTTTACGTCCACCCCACCCGGAGCCCCACCATGATCCTCTTTGGAGCAGGCAAGCTGATCGCTGTGCCCACCACTGACGCTGCTGGCAACGCCATTGCAGTGCCTACCCCTGTTGCTGTTGCCGTCTTGCAAGACGTCTCGGTTGACATCGACTACGAAACCAAAACCCTGCACGGCGAAAAACAATTCGCAGTGGCCGTCGCTCGTGGCAAAGCCAAAATCGGGTGGAAAGCTAAGACGGGCGATTTTGATGCAGGTGTGCTGGGCAGCCTGCTTTTGGGTGCTCAGCCTGCGGCGTCGCGCAAATCCGCAGTCATTGACTTTGCCACCGCTGTGCCGGGCAGTAGCCCATTCACGGTCACCATAGCACCGCCTGACAGCGGCACCTTTGTGGCCGACCTGGGTGTGATCAATGTCCTCACGGGCACGTCCATGACGCGGGTGGCCTCCGCCCCCACCGCCGGTCAATACAGTTTGTCTGCGGGCGTTTACACCTTTGCCGCCGCCGACACGGGCAAAGCCATACTGGTGAGCTACGAATACGCAGTGGCAGTCAGCGCGGCCAGCAAGCTGTTCGCCATCAGCAACAACCTGATGGGCTACACCCCCACCTTCAGCGCCCTGTTCTACAACGAATACATGGGCAAGAAAATGGTCATGAAACTCAACTCGTGCGTGATGGGCAAGCAAGGCCTGCCTTTTAAAAACGACGACTTCACCATGACCGACTTTGATGCCGAGGCTTTTGCCGACGCATCGGGCTCGGTGGGTTACATCTGCCAGTACTGAGCATGAGTGCACGCACCTTACTCAAGGGCATCCCCTTGACGCTGGGGGCAGTGGCCTACACACTGCCCCCGGCCAGCCTGGGCACGCTCGAAGCCATGGCCGACCAGCTCGACAAAGTCAACGAAGCCTTTGCCACCGGTGGCAACTTCTCACTGCGCGACCTGCTGTTTGTCACCGACTTCGCCACGGCCTGCCTGCGCCGCAACTACCCCGACATCGACCGCGCCCAAGTGGCCGAGCATGTGGGCCTGGACAACGTCATCGACGTGCTGCAAATGTGCCTCGACACCTCGGGCTTGCTCCGCAAGCGCTTGGAAACCGAAGCCGAACAACAACCCACAGCCGCCGTCCAGGAGGGCGGCAAGCTGGGGGAA
>JACCDU010687404.1_pt1 | contig 17894 bp, 16 predicted proteins | sample 7446081 | NCBI WGS metagenome assembly JACCDU01 (sample SAMN15323447, study PRJNA562643) | freshwater metagenome | isolation source: river surface water | place: USA:Blue River Watershed | collected 2017-08-17
CGGTAATGCATTACGAAAGTCAAGATGTTAGTTGGCTCCTACGGGAGAAATACAATAACGAAAAAAGCGAGGCTTTTTTCGCCGATTGTGAGCGCTTGGCTTCCGGCGAACCACTAGCATACGTGATTGGTTCCATTCCCTTCCTTAACTGCAATATATATCTTGATTCAAAGCCTTTAATTCCCCGCCCTGAGACAGAGTTTTGGGTGGAGAAAGCGATTAGCGCAATCAAAGCTGCGGAGGCTTCCGCAAGTATCCGCGTCCTCGACCTCTGCGCGGGCTCGGGTGCAATTGGCGTTGCGGTTGCTAAAGCAATTCCCGAGGTACATGTTAGCTTTGCCGAGCTCGACCCGGTTCACCTCCCTACCATAAAGCAAAATCTACAATCAAATGGCATCGACACATCCCGGCACACCGTTGTAGCATCCGATCTTTTCCATGATGTTACTGGACCATTTGAAATCATTCTTTCAAACCCACCGTACATCGACAAGGCAGCAAACACTGTCGAAGAAAGCGTTGCTACACACGAACCGCACCTGGCGCTTTTTGGTGGCGTGGCGGGTATGGAAATTATTGAGCGGATTATAGATGGGGCGCGAGCAAAGCTCGCGCCCCAGGGACAGCTCTGGCTCGAACACGAACCATTCCAAACCGAAGCCATTGCAGCTTTAGCGCACACACACGGCTTTAGCGCGCAGACTTTCCCCGACCAATACGGCACACTCCGCTATAGCATTCTCACCATCGCCGTGCCAAAATAAGTTACATGGAACTTGGAACCACACTCGACTTCACGCCGTATCTAGCACACGCAGTTGAAGGCACCCTCTACGTCGCAATTTTACTTTTTATATTATTTTCTCTCGTACTTGGATACCATGTCCGTCAGTACAGCCTCAACAAAACCCGCGCAGTCGGACTGTTTAGCGGATACGTCATCGGTGGTGTGCTTATCATCATTAGTATGACCACTGCTTTTTTTGCACTCTAATATGAACAGCAATACCCTTAAACTCGAAGTTGGTGAAACATTATTAAAGGTAGTACACCGTCACTGGCTCACGCTCTTTACGCAACTCTTTGTCCTTGCCATTTTCGCACTCCTCCCGGTAGTTGGCTGGCTCATTGCGCTCATTGCGCAAAATGCAGCCGCAAGCATTACCATCAATATCTCAGCCTACACTGGCTATTTTGTCTTTTTCTACTTCACGTGGCTCCTCTTTGTTTGGATGGCGCTCGCAAACACCCTACTCAATCACTACCTCGATGTCTGGGCAATCACGAACCGCCGCATCATTGCAATTGATCAGCGCGGCTTTTTTCATCGACACATGGGGAGCTTTCGCCTTGAAAAACTACAAGACGTGAACGTAGACGTTCGCGGCATAATTGCAACACTCTTTGATTATGGAACCCTTGAAGTTGAAACCGCTAGTGGTAGCGACGGTGAATTCCGCGCTCACCACCTCCCTAATCCCCGTGAGCTTAAAAATCTCATTCTTGAAACTAGTCAGCAATTTAAATCGAGTACTGAGTAGGTAAATATTGACTTTTTATATAAATTGTGTAATAATATTAGGTAGGTAATCGCATCAGAAAAGGACACAACATGCGCATCCGCACCTTGTTTGGAATCGGCCTCTCGGCCATCACGGTGACCTTCATGACCAACCTGGTCATGGCCGACGCGCCTCAGACGAGCATCCGGCCGAAGCCGCGGCCCGAGGGCATGATCTTCGTCTCGCCGCGGCCCATGCCGCGCCCCGACAATATCGTGTTCACTTCCCCGCGGCCCATGCCACGGCCGGCATGTCTCGCGGACACGTCCCCGGACTGTGTCGAGAACTGACCACTCGCCCGTAACGCACTTGCGTTACGGGCGCTTCTTCTTGTATTTTGGGGATTCATATTCGCATAACTGCCATCAATCCTGGTACAATGGCAGCCTACCTATGAATTACGTCATTTTCGACCTAGAAACTCAGAATATATTCCAAGATGTTGGTTCAAGTGACCCAGCGGCTCTCGATATCTCAGTTGGCACCTTTTACGAAACCGACACTGATACCTACACCACTGTTTCAATTGATGAACTCTCGAAGGTGTGGCCAATTCTTGAACGCGCCGATGCGCTCGTTGGCTACAACAGCAATCACTTCGATATCCCACTCCTCAATAAGTACTACCCTGGTGATCTCACGCAAATAAAGTCTATCGACATTCTTGAGTACATCCGCGCTTCCCTCGGGCGACGCTTGCGGCTTGATGATGTTGCTAAAGCAACAGTTGGAGCCAAGAAGTCAGCGGACGGCCTCCAGGCCGTCCGCTGGTGGCGTGAAGGCAAGGTAGCTGAAATTAAGAAATACTGCGAACAAGATGTGAAAGTAACCAAGAAAGTTTTTGATTACATCGTGGCGAATGGTCATATTCTCTTCAAAGATGGTTACCGCAAACAAGAAGTTAAAATTGACACCTCAAGCTGGAAAGACAAAGAAGAAAGCGCGATGACGCATTCGCTTTTGTTTTAGAGTATTGAACCAACAATCTAGGAAAATTACCCAAACACGACAACGAAAATCACAAACCCAGCGAGAATGATGCGGTACCAAATGAAAGGCCAGAGCGTGTGCTTACGCACAAACGACAGCATGAAGTGAATTGCGATGAGCGCTGAAAGAAACGCTGCCCCAGCGCTCACGAGTACACTTCCCCATACAATAGCTGTATCACTGGTAATCAACTCAAGGAATTTTTTAAGTCCGGCGCCGGTAATTACGGGAAGTGCCAAGAGAAACGCGAAGCGGGCCGCCTCAGCTCGTGAAAGACCCATGAGCATACCACCAACAATTGTTGCTCCTGAACGAGACATGCCCGGAATCAAGGCAAGTGCTTGAAAGAGACCAATTTTAAAACCCCGACCAATACTCATTTCATTGAGTCGCGGCTCTTTTAGATATCGCCACTCTGCATACATAAAAAGAATTGAGCCAGCAATCAAAACAGCAGCTACTAAGAGTGGTGAACGGAACAAGGTTTCCATCAAAGATTCTAAGAACAAACCGAGTACAACAGCTGGAATTGTACCGATTAAAATAGCGTACAGGAGGGTTTCATCGCGAGTATTTACCGGCAACCGACTGAGCTTACGAAGTGCGGTTTGCGCTAACTGCCAAATGTCAGGAAAGAAATAGAGAAATACCGCAATAATTGAAGCAAGTTGCAAAACCGCATCAAAGGCAAGCGCATTGTAGTCCTCAATCCCAAACAACGCGCGTGCCAGAATAAGGTGACCAGAGGATGAAATCGGGAGAAATTCTGTTAGTCCTTGAATAATGCCCAAACCGATGGCTTCAAATAGTGTCATAGCAAGGTTATTGTAGCCAATCCACGCTCGAACTACCAGCTCATAACCTTTATAAAGCGGCGCTATGTTATACTTTTTCCATATACATTAATATAGATTGTATGGAACCAGAACAAACAACTACTCCCGTAACCAATGCACCATCGGCTGCAGTAAAAGCTGCTGGTAGTCCATTTGCTATTCCAGCCGCAATTATTATTGGCTTCGCCATGATTGCTGCTGCGATTTACTTCAGCGGTGCTACCGGTACAGGTAACAAAGCAGCCAACCTTCCACTCAACACTGGCGAGGAAGCTGCTGCAACCGAAGCAATTCGCCCAATTGATGAAAACGATCACGTACGTGGAAATCCAAACGCACAGATTGTGTTTGTTGAGTATTCAGATTTCGACTGTCCGTTCTGTAAGCGCTTCCACGAAGACACTATGGCAAAATTGATGAACGATTATGGTAACGATGGTCGCGTTGCTTGGGTATACCGCCAGTTCCCACTTGAACAACTGCACCCGAACGCACCGAAAATCGCTGAAGCCTCTGAGTGTGTCGCTGAATTAGCTGGCAATGACGCATTCTGGAAATTCTCTGACCTTATCTTTGGAGAACGCGAAATCAACGCCCAGACCGACATGACCAAGCTCGCTGATTACGCAGTGCAGGCTGGTGCAGAGAAAGCAGCTTTCACAACCTGTCTCAATGAAGGTCGTCACGCTGACAAAGTGGCTGAAGATTTGGCCGATGGTATGGCCGCTGGTGTGAAGGGTACACCACACACGTTTGTGATTGTTGGTGGTCAGCAAGGAGTCATCAATGGTGCACAGCCATATGAGACCGTAAAGAAGTTGACCGAAAACCTCATTGCACAGCTTGAAGGTGCTCAGGCTGAGTAACGTAACCTGTCGAACACAAAAAAGCGCGGACCTTTGGTCCGCGCTTTACGTTTATGCATCTTCCTTTTCATACCGAGAACAACTCGGATCATCGTGCCTTTCGTCAGAGCAGCCACACACGCTATACACTGGCAACCCAGGCGAAGCGACGTGTGCAAACATCAACAAGAGCAGTGCGCCAAAAAAGATAGCAAAAAAAGCTGGCGAGCCGCTATCAAACACGACCAAATCTACAAAGACATATCCCATCCATGTATTCATCGCGGTGACAACGAGCGGTATCAAGAGTACTTTTTCTTTTCCAAGAAAATAATCCATCCAAGCTGCAACAATACCCATCCCTGCGAGTACGAATGTTAGTGCGATAGCCATGTGTTCCTCCCTTGGCTCAATCTACAGCAAACCTAACACGAGCTGAACTCATTTTCAAGACGAAAATAAAGAGTTGGCGAGGTGTGCGTACTCACTTTCGGCCGCGGCGGAGACGTCACGCAAGAATGCACCGCTGGTGATTTCAGCCGCGGCTGCAATGATTTCCTCTTTGAGTGCCTCCACTTCTTCTTCGGTAATCGTAAACGATTCTTCTTTAATAACCCCCTTGCTATCGCTCTCAACAAACGAAAGAACTCCGGTATTGGTTTGGTACCGTTCATCACCATGGAGCGACAGGAGGAGTGCGTAAAACGTAAGCTGACGTTTGTAGGCACCATCGCTACTGGCTGTCTTCCCTTCTATTTGATTACGTGACTTTGGCTTGCCCGTTTTGTAGTCAACCACCCGAATCGCGTAGCCATCTTCACCAAGATCGATGCGGTCAAGCTTACCAGTGAGTGGTAGTTCAGGAACCGATTCGAGACCAGTCGGCAAAAGTACGCGAATGTTGAATTCTTCTTTTGTCGCCTTTGGTAACGTTGGCGCCATATGCTCAATGTAGCGTACCAGGACTGTTAGACCCTTTTCCAGAAGCCTGGTAAATTCATTCACCCCTAAAGGTAAGCGGCCAAGTTCACGTTCAAGCAAGACCTTCACTTCAGTTACGGTAAGCAACCGAGCGTCGCGTGAATACGTCTTCGTAACCTGCTCAAGCACATTATGTACCGCGGTACCAAACTGCATATGGGTCGGCTGTACTTCAGGAATACGCAAAATGTTTCGGTATAAGTAATCAAATGGATTCTTGAGGTAGTTGTTGAGTGAAGTAGCTGAAAAACCACGCTGTTTCAAAACAGCCGTCATCAGCGCTGTATCAACTGGTACCACAGCCCCTGTTTGTGCCAGTGTCGTTAATGGATGAAACGCTGCTTCGGCGGCCTCTGTAGAAACAGTTTTTAGTAATGAGGGCTCAATGTCATCAAAGAAACGTGTCGGACTCAAAACCTTGCCATCAGTATTCGTTTCCGCAACCGATACATGGAGGGCATACTTAGCTCTCGTCATACCCACATAGAACAAACGACGCTCATCATCAAATGCATCAACAAGCTCGGATTGTACGCGTGAAGCCAGTGGAATATTGAAACTTGATCGCTTCGTGCCACCACCCCACACGCTATCTTGGAGATGTGGCATAAAGACGACGGCAAACTCCAGACCTTTTGACTTATGTGCAGTCATGACCTGCACCGCCTGCTGGTTGGTACTAAGATACGGCGCATTAAGCGGCAAATTAAACGCTCGCCGTCGCGCAAAGGTATCGCGAACTACCGCGAGCGTCCCCACGCCATCGCGTAAAACAAGCGCTTCGATTTCGTCGTATAAGCGACGTACTACCCGCACCCCTTCTATGGGGTCATATTGCATGACATGGTCAAGGAAACCACTCGCCTGAAGGACATACTCCAAAACGCGATGTGGCGGCTCTGTTACCTCACGGGCACGTGCAGCCTCGATAACGGCATATACATTGTGTGCCTTTGCAACTTCACTCACACCGAGCTCTGTTAAGCGCGCGGTATCAGAAAGCAGCGATAGTAGACTTGTATCATAACTTCGTGCACTGGCAATCTTTACCAAGTCATTCACCGTGATACCCCAGAAAGCGCCATGAAGGGCAGCGAACAAGGCTGATTCATCACTATCGGTCAATACTGCCGCCATCAATGATTCAACCGCGTGGGTAATCGGATGTACGAGCATATCTCCATCAGCCGAGGCCTCGACAACGAGTCCAGCTTTGCGTAACTTACCTGAAAGTGCCTCCACTTCGCGGTTAGTACGGACAATGACCGCAATTTCTTCTGGCGAGGTGCCAGCAGCAACAGCATCCTTAATAGCTTGCACCAGCCATTCATCCTCAACCGCTTGATGCGAAAAATGTCTAACCTCAAGTGATGCTTCGGAAACCGCTGCAGCGGTAAGCGGCACACGGAGCTTCATGAGCGTTTCGTCTTCGACAGTAACCAAGCTGTGGGCTGCATCAAGAATCGTTTGACCAGAACGATAATTCTCGGTCAGTTGAATTACCGTTGTGCCCTTAAAGTGATCCTGGAAAAAGAGGAAGTTTTGGAGTGACGCACCTTGGAAGCGATAAATCGCCTGCTTTTCATCGCCCACCACAAAGATGTTGGGTGATTCGTGATACGACGCTAAAAGCTCGAGAATACGATTCTGTGCACCGTTCACGTCTTGATGCTCGTCAGCGAGCACGTACTGGTATTGCTCTTGCACATCACGGAGCATGTTCTCGTTGGTACTGAGTGCCGTCACTGCCTCGGCAATCATGTCTTCAAAGTCGTAGAGCGATTGTTCGCGGAGCATTGCTTCGTACTGCCGGTAGACAAAGAGAACCTCACGATTTTTCGCAATCGTATCTGCGAGCTTTGTATACTCACCACGCACCTTTCCTTTATGCGCGCCTTTTTCATGAAACTGAACAATCCCTTGAAGTAACTCTTCTTGGTTTGCAATAATCGCGGCGAAATCATCTGGGCGAACGTACTCTTTCTTTAATTCACCAAATTGACGAAGGAGCGGCGTCACGTAGTAGGATAGGTTACCACTCGGGCGTAAAACTTTAATATCAGGATTATCAAGAATCGTTTCGATGATAGAAATCTTTTCCATATCACCTGCCGGCCGACTACCAATAATCCGCGGAAACGCATCCGGATGCAAACGAATGAGCTGATCAGCAAATCCATGGAACGTGTAGATAGGAACACGGTACGCTGCCGAACCAAGAAAACGTCGCAAGCGCTCGCGCATCGCGGTTGCACCAGACTCAGTAAACGTAAGAGCCAAAATACTCTCAGGCGCAGTATCTGTTTGGAGCAAAATGTTGGCAATCCGCAGCGTAAGAATCTGTGTCTTTCCGGTACCTGGACCAGCAATGACCATAACCGGGCCGTCAATCGTGTCTACCGCTTGACGCTGGGCGGCATTTAATGAGGCGTATGCCTCATTAAATGCCGCCCGTAAGCTCTCTTTCGTTTCAAACATAGTATCCACCAGTATAGCATTTTACCCCTTGCAGAGGTTCTTTTAGAGGAGTATAGTGCTGGCCTATTCTATTTACATAACAAATTGCTATGCTTACCGCACCCGCCACCCTTGCTATATTCACCATGCTCGGTCTCTCGAGTTTCGCTGTTTTCTGGGCTAAGAAAGTAAAGTTGCCACACACCGTATTTCTCGTCGTTGTTGGTGTTGTTTTAGGTGCATTGGCCACCAACCATGTTCCTGGATTTGGCTTCTTTAATGAATTTACCCTCACGCCAGAACTTCTCTTTTACCTCCTCCTCCCAACGCTTATTTTTGAGTCGGCCTACAACATCAATGCACGCCGCATGATTGAAGATACGGTGCCAATTATGATTCTTTCCATCATTGGCCTTCTTGTATCTACCGCAGCAATTGGTTTTGCACTCTTCTACATCCTACCGTTCTTCGGTGTCACCATTCCGCTCATTATCGCACTCCTCTTCGGTGCCCTTATTTCTGCTACCGACCCGGTTGCTGTACTCGCACTCTTCAAAGAGTTTGGTGCTCCACGTCGTCTCTCGCTCATTTTTGAAGGCGAAAGTCTCTTCAATGACGCTACTTCAGTTGCTCTCTTCCTCGTAGTCCTTGATGTTGTGCTTTTTGGCTTCCATGGCAGTGAGACCATTCTTCATGGCGCAATTGCTTTTACCTCAATGATGATTGGTGGTGTACTCTTTGGCCTCATCATGGGCGGTCTCTTTGCAAAAATGGTTGGTGCAACCCGTGATAGTGAAATTGCGAGTATCACCCTCACCATCGTGCTCGCGCACACCACGTTTATCTTGGCTGAAATGATTTCGCATCAACTCCACTTTGGTGGCTATGAATTCCCGCTCTCACCGATTATCGCAACGACCATCGCTGCACTCGTCATGGGTAACTATGGTCGCGCAAAGATTCACCCGAAGGCTGAAGAATTTGTGGAGAATCTTTGGGGTCAGCTTGCGTTTATGGCAAACTCGCTCATCTTTATCTTGATTGGTATTCTCTTTATTAATGCACCAATCTACGATCCAGCCATGCTCATTGTGATCGGCGTCACTATCCTCGTTGTGGCAGCTGCGCGCGCCATCTCTATTTATCCAGTGGTTGAGGCATACAACGCTTTCACAACTGCTGAGCAGAAGATTCCTCGAAGCTGGCAGCACCTCCTCTCGTGGGGTTCACTCCGCGGTGCGCTTGCGGTCACGATGGTACTGCTCATTCCAGCCGAGACAACTGTCCCCGGTTGGAACCTTAGCATGAGTGTCCAAGAATTCCTCCTTGCGCTCACCGTTGGCTGTATCTTTGCCACGCTCTTCATTAAGGCAACGACTATCCAGTCATTCATGAAGAAACTGAAGCTCGACGCTATGACCGACATCGAAGCTGTGGAATACCAGGAAGCGAAGGCACTCATCCATCACGAAGTATCTGACCGCCTCGCCCGCTACACCGAACGTGGCTACATCAGTGCTGCTTCAGCAGCCCGTCTCGCTGCAGAACACGATCATTGTTACGACGATGCCTGCAAGAATATTTCCAACTTTGGTGCCGACACCAAAGAAAAACTCGCCCACCGTGTGCTGCGCATGTACGCGATCGGTATCGAAAAGCGTCATCTCAAGGAGCTCTACCATCACAATGAAGTAAATGAAGCAGTCTACCGACGCCTCATGGGCAAGCTCCAGCTGCAGCTTGAATCAGTAGAAGCCGGGAACCTTGAGCCAAACATGTCTCTCCATACTGACGGCAAAGACATCTTCGAACACATGGCAGCTTGGCTTCGTTCATTCACAAGCGCTGAAACCGAAGCAACCAAGACGGAGAATCTCTTCATGTATTACCGTGCCCAAGTGATTCTCTCGCGCAAAGTACTCAAGGAACTCACTGCTATCGACCAAGCCTACGCACGGAACATCTTTACCAGTGAAGCGTTCACCCATACCGTAAATCTCTACACCACCTTCAAAGAGCAATCACAGAAAAAGATGGACGGTGTCATTGCGGCGCATACCAACCTCACTGAGCCTCTCAGTGAAATTCTCGCCACTCGTGGCGTTCACAAGATTGAAGAAAATGTGCTCGATGAACTCTACGAACGTGAGCTCATCACACCAAAACTCTTCATTACCCTCACTGATGAGTTTAATGAAAAAGCCGGACACTAGGCTGGATAACAAAAAACCCACCAACTTGGTGGGTTTTTTGTTTGGCATTCGTTAGATTACTTGCAACCTCATCTCTGAGGCGTATACTTTATATGTATGGAACTCAAAGATATCACCAAAGAAGCTGTGACCGTCTCCGAGTACACCACCCTAGGCGAAGCACTCGAACTGATGCTCACCGCACACACCAACACCTTACTTGTAACTGATGAGGATGGGAAGCTTACTGGAGAAGTAAGTGTCTCTGATTTGTTTGATGGCATTGTGCCACCAAACTTTAATGGCGACAACGCACTCGCCATACTTAAAGACGAGTCAGCATTTGCTGATGCGGTAAAAGCAGCGCGCGATACACCCGTCGTCGATTTCATGTCTTCCGATTTTGACGCAGTCTACCCTGACTGCACTTTAATCGAGGTGGCGTCTATCGCCATTGCGCACGGACGCGGTCGCATTCCCGTCGTTGATCATGAAGAACGGCCAATTGGCATGATTTCGCGCCAAGGACTCAAACATATTCTCGGACGGTTTCTGCATCAGAAGTAACAATCTATAAAAAACGCGGCGCCAAAGGTGCCGCGTTTTTTTGCCACGTCCGCGCTACTAGGTTTGATCATCTAAGTACAACTCATAGCAGACAGCTACTAAGCATGGTACTGCAAATAGAAGTGCGACCTCCTCAATAGGTACAACTTCGCCAAAGAGTGAGAATGTGGCTAGATACTCATGTGGATTGGCAAATACTTTATGTACATTGTGTGCCGCCAGCCAGAGCGCAAGCGCACTCGGTACCGCAGCGATGAGCATGAAGTCAAAAATACGATCGATAAACGACATGGTGAATTGACGGTGTAAGAATGCAATCGTGAAGCTCGCTGCTACCAAGCAACCAATGAGCCATACGTAGGAGTAGGTAAACAGGGCGCCCTGGAAGAGAAACACATGGAGTGCAATAAGGCCAATTGAAGCTAGGGTAAAAACCATGAAGTAACCAAGCCGTTTGTGAGCACTCACCTCCGTATATACACCATCATCAAACAAAACTTCGTACAGTAATCCGAAAAAGAGCACCTGGAGCGTGAGCGCAGCAATCATTTCAAATGGCAAAACTCCAAAAAGCCGTAGCTCAGTAAGGCCAAGGCTATACCATAACCCATGCACATGCGCGACTCCTTCAAGAATAATCGCTAGACCGGTACCGAGACAAGTGACTGCGAGCAGCACAGCCGCTGGTGCTACAGTGAAGTGTGCGAGAGCGAGGGACGGCACACCAAACAAGGTCACCGCAGTCACCAGGAGACCGGCATCAAACCACGCGAGTGCGAGCGTCGCAACGGTAAAGTACGTACCAACAAGGGCTAAAAGAACCAGATGACGATGCAACATATGTGTCTATTGTAGCAAACACAAAGCGGCAAGGGAGCTTCGCTCCCTTGCCGCCGTGTATATCTATAACTACCCTATTTGACTTAGTAGCTCTTGAGGCGTCGCGCCTTATCGTGCTGGCGAATCTTTTCGAGTGCCTTCGCTTCAATCTGGCGAATACGTTCGCGCGTTACTCCAAACTCTTTCCCCACTTCTTCAAGCGTATGGTAGGTGCCATCGAGGAGACCATGACGCATTTCAAGAATCTTTCGTTCTTTCTCAGAAAGCGAGTCGAGAATCTCAAGAATCTGGTCGGTCAAAATACTGTGCGCCACTTCCTGGTCTGGTGAAATCATCTTATCGTCAGAGATGAAGTCTGAGAGGCGTGAGCGGTCATCATCGTCACCAATTGGTAGTTCAAGTGAGATAGTATCCTGACTGATTTTCTCAATCTGGTAAATCTTCTCTACTTCAACCCCCATTTCTGTCGCAATTTCTTCCGGCATTGGATCACGACCAAGGTCTTGAGCAAGACGGCGCGATACCTGCTTGTACTTTGCCATCGTTTCTACCATATGGACTGGAATACGAATGGTTCGTGACTGGTCTGCGAGCGCGCGAGTAATGGCCTGGCGAATCCACCACGTGGCGTACGTAGAGAACTTGAAGCCCTTGAGGTGATCGAACTTATCAACCGCCTTAAAGAGACCAAGGTTACCCTCCTGAATAAGATCGAGGAGTGTCAGGTCAGGACTGCGGCCAACGTACTTCTTTGCAATTGAAACCACGAGACGGAGGTTTGCTCGCGCAAGGAGGTTGCGCGCTTCTTCATCACCATTAAGGATACGACCCGCGAGATCGCGCTCCTGCTGCGCGGTCAACAGTGGATATTGTCCAATCTCGCGCAAGTACATCTGGATAGAATCGAACCCTGCATCTCCGCGCTTGTAAGCATTCTTACGTTCCAAGACTTCAATCGAAGGATCGACACCGAGCATACCATCACTTGAAAGTACGTCGATACCAGCGATCTCAAATTTTTCGTACAACCCATCAAGGTATGCAACATCCTTCTCAATCTGTGGGAAGTACTTCAAAATCTCGGAGTAGGTAATGTACCCACGCTCACGACCAAGTTTCATCAAGTCTGCAGACTTAAGATCAAACAGTTTCTGCGCTTTCGACGGAGGAGCTGGTGGCAATACTACGGCCGGAGTCACTTTTTTAACTGGCGCGGGTTTAACCGCCTTCACCACTTTTTTTGGTGCAGGCTTTGCGGCTTTTTTGATAACTTTCTTGGCTGCTGGCTTCACTACCTTCTTAGCTGGTGCTACTTTCTTGGCTGCTGGTTTTTTTGCGACTACTTTTTTAGCATTGGTTTTTTTAGCTGAAGCAACTTTTTTAAGTGCTTTCTTGGCTACTGGCTTTTTTGCTTGAGTAACGGCTTTTTTGGCCGTTTTTTTTACGATTTTTTTGGCTGCCTTTTTGGCTGGCATAATGGGAGTACTATATAGTATAAGCCGAAAAAGTCCAGTCTTTTACGGCACTGATAAGGTCATAGGTGCTGACCCATCTGGACTTACAACGATTAGGTAAAATCTTCCAAACTATACCGGACCGTACCAATTTTTCGCTGAACATCACCAATCGCACGGATGATTGTATCAACGTCGCCCCCGGCGCGCTCCGCTTCAGTTAAGGCTTGCTTTAAGAGTCGTAATTCTTCTTTGTAGGTGCGCAAGGCAAACGCCTCAGCAGCGTGTGCCACATCAGCTCGAAGCTGCGCCTTCGGGACACCCTGTACGCGTTCTTCAAGGGTAAAAAGGAGTTGGCTAACAATTTCCGGTGACAAGGCTTCACGAAGCACACTCGTTTCTTTTCCGGTTACCACCATCAAAACTTCATGAATCTTCGTCGCAATAGGCGCATCAACAATCTCAGTTAAGGCCACGAGATACCCTAAGAGCTCACTGCGCTGCTTGTCGAGTCGTTCAATAGTACTCGTCGGTACTGAGGGAGCGACGTCAGGTGCACCTGCTTCTTGGTACGGCGTAGGCGCTGGCGTCTGGGCTTGTTTTTGTCGTGCCCGCTCTACCTCTGCATGGACTGCCTCCTTAGTCGTACCTAACCGCTCTGCAATGATATGTTCAAAATGCTCTTGGTCGATTTGGTTTGGAATCTTCAAAACAAACGGCAGGATTTCTTCTCGTGCTCGCAGCTTATACGTACGATCATCTTTACTCTCAGCTTCAAGGATATCAAGCAGGTACTCAATCACGTGACCAGCCTTGCCAATACAATGTTTAAACTCATTCACGTCATGCACCACCATATCGGCCGGATCTTTCCCTCCTTCCATTTTTGCCACCTTCACATCCATACCGCGCGCGAGGAGCAAGTCAGCTGCTCGCTTTACTGCAGCAATACCCGCTTTATCGTTATCGAGCGCTAAGACAACACGATTAGAAAGCCGCTGCAAGAGGCCAGCATGGTGGGGCGTAAACGCGGTCCCAGAAACCGCAATCGCATTTTGGTAGCCGGCCTGGTGACTCATGACTACATCAAACTGCCCCTCTACAATGAGCGTAAAATCCATCGAGCGAATATGCTGCTTGGCCTTATCGTAACCAAAGAGCACTTCCGACTTATTAAAAAGCTCAGTCTCCGGCGAGTTGACGTACTTCGGCGCGTCGCTATCTTTGGAGAGGATGCGCCCTGAAAATCCAACGACGCGCGAAGATGGATCACAAATCGGGAACATAATGCGATCGCGAAAGAGGTCGTACGGTTCTTTACCCGCATCCGCACCTTTGATGAGCCCTGCCTTCGTAAGCTCGTTCGCGGTAAAGCCTTTTGCTTCGAGGTGCTGCTTCCCTTCCCGCCAGCCATGCGCATCAGGACCTGGCGCATAACCAATCCGCCACTTCGCAATCGTCTGTGGCTTCACCCCGCGACCGAGCAAGTAATCCATCGCTGGTGTTTTTTTTGCGAGGTAATCAGTATAGAAAACTGTCGCTGCTTCAAGGGCATCGAACAAACGGTCGCGTTCATTTTTCTTTTGTGGGTCTTGCGCCACGAGCTCAACACCCGCCCGCTCTGCGAGCATTTTAAGCGCCCCTTTAAAATCCACCCCTTCCATCTTTTGCACAAAAGTAAACATATCGCCACCTTGCGAGGAAGAGAAACAGTAGTACATCCCGCGGTCTGGCGAAACGTAAAACGACGGTGTCCGCTCGTTCGTGAACGGCGACTTACCTTTCATATTCTTCCCTGCCGGATGGAGCTCAACATATGTTGAAACCACATCAACAATGGTCAAGCGCTGCTTAATTTGTTCTACTGAGTCACCAGAAGCCATAATGCCCGTACATTATACGCGAAAGCTGGGGTGACTGCACAAACTTGACTTTTATAGTATTTCATGTATAATACATACTAAACAAAGCAGGAGCTAGAGATGAAACATTTGGTCCTTTTGGCAGCAATGGCGCTCATGAGCGCCTGTGCTTCCCATGGCGTCTCGGAGACCCAAACCTGGGTAACCCAGAACGGCAAAACCACCTACACCAGCAGCACTGAGCGCTGGTGACATATCACCCCGGAAAACCTCGGCGACTTTCGTCCTTCGGTTTGCCGGGGTTTTTCAATATCGCCTTGCGTTCTTTGTTGATGATGGTAGCTTAGTAGACAGACTGTGTATGAAACAAGGAGTAGCCCAATGCAAGACACTACGCTTCCGGCCGAATTGCGGCAAACTGCCTTCAATGAAATTTTCGCCACGCTGCAAAGAAAAGCCACCATCAAATGCGTTGAACCGGTACCTGAGGTACTCATCAAAGCGATGGCTGAGTGTCGACTTCGTGAGGTAATCCGCATTTCATTTCCAAAACTTAATGAAATTCTTACGGATGTCAGTCGAGAAGCGAGGGAAACCGGTATCAGCTATGCCTACCAAGAACTCGTAAACGACCAGATGGCTTGTTGGGAGGATAGGAACATTGCAGCCGCTATAGTATACGGTATCTCCCAAAAGACGGCAGTACTGATCAGGGAACACTTGCGGAAGCGTGCGTATGGCTTCTAAAGAATGTCTCAGCCGCGAAGCTTCGCTTCGTGGCTTTTTCATACGCAGGTCAAACGCAGCTTAATTTGTTCGACTGAGTCACCAGAAGCCATAATGCCCGTACATTATACGTTACTTATGTGTCAGGTGAACAAACGTTGACACTCGCTACTTTTAATGTAAATTGTGAGCAGAGAAACTAACGGAGATAGCTATGGAAAATCCCGACACACTGCCCAGCTTCACACAACTATCGCGAGCTGAAAAGGCGATCACAATCATCTCCCCTGTTCTGTACTTCGGAGGTTTTTGTCTTAGCCTCCTAGGATTTCTACTTGGTTTTATGTACGGATTTATTGACCCTAAATCAATGTACTTGAGTATGCTTGGAGTCGCCATAGCCATGCTTGGCCTAGGTCTCGATTTTGGCTATCACATCGGCAAAAAGGCTCGCTCTTAGCTTATCCTTTCAACCCCGACAAACCCAGGCGACTTTCGCCCTTCGGTTTGCCGGGGTTTCTTTTTATTGACAGATTTAAAATTTATACTATAGTGTGTCAGAACCTGAACCAGGAGAAAACTGATGCAGACCATCAATCCAGCGTTGCAACAACGAGCATTGATTGAGATCAATAATCTTTTTAGACAGTGTATCTATGGCAGTGATGCTGTGGGTGCAAGCGAACTTGAACGTTTATGGGCACTTGCGAACAAACAACTTACTGGCTTCATTGCGAGCTGTTCGCACACTGCCAAGCAGATTGCTGGTGAGCACATCATTCCCGCTCTGACTGAGCAAGAAAGAGAGCAAGAGCAAAACTTTTGGAATCTGTACACTACCTCGATGCACGAAGGACTTGTCATGCAAGGAGAAGCCCTCGGTCTCGCGAAAGCGACTGCAGAGGAAATCGTTGCTGCCGTTTTCGGAAAGCGTGCCAACTAACGTCATTTTGATTTGCGTACCAAACCCCATTACTGGGGTTTTCTTTTTTTGAAACTATGGTTAGATAGCTGTCAGAAAGTCACAGAGGAGACTGTTATGGTACGAACTGCTTGGGAATACGATACCGTACTCGTCGATACGCATCCAATTAGCTTGACTGAACTCAACAGACTCGGCGCAGAAGGCTGGGAGATGTGTGGAGTAGTCTTTGAAGAACGTACATATTTTGGCATCAGACAGACGCAGTACCGCTACTATATCAAGCGGCCAAAGGAAGCGGATACGACAATTTGAGGTTAATTCTACTGAAACAAGGACCTTCGATACTATCGAAGGTTTTTTCGTAGTTACGTTGCAAACAAAACGGCCGGGAGCGAAGCTCCCGGCCGTTTTGTTTTTTATTCGTGCATCTAATCCTTTGGAACTTCCTAGTAGTCGGTTTCTGGAGCAGCAACGGTCGCTACCATAGCTGCCTTCTTTGAGCCCTTAAAGCCGGTACCAGCTGGAATAAGCTGTCCAACAATAACGTTCTCCATGAGGCCAGTGAGGTTGTCGTGTGAACCACGTACCGCAGCGTTAATAAGAACGCGGGTTGTGTTCTGGAAGGACGCCGCGGCCAAGAATGACTTACGAGAAAGTGAACTTTCCGTAATACCCATAATTACACGCTCACCCTTCGCTACTTCCTTACCAGCTTCCTTGAGCTTATTGTTGGTTTCAACCATTACCCATTCCTCAACCACATCACCTACGGTGAAGTGACTTTCGCCAGAAACGGTAATTTTCACGCGACTCATCATCTGCTTCACGATGAGCTCAATGTGCTTACGCGCAATCTGTACACCCTGAAGTTCGTAAATCTTGTTTACTTCAGTAATGACGTAGTCTTGAGTAAGTTCCTTACCACCAAACTTAAAGAGTTCAGGCAAGTGTGCAGAACCGTCGGTCAAGAGCTGACCGGCAGTGACGGTTTCATTCTTTGAAACCTTCACGACGCGACGGAATGGTACCTCGTACTCAATGTAGTCAGTCTTCTTTGTACCAGTCCCCTTCTCAACGGCGACCACAATTGTCTTGGTCTTTCCTTCAGTGCGAATATCAGTAATGAGACCAGCTGCCTTTGAAACCACTGCTGGAATCTTTGGCTGTCGCTTTTCAAATACTTCTTCCACACGTGGAAGACCTTGCGTTACGTCTCCACCTGCTGAAGAGGTACCGCCGGCGTGCTTAGTGTTCATCGTAAGCTGTGTACCCGGTTCACCAATCGCTTGGGCCGCTACGGTACCAACAGCTTCACCGATTTCTACAAGCTTGTTTGTGGTCAGGTCTGCACCGTAACACTGCTGACATACACCATGGAGTGTCTCACAGGTCATTGGTGAACGAACGACCACCGAGGCAGCTGTTGTACCTTCAATTGCGGCAGCATCACGACGTGTGATGAGGTGCCCCTTCTTGAAGATAACGTTACCTTTGGTATCAACAGCATCTGCAGCCAGTACGCGTCCGCGAATAGCCTTTGAGAAGGCAATCTCAATACCCGACGCAGTGGTGCGACCAATCGTTACGCCTTCCTTAGAACCACAATTGTCTTCAGTCACGATAGCATCCTGTGCCACCACGAAGAGACGACGGGTGA
>JACCDU010164470.1_pt1 | contig 17890 bp, 4 predicted proteins | sample 7446081 | NCBI WGS metagenome assembly JACCDU01 (sample SAMN15323447, study PRJNA562643) | freshwater metagenome | isolation source: river surface water | place: USA:Blue River Watershed | collected 2017-08-17
ATCATTCTCACTGTCGCGGGATCGGTGGCAGACACCACCAATGACAAATTGCTATTTGGCACCGTCACACAAACCCTCAACACCACGGCTACGAGCGGCACCAATCTCACGATAGGTGGTATCACGGGCGTAGATTGGAGCTACAGCACAAGCAAAGTGTTGACACTGACAAAAAACGCGGGTGGTAACTTCACTGCGGCAGAAGTGCAAACGATAGAAAAAGCTCTGTTGTTTCAAACCAGTAGCGGTGCAACGCAAGGCAATCGAACATTTAACTTTGGCCATGCAGATGCTGCAGGCAATGTGAGTGCCACGGCCACTCAAACAGTCGTGGTCGATTTCTTGGCGCCGGTGGTGCTACTCGATGGCACCAATGCCAACCGGGCTGTCAGTAACATCGCCACCCCTGCCACTGCAACGTCGATAGACAACGATGCTAATCCAGCCAGTGTGACTGAGCTGAACAGTATCAGTAAATTACAACTGCGCGTTGGCGGTGTGCGCGATGGCACCAACGAAAAATTGGTGATCAATGGTGTAGATGCCACACCACTGCCAGGCAACACAGGCTCAACCACGGTAGGTGTTTTGACATGGTCTTGGGTTTTTGCCAATGGAACCTTCAGCTTTACCCCAAGCAGTTCGGCACTTGCAACCAGCGTGCAAACTGCGGCTCTCTTGCAAGCGTTGTCATACAGAGATGCGGCAGTCACAAGCAGCGCAGGTGTGCGTGAATTCTTCATCAGTGCCACCGATGCATCTGGCAACACCAGTGCAGAGTCGGTAGCCACCATGGTGATCAGCGATGGCCTCTCACCGCAGCTATTGAGTGCTCACCCCCTCGTTGCGTTGGATGGAAACAACGATGGCATCAAAGGGGACCAGTTTGTTCTGACCTTCAGCGAAGCGGTTAAGACCTCTTTGATCACGATATCTGCTTTGTCCCTCGACAACGGAAAAGCTTGGGGCGCCAGTCCAAGTGTGACGCCCATCGACGCACATACGGTCGGGGGCACAGAGTACGCCACCAGTTTTTTGGTGAATGGAGGTGTCAACCCAACGTACAACTTTGCACCAAACCAAAGTGTGTTGGCCTTTAACAATATCCCAGGCTATGCCACGATAAGCGATTCAATTCGTGTGGCAGCACATATCACTATTGAGATGTGGGCGTACATCACGGCGTTTCCTGCTATCAATAACGTCGTGCCGCGCTTTGTCGATTTAAGTGTTGGAGGGGCTGGCGTTCAAAATTTGAGGATGTTCTACTTCAACGATGGCACTCTGGGCATTGGATACAGCGACGAAGGTTCTGCCGGCAACCAATACAAAGGCTCCTACATCACAAGTCCAGGTGAACTTTCTACCGGCAAATGGTTTCATGTGGCCGCGACAATTGACAGCAACGCCAATGTTGTTTTGTATATCAATGGAAATGTTGTCAGCGGAACCAAGGGTTTAAATGACAGCTTATGGGCTGTTTGGGGTACAGATTTTGGGGCTGGTAAAACATTCATCTACAACTATGTAGGACACAGCGCTTACGGCGACGGCAATTTTTACGGCGCGCTCTCAGATTTGCGCATTTACGACAGCGCACGCACTGCATCCCAAGTCACCAGTGACATGCTGGGCAATTTTGATACGACCAGCCTTCAGGCTGCTTACCTCTTGAACGGCAACGGCAGCAGTGGACTGGCAGGCAAGAGTGCCTTGGTGTCCACCCCTGTGCAGCAGCAAGCCCCTGCTTACGGCATGCTAGCAAACACAATCACGATCAATTCAACCAATGTCGAAGACATCAGTGGCAACAAGGCGGCTGTCGCACAAACGGCTCTATTCAAATTCAACGACACCCAACTCTCGGGCACCAAAGTCGGCAACAACATAACGGGCACTGCAGGCAATGATTACTTGGCCGGTTACGGCGGCAACGACACCTTGACAGGCGATCCAGTCGGCGGTTCAGTAAGAGGCGCAGACACATTCGCATGGTTAAGAGGTGACACTGGCACCGACACCGTGACTGACTTCATGGCCTCCGATGGTGACATGATCAGCTTGGCTGGCATTTTGTGGAGCAAGGGCTTGAGCAGTAGCAGCGACGAATTATCCTTGGCCCGTTTTTTGAATGTCAGTCAAAGCAACACCTCCGACGCTGTCCTAAAAATCGATGTAGATGGCCTGGGTAACTTTCCTGCAGGAGTTGAAAAAACAATCACCTTCACCAATGGTTGGAACACTGGCCTCAATGACACACTCGTCAATTTGGTGTCCAAAAAGATTGTGGTGGTTGATTACACCGTTCGCTCCACCCCGTTGGTGCTTGACCTCAATGGTGATGGTGTACAAACCAACGCCGTTAACCAAGGCGTCGCTTTTGACATACAGGGCACGGGGCAGCTCAGCAAAACCGGATGGACTGATGGCCATGATGGGCTGTTGGCACTTGACCTCAATTACGATGGCATCATCAACAACGGCACGGAGTTGTTTGGCAGTGGCACCCGCTTGGCAGATGGCAGCCAAGCAAGCGATGGCTTTGAAGCCCTGAAGCAGTACGACATCAACCAAGACAATGTGATGGATGCGCAAGACGCCATGTTTGCTAATCTAACAGTGTGGATCGATACCAATGGCGATGGTCAAAGCCCAATCACAGAGTTGCATTCATTGATGGATTTGGGTGTGCAATCGATCAATCTCAGCGCTGTGACTGGCAGCACAGAGAACAATGGCAACTTGTTATCGCTGGTATCGCAATGGACCAGTACCGATGGACAAAAGCATGACCTAGCCGATGTGCTGTTCAACACCCATCCACTCAATACACAAGAAGCCATGGTGGCATCGGCAACATTCAGGGTCGACCTTCAAACCCAATCCGATGGGGCCAACTATCAAGTGCACTTGTCCGATGTGTTGGCCAACAGCCAGCAAACATGTTTGATCACAGGCAATGCCACCCAGCAAGTGACATTTGACAGCGCAGGTTGGACAAACACGCAACAAACCGCCGCTTTGGCCCAACACACCTATGTGTTGTGGCAAAACGGAACCGCCAATTTGTTGGTGGATCAGCAAATCAGCACCCACATCGTGTTGTAAAGCTGGGGCAACTTGCCCCAGTTCAGCAGGCTGACGCACGTCAGGGCTGCTCATCAATTTTCTCAATACTCGCAAAATTGGCACTTATCAGGTTCATATCTGTATAGGATTAATACCCTACTTTAATGATTCTATTTAATTATCCTAAAATAGAATACTAATACAATAGTTACATAATTCCCGGTATAAGTGAGCCCGTGTGAGGCTTTTCCACTGTGTTTCGAGACTGCTTGTCGTACGACGGCTGCGAACACGACTAATTTGGAGCGGCGGCCGATTACGAAATGAAACTTTCAAACAATGCCCCATCGATTTGGCCAGGCTATGTGGCTGCAGTTGCGAGCCTTGTGCTCAGCTTGCTTTTGCTTTTGGCCATTTTGGTCTTCGCATTAACGCAGGTGGGAAGTCTCGTCGCAGCATATATGAAAGAGATTTTGCGAGCAGATCCTCTTTTGGTGGCTCAAACCAAATCTTCAGAACGTATTTCACCTGAGCGGTCCACCAAGTCTCCCACACCCAAGCCAATCAGTTTGGATCAAGAGCCGGAAAACATCAAACCAGGAACCCCATTACGGCAAATCAAGCTGGTGTTCGGAGCAAATGTTTCTGATATCCCTGCTGCACAACGCGCTGAAGTCATTGCTTCCATTCAGCAAATCAAAGGCGCAATCGATGGCCCATGGTTGATTTGGTCCACCACATTGTCTGGTAACGACTTGATGGAGCGTACGGTTTACAGACTCATGTTGTCAGCTCGCAAGATTTTGGTGGAACAAAACATCGCTGAGCGACAAATTGAATTGCGGTTGCAAAAGTCTATGACACCTCCGCCGGGTTATGCCCAAGGCGAAATTGTCGTTTACATCGCGCCGAAGGATGCCATTAACTCTGGAAGGGGACGGTGATGGGGCAAGTGACGCGAGAAGAAATCAACTTCTGGCCCGCCTATGTGGACGCTTTGATCAATGTGGTGCTCAACCTGTTGTTCCTTGTTGGTGTATTCACGATTGGATTGGTGTCTTTGAATGGAGAAGCCTTCTTGGCAGAGCAGCGTGCGACGCAGCTCAAGCTGGAAGCACTGCGAAAAGCAAGCACAGAGCAAGAAAGACAAAGGCTGCGCCGCGAATTGGTGGCATCGCTCTCATTGCCACCGCCCTCAAGGCTCGATCCTGTTTATGAGGCCCCCAAGCCAAACGAGTCTCTGCATGTCAAAGAGATACGTTTTGTCGACCCGGTAGCTAAAGGTGGTGAGGGTATCGGATCTAAAGCTTCCGGTAGCACTTACACCACGGTGGAGCAATTCATCAGCTTTTTGGCTAATGGCGGTTCTGTTACCCACGTCGCATTTGAGATCAATCAATACACCACATCTCCGATGGGGGCATGGATCGCTGAAATAGACCGTTCGTCACAAAAGAAATGGTCGCTGGTCGTGATCAGTGACCCAACCAATGAACGTTTGTCCAGAGAGGCGTTTGCGCGACTGGTCTCAGTGCGCAAAGCGTTGATTTCTGCGGGAGTGTCTTCAACGCAAATCCAACTGCAGGTGATTCCTGCCCCCGAACCCCTCATCGTTTCTTCTGAGCTAGAGCGCACTGTGCTTGTGATTCAGCGTAATCCTTGAACCGTCTGAATGTAGTCATAGATTTTGAAAGGTCCCCTCATGCCCCAAACCTCAGTCCCCCCAACGCTTACGAAAAAGCACAAAAGCAACGCCTTGAGCCTGCAGCGAAAGTTAACTGTTCTGGGGCATTGGGTCGGTTCTTTGATGCCAGCCTTCGTGGTTGTCTTTGCCGCAGTCTTTTTATTCCGTCAGGCCGTTGTATCTTCTATCGCCTCGACGCCGCATCCCGAGTTGGTGTTTGTCATCCTTGGTGCATTCTTTATCGGTGTGGTGTTGACCAGTATCACCTTGTATCGCTACACCATCGAGGGAAACTTGGTCTCGCTTTGGGGGCAAACACACCCCAGTCGGCGCAAGCAACTTGTATCGCAGTTAGGTTGGCAGTCTTATCTGTTGCCAATGTATCAAATCATGCTCGGAGAGCGACCGCTGAATTCAGGTACACGACAAGCCGTAGTCGAACAAGAGATCAGCGCAGTCAACGAACGCTTCAATGATCGATTGTCCTTGCCTCAATATTTATCAGGGGCCTTGGTCGGATTGGGATTGGTGGGTACGTTTGTAGGACTGCTAGGTACGCTTGAAGACCTCGGAAAACTATTTGGTGCATTGGTCCAGACCAGTAACGCGAATGCTAATCCAGTCGATATTTTTGCAGACATGGTTCGTCGTTTGCAAGATCCCATGCGAGGCATGGGGACAGCTTTTGTTGCATCTTTGTATGGTCTGTTGGGGTCCTTGGTGCTGGGCTTGCAAATCTTGGCGGTTGGAAAAATTGGTCATGCACTGATCAATCAGGTTCATATGCTGGTTAGGCGTGCAGAAATCTTGGAGCAAGATGATGCATCAAACGAAGAGTTCACAAGGTCATTTTCAAATCCTCTGGAGTGGCAGATCGTCAAGCAAACATTACTTGCGACGCAGCGAGCACACCAAGAGCAATCCAAACAGTGGGGTGAACTCAACGCACTGATGCGCATTCAGCAAGAGGCGCTTCAAAAAGAATCGCGAGCATTACGAACTGAGGTTCTTAGCGTGATTCAGTCGAGTAAAGCACTGACAGAAGAGGTATCAAGAAAAACATCCCAAGTGTCTCAAGAGGCGTTGATTGAACAATGTCGAAGAAATGATGCATTGCATCAACTGATTCAGCAGCATCAGGATCAAAGCCATCACGAAACACAGTTGCTACGCCGTGAAATTGTGAGCGTTACAGAATCTACACAAACCTTGATTGCTGCTGTCCGAGAGAGCATCAAAGCAGAAGACCGCTATCGCCAAAGTGTGCCGCGCACAAGTTACTGGCAAGACGCCTGGATCAAAGTTCAAGCCTATCTTCAACGCTCTAACACCGATCAATCGATCGCAGATCTGTACCGGATCACAACCACCCAACAGCACACCCTGGCAGAAATAGCCAACACGCTGCATCGGATCGACCAACGTCTTGTTACCCACTTGGTGTCGCAATTCAGCGATGTCACGCAGTAAGTTGATTGATTGACAAGTTACCTTGTTGCAAATTCATTTTTGTAGAGAAATTTATGGCTACCACACCCATCACTGAAAAAAATACCTCTGCACCTTCAGAGACACTGCCCGCTGTTACATCGGCGGCACCCAAAAAAATCAATTCAGGTAAAGCAGTTACATCGAAAAATTCTGTGAGCATCGATGTACTTAGAAAAGATATCGCGCGCGTGGAGGTGGTTGATACAGATTTTGTGATCATCATGAAATCAACTCGAAAAATTCTGATTCGAGACGGTGCGTTGAACGCTGTCACTGATGAGGATTTCTCAATCACATTCTCCGATGCAGAAGAGGTGCCCGGAAAAGTACTTTTCAGTGAAACAGAAGCCGATGGCGCAACTAGCCTCAATAGCAATTGGAGTGATGGTCAGTTAAAAGATGCTGAAATGGCAGCTGCACTCGTCGTACCCGTCGCAGCTTCAGGAGTCAGTTGGACGGTCTTGGGGGTAGGTCTTGCTGTCGCTGCAGCCGGAGGAGGTGGCGGCGGCGGAGCTGGCGCGCAGGATAACACCCAAGCCGTCAAAGACGCTCAAGCTGCCATCGTGAAGTTTGCGCAAGAAAACACCGAATCATTGCCAGTGGTAGGGGGTTACAAAGGGGTCGCTCCAATTAAAGAAACCTATGAAACAGCGGGCATTTTGGGTGTGACTGCCGAGAATGTGACATCCATCAACGATGCGTTGGCAACGGCAGTGGTCACGGGAGAAAGCGTGAGTACCGCTGCAAAGTTACAGCAAGTTGTCAACGCGTATATCAAAGTCCTCAATGCGGCCAATATACAAGCTGATGGTGGAGGGACTTTGGGTTTGCCAACCGGTGATGATTACACGCTGATCGGCGTCACAGGAGTCGAGGTTGGTGCAGCTTTGCGTGATTCCAAAGTGAAACTGCTGAGTGATGTGATTGATCGCAAAGCTTTGGTAGAGGTTGACACAGTCAAAGAAATCCAATTGCTGGCAGATATTGTGATTGAGGTCATCGTGACTGCCAAAGATGGTAGAAATTTGAGCAAAGAGCAGTTGGATAAGTTGGGCATCACTGGAGTGACGGCTGACAACTTGTCATTTGTTCTGAAGGGAATTCAAGACACAGCAGATGACGGCACCGGCGTAGACACATTTCAAGAATTACAAAACATCGTTGGCAAAGCACCTGTCATCGCACTGTCAGCGATCACTAAGTTCGCAAAGGACAACACCGACTCGTCTCCCACATTAACCGGAAGCTACCAAGGTTTGGCACCAAGTGTTGAGACATACAAGACAGCAGGGATCATTGGCATCACAGAAACCAATGTCGTTTCTATCAATGATGCCCTGGCGACATCAGTGGTGACAGATGAAAGTGTGAGCACAGTCCCACGACTTCAGAGTTTGGTCAATGCGTATTTGCTTGTACTCGCCGCCGCAAACGGCCAAGCCGACAAATCCGATAGTGCTTTGCCAACCGGCGACGACTTCACCCTGATAGGTGTGAAGGGCTTAGAGCTCAACACCGCATTGCGTGATGCCAGAGTGAAACTCTTGAGCCAGGTGATTGACCGCAAGATGTTCGTAGATGTCGACACTGTCAAAGAAATACAAACACTCTCAGAAATTGTGAGTGTGGTGATGGATACGGCCAAAGACGGCGGTAATTTGAGCAAAATCCAGCTGGAAAAGTTAGGCATCACGGGTCTGTCTGACAATAACTTCGCGCTGGTGTTGAGAGGAATACAAGAAACCTTGAACGATGGCAGCGAAGTCGACACCGTTGCGGAGTTGCAAAACATCGTGGACAGAGTCAACGGTGGCACCGACTCTCGCACAGCATTGCAAGCGATTGTTGATTTCGCGCAGGATAACTCCGACTCGCAACCTATTGTGCTGGGAAGTTTCAGCTACAAGGGAACACCTCCAACACCTACTACTTACTTGACAGCTGGCATCACGGGATCGGTCGGTGCTGAGGATGCTGCTGCTTTCAATGATGCACTAGCCACGCTTAATGTGACGGCCGATAGCGTACGCACAATCGATCAGTTGCAAGCCTTGGTCAATGCCTATCGAAAAGTGTTGGGTATGGCCGATGGGATTGGGGGCAATTCCACGATCGCTGACACGCCAACTCTTCTTGACTACCAGCTCCTTGGTGTTGAAGCGGGTAACTTGCAAACAGGTGCCAACAGTAGCAACCGCGTGCGCTTGCTCAACGACATTGTGGATGCGCAAGTACGCACAGGCGTCGACAGAATTGCAGAAATCAATCAGCTGATCAAAATTGCCAATGCAGTGCAAGACAAGGCAGCAGGGCTTGACGCCGATTTGACATTGACAGACTTCACGGCGCTAGGCATACGTGGGGTTACAAGCGACAACCTGAGTGCACTGATCGCCGCCATTGGCAGGGTTGGCGCTGATGCAAGCGACACCCTTTTGGAATTGCAAAACCTTCTGTACATCAACCTGAGCCTTGCATTCGATGCCATCAGCGAAGACCGCGGCTATCGCAGCGACGACTTTGTCACAAGTGACAACATCCTGGTCTTCAGCGGCTCCAGCAATGCAGCCGATGGGACCAAGATAATCCTGACCCTGAAGCGCGCCAATCAAGATGACATCATGCTCGGCGGCGAGATCAGGCAAGGTCGCTGGCAGGTTAGCAATGGCGCCACCTTGGCCGATGCAGACTACACCGTGAGCGCACAACTGTTTGACGGCAACACCCCTTTGCCCAAGGTGGTGACCTTTGGCCAGCATGTGGTGGTGGATACCCGCGTAGACCCAAATTCTGATCCAGGGTTAATCAACAAAACCATTGCCATCACGGCCATCATCGATGACACCGGAGCCAGCGATAGCGACTTCATCACCAGCGACACCACCTTGAGTTACATAGGCGTGAGCAATGCAGCTGATGGCACACATGTGGCTGTGAAAATCGATGGTGTCTTGCAATGGACCGTTGTCCAAAGCGGAAAATGGACGCTGGACAACACGGGGGCCAAACCGCTGACTGCTGGTGACCATACGATCGAGGCGTACCTCACCGACGCCGCAGGCAATCAAGCGGGTGCAAGCGCGATTCAAAAAGTCACTATCAATACCGCTGATCTGACCCTTTTGAGCAAAACCAGCGGTCCGATTGGCAGCTCATCCGATCTGGTTTTGATGTTCAGCGCCTCAGTCAACGCGGTGGCGGGTAAATACATTGTGATCACTGACTTGGGCTCACCCGATTCCCCATGGGCACGAATCGATGCGAGTGACACGACGCAAGTCAGAATCGACGGTGTTTTCGTGACCATCAACCCGACGAACGACCTGCTCAAAGGGCATCAATACCGTGCCACTGTCGAGAATGGAGCTTTCCAGACCACAGCCGGCGCCGCTTTTGAAGGGGTGTCTGCCAATGCCGGCTGGACTTTCAACGCCGTCGATCCGTCGATGGAAGTAGCCTTCGCCGGTAATGGCATCGGTTTCACCGACGGCATCAATCAAGCTGAATTTGCAGCTAACTCCTTGGTGGTGACCGGCAAGATTTCGAGTACCAATTTGGATGTGGTCACCAACGCGCGCATCACCAGCATCAAGTTCACCAGCGCCGACGGTGTGGGGTCGTTTGAACTCACCACGGGCTTGCCCACAGTCACGGATTTCACTTGGACCTTGGCCAATAACCCCAGCTGGACTAGCCAACTCGTGTCCGGAAAAACCTACACCGTGTCGGCGCAGCTCGCGGCGACGGTGGCGGGCACAGCGATCACGACGGTTGTCGCCCAAAGTGTGCCAGTGCTGGTAGACAAAGACCCTCCGGTGCTGATCAAAGTCGAGTGCGACAAAACTTTCCTTAAAGTGGGCGATTTCGCCACTTACACCTTCACCTTCAGCGAAGACCCCAAAGACTCTTTCGGCATTGACGATCTGGTTGTGGCACAGGTGGGCAGCCTGAAAGTGGGTACATTTTTGGCCCTATCGGGCACCGGGAGTACCCGCACCGCCTTGTTCCGCGCTACTGATAATGTGACATTCACGCCCGGAAACAATACCCCGACAGTGACAATCAATGCAGGCAGCTTCAAGGACGCCGCAGGCAATCTGGGCACCATCAGCACCATCGTGGAGTTGCCCAACCTCGCAATTGACACGCAAGGTCCTACCATCACCAATGTGACCCTCAGCGGAATCGTCGCTAGGACCGGTACCGAGTTCACGGATGGCACCTTGGTGGATGGCGACAAAGTCAGGGTCATCGTGACCATGAGCGAGGTCACCCAGGTGATTGGCATACCGATTTTTAACATCAAAGTCGGCAACGCCATCCGGCAGGCAAGTTATGTTCGCGGCAGTGGCAGCAACTCTTTATTGTTTGAGTACACAGTGGCCTTGGGCGACTCGGACAATTCGGGGGGCATCACGGCCGATGCCAATAGCCTGTCACTGGGTGCCAGTCGCATCAGTGATACCGCGGACAACACCGCAGTGCTCGACACTCGAGCCGTGCCCGACAACACTAACAAGTTGATCGTCGTGACCACAGGGGGCAGCACCGCTTTTGCGCTCATCAAAGCCTTTGCCGAAGCCAACAAGGATCCGGCTAATTTGGTGAACACCGTGGCTGTGCCCGTAGTCCAGGACTACAAGGATGCAGGCGTAACAGGTGTGACAACCGAAAACATCGACGCCATCAACAATTCCTTGGCCACGGCCGTGATCGATGCCGCCAAGATCCCACAGCTGCAAGACCTGCAAAATCTGGTAACCGCTTACAACCGAATTTTGGCGATGGCCGATGGTTCGGACAATAAGACCAATGGAGACAATCCCAATTACTTGCAATACGGTCTGATTGGTGTGCAAGGCGTTGACAGCGTCAAGGCCAGCTTGTTAGGCGATGTGATCGACTTCAAAAACAAAATAGATGTCGACACCGTCGCCGAAATTCAAGACTTGGCCAATGCCGTTTCTGCTGTCATGGATCAAGCGCGCAATGTATCTGGCTTGACGCTCGATCAACTCAAGAACAAACTCAATATCCAAGATGTGACTGCTGACAACTTTGCTGCGGTTATGCGCGATATCGCCGACACCCCAGACGATGGCAGCCTCGTAGACACATGGCCTGAGCTACAACTACGCGTCAGCACCGCTGCGAGCAGGGCTGCTTCAGCGCTATTGGCATTGCAGATCTTTGCCAACGCCAATCAGGATTCCTTGCCGACCACCTCAGGCCAATACACTGGCACCGTTCCCACATGGAGCACATATACCAATACAGGCGTGTCCAGCGTCGGGGGCATCACGGACGCTAACATGACCAGTTTGGCCAACGATGCACTGGCCACGCTCGCAGTCACAGGTGACAGCATTCGTACCCTGGCTGCAGTACAAAACCTGGTCACTGCCTATGGGCTAATTGCCAACTTGGCCAACGGTCGTGGAGACACCACCGACCAACCCGATGCCAACGCCTACAACTTGATCGGGGTGCAAGGCTTCGATCCGACCCTTGCATCTAGTATTCCGAAGGCCCGTCTGTTAAGCGATGTGATCGACCGCAAGTTGTTTGCCGATATCGACACGGTCAAAGAAATTCAAGCCATGGCAGTTGCGGTTTCGGCCGTCATGGCCAATGCTGCTGGCACCGGCAGCGTCACAGTAGAGCAACTCAAACTGCTGGGCTTTGATGTGCCTGCCAACAAGATCGACGCTGTGGTGGCAGCGATTGCTGGAACGCCACATCGAGATGGCAGCGATGTAGACACATACATTGAACTGTCCACTCTCATCAACACCAAATTGGATGCGGTGGACCAAGCCATCCGTCAAATCGCCAATTTCGCCGATCAAAACATCTTCTCTCAACCGACGCCCATAGGCAACTTTGTCTACAAAGACACACCGCCCACCGCTACCATCTACAACAGCGTCGGCCTCACGGGTCCCGTGGTGACCGACGCAGAGGCCAAAGCTTTCAATGACGCTTTGGCCACCAGTGCCGTGACTTACACCAGTGTTGACACAAAGGAAGAAGTGCAAGCCCTGGTCGATGCCTATCGCGCTGTTTTTAAGGCGGCCGATGGTGCAGCCACCGCCACATTGATCAAGCCAACACTCAAGCAGTACGCCTTGTTGGGCGTGTCTGGTTTAGACGATCCCGACTTGGTTATTACCACTTCTCGTGTAAGTCTTCTGGGCGATGTGATTGATCGCAAGCGCGCAGAAGATGTGGACACCGTGCTGGAGATACAAGCCCTGGCCAATATCGTCAACCGTGTGATGAATGAGGCCCAAAGCGTCGACGGCTTAACGCGCGAAGACTTGATTCAATTGGGCATTCAAGGCGTGACCCCAGACAACTTGGCTGCCGTTTTGCAAGCGATACGTGACACGCCTGGTGACGGTACCGGGGTCGATACATTTGTTGAGTTACAAAATTTGGTGAGCTTATCGGTCACTACTTTCAACGCCGCACTTCAGATCATTCAGAACTACGCCAAAGCGCACACCGACCCCACCCAACTGGGTACCGACCAGCCGACCGCACAGACCTACCTAGACCTTGGCATCATCAATGTCTCGCAGACCAATGTGAGGTCGATGAACAGCGCATTGGCAACCGCCAATGTGACCGAGCAGCAGGTGCTGACAGCTCAAGCTGTTCAAAGTTTGGTTGATGCCTACAACGAAGTTTTAGCAGCAGCCAACAACACGCCAGATGCGTAGACAATTAAGTCTGCCGATTACACCTTGCTGGGCATCACGGGCGTCGTGGGCAGCGAATCCAAGGTGCGACTGCTCAGCGATGTGATTGACCGCAAAATCTCGACCGCTGTCGACACGGCCGACGAATTGCAAGCGCTGGCCAACACGGTAGGGGCGGTCATGAACTCTGCAGCCAAAGCCGCCAGCGGTGGGCTGACCAGTGCCCAGCAGTTGACAGACTTGGGCGTCAAAGGCGTGACGAATGAAAACTTCAGCAAGATACTGGCCGCCATACAGGGCACCAATCCCGACGGCTCTGGCGTTGATACCGTCATAGAGCTGCAAAAGCTGGTCAACGATGAGCTGGGCATTCAAGCCACCGCCTTGGGAATTATCGCGACCTTTGCCGATTCCAACACCGTCTCGCAACAACTCACTGGCGGTGCCATAACCTACAAAGGGATCGTGCCGACCCGTCAAACCTATTTGGACGCGGGTGTGTCTGGCACTGTGTCAGCGGATGACGCAATGTCTTTCAACGATGCACTGGCCACCAATGCAATCACAGCCAGCAATGTCAGTGATACGACCAGTCTTCAAACCTTGGTGGATTCCTACCGCAAGTTCTTTAAACTGGCTGATGGGCCTAACAACACTACCACAGCAGCGTACCTGACCTCTGCTGACTGCGTCAATCTAGGTGTGGAGACCACTATTTCGGGTTTGAACCGTTTGAATTTGCTCAGCGATATCGTCGACCGGCAAAGTCGCACCGGCATAGACACCATCGCCAAAATCAACCAGCTCACCTTGATTGCCAATGCTGTGCAAGACCAGGCCACTGGCCAGGCACCCAGTTACACCTTGACTGCTGAAGACTTCACCCGATTAGGCGTGCGTGGGGTCGGCAGTAGCAACCTGGCCACTTTGCTGGACGCAATCCACTCAGCCGGCGCCGGTGGCAGCGACAGCGTTCCAGAATTGCAAAGCCTCTTATTTGACAACTTGAGCGTTGACTTCAAAGCCATCAGCGACGACACCGGACCAAGCAACAGCGACTTTGTCACCAGTGACAACACATTGAGTTTTAGCGGCACCAGCAATGCATCAGATAACACCAAGATTCGCATTGGTTTGAAGCGCAATAGCCAAACCGATCTCATCACACTGGATGGCACGGTGGTCAACGGGCAGTGGCAAGTCAGCAGCGCAGTGTTGCTCGATGGCGATTACACGGTGAGTGCCCAACTGTTCGACGGCACCACAGCTTTGCCTAAGGTGGCTACATTCGCCAAGCATGTGATGGTCGACACATCGGCCGTCAACCGACCTGATGGCTTGCCCGACACAGATCTGGCTGGCAAAACCGTTAGCTTCACCACTATTTCAGACGATACCGGTGTTCAGGGTGATTACACAACCAGCGACACCACACTCAAATTCATTGGCACCAGCACGGCTGTAACAGGTACCAATGTGGGTATCAGTATCGACGGAGGCCCCGTGCGTTACACCAAGGTGTTGGCCGACGGTACCTGGCTGTTCGACAACAGCCAGCAAACACTGACCAAAGGAACTTATAAAGTCGATGTCTTTTTGATGGACGCTGCTGGCAACAAGCTCAGCACGGGAGGCGACTCGCACAATGTGACGATCGACACTTCCAGTTTGCAATTGGTCAATCAAACCAGCGGACCGATTGCCAGTTCGGCAAAACTGCAGCTGACCTTCAGCACCGATGTGGTCGCCGTGGCAGGTAAATTCATTCATCTCACCGACGAAGGTACGGGCAGCACGATCGACATTGGTGTCAAAGACGCGCAAGTTTCCATCAGTGGCACCACCGTGACAGTCGCCCTGAACGGCACCAATCAAATGGTGCCAGGAAAGTCATACCACGCCACCATCGATGCTGATGCTTTCCGATCAACTGCAGGTGCTTCATTTGATGGGTTGTTGAGCGCACAGAGTTGGACCTTCCAAACGGTGGATCCCAGCACCACCATCACATTGAGCGGAACAGGTGTCGATGCAAGCAATGGCATCAATGCCGCGGAATTGGGTGCTTTCAATATTTCGGGGGTCGCCTCTAGCACCAGTTGGGTGTCGGTGCGCAACCCCAAAGTGACACAAATCACCTTCACCAGTTCAGACTCAAGTTCGCCCCATGTTGTAACCATCGACACCGATGTGACCATCGGATCGGATCGAACCTGGTCTTTGGCCAACGACACCCGTTGGTCGAGCCAGCTCATTTCTGGCAAAACATATACCGTCAAAGCCCGGATTGAAAGCGATATCAGCGACACACATCAGACCTCGTTCATCAACATCACCACACCCTTATTGGTTGATACAGCGGGACCAGGTCTGACCATCACCAGTGATGTGACGCAGTTGGGTATCGGACAATTTGCCACTTTCACCTTCACTTTCGACGAAGCCCCCGTGGGTTTCAACATCGATGACATCGGCATAGGGCAACTACTTCCCAATGGGACACCGATTGGTTCTCTGAGCAATTTCAGAGCCACCAGCGATCCCAAAGTTTTCACCGTCGCGTTCACCGCGGTCTCAGATGTCTCATTGCCTAGCCCGGGTTTGATCAATGTTTTAAAAGGCAGCTACACCGACGCTGCTGGCAACACTGGCAAGAGCGACGCCACCAATCCCACCGTATTGGTGGACACCCGCGCACCCGCAGTCACCCGTGTGGACATCAGTGGTGCTGACAGCACTGGTGCAAACAAGTCTAGCAATTTGGATGTGGGTGACAAAGTCAAGATCACCCTCACCCTGAGTGAGATCACCACTGTAGGGGCGAGCAGTTCACCCATCATCACCTTTGATTTAGGTGGGGTTAGCAAGATCGCTAATTACGCCAGTGGCAGTGGCAGTACCCAGCTTGTTTTCTTTTATACCGTGGTCAATGGCGATAACGACAACATTGGTGGTCTCACTGCAAGTGCCAACAGTTTGACAAACGCGCTGTTGTTAGATCGGGTGAACAACGTCGGCGGGCTCACAACCCCTGCGGCTGTTACCAACAGTGTCGTTGTTGATACAACCGCCTCCTCATTGGATACATTGGCCAAAGCCGCGCAAGCCAACAACGCATCAACCACGCTCACGCCGTTGACCGTCTACCAAAAGGCAGGCGCTTTGCGCTTGAGTGCCAATAACCTTGATTCATACAACAGTGCGCTCAACAGTGATCTCGTGAAGTTTGATCAGGCAAACACGACACAAGAAGTGCAAGACATCGTGGACGCATACAACACCATTCTGAATTTGGCAGATGGAACAAGCAACAGCAACAGCCGAGACTTTGCGACCGATGCGCAGTATCAGTTGATTGGTATCACGGGTCTGGACAACCCTACCACCGTGCTTCGCAGCGACAAGGCGCAGCTACTCAGTGATGCGATTGATCGCAAAAACAAAAGTGATGTGAACGAAGTGGCCGAAGTGCAAGCACTGGCTGATGCCGTTATCGCAGTCATGCGAACTGCTGACAATGACAGGGTGCTGACCAAAGCGCAATTAGAAACTTTGGGCGTTTTGCGTGTGACAGACACCAACCTGCCATTGGTACTCGCCGCTATTGCTGGAACTCGGTCGAATGGTGTAACCAATGGCGGGGCCGTCAACACCGTTGCAAAGTTACAAGCCTTGGTGGATCAAGGGGCGATGGACGCCATACAAGCTGCCATCACCTTGATCAGCAATTTTGCGGGTGACAATACCATTTCAAGCACCACGGGAACAGGCGTGGACTTTTCGTACGCAGTGAGAACCGGCGCCACCAAACCCGATGTGGTTCACTATGTCACAGCCGGTGTTACAGACGTCACTGCTAACAACCTCAATGCCATCAACGATGCATTGGCTACGCCCAATGTCACAGGTTTTTCAACCAGCACAGCCAGCGGCATTCAAAAAGTGGTTGACGCATACAGAGCAGTGCTAGCCTTGGCTGACGGAGTTGTCAGTACTGGCACTGCTTTGCAAATAGCGCAGTTCAATGACATCGGTGTCAACATTGGCAATGCGACCAACGGCAGCAACAACCTGACTTTGCTCAACAGTGTGCTTGACTTCAAATCAAATACAGATGTAGACACGGTAGAAGAAATCAACATTTTGGCCAACACGGTCAATGCCATCATGAACAGCACTGGCAAGCGACAAGCCAGTTCAGCCTCATTTCTGACGGCTGCTAACTTGACCAAGCTAGGTATGGGATCAGTGAACGATACCAACATCGCTGGCATCCGTGAAAGTATTGCTGCGCAACCGAATGGCGCGAATATCGACACACGGGGCAAGTTGCAGTTGTTAGTGAACTTCTATGTTGCCCCTGCGCCTGGTGTGACATTGGCCGTCGATACGGGTGTTAACAACCAAGACGGACGAACCAAGGATGCCAGATTGAATTTTGGCTTACCTAGCTTTGGTGGGGCATCAACCGATGTCAGCATCGACGGCGGGGCGACATATATCAGGGCAGCCGATTACGCGGCGCCACGTACTTCCGGTACTTACACCGCTTTGGTTCGTCAAGTCAGCGCAGAGGGCTTTCTCGGTCAGACCCGAAGTCTGACATTTACCTACGATGGCACGCTGCCTGAGGTGATCAAACTCAACACCAATACGAACAGCTATGTTGACACTGTGAATTACGGTGCCAGCGATTTTGGAAGTTCCAAACTCATTGCCCCTAACATGCAACAAGCCAGCGACGGCGACATTGCTGTGATCACTTTGACCGTCGGTGGTGCAAATCTTGATGCCGACAGTTTCACCTATCGAACGACGGGTACCACGCAACAAACGGTTTCATTGAAAACCGATATACAACCCACACCGGTGACGGTGGGTGATGTGTCGGGTGTGAGTTTGAAATTCAGCGCCGCCACACAAACATTTGAGTTCTCATCTA